>RCMY010000524.1_pt1 | contig 40337 bp, 32 predicted proteins | sample 2041341 | NCBI WGS metagenome assembly RCMY01 (sample SAMN09708234, study PRJNA481090) | Marine sediment metagenome, whole genome shotgun sequencing project. | reverse complement strand
CTCGTGACCGAGGCAATGAGGGAGGCGGCGTAGGACTATGCTGTCAGCGGTTCAGGCGTGGCCTGACACCAACAATCGGCACACAACCATAACGACGTCGAACGTTGGCTCGCAACGATTGATAACACACATTTTGCCCGGGGCCGCGGACGCCAACTGCGGAAACGCGAAACCGCGCGGCAAAATGTACGATAACGGCGTCGGGCGTCGACGCGCAACAATCGATAACGCACATTTTACCCGGGGGCGCGAGCGTCAACTGCGGAAACGCGAAATCGTGCGGCAAAATGTACGTTATTCGAGATGCGAACGTCAAAGAGTGACGGTCTCCTCGTCGAGTAGGGTGGCGGACCCAAGCTCTTTCCGTTCTATCGCTGCGGCCTCTCTCGCAAATTCCATGGCTTCCGCCCAGGGGAGCAAAGACCATAGGAGACGTTGCCTTCGTTCCCGGAGGGCGTCGTTTTGCAGTGCGAGACGCTGCTTCTTCATGTCTGCCGACGCGAAGTGCTCGAGAGTGAGCATGACTTCTGTCATAAGCGCATCGAGCGCTCCCGTCCCAAAAAGGTCCTCACTCGTTGCGGGAAGTACGACATAGCTCATCGCGGCAAGCTCCCGGTCTCGTCGAAGATCGTCAATCGACTTGGCCCGTACGGTTCTGAGCGTGTTTGCCAGGAGGTTGTCTGTCTCGTTGTCGTCCTGCCGCGCCGTTTGGCTCGCCACGGCGGCGATTGACTCGAGGTCGAGGTGGCCTCGCTCGTCGTAGTTGATGCCGACGTTGCTGCCGTCAAACAGCATGTCGGGGACTCGCGACTGTCGGGCACCTGTCGAGACGAGCGTGGGGTCTTGATCAATGCGGGGGTTGAGCGTCACACCACCCATGCCGTAGCCTAGCTCAGAAATAGGGGCCATGGCCATCGCTGCGACGATTGCCTCCATTGGCGACCAGGCGTTGTCCCGAACGATTTTGATGGTCCGCCTCGCCTGTTCTAGACCCCAGATACCAACTGCTTTGTCCAGGAACCGTTTGATATTTTCCACCGATGTCGCTGGTCTTATGCCGTAAGTGATTTCGCCCCGTCTCGGGTCGAGAGAATCGCGCGAGAAGGTGCCGCAGAGTTCCATGCCGAGAAGAACCTGGACGAGTGGGGACATGAGGGTGCCCATTTCCACAAAGAGCAGCTCCGGGCCGCTCACTGCGTTGCCGTCGGGGAGGGAGATCATCGAAGCAGGCGGTAGACCCGTCTGATAGACGGTACTTACCGCAGCGGAACACCCGAGCCTATCATCGCCGCTTGGCACCGCCACATAGATTTTGGATGTTGCGCCGTCACCGCCAAACCGCATCGGGTTCAGTTTGGCGCGCGTCCATCGGTGGCGCTCGGGGAGAGCTGGCGAGGCTAGGTCAGCTCGGGGCCATGCGGACACACCCGAAGACCTCATGGAGCGCATGATCTGGAGAGCGGTGATTTTGTTGTAGGTTATGCCCATAGGTTTGCCTCGCACGTGGTCGATGGGTTGATAACGCACATTTTGCCCGAGGGCGCAGACGCCAACTGCGGAAACGCGAAATCGCGCGGCAAAATGTACGATAACGGCCTACCGTCGGCCCCGACCTGCGGGCGCTTCTCGGTGCGGCAACGCGCGGGCCACTCGATGCGATAAGCTGTACACACATCGGAGAAGGGACGTCACATGGCTCTGTGGGGCGGAAGGTTCGAGAAGGGCGTGGACGCGTTCACGCAGGAGTTCGGTGCCTCGCTCGAGGTCGACAAGAACATGGCGCAGCAGGACATCTGCGGCTCCCGGGCGCATGCCCGCATGCTCGCCGAACAGGGCATCATCTCCGACGATGACCAGCGGGCCATCGATGCGGGGCTCGAAGACATCTCGCGTCAGATTGCCGCCGGCTCCTTTGTCTGGGACTTCAACGACGAGGATGTCCACATGGCCGTGGAGTCCAAGCTCACGGCCGCCATCGGCGCGCCCGGCGCTCGCCTCCATACGGGCCGCTCCAGGAACGATCAGGTGGCGACCGACATCCGCCTTCTCGCCAAGGATCTCTGCGCCCAGCTCATGGAGGGCAACCTCGCCCTTCGTCGTACCCTCGTCGACGTCGCCGAGAAGAACATAGACGTCGTGATGCCGGGCTACACGCACCTCCAGCACGCCCAGCCCGTGCTCTTCTCCCACCACATGCTCGCGTACTCGTGGATGTTCCGCCGCGACTTCGGCCGCCTGCGCGCCGCCTGCGACGAGGCAGACGCCAACCCGCTCGGCGCGGCCGCTCTCGCTGGCACGACCTACCCGCTCGACCGTCAGCGCACGAGCGAGCTCCTGGGCTTCTCGGAGACCATCCCCAACTCGCTCGACGCCGTCTCGGACCGCGATTACCTGCTTGACCTCGAGTACGCCTGCGCCGTGAGCATGATGCACCTCTCCCGCCTCTGCGAGGAGATCGTGCTCTGGAGCACCACGGAGTTCGGCTTCGTCACGCTGTCCGATGCCTATTCCACGGGCTCGAGCATCATGCCTCAGAAGAAGAACCCCGACTTCGCCGAGCTCACGCGCGGCAAGACCGGTCGCGTGTACGGCGATCTCATGGCGCTGCTCACCACGATGAAGTCGCTGCCGCTCGCCTACAACAAGGACCTCCAGGAGTGCAAGGAGGGGCCGCTCGACGCCGCGAAGACGCTCTCGGACTGCATGGAGATCGCCTCGGGGATGCTCGAGACCATGACCGTCAACGCCGATGCCATGCTCGCTCAGGCGGGCAAGGGATTCACCGCCGCGACCGACGTGGCTGACTACCTCGCCAAGAAGGGCATGCCCTTCAGGGACGCGCATCGTGTGGTAGGGGAGCTCGTCCTCTACTGCGAGCAGAACGGCAAGGGGCTCGAGGACCTCACGCCCGCGGAGTTCAAGGCCGCGAGCGACCTCTTTGAGGACGACATCGCGCAGGACCTCGACCCCGTGGGCATTGCCAACGCGCGTAACACCTACGGCGGCACGGGACGCGCGGCCGTCGAGACGCAGCTCGCGGAGGCCAAGGCGGCTCTCGCCACCGACGAGGCGCTCGCGGAGTAGCCTGCGCGCCAGAGAATGCTTGCAGATGGCGCACCTGCGGGGGACTGCGGGCGCGCCCGCGCTAGAATCAGGGTGCTGGTCATCTGCGCCTCTCGGCGCCTCCTCGAAAGGAACCTCGATGATCGATCGCTACACCCGTCCTGAGATGGGTCATATCTTTTCGCTCGAGAACAAGTACGCCATCTGGCAGGAGATCGAGGTGCTCGCCTGCGAGGCGCACGCCGAGATCGGCGAGAGCGGCATCACCGCTGACGAGGCGCGGTGGATTCGCGACCACGCGGCCTTCGACAAGGATGAGGTCGACGCCATCGAGGCCGTGACCAACCACGACGTCATCTCCTTCCTCACCAACATGGGCTCCTACATCGACCGCGACGTGCCGGAGGGCGAGCCCAAGCCCAGCCGCTGGGTCCACTACGGCATGACGAGCTCTGACCTTGGCGACACGGCCCTCTGCTACCAGCTCGTCCAGGCCACCGACATCCTCATCGAGGACTGCCGCAAGCTCGGCGAGATCTGCAAGCGTCGCGCATTCGAGGAGCGAGACACCCTCTGCGTGGGCAGGACCCACGGCATCCACGCCGAGCCCATGACCTTTGGCATGAAGTTCGGCAGCTGGGCCTGGGAGCTCAAGCGCGACCTCGACCGGCTTCGCGACGCCCGCGACAACGTGGCCTTCGGCGCGATCTCGGGTGCGGTGGGAACCTACTCGAGCATCGACCCGCGCGTCGAGGAGTACGTGTGCGAGCACCTCGGCCTCGTGCACGACCCGCTCTCCACGCAGGTCATCTCGCGCGACCACCATGCCTACCTCGCCGGCGTCCTCGCCACGACGGCCGCCAGCTGCGAGCGCATCGCCACCGAGATCAGGAACCTCCAGCGCACCGACACCCTCGAGGCCGAGGAGCCGTTCCGCAAGGGGCAGAAGGGCAGCTCGGCGATGCCGCACAAGCGCAACCCCATCACCGTCGAGAAGGTCTGCGGCCTCTCTCGCGTGGTCAAGGCCAACGCGCAGGTGGCCTTCGACGACGTGGCCCTCTGGCACGAGCGCGACATCTCGCACTCGTCCGCGGAGCGCGTCGCTCAGGCGGACAGCTTCATCGCACTCGACCACATGTTCCAGTGCCTCATCCGCATCGTCGACGGTCTCATCCTCTATCCCGCCCAGATGATGGCCAACCTCAACAAGACGAAGGGGCTCATCTACTCGTCGAAGGTCCTTCTCGCCCTCGTCGACACGGGCATCGCCCGCGAGGACGCCTACAGGATCGTGACGCCATGGCCACTTGGCACGAGATCCAGCAGTGCGAGCCGGGTACCACGTTCCGCGAGAAGCTCGAGGCTGACCCTGCGTGCACGCTCGGTGCCGAGGAGCTGGACCGCATCTTCGACCCCTGGTCGTTCCTGACCCGCATCGACGTGGTCTTCGACCGTCTTGGGGAGCTGAGCTTCGACTAGGACGCCCAAGGCGCCTATCCGCGCCGCGCATTTGACGACCGAACGAAAGGAATGGCATGTTCCACTACGACTTCACGCCCCGGGGCGTCTGCTCCCGAGCCATCCACCTCGATATCTCTGATGATGGGGCGACCATCGAGAGCGTCTCGTTTGACGGTGGCTGCAACGGCAACCTCTGCGCCATCGGCAAGCTCGTGAAGGGAAAGTCGGTCGATGACATCGTCGGGCTTCTCGCCGGCAACAAGTGCGGGCCGCGTCCCACGTCTTGTGCCGACCAGATGACCATCGCGCTCCGCAAGGCTCAGACGTCCGTGCGGAACCAGTAGGCATCATGACCGCACCACATCTCACCAGGCGCGGGTTCTTCAAGGCGGCGGCAGCGTCGGTGCCCGTCGCCGCGGCTGCGGTCACCATCCTCTCCGGCTGCACGCACTCCTCGTCCGATTCCGCGGACTCCGAGCCCGTCGTGGTCGAGGATGACTCCGCCACCAGCGTGACGGACTCCTACACGTACGTTGACTCGACGTACGCGGCCGCCCACGAGTGGAGCCTGCCCCTGGGCAACGTGCTGCACCCCGGCGAGGGGACGTGGATTCCCGTCGCCACCGCTGGCGCGTCGGCATCGCCCATGGTCAAGGGCTCGGCGCTCTCTCTGGCTTCGGGGACGCTCGCCGAGGTTGTGCCCGAGACGATCACGAGCTCGACGACGGCGGTCATCTACGACGTGCGCTGCTCCGACTCGGTCTACGCATGGGTCGAACTCGACATCGTCACGCGTGACTGGTGGCTCTACGCGTCGGCCTTCTCGAACGGCGCGCTCACGGGCGACACCAAGACGCTGTGGCAGGCCAGCTCCGACTACGATCCCGCCCCCTTCGCCTGCAGCGGGACCAAGGTGGTCTGGCAGGTGCAGCCCTCGTCGTCGGGCAGTAAGACCACGGAGCACTCCTTCTGCTACGTCTGGACCACCGGGGCGGGCGACGCCACCGCCGCGGTCGAGTCTCCGGGACGCTTTGCCACGAAGCCGTCCGTCTCCGACGGATACGTGGTCCTGACGCCTCGCGTTCACGCCGACCAGGGCGTGTATTACGGCATCACGGCCTACACGCTCGATGACAACCTCGCCACCAAAGCCGCCCAGCTCGTCATGCCCTCTACCGTCAAGCCCTTCAGGGCGTCGTACGTGGGCGGGCGCTTCCTCGTGTCGGTGGAGGCGAGCTACAGCTCGGGCGGGCTTCTCGGCAAGATGGGCACCTACATCGGGACCGAGTCAGAGGGCTTCGTGAAGCTCGACCGCGAGCCTTCCGAGGGAGGCTGCGGAAAGGGCAACGTCTTCGTGATCAAGAGCAGGTCGTCGTACTTCGTCATCGACCTCGATGCCCAGACGTACACTGGCATCTCCTCGGTGGACCGCGCCGTCGACTACGGCGAGTACCCCGCTCGCGAGGGGGCATGCTCGAGCTTCGTGACCTTCTCGACAGTCAAGGACGCCACGACGGGTTACCCCGCATCGGTGACCGTACGTACCTTTGACCTGTAGAAGAGCCGCAAGCGGACCGTATCCTGGGGTACACTAGGTTAGGTTCGTGCAATGTGTTCAAACTGACAAACGTCAGCAAGGAGGCCTACATGGCTTCGGACGAAAAGAAGATTCTGCTGGTCGAGGACGAGAAGGCCATTCGTGACGCAGTGGCCGCGTACCTCGAGCGAGAGAACTACATCGTGCGCGGGGTGGGCGATGGGCAGAGCGCCGTCGAGGAGTTCGAGAAGCACTCGTTCGACCTCGTCATCCTCGACCTGATGCTCCCCAAGCTCTCCGGCGAGCGCGTCTGTCGCGCCATCCGCGAGACCTCGAACGTGCCCATCATCATGCTCACCGCAAAGGGCGAGGTCGAGGACCGCATCATCGGCCTCGAGCTGGGTGCCGACGACTACCTCATCAAGCCCTTCTCGCCGCGCGAGCTCGTCGCCCGCGTGCGCGCCCTGCTCCGTCGCGCTCACACCGAGACCGAGCCGCAGCTCGAGGTGCTCGACTTCGGTGACCTCGTGATTGACATCTCGGGACACAAGGTCATGGTCGAGGGGCAGGAGGTCGACCTGACCGCCTCCGAGTTCAAGCTGCTTACGACCCTCGCCCGCTATCCCGGCCGCGTCTACACGCGCATGGAGCTCGTGGAGAAGGTCCTCGGGTACGACTTCGAGGGCTACGAGCGCACCATCGACAGCCACGTCAAGAACCTGCGCGCCAAGCTCGGCGACGACCCGCGCAACCCACGCTGGCTCTACACCGTTCACGGCGTCGGCTATCGCTTCGAGGCTCCCGAGAAGACCGAGGACTCCTCGGACAAGGGCTAGGGGTAGGTCTTGACGGCAAACTACGATACGTCCGACGCTTCGGCGGGCGACGAGGACGCTGACTTCGAGCGCCCGGTCTCTCCGCGGGGCTCGTTCAACACGATACAGCCGGAGCCCAAGAAGTCCTGGCCCTATTCCACGAGGATGACGCTGTCGTTCGCGCTCACTGCCGTCATGACCGCGGCTATTCTCGTCATCGTCCTCGCCAGCGTGTGGGAGAGCCAGTTCATCGCCTACACGAGAAGGAACATGCAGGGTCTCGCCCAGTCCACGGCCAATGCCATCTCCGAGGCGTACGAGACGGAGGGCGGCTGGACGACCGACGTCATCGCCAACGCCTCCGCTGCCTCCGCCGCCTCGTCCGACGTGGGCGTCCAGGTCATCGATTCCGACGGCAACATCCTTTATGATGACACCTGGTCATCCACGAGTCGCATGAACGAGACCGCGACCAGCACCGACTCCGAGACGACGGCAAAGACCACGTCACTCGCCCCCACGTCGTCCGAGTCGATCGTAACCGCCGATGTGGTCGACGGCAAGGGCAATGTCGTCGGCATGGTGCGCCTCTGGGCGTTCGGCTCAGATGCTCTCCTCACCAAGAGCGACGCGGCCTTCCGCGCCAACTCCTATGGTGCCATTGCGGGAGCTGCGGCCATCGCGGTGGTCCTCGCCTGCGTCATCGGCTATTTCGTGTCTCGTTCGCTCACCAAGCCCATCCTGCGCATCACCTCTACGGCGTCGCAGCTCCGCAACGGCGACCTCACCGCCCGCTCGGGCGTTCGGGGAACCGATGAGATCGGTCAGCTCGGCGAGACCTTCGACGACATGGCCACCTCACTCGAGAAGGACATCAAGCTCGAGCACCGCCTCACGAGCGACGTCGCACATGAGCTGCGCACCCCGCTCATGGCCATGCAGGCGACGGTCGAGGCCATGCAGGACGGGGTTCTCCCCGCCGATGACGAGCACTTCGAGACCGTCGCGTCCGAGGTCCGCCGCCTGTCTCGCCTCGTTGACGCCATGCTCCGTCTTTCTCGCCTGGAGAACTCCACCAAGGAGATGAAGACCGAGCGTACCGACATGGTCTACCTCGTGAGAAGTCTCGTGAGCTCGCAGCACCAGCTCTTCCATGAGCGCGGACTCCACCTGCGCTTCGTCGACGAGACCCCGCATGGCGAATGCAACGCCGACGTGGATCCCGACATGATCCGCGAGGCCATCGTCAACCTCATGAGCAACGCCATGCGCTACACGAACGAGGACGGATGGGTGAAGGTCTCCGTCGGCTCTGACCGCTCGGACGTGATCGTGTCCGTGCAGGACACCGGCATCGGCATTGCGAAAGAGGACATTCCGCAGACCTTCTCGCGGTTCTGGCGCTCCGACGTCTCGCGCGAGCGCGTGTCGGGTGGCCTCGGGGTCGGTCTCTCCATCACCAAGGAGATCGTCGACCGTCACAACGGCACCATCTCGGTGAAGTCCGAGCTCGGCAGGGGCACCACGTTCACACTGCGCATTCCCCAGAATCGGGGACGTCACGGCATCGTGTACTCCCTGCAGGACAAGTAGCGTCGGCGCTGATTTGCCTGTGACAATGTGAGCCTCGACCCATGTGGGCGGGCCTCCATCCACTACAATCATTGTGCCTGCGTCAGAAGGCAGAAGAGCAAGCTCCGAGGAAGGTTGAGGCGCATCTTGGCTACGATTGAGCTCCGTCCGGATTCCCACGGCAAGGTTCGAGACATCTACGACTGCGGCGACAGCCTCCTCATGGTCGCTTCCGACCGCATCTCCGCCTTCGACTTCATCCTCCCCGACGAGATTCCTCACAAGGGCGAGATTCTCACGCGCATCTCCGCGTTCTGGTTCGATCGCTTCTCCGACCTCATGCCCAACCACATGATCTCGCTTGACGTCGCCGACTTTCCCAGCGAGTACCATCGCTATGCCGACTATCTCACCGGCCGCTCCATGCTCGTCAAGAAGGCAAAGACCATCCCCATCGAGTGCATCGTCCGCGGATATCTCACGGGCTCCGGCAAGAAGACCTACGACGCCGACGGAACGGTCTGCGGTATCAAGCTTCCCGCCGGTCTCGTCGAGGCGTCCAAGCTCCCCGAGCCCATCTTCACGCCTTCCACCAAGGCTGACCTCGGCGACCACGACGAGAACATCTCGTTCGAGCGCTGCGCCCAGATCGTGGGCGAGGACGTCGCCACGCAGCTTCGTGACGCGACGCTCTCCATCTACAAGGCGGCTGCCGAGTATGCCGCGACGCGCGGCATCATCATCGCCGACACGAAGTTCGAGTTTGGTATCATCGACGGCCAGCTCACACTCATCGACGAGTGCCTCACGCCCGACTCGAGCCGCTTCTGGCCCGCGGACGGCTATGAGCCCGGTCGCGTGCAGCCCAGCTATGACAAGCAGTACGTCCGCGACTGGCTCAAGGCCAACTGGGACATGACGGGAGACGCGCCCCACCTCCCGCAGGAGGTCATCGACGGCACGTCCAGCCGTTACCAGGAGGCGTTCCAGATCATTACCGGCAGCGAGTTCAAGCCCATGAAGGAGAACTAATGTCTCTGCGCGATACCCTCGAAGGCGCCCAGAAGGAGGCCAAGGAGAACGTCTCGACGCTCACCAGCCCCAAAGCCAAGGATACTGACGAGAGCGACGACAAACCCGCGACGAGCTCGAAGACCATCGGCCGCAAGTCCGCGGCGAGCGGCAAGCCCGTACGAGAGGCCGCGTCGTCGGTGCGCGTCGTCTCGGGCTCGGGAGCCAAGGGGAAGAGGTCCTCGTCAGGAGGGCTGGGCGGCTCCACTCCGGCGTCGAAGGAGGCCAAGAAGGCCGAGCGGCGCAAGGAGCGCGACAAGGAGGACTTCCGCAACCGCGGCTACGACCTCATGCTCCGCGCGGATCCCGACTACAAGAGGACCGAGAAGGTCTGGTGGGTCCTGCTCATCGTCGGCTTCGCCACGACGATTGTCTCGCTGGTCATGGTCTATGTGTTCCCCAACGCCAACTCCGAGCTCACGACTGCTGCGGGCATCATTTCGATCGTCTCGCTCATTCTCGCCTACGGCTTCATCATCGGCGCGTTCGTCTACGACTGGGTCAAGCGTCGCCCCATTCGCAAGGCCACCGAGAAGAAGGTCCAGGGCATGACGGACAAGAAGATCCTCGAGCTCTTCGAGAAGGAGCGCATCGAGGAGTCTAAGCGTGCCGCCGAGAAGGCCGCCCGGAAGGCGGCCAAGGGCCAGAAGTAGCGCAACGCATCCTCCACGTGCTCGAGCTTGCATGATGGTAGAATGTGTACCCGCGCCCTCGTAGCTCAGGGGATAGAGCACCGCTCTCCTAAAGCGGGTGTCGGCCGTTCGAATCGGCCCGGGGGCACCAGTAATAATCGCAGGCCAGACGCTTCGGCGCCTGGCCTGCTTCTTTGTGCGCTCGCGCTGTCGTCGGCTCTAGAGGTCGAGGTGCTGGCGGGCTTCGAAGCCCTTCTTGCGCAGGTCAGAGTCGAGAAGGTCGCAGGACTGCGGAGTGATGCGGAGCAGGTGGATTCTCATGCCCAGGGCGGCGAGTCGCTCGGGCGTGACGCCCTTGGTCGCGAGCTCTGAGGTGTAGGCGGGGTCGGACTCGTCGATGACCTCGGCAGTGCCCATGACCTGCAGCCCGTGTGTCTGCCCCATGCTCGAGTAGGGTTCGTAGACCGCAAGGCAGACCTTGGGGTTCGAGGCGAGCGCCCGGAACTTGAGCCCGCCCTCCGAGAGAATCCAGACGGCACCGTCGTGCCAGGCGTACTCGAGCGGCGTGCAGCGGACGAAGTCTCCCGCTCCCGTCGCGAGCGCGCAGGTGTTGTGACTGGCGAGAAACGCGTCGACGAGAGCACGGGCGTCATCAGCCGGCAGGGCCTTCGACGTCGCATCCTTGCGAATCCAATAGCTTGCCGCTTCTTCGTATTCCTCCGGTGTCATTTCCTGCTCCTTCTCTCTTTGTAGTGGAATGCGGGCGAGCCGGGATGGTCCCGACCCGCCCGCATCATCTGCACGCGCTTGTGCTTGCTGCTTGATATCGGCTCCTAGCCCGAAGTCTTCGAGGAGGAGGTGCTCGAGTCGGTCTTCTCCGCGGATCCGCTCGAGACCGTGAGGACGACGGTGCTTCCGTAGGTCGCAGACGTCCCGCCGCTAGGCGACTGATCGATGACGGTGCCCGAGGCATAGCTGGATGACGACTGGTACTGGACCTTGACGGTGAAGTCGCTGAGCTGCGAGCGAGCGCTCGACTCGGTGGAGCCGATGACGCTCGGGACCTTCTCGGTGGCGGGGCCGGTCGAGACCGTGACGGTGACCGAGGAGCCCTTCTCGACGGAGGACCCGCTGCTCGGGCTCACGCTGATGACGATGCCCTCGTCGTAGGTCGAGGAGGACTGCTTCGAGACGGTGTAGGTGAGGCCCGCGTCGGTGAGCTGGCCGGTGACGTAGGACTGCGAGTTGCCGGTGAGGTCGCTCGGGACGGTGACCATCTCGGGGCCCTTGGAGAGGCTGTAGGTGACGGTGTCGCCTGCCTTGGCGGTGCTGTTGGCTGCTGGCGACTGCTCTGCGACCTTGCCGTTGTCGACGTCGGTGCTGTACACCGAATCGCCCGCCTGCCCGTTGAGGCCGACCTTCGTGAGCGCGGCGACCGCCTCGGAGGGCGTCATGTTCTGGAGGTCGGGGACCGTGACCGTCGCGGCCGGCTCCTTGCCCTTCGAGACCACGAGCGTGACGGTGGTGCCCTCGGTCACCTGACGATTGGCGTTTGGCGACTGGTCCATGACGATGCCCTCGTCGACGCTGTCAGAATATTGGTAGGTGACCTCGTCGAGCTTGAAGTGGCTTCCGGTGGCGTTGATCTGCGCCACGGCCTCGTCCTCGGTGAGCCCGAGGTAGTTGGGGACGGCGTAGGTGGCCGTGCCTTGGCCGAGCACGACGATCACGAAGTAGGCCAGCGCGGCGACGGCGGCTATTGCCGCGATGATGCCGATGACGAGACCGGTACGACGCTTGCCCTTGCCCTTCTTCTCGTTCTCCTCGGCCTCGTCGGTCGCGCTCTTGGTGCGATAGTGCTGCTGGTTGACGCGGGGAATCGTCGCCGTGCCGCCAATGCCCCTGCGCGGGTCCTCGATGACGTTGGTGGTCTGCACGGGCAGCATCGCCGTGGCGCTGTTGACCGCCTGGACGCGGCCAGCGAGATAGTCGCGGAGGACGCGATAGAGCTCGTCGGCCGTCTGGAACCTGTCGGCGGGGTTCTTCTGCATGCACTTGAGGATGATCGACTCGATCTGGGGGTCGATGGCGGGGTTAAGCTGCGAGGGAGGTACGGGCTGCTCGTTGACCTGCTTGAGCGCGACGGAGATGGCGTCGTCGCCCTCGAAGGGCACGCGTCCCGTGGAGGCCTCGTACATGACGATGCCGAGGGAGTAGATGTCGGTCGTGGGGCCGAGCTCCTTGCCCTGGGTCTGCTCTGGAGAGACGTAGTGGGCGGTGCCGAGTACCGAGTTGTCGGTCGTGAGGTGGCTGTTCTTGGCGCGGGCGATGCCGAAGTCCATGACCTTGATGTTGCCGTCGGGCTGCACCATGATGTTCTGCGGCTTGATGTCTCGGTGGATGATGTCGTGCTTGTGCGCCACCGAAAGCGCCTGCGCGATCTGCGAGCCGATCTGCGCGACCTTCTTGCAGTCGAGCGCACCGTGCTTGCGAATCCCGCTCTTGAGGTCGGTGCCGCGCAGGTACTCCATGATGATGTAGTACGTGTCGCCGTCCTTGCCCCAGTCGTAGACCGAGACGATGTAGGGGCTCTGGAGCGCCGCTGCGGCCTGCGCCTCCTGCTTGAACCGCGCCGCGAACGACGGGTCGGTCGCGTACTGGGGGAGCATCGTCTTTATCGCGACGGTACGTCCGAGGACCTCGTCGAGGCCCCTGAACACGGTGGCCATGCCACCCGTACCGATCCTGTCCTGAACTTGGTACCTACCACCAAGAACCTTCTCTGGCATTTCCTTCTCCGATTCCGCTCGTGGCTTCTGGGCCACGTGTTCCTACCGATACTCCGTCGCGCTGGCCGTTACGTTCCCGCGCCAAGCGCCTGGGTGTTGAGTGCGCTCGCGAGCACCTCGCCGGCAACCGCCGCGCCATACCCCTCGACGTCGTCTCCCAGTCCCTCGATGCAGACGGAGATGACGAGCGTGGGGTTGTCAGCCGGCGCGAAGCCGATGAAGAACGAGTTGATGTTGCCGTCCTCGATCTGGGCGGTTCCGGTCTTGCCGGCGACGGTGACGCCGGAGACCTGTGCCGCGGTGCCCGTGCCGTGGTCGACGACGCCGATCATGGCCTGGGTGACCTCCTCGGCGGTCGTGGCGGAGACGACCTGTCCGAGAGACTTGGGCGATGTGGTCGACGTGGTCGTCCCCTCGGGGGAGAGGATGTGGTCGACGAGGTAGGGGTTCATGGCGATACCCTTGTTGGCGATCGTCTGTGCCACGACGGCGTTCTGCATGACCGTGGTCTGCGGTCCCGCGGGGCTCGCGTGCTGGCCGACGGGCTGTCCGCATGCCGCCCAGGCGGTCTCCCACTCGGTCATCTCCGAGGGGTCGGGCATGAGCGACGCCTTGGTCGAGAAGTCCTGGCCGAGGCTTGTGCCATAGCCGAACGCGTCGGCGTACGCCACGAGGGTCTTGGCGCCCACCTGGACGCCTACCTGGCCGAACACGGTGTTCGAGGAGAGGGCGAGCGCCTCTTTGAGCGTTGGGTTGCCGTAGTCGTAGTCTCCGTAGTTGGAGACGGTGGCACCGCCGATGGTGAGGGTGCCCTCGGCGTCATAGATGTCGTCGAGCTTCGCGGTGCCCGTGTCGAGGGCTGCCGAGAGGGTCACGACCTTGAACGAGGAACCGGGGGAGTAGAGCGTCTGCGTGGTGCGGTCGACGAGCTGACTTCCCGTGCCCGATGAGATGATGTCGTTGAGCTGGTCGTTTGAGTACGTGGGTGATGACGCCTTGGCGAGGACCGCTCCGGTGGAGGGGTCGAGAACCACGATGGCTCCCGTGTAGCCCTCGAGTGCGTTCTCGGCGGCCGCCTGAATCTGCGAGTTGATGGTGAGCACCACGGTGGAGCCCGCCGTCTGAATGCCCGCAAGGGAGTAGAGCGCGTTCTTCCAGCTCGAGTAGTCGGAGTGCCCGGTGAGGGTGTCGTTCATGGTGAGCTCGACGCCCGAGGCGCCGTACTGCGTCGACATGTAGCCCACGGTGTGCGCGGCGAGAGAACCCTGCGGATACGAGCGCACGTAGGTCCCGTCCTCCTGCTTGGTGCTCTCGGCGAGGGTGACGCCGTCGGAGGTGATGATCGCGCCACGCTGCACGTACGTGCTCTTGGCGATGGTGTGGTTGTTGGTGGGCAGGTTCTGGATGGTCGACGCGTCGATCTCCATGTAGTAGGTGAGGTTGGCGACAAGCACGGCGAAGAGCAGGGCGAACACAGTGATGAGCGCCGTGACGCGCTTCCCGAGGGCGACCCTGCCCAGGATGCCCGACTCGGAGCCCTGGGCCTCGAAGCCTCCGCGGACGTGGCTGCCGTGGATGATCTCGGACGCATGGGCGCCGTTCTGCGAGAGCGGGCTCACGTGCGCCGCCCCGAGGTCGGGAGACGCCTCGAGGAGGGACTCGCGACCCGTGCCCTCGTCGCCGGCGCGGAGGAGCAGGCCGACGATGATGAAGCTCGAGAGCAGCGAGCTGCCGCCCTGGCTCATGAAGGGGAGGGTGACGCCCGTGAGAGGCAGGAGTTTGGTCACGCCGCCCATGATGAGGAAGGCCTGGAAGCCGATGACGCTCGTGAGGCCAACGGCCGCGAAGGCGGAGGAGTCGGACTTGGCGCGCGCGGCCGTGGCGAAGCCGCGGACGCAGAAGAGCATGAAGAGGATGATGACGGCCGTGCTGCCGAGAAGGCCTGTCTCCTCGGCGATGGCCGAGAAGATGAAGTCGGACTCGACGACGGGGATGAGCGTCGGCATTCCCTTCCCGATGCCCGTGCCCGTGAGGCCGCCGTCGGCGATGGAGTAGAGCGACTGGACGATCTGGTAGCCGCTCCCGGACGGGTCCTGCCAGGGGTTGAGCCAGACGTCAACGCGCGTCTGGACGTGGCCGAAGAAGTGGTAGCAGAACACGAAGCCTATGGCGAGCAGGCAGAGCGAGATGATCACGTAGCTCACGCGGCCGGTGGTCACGAAGAGCATGATGACGAAGAAGACGAAGAAGAGCAGGGCGCTGCCCAGGTCTCGCTCGAAGACCACGAGCAGGAGGCTGATGCCCCACATGATGAACATGGGGAGGAGCATGCGGAACCGAGGAAGCCTGAGGGGCCCGAGCCGCACGGCCGAGACGGAGAGCGCCTCTCGGTTGCTCGCGAGGTAGAACGCGAGGAAGAGGACGATGAGAATCTTTGCGAGCTCGCCGGGCTGGAAGGAGAAGGGGCCGATGATGATCCAGAGCTTGGATCCGTAGATCTCCGTGCCGACGAGCATGGGCAGGAGCAGAAGCGCGACGCCGACGATGCCGAGCGTGTACTTGTACCGCGCAAGCTCGTCGAGGTTCCTCGCGAAGACGAGCGTGGCGATCATGGCCGCGACCGAGAGGAACAGCCAGACGACCTGGCTCTTGGCGTCGCTCGGCGCCAGGCGCGTGACGAAGGTGATGCCGATGCCCGAGAGCACGAACACGATCGGCAATATGGCTGGGTCCGCCCCCGGGGCGAGTCGCCTGATGGCGAGGTGCGCCACGGCGAAGGCGGCGAAGAGTCCGATGGGCACGCCGAGCGTTGAGAGGCTCAGCTCCACGTTGGCGTTCACGACGTACATCGCGTAGAGCAGGATGACGGGAACGGCACCCAGGCACAGGAGGAAGAGCTCGGTGTTGCGGCGTCCTGACATGACCTTTGCCATGTTACTCGCCCCCCTGCGGCGCGGTCGAGCCTGACGAGCTCGAGGTCGTCTGTCCGTCGGAGCTCGTCCCGCTGTCCTTGACCTCGTCGGCGGTCTCAGCCGCCTTGGTCTTCTCGTCCGTGATCTGCTGGCGATAGGCCTTGATGGTCTCGCGGGCCTGGTCCTCGGAGTTCACGCGGATGCCACCGGCGAGCTGCTCCTGAACGGAGCTGGGTAGGTCGGAGACCTCGACGCTCGACGTCTCGGTGAGCTCGGAGAGCTCGAGCCCCATGAAGTTGCCGGAGACGCCCTGGTAGATGCCAACGGTATCCCCGTTGACCCCGAGGTACCACTCGCTGCGGATGAATGCGTAGAAGCAGAGCCCCACCACCACGAACGCGGCGATGACAGCGGTGAGGACGATGCCAAAGTGCTTGAGGGTGCGCTTTCGGTTGGCGTCCGCTATGCCGTCGTTGAGGACGTCGATCACGATGACGGTCACGTTGTCGCCGCCGCCGGCGGTCAGCGCTGCCGAGACGAGGTTGTCAGCCGCCTGCTGTGGCGTGACGCTCGAGACGGCGAGCGCCTCGATGCTGGCGTCGGTGATCATGCTCGAGAGGCCGTCGGAGCACACGATGATGCGGTCGCCGTCATTAACCTCGAGCGAGAAGTGATCGGCGTACATGTCAGGGTCGGAACCGAGGGCGCGGGTGATGACCGAGCGGGAGGGATGGACGCGGGCCTCGTCGGCGGTGATCTGCCCGGAGTCGACGAGCTCCTCCACATACGAGTGATCGTGCGTGACGCGCACGAGGGTGCCGTGACGGAGCAGGTACACACGGGAGTCGCCCACGTGGGCGACGGCCATCTTGTTGCCCTCGATGAGGACGGCGGATGCCGTGCACCCCATGCCGACCTTGCCCTTGCCTGCGGCGGCCCCCTCGATGATGGCTATGTTCGCCGACTCCACGGCGGCACCGAGGAGCGTGTCGTCAGCGGTCGCAGGGGCCTTCTCGCCGATGGTCTCGACGGCGATGGAGCTTGCGACCTCGCCGGCCGCATGCCCTCCCATGCCGTCGCACACGGCGAACAGCGGGGTGCGCAGCAGGAACGAGTCCTCGTTGTGGCTGCGTACGAGGCCGACGTCCGAGCGAGCGCCCCATGAGATGAAGGCGTTGCTACCCGACGCGGTGTCGGCTCCGGCACGTCCCTCGACGGGCATCTCCGCACGTCCGGGGGCGTTGGTCGGCTCCTGAGAGGCCGTGACGTTTGTATCTTCTGGCGTCATTGGCGGCCCACCCGCATGACGGCATCGCCGATCTGGACCTCGTCACCATCTCTCAACGTGACGGGCTGATCGATGGGATGGCCGTTGACCATGGTGCCGTTCTTGGAGTCAAGGTCCTCGAGGACGAGGGCGGGTCCCTGGATGGTGAAGCGCGCGTGCGTGGCGGAGACGTACGGCTCGTCGACGACGATGTCCGACGAGGGCGAGCGTCCGACGACCACGGGGCCGAGGATCTCGACGTGCAGACCCCTGAGCGACCTCGTGCCCTTCTCGACATCGACGGACCAGATGGCCGAGTCGGTGCGCTGTCCCTTGACGAGGCCGATGCCGGTGCGCATGGCGGCGAAGAGAAAGACGTAGAGGACGATGATCAGGATGATGCGGCCCGCAAACAGGACGAGGTCGATCATGCTAGTTCTCCCTGAACTCGAGATTCACGAGCCCGATGGTGATGAGATCGCCGTCGCGGAGGATGCACTCGTCGATGTCGATGTCGTTGACGAGCGTGCCGTTCGTGGAGTGGAGGTCGATGATGTGCCAGCTGCGACCGTCGAAGGAAAGCTCGGCGTGGCGGCGCGAGACGTTGGGGTCGTGAAGGACGACGTCTGCCTGCGAGCGCTCGCGACCGATGACGAACGAGGGCGCGACGCCGGTGTAGGTGCGTCCGCTCTGACGGTCGACGAGCAGGCACGAGGCGGTCCCGGGGTCGGCGGTCTGCACGGGCGCGCTGGTACGCATGTTCACGAGCGGCGTCGCCCGACGTGCGGTCGAGGGGACCTCGTCCACGGAGGGTACCATGGGGGCCTGTCGCGCGGGAACCGCGTCGATGTTCATGACGGGCATGGGCGTGGAGGACGAGGGAGACGGAACGACTGGCACGACGCTGGGGGCGCCGAACTCGTCGGGGATGACATCGAGACCGACCTGCGAGTCGCTCGGTGCGATGGGGCTGGCGGCGGGGCTCGAGACGGCGACCATGGGGTTCACAAGTGGCGTCGCGCCAGGAACGACGGCTCCACGTGAATAGGGACGGGCGTGTCCGCCCACCGGCTGGACGAGGGCGGCGGCGCCACCCACGGAGGAGTTGCCTCCGAGGAAGGCCTTCTCCTCCTCGCGGAGACGGTTGAGGGTCTTGGAGTCGACGTTCTCGGCGAAGACCGCGAACCTGCCGGACTTGAGCGAGGGGTCGACCATGAAGCGGACGAGCGGCTTGCCGACGAAGGCGTATCCCTTGCGCTGTGCCTCCGAGATGACGAAGTCGGACGTCTCGTCGGTGATCTGCTTGTAGAGGGGGCGCATGAGGCTGTCGTCAGCGGACGAGACCAGCACCGTGAAGAGCGCCGGAGCCGTGTCCACGCCGTCTATCTCGTACGTCTCGTGCTCCATCTCCTTGGCAGCGCGCTTCGCGAGCTTCTTGAAGGAGAAGGGCTCGGTGTAGCCCTGAGGTGCCATGTCAAAGACCGAGCCGATGCGATCCTCGAAGTCGTTAAGAAAGCTCATCCTGCTCCTCGCCTTCCCGGCCCCCGTCAAGCGGGCCTCTTAGGGCAGTAAGTATGCACATAAACATGCCTAAGACTACCGCAATGCCGATGCTGACCGAATCCGGAGCTGCCCATATACCGCCATTCTCCACTCCGGCGGCGAGCGCATAGGCTCCGACGAGCAGGGCGACACCGACGCACTGGCCCACGATACCTGCGGCGACGCTCCCGCGGAGGGCAATGGCGGACGCGACGAGTGCGGAGACGCCGCAGCCCAGCACGAGGACCCACGTGACGGGCTTCTCGACGAGGGCGACAAAGTAGTAGGCGACGGTGTTCGCGGCGAAGCCTGCGTCCAGCGAGATGGAGAAGAGGCTCCCCAACAGCCAGCCCGCAGCCGAGGTGACGAAGGCTGGGAGCGGATCGAGGGCGAACGCGGAGATGGCGGCGCCCGAGAGCGGCCAGGGAAGGCAGCAGGGAACGAGCAGCGATGCTGACGAGAGGCGCTCGAGACGACCGCACGACACCCACCAGGCAGCCAACGCGAGCGTCAGGAGCGCGGCGAGGGGGAACGACGCGTTGGTCGGGTGCGTCACGGCGAGCGCCCAGACGAGGGCTGCCCCGCAGGTCGCCGAGGCGAGCGGCGTCCAGAGCGCCGCGGCGAGGGCGCAGACGACCGTCCCGACGATGACGAACTCCGAGGAGCCCCCCGAGACGACGGGAAGCACGAGGTGACAGACCCACAGCGTCGCCGCCGCGGTGAGCGCGCGGTCGAACGCCTGGACGATCCAGGGGAACCTCACCCTGAGCGGAAGATGGCGCATCTCCCACGACCCTTCCTCGGGACTGTCGTCCTCGGACTGCGTGACGAGGCTCCTGAGCGACTCCGCGCCTTCCTCGGCGCTGCCGAGGTATGCGACCATCTCGTCGACAAACCCGTCGACGGAGGCCGTGCGGGACGCCACGTCCGCCGCGAGGGCGTGCGTGAGGGTTTCCTCAGGGGCTCCGGCGAGCGAGGGGTCCGACTTCGAGAGGGGTGACTTCGGCCCGCGGATGATCTTCGTGAGCGACTCGGTCGCGGTGTCGCCCGAGAAGGGGTTGGTCCCCGTGAGGGCCTGCCAGGTCACCACCGCGAGCGAGAAGACGTCGGCGCGCTCGTCCACGAGCTTGCCCTCGATCTGCTCGGGCGGCATGTAGCCGACGGTCCCCCCGCGAGCGCCGCCGTAGCCTGCGGCGGAGGCGAGCGTGGCCATCCCGAAGTCGGCCAGCTTCACGGTGCCCTGGCGGTCGATCATGATGTTCGTGGGCTTGATGTCGAGGTGGAGCACGCCGTTCTCGTGCGCGTACGAGAGCGCCTGCGCGACCGACGAGAGCAGATGCGCGCACTCCTCGTGGGTGAGGACGCCGCCCTCGACGCGGGCGAGAAGCTCGGAGAGGTTGAGGCCGTCCACGTACTCCATGACCAGGTAGGCGTAGGCGCCATCGGTCTCGAAATCGAAGACGGTCACGATGTTGGGGTGGGCGAGGAGGCAGGCGGTGCGTGCCTCCGAGAGCGCCTCGTCGACGGTCGACGTGGTGACGCCGCGTGGGCCGACGCCGCCGAGGAGTGGCATGCGCTTGATGGCAACGCGACGCTGGAGGCGAGTGTCCCAGCAGGTGCAGACCGTGCCGAAGCCGCCCTTGCCGCGTCGTGAGAGCACGCGGTATCGGCCGAGCAGGACCTCTTCGGGAAGGCTGGTGCCCCCCGTGTCAGGTCTCGGCCGTGCGACGGTCTGAGTGGGTCTGGTGTCGCTCACGGCGGCTCCTCGTGCGGTTAGGGTTATGGTTTCGTCTGCCGTGACGTTTGGATTATTCTAGCGCGATTGCCCGGCGGGCGCTTGGAGCACGAATTCCTGTTGTCAACCACGCCTGGAATGCGGTACTATTTTTCCCACGCGGGCGTGGCGGAATTGGCAGACGCGTACGGTTCAGGTCCGTATGAGAGCAATCTCATGAAGGTTCAAGTCCTTTCGCCCGCACCATGACATGCAGAGGGCCCCCGGCAGACGTCGGGGGCCCTCTTTGTTTATCGGTCATGACGGCGGCTACTTGTTGTCCTCGTCGAATTCTGACCAGCCCGACTCGTCATCGTCGTCGAACAGGTTCCAGTCGCCCTCGGACTTCTCGTGGTTGTAGAACTGCTTGCGCATCTTCCGCTCGAGCACGAACGAGATGATGAGGCAGACCACGATTCCGGTGACGACGAGGCAGATGACGCCCGTCCTGTCACTGAAGAGCCACGTGAAGAAGTCGCTGATAGACTGCATGAGCATACCTTCCTGCAAGTTCTGCGTTTCGTAGCCACAAGTATATACTTGGAGGGCCGATGAAGGCCCGTGGCTCGTCAACGCCACGAGCCGCCGAGGCCGCACCTGCGACCCATCCATTGCCGAGGAGAAGACATGCTGGACATCAAGTTCGTCAGAGAGAATCCCGACCTCGTGGACAAGGCCTGCGAGTCGAGGCAGAACGCCCATTGGGACCGCGAGAGGTTCTTCGAGCTTGATGAGGAGCGCCGCTCCCTCATCGCGGAGGTCGAGGGCCTTCAGGCGACTCGCAACGCCGCCTCGAAGGAAATCGGCCAGCTCATGCGCGACGGCAAGAAGGACGAGGCCGATGCCGCCAAGGCCGTGGTCGCCGCCAACAAGGACCGCATCGCCGAGCTCGACGAGAAGCGCGGCGCCGTGGAACAGGAGCTCTTCGACCTTGTCGCAGCCATCCCGAACATCCCCGACGAAACCGTCCCCTACGGCAAGGACGACTCCGACAACCCCGAGGCGCGCCGCTGGGGCACCCCCCGCGAGTTCGACTTCGAGCCCAGGGCTCACTGGGACCTCGGCACGTCCACGGGCATGATCGACTTCGACCGCGGCGTCAAGCTCTCTGGTGCCCGCTTCTACCTGCTCGGCGGCATGGGCGCCCGCATGGAGCGCGCCCTCATCAACTTCATGATCGACCTGCATACCTCCGTCGGCTTCAAGGAGTGGTGGCCCCCCGTCATCACCAACCACGACTCCCTCTTTGGCACGGGCCAGTTGCCCAAGTTCGACGAGGATCTCTACCACGTGAATCCCGACCTCTATCTCATCCCCACCGCCGAGGTCATGCTCACCAACATCCATCGAGATGAGATTCTCGACGGCTCGTCGCTCCCGCTCTGGTACTGCGCCTTCACCCCGTGCTTCCGCGAAGAGGCCGGCTCCGCCGGTCGAGACACGCGCGGTATCATTCGCGTGCACGAGTTCGACAAGGTCGAGATGGTCAAGTTCGCCAAGCCCGAGGACTCCATGAACCAGCTCGAGAGCATGGTCGGCGAGGCCGAGAGGGTCCTCCAGACGCTCGGCCTGCCCTACCACGTGGTCACGCTCTGCACCGGCGACATCGGCTTCTCGGCGCGCAAGTGCTACGACCTCGAGGTCTGGCTCCCCAGCTATAACAACTACAAGGAGATTTCGTCCTGTTCCAACTGCTGGGACTTCCAGGCGCGTCGCGCCAACATCCGCTACCGCGACCCTGAGTTCAAGGGCACGCGTCTCGTGCACACCCTCAACGGCTCAGGGCTCGCCGTCGGCCGGACCATGGCCGCCATCATGGAGAACTACCAGAACGCGGACGGCTCCATCACGGTGCCCGAGGCCCTCGTCCCCTACATGGGTGGCGTGGAGGTCATCAAGCCCGAGGCCTAGCTGCTCGCAGGACTTTCTCGGCTGACGCGTTCGACTCGGGGGAGGGGACTTCGGTCCTCTCCCTTTTTTTCTGTGGGCCGTGCCCTGGCCGAGGGTTCGCGAGAGACGGCAATTTACGCACGAAGGGCCCTAATTTCGCAAAAAGTCGGAAACACGGCCCTTCGTGCGTAAATTGCCGGCGAGATGCCAAGACCCTTCTCTTCCAGAGTCCTTGTGCGAGCAAAGGAAAGTCACTTTCTGCTCACGCTAAGAGCAAGAAGAGCAAAGAAAGTGTTCTTAGGTGAATCTGTGTGGATGTAACACTTCTAACGTGTTCTTAGGGGAAAGCCATCTACTCTAAGAACACGTTAGAAGAGATAGTTGTTACTAAAGGAGAAGACATGCTCGATGCGTGTGTTCCCGGACGCCAGGGCGGGCTTCGGAAGAACCTCGACGGAAAACTTGCCTATTATTCGTTTCATACGGGAGCCATGAAGGACTACCTTCCCCTTTCGCTCGGCTCAGACACGAGCCGTAGAATATCCGACTGCCGTGCCCTGCTGGGAGAGATAGAGGGGATGTCTCGGTTTATCCCGAACGTTGGGATGTATCTCACGATGTATGTCCGCAAGGAGGCCTTGCTCTCGTCACAAATCGAGGGGACGCAGTGCACGTTCGATGACATTCTCGACCCTGTCAATAGACGGAATGCCAGCCGTGATCTCTCGGATGTCATCAACTACGTCAAGGCATCCGACCGTGCGGTCGAACTTCTGAAGACCATGCCACTCTGCATGCGCATGCTCCGCGAGGTGCACGCAATACTGCTCTCGGACGTTCGCGGTGCGGACAAGATGCCTGGAGAGGTTCGCACGAGCCAGAACTGGGTAGGTCCTACAGGGTGCACGCTCGCGGATGCGAGTTATGTGCCACCGAATGTCGATGACATGAAGGCCGCCTTATCCGACCTCGAGGTGTTTCTCAACGACGACACGACAACCGATCCAATCATCAAAGCAGCGCTAGCCCACTACCAGTTCGAGACCGTCCACCCGTTCCTCGATGGCAACGGAAGGATGGGGCGCCTTCTGGTGACGCTGTCCCTCATGAACGATGGCGTGCTCAGCCGACCGATTATCTATCCCTCGTATGAGCTCAAACGGAGAAGGTCCGAGTACTACGACTGGCTCATGCGAGTGAGGGAGACGGGAGACTTTGAGGGCTGGGTCGGGTTCTTCTGCGGGTGCCTTTTGAGGAGCGCGGAAGACGCCAGGATGACCATGGACAAGCTCGCGCGGCTCCACGAGGAGACCGTCGAGGTCGTGACGAGTCGCTCGAGGAGGTCTTCCACCAACGTGCTACGACTCCTTGACGTCCTTGAGGGGCATCCAATCATCGATGTGAAGTTCGTGGCCCGAGAGCTCGACCTGAGCCTGTCCGGAGCCAACCTCCTCGTCAGAGAGTTCTGCTCGTTGGGAATCCTCGAGCAGCCCGATGCCAACCGACGCCGATATCGGACCTTTGCCTACGAGCGGTATCTCAACATCCTCCGACAGGGAAGTGATCCGCTCCCCAGAGTCTAGCTCCGCGCGACGTCGAAGTCGAAGGCATTGCTCTCGCCCCGGTAGTGGGCGATGGAGTATTCGACGGGGACTCCGCTCGCGTCGCGCGCGACCGTGTGGAAGAGGAAGAGGGGGTCTCCCTCCTCGACATCGAGGAGGGATGCGGTTGTCGCGTCGGCCTTCACGACCTCCAGACGCCTCCTGGCCGTGGCGACGGGTCTGCCGTGCTGCTCCATGGCATCATAGAGACGCATCGTGTTGAAGTCGCAGCTCTCGAGGTCGGGGAAGAGCGCGCAAGGCACGTAGCTCTCGACGAAGACGTTGGGCTGGTCGTCCACGTAGCGGAGACGGACGAGCTTGTAGACCTCCTCGTCTGGCTTGACGTCGAGGCGGGCGACGACCTCCTCGCTCGGATGCACGCGCCTGAACAGCAGCACGTTCGTGCGGGCGTTCCTGCCGATGAGGCGCATGTCGTCCTCGAAGCTCCTGATGCTCGTGGTGAAGGACTGGTCGACCTTCGGCCGCGTGACGATGGTGCCGCGACGCTTGCGCTTCTCGAGGTAGCCGGTGCTCACGAGTATCTGGAGCGCCTGTCTGATGGTCGATCTGCTCACTCCGTAGATTCCGGAGAGCTCCACCTCTGAGGGAATGATCTGCCCCTCGGCGTAGGTGCCGTCCTCGATCTTCGCCAGGATGTCATCCTTGATGTTCGTGTAGAGGGTCATCTTCCCGCGCCTCGCTGTCAGAAAGGAAATGCCAGACATAACCAACCGAATACTATCATTGAATTCGCAAACACGCAGTAAGCCACTACCATTTTCCAGAGTTCATTCGGTCATAAAGAGAAATATAGCCATTAAGTCTGACATATGGTAGGATAACCACACGCATCGGACGCCGTTCCAGGGAGACTGTCATGAAGCGCTACACCATCGATGACCTTGCCCGTCTCGTCGACCACACCAACCTTCACGCGGACGCGACGCGGGAGGACATGGAGAGACTCTGCAAGGAGGCGGTGAGCTACCACTTCCGCATGGTCGCAATCAACTCGGCGCAGGCTAAGCTCTGCTCCGGGCTTCTCGCGGGAACGGACGTCCACACGGGAGCCGCCATCGGCTTCCCCCTCGGGCAGACCAGCATTGCCACCAAGGTCTTCGAGACCGAGGACGCCCTCACCAACGGCGCGAACGAGATTGACTACGTCGTTAACCTCACCGAGGTCAAGGCTGGCAACTGGGACTACGTCAAAGAGGAAATGTCCTCTGTCGTCGACGCCTGTCGCAAGGCGGGCGCCCCGTCCAAGGTCATCTTCGAGAACTGCCTCCTCGAGGACGGTGAGAAGATCGGGCTCTGCGAGATAGCAAGCGAGGTCCTGCCGACCTTCGTCAAGACGTCTACGGGCTTCTCGACAGGTGGCGCGACCGTCGATGACGTGAGGCTCATGCGCGAGCACGTCGACCCCCGCGTGAAGGTGAAGGCCGCCGGAGGCATCCGCACAGCCGATGCCTTCCTCGCCATGGTGGCGGCAGGCGCCGAGCGCATCGGCTGCAGTGCCGGCATCCCCATCATCGAGGAGCTCAAGAGGCGACTTGCCGCCTCAGGTGAGGATGCCTTCGAGCTGTAAGCGCACGTCAGGGGAGCGATGACGTGCCCGTCCTCTAGTCGGTGTGGGTTCTCACCATGCGCGAGAGGGCGTCCACGGCCGCCCGGCGAACCGCCTCGAGGGCGGTCGGCTTCGCATGCGTCCAGTCGACGGGGCGGTCGACGATCATCTGACGCGCCTCGGCGATGACCTGTCGGCCAGTCCCTGCCTGGAAGGCGTCGTCGCCGGAGACGGGCAGGTTGATGTAGATGTCCGCCACCTGGCTGTAGATGCGGTCGAGCTGGTTGGCGCCGCAGCTCATCGTCCGTTTGGCGATGCTGAGCGGCGAGAGGTCCGACGTCGGCTGCGCGTGCTTGACCATGCCCACGCCCACGACGGCATCTACCTGCGAGCGGTCGAAGAGGGGCGTGGGAAGGTTCATGCGGCAGCCGCCGTCCATGAAGGTCCTCCCCAGGTACTCGGTCGGCGAGATGACGAGGGGATACGAGGCCGACGCCGTGATGCAGCGGGCGAGGTCGAGGTTGCCGGTCAGGCAGGTCCAGCCGCCGTCTGCGTCCGAGAAGAGACTCGAGTCGTTCGTGAAGACGCAGAGGTCGCCGCTCACGATGTCACAGGCGGGGAGCGCGACGGGCATCCTCATGTCGTCCATGGTCTTGACACCTGCCTCATCGAGGATGTCGCGGGCGAAGCGTTCGAGGATGGACGAGTCCACGAGTCCATTGACGCCGCCGAGAAGTCCGATGGCCTTGAGCTTGATGTTCCTGAGGACGCCCTCGTCGACCACGCGCTGGTCCATCTTGATCAGGAGGTCCGCGATCTGTGACGCTGGGAGGCCGGCGCCCGCGAGGACCGCTACGAGGGCACCCATGGAGGTTCCCGCGACCGCACCGATGCGAATGCCGTTCCGATCCATGTCCTCGATGGCGGCCACCTCCGCGAAGGAGCGAAAGCCTCCGCCGCAGAACGCCACTCCCACGCCGTCCACTCTGGCCATACCTAGCTCCAATCCCCATGCTTGAATATGTTCCTGATACCCCAAACGACCGCGGCCTTTCGAACTTCAGTCAAAATACGATGGAGCAAAATGGACTAGAACATGTGTTCTAGTCACACGGCATGTGGGTATGATAGAACGTGACATAGGCATAACGGGAAGGGAATTTGACATGGATGCGAAGTGCGATGCCCGTTTGGTGGCCAGGTTCTCGGAGGCGGATGACGTCCGCGAGGTGTTCGTCGGCGGCGACGGCGCGGGAGGCCTCTCTGTCCGCGAGGAGGTTTCAGGACCCTCTGCGCGACTGGTATACGACGAGGACAGACATGTCTCGCGCATCAGCTTGGGAGAGGCCGCGCTGCAAAGACTCGCGGAGGAGAGGCACTGGGAAGGAGACGTGCGCGGTTGCGTGGAGGAATGGCTCACAGAGAAGGACCATGCCCTCATCGATCTCATGGACATCTGTGATGCTGCCGGGGTGGAGTATGTCTACGCGACGCTCGGGAAGGATTCCGTCCTGCAGTTCCGGCCCTCAGGTTTGTGACCCTGCTGGCTCGTAAAAAAGGAGCCCCCGAAGGGGCTCCGTCATTTGCGTGGTGCGCCGTATAGGATTCGAACCTATGACGCCCTGATTCGTAGTCAGGTCCTCTATCCAGCTGAGGTAACGGCGCGTGCAGTTAGATAAGATGCCACGTCGAGGCACCTTCGTCAAGGGTGAGCAGAGATTTCCATGATTGTCAGACACGAACGAGTTGCTCTGGCCGCCCGAGGAGGCAGCTGTGGCACCTGCAAGAAAAAAGCCCGTCGGCTGGTGCCGACGGGCTGGGTGTCCTGGCGGAGAGCTGGGGATTCGAACCCCAGATAGGATTTAGTCCTATACTCGCTTAGCAGGCGAGCACCTTCGGCCTCTCGGTCAGCTCTCCGAACGTTGTGCCAGAGAATGATACCCCCAAGCGGGTGGCATCACAACCGCCGCAGCTCATTGCGCAAGAAAATCTCCGTCCGCGACAATCTCGTTGGGACATCCCGCGAGTGCCTCCCATGAGAAGCGCGAAACGAGATCGGCGGCGCTCATGCTCTCGTCCTTCTCAGCTAGTCCCGCGGCGTGGGCGAGGATGCCCACCACGCGCTCGGGACCCTGCTCGTGCCCCCTGATGAAGCCGAGGTCGAGGTCGCGGTCTCTCTTGGAGAGGCGCCGACCGTCTGGCGCGACGAGGAGTGGCACGTGAGCGAAGCTCGGAGGTTCAGAGCCGAGAAGATGATGGAGGTAGATCTGTCTGGCGACCGAACCGAGGAGGTCGCGTCCGCGCACCACCTGCGTAACGCCCATGAGAGCGTCGTCAACCACGACGGCGAGCTGATAGGCGACCACCCCGTCGCTTCTCCGCACGAGGAAGTCCCCGCACTGCCGGGCGAGGTTTTCCTCCTGAGGACCGCAGACGAGGTCGCGGAAGCGAACCACGGCTGCGGGGTCCGTCGCGTCGGGGACGCGGAGACGCGTCGCGGGCGGGCGAACCCGTGAACGACGAGCCACCTCAGCGGGTGAGAGGTTGCGGCAGGTCCCCTGATACACGTAGGTGCCATCGGAGGCGTGAGGCGCGGTTGACGCATGAAGCTCGGAACGGGTGCAAAAGCAGGGATAGGTGAGGCCCCTGGCCTCGAGCCGAGAGATCGCCTCGGCGTAGACGTCGGTGCGACGGCTCTGGAATAAGGGGCCCTCGTCCCAATCGAGCCCGAGCCAGGCGAGGTCGTCCATGACGAGACGAGCTGCTAGGGGGTCCCGGGCGCGCGGGTCGAGGTCTTCGATCCGCAGAATCATGCGGCCGCCGGCGGAGCGCGCCGCCAGCCATGCCAAGAGGCACGAGAATGCGTTCCCCAGGTGCATGCGTCCGGAGGGGGTCGGCGCGAAGCGCCCTATGAACTGCTCGTTTTCTGCCAATTCCGCCCCGCTCATGTCGATGTCGGGCAGTATCGTAGCGCTCTGGCAGTTGCTTGGCCATCCGTCGCCCGGGCGGTTCCGCTCGTGTTCCGCTCTGCCCCGCAGGTCTCCAGCGAGAGGAGGGCGCCCTTCCCGACGACTAGTTTGGGACGAGAAGAAAGCAGGAGGCCGGGACTTCGAGCGGCCGTGAAGTCAGGCGTCGAGGGTTCGGCATCGCGACGCCATCGATTCGGAAGGAGGGGGCATGTCAGAGATAGCCAGCACACATGACCAGACCACGGGGGGAGGGGGCGCCGGGATGAAGAAGGAGCTCACGCTCTTCAACTTCTTCACCATCGGCTTCGGGGCCATCATCGGCACCGGCTGGGTTCTTCTCGTCGGCGACTGGATGATACTCGGCGGCGGCCCGATTCCCGCCATGATCGCCTTCGCAATCGGCGCCCTGTTCCTTGTCCCCATCGGCATGTGCTTCGGAGAGCTCACCGCCGCCATCCCGATCTCCGGCGGCATCATCGAATACGTCGACCGCACGTATGGCAGAAAGATGGGCTTCTTCACGGGCTGGATGCTCCTTCTCGGCAACGCTCCGCTGTGCCCGTGGGAAGCCATCGCGATCTCCACGCTGCTGACCGACCGCTGGTCGCAGCTCCCGGCGCTCACGTGGCTCCGCTCGGTGAGGCTCTACTCTATCCTGGGTGCCGACATCTACCTCTGGCCGACGGTCATCGCCCTGTGCCTTGCGGTTCTCGTCATATACCTCAACTTCCATGGTGCCGGCGCGGCGGCGAAGCTCTCGGCCTTTCTCACCAAGGCGCTTCTTGCCGGCATGGTCCTCGCCATGGTCATCTCGTTCACGACCGGCTCTCCATCCAACGCGCTCCCCGTCTTCTCGCAGGTCACGGATGCCGCGGGCGGTAGCTCTACGCACGCAACGAGCCTTCTCGAAGGCGTCGTGGCCGTGCTCGTCATGACCCCGTTCTTCTACGCAGGCTTCGACACCATCCCGCAGCAGGCCGAGGAGGCCTCGGCCAACCTCGACTGGAAGAAGTTCGGTCTCATTCCAGCCATCGCCCTGCTCGCTTCCGGCGCCTTCTACCTCATCTGCATCTACTCCTTTGGCACCATCGTCAACTGGCACGAGTTCGTGACCCTGTCCGTCCCCGCGCTGGCCGTGCTCGAGGGTATCAACATCTTCTTCTACCTCGCGATGCTCACCATCGGCACCCTCGGTCCTCTCGGCCCGATGAACTCATTCTTCGGCGCGTCGTCTCGTCTCATGCTTGCCATGGGCCGCAAGGAGATGCTGCCCCCGTCGTTCGCCGAGATCGACCTCAGGAGCGGCGCTCCGCGCAAGGCCAACATCGTCATGGCGGTGCTCACGCTCGTCGGTCCGTTCCTTGGTCGGAACATGCTCGTTCCGCTGACCAACGTCGCCTCGCTCGGTTTCGTCTTCGCCTGCACCATGGCCGGGTTCGCCTGCTTCAAGCTGCGCAAGACCGAGCCGAACCTGCTACGTCCGTACAAGGTCAACGGCGGTATGGTGGGCATCGTCTGCGCCATGGTGGTAGGGATCATCGTCATCGCCCTGATGGTCGTGCCCTTCAGCCCCGCTGCCCTCAACGGTGTGGAGTGGGCCATCACGATCGCCTGGGTCGCGGTGGGCGCAGGCGTGCTCCTCGCCTATGGCAACAAGCATGCGGATGCCGACAAGAGATAAGCCGATGCGAGATAACGCCTCCCGGTTCGAACGGTACCCTGGTTTATGAACCTGCCGCCTCGCGTGCGATAATGGGCCGTGTCAGCACTGTCTGAGGGAGGCGTTCGTGGCGAGAATAGCGATCATCGAGGACGACGAGGCGATACGCTCCGCCCTGTCGGAGATGCTCCAGAAGAACGGTCATGAGGCCGTGGTCGTCGCGTCGTTCGAACGTGTGGTCGACGCGACTCTGGAGGCGAGTCCCGACCTCGTGCTCCTCGACCTCAATCTCCCCGGTCTCGACGGGACCGTCGTGTGTCGGGAGATTCGCAGCCGCTCGAGCGTCCCCATCATCGTCGTGACGAGCCGAACCGGCGAGATTGACGAGGTCATGTGCATGACGCTCGGCGCAGACGACTTCATCGCCAAACCCTACAGCAGCCACGTCCTTCTCGTCCGCATCGAGGCGCTCCTGCGTCGCGTGGGAGGGATGGCGGCGACCACGATGTCGCACAACGGGCTCACGCTCGACGTGTCGCGGTCCACCGTGACCGCCAACGGACGAACCGTCGAGCTCACGAAGAACGAGCTCCGCATCCTCTCGCTTCTCATGAGGAGTGCCGGCGCGATCGTTCCTCGCGAGACGATCATGGTGGAGCTGTGGGACTCGGACGCCTTCGTAGATGACAACACCCTCACGGTGAACATCAACCGGCTGCGTCAGACGCTCGCCCGTCTCGGCGTGAACGACTACCTGGTCACGCACCGTGGCCAGGGCTATTCGGTGTAGGCGAGCCATGGGACTCGGAAGATACCTTCGCGATCGTGCCGCCGCAATCTGCGTGACGCTGCTCTCCGTCCTCCTTGTGGATGTGGTTCTGGACGGCAGTGGCATGGGACGCGACGCGATCGTCCTTCTCGACCTCCTGCTCCTGGGTGCCGCGGTTGCGCGCGTCGCGCTCGACTACGTCCGCAGGCGTAGGTTCTGGAGTGACCTTGCCGCCGCCACGAGTGGTGAGGACGAGTCCCCGCTCAACGCCGTCGAGCTCGTGGGGGAGCCGAGCTTCGTCGAGGGGGAGATTGCGTGGGACGCCATCGAGGCGGTCTCGCGCGAGGGTCGTGTCGAGGCTGACGCCGCTCGTGACGAGTCGAACGAGTACCGCGAGTACGTCGAGGCGTGGGTTCACGAGGTCAAGACGCCCATCGCCGCGGCAAGGATCATCACCGACAGCAATCCTGGGCAGGTCTCGTCGTCTCTCGCGCGTGAGCTCGGGCGCATCGACGGCTACGTCGACCAGGCGCTCTACTACGCGCGCTCAGCGACCCTCGACCGGGACTACGTCATTCGCGAGGTGCGGCTCAGGGACATCGTCACCGACGCGGTGAGGGGGCACGCCCGTTCCCTCATCGACGGTGGCGTGCGCGTGGAGGTGCAGGGCCTCGACGTGACCGTGTTCGCCGATGCCAAGTGGATGAGCTTCGTGCTCGGCCAGCTCGTCGAGAACGCGGTGAAGTATCGTGCCGCCGCCCCCTGCCTTGCCTTCTCCGCCCGGGTCCGGGGGCGCGGTACCGCCGATGAGTGCGTGGAGCTCGCCGTCGAGGACAACGGCATCGGCATCCCGGCCGAGGACCTCCCACGCGTCTTCGACAAGGGCTTCGTCGGGCAGAACGGTCGACTCGAGGGTCAGACGAAGTCGACGGGCCTGGGACTCTACCTCGTGAAGCGGCTCTGCGACAAGATGGGTGTGGGCGTTCGCATGGAGTCGGAGCAGGGGAGCTTCACCCGCGCGACGCTGACGTTTCCCACCAACCTCACCCAGGTGGTCTGAAAACCTGGAAAAGGGGACAGGTTGTATTTCCATGTCAGTCGAGAAGGACGAGCGAGGTTGCCGGGGTCCTTCTCCGCACGCGTGGATGCATGTTTACCGGACGAATGCAGCGTGCGATGCGTTTGTCGCGACAAAGTCGAGCCACGCGTGTGCGGAGGTCCTGCTCCGACGCCAGGCGAGAGGTACGTAATCCGTCCGCTGGGAAAATGAGTGCGGCGGCCGTCGCAAGCGTCCTAGCCGATGAACGTTCCCTTGGCCCAGTACACCCACCAGGCGGGAATCTCGCGCGGAAGGGCCTGGGCCGTGCCGTCGTTCAGCACGTCTCCCACGGTGGGTACGGTCAGAACGTCCACGCCCTGGAGGAGATACATCATCTTGATGCGTGGCATGTGATAGAAGCTGCTGGTCACGGTGACGCTCTTCCACCCATGCGCGGAGATGAGGGGAACCGTGTCGGCGACGGTGGCCTCGGTGGAATTCCCCTGCGGGTCGAGCAGGATGGCAGACTCCGGCACGCCGTTTGCCACGGCATAGTCGCGCATCGCGTCGACCTCGTTGACCGGCTCGTCGGAGCCCTGCCCGCCGCTCATGACCAGCGTGCCGACGCATCCCTGCCGATAGAGCTCGATGGCGGTGTCGAGCCGTTCGGACAGCGCCATCGACGGCGTCCCGTCGGAGTGGACCTGGGCGCCAAGGACGATGGCGACGTCGGACGCTCGGCGGTAGTCGGTGGTGCCGAAGAAGCCGATCTGCAGCAGCGGAAAGACCAGTGCGACCACGAGCGCGCCGATGACGATGCCCGTTCGCGTGCCGGCGTCGTCGGGAGCCACGGTCTCCGAGCGCGCGACGGCGCAGGCGAGCCAGACGAGAGCGGCCACGACGAGTACTGAGAAGGGTACGGGTAGCGCATGCCAGAGCACCTTGTCGAGAAGCAGCTGCCAGTAGCTCACGACATTCTGCTCGGCGAACGCGGCCATCACAGCGAGAAGGGCGACGGTCACGGCTCGGCGACGGGCGTCCGTCTGCGGCCTGACGGCCCATGCGACAAGAGCGATTCCGACGAGGCACTCCAGGATGACGGCCATCTTCTCGGCGGCACCGCCAATCCACGTCGAGAGCCACGAGAAGTCAATCCACCAGATGTTCTGGTTCGCGGAGTGGCCGAGGGCATAGCCGAGGGCGTTCGCGAGGCTGAACGCTCCGATGAACAGGGCAAGCGACCTGGCGGCCACTCGCCGACCACCGCGGCGACGCGTCGCCTGCTCGTCTCGTCTCGCGTGCTTCGCCATGTCAGCTCCTCGCATCGTCGCGGACTCAGGTATACAGAACACTGCACCATTACATCACGACGGGACCTCGCTGCGGTTTTGGCGAGAAGGAGCATGGGCCGCGTAGCGCGTACGATGCGTTCAGCCGCCCGAAAACACTACGCTCGCCGAAACCTCGGAATAGAGAACATGGAAAAACAACCTGTCCCCTTTTCCAACCTTACGAAAGTGTCACTCAGCCGTAAGCGGCTTCGATGGCAGCTCTCGTGCCCTCCGCGCACTATGGTGTCGTACCGTTTCCGAGGGAGGGAGGACACCATGAGGATGAGTCCCAAGGCTGAGAGGTTCTGGGAGGGCAACGACCGTCGCCTGCGCGGAGATCTCACGCTTGCCGAGAAGGTCACCTCGCTGCTCGTCAGCTGCACGCTCGGTGCCGCCGAGTTCGTGCTCCTTGTCGCCTGCCCCCGCTAGTCGACCGGCATCTGAGAGGTTCACATCATGACCAAGGCACTTCAGGTTTCCAACGTCGAGAAGGTCTACGGCGGCAAGTTCGGCAGCGCGACCCATGCGCTCGCGGGCGTCTCGTTCGTCGTCGACCGCGGCGAGTACGTCGCCATCATGGGGCCGTCCGGCTCCGGCAAGACGACGCTCCTCAACTGCATCGCCACGATTGATCGCCCGACCTCGGGCTCCGTCATCATCGATGGGTCCGACATCACGCACATGCGCTCCCGCCAGCTCGCGCAGTTCCGCCGCGAGCAGCTGGGCTTCATCTTCCAGGACTCCAACCTGCTTGACACGCTCTCGTGCCGCGAGAACATCGCCCTGCCGCTCACCATCGCCCACGTCCGCGCGTCGGAGATCGACGAGCGGGTGGTCCGCATCGCCACCGCACTCGGCGTGAATGACGTCCTCGAGAAGTTCCCCTATCAGGTGTCCGGCGGACAGAAGCAGCGCGTCGCGGCCTGCCGCGCGATGGTCACCAACCCCACGCTCGTCCTCGCCGACGAGCCCACTGGCGCGCTCGACTCCAAGAACTCCAAGCTCCTCCTCGAGCGCTTCGATGCCCTCAACGAGAGCTACGGCACCACGATCCTCATGGTCACCCACGACAGCTTTGCCGCGAGCTACTGCCAGCGCGTGCTCTTCATCCGAGACGGTCGCATCTTTACCGAGCTCCGTCGCGGCAACCTCACGCGCCGCGTCTTCTTCGACCAGATCATGGGTGTCGTGGCGACCATCGGGGGAGGCCAGGACGATGTTCTTTAGACTTGCCCTCGGCAACGTCCGCAAGTCCGCGCGCGACTACGCCGTGTACTTCATCACGCTCGTACTCGGCGTGGCGGTGTTCTACGCCTTCAACACGATTTCCGACCAGGCGAGCTTCCTCTCCACGGACGCGCGCGAGATGGTCCAGGCGGTGGGGCAGCTCATGCTGTTCGTCACGGTCTTTCTCGCCTTCGTCCTTGGCTTTCTCATGGTCTATGCCAATAACTACCTGGTCAAGAGGCGCAAGCAGGAGTTCGGACTCTATCAGCTCCTGGGCATGACGAGGGGCCAGGTGTCCCTCGTGCTCTTCCTCGAGACGGCCATGGCATCGCTTGCCTCGTTCGTCGTCGGCCTGCTCACGGGCGTACTGCTCTCGCAGCTGCTCGTCTTCGTGACCGCTGCCCTCTTCAACGACCGGGTCACCAACTTCACGTTCCACTTCTCGTCGTTTGCCGCTCTCTTCACGCTTGGCTGCTTCGTGCTCATCTTCGTCGTCATGCTCGCGTTCAACCTTCGCATGCTTCGCAAGGTGGACCTCGCCGACCTCATGAGTGCGTCGCGAAAGAACGAGCAGGTCAGAGTGCGCAGCCTGCCGGCGACGATCGTGTTGGGCCTCGTGGGCGTCGGCCTCATCGGCTGGGCGTACTACCGTCTCACGCGCGACGGTCTCCCCCTCAACGGGACGGTGGAGTTCCCGTCCTTCCTCGTGACCACCCTCATCGTGTGCGCCGGCACGCTTGTCTTCTTCTACGGGCTCTCGGGACTTCTCTTCCACGTGAGCCGGGCCTTCCACGGGGCGTACTACCGCGGCCTCAACATGTTCACGGTGCGCCAACTCTCGTCGAAGGTGAACACCGTCTCGGTGTCGATGGCGGTCATCTCGTTCATCCTCTTCCTCGCGATCATGGCCGTCTCCGGCGGCATGGGCATCTGCTCGGGCCTCGATGCCGATACCCGCAAGGCGAATCCCTACGATGCGTCGGTCGTCTTTATCTACAACCAGGGCACGACCATCGAGGAGGGGCAGACCACTCCCGGCCAGCAGGCGATGGCGGACGCGGGCATCGACTTCTCGTCGTTCACAAACCAGGTCGAGTATCTCAACGAGTACAACCCCGGTCAGATCGAGGGTGGGGAGGACCTCAGCGTCTCGGGATTCGCCAAGGCGTCAGGCGTCAGCCCTGACATCCCCGGCCTCTCGACCTCGACCGACTTCTCCGCGCTCACCTACTATCTCATGACGCAGTCAGACTACAACAAGCTCCGCTCGCTCAACGGGCTCGACCCCATCGACCTGGGTGACAGTGGCTATCTCATCCTGTCGAGCGTGAATGCCTCCATGACCAACTTCGACAATGCGGTCATGGCAGCGGGCACCCAGATTTCGCTTGGCGGCCGTACGCTGAGTCCCATCTCCGACTCGTCGGACACCGGCCTCTCGTCGACGCCTGCTGACACAGGGTCATGGTTTGACGTCGTCGTCGTTCCCGATGACCTCGTTCAGGGAGCTGAGCTGGCAGACTCCATCGTTGACCTGAATTATTCCGTGGACACGGAGACGGGCGACGCGAAGTTCCTCGCGGAGACCGAGAAGCTCTCGTCCGCGACCGATGCCGATGGCCAGTACCGCTTCTACCTCTACGGGACGCGCACGGGAGCCCTCCAGAACAGTCAGATGACCTCGGGCGTGATCTCGTACCTTGCCATCTACATCGGCTTCGTTCTCGTGATCGCCTGTGCTGCCATCCTCGCCATCCAGCAGCTCTCCTCTGCCTCGGACGCCATCCCGAGCTATCGGCTTCTCGCGGAGCTCGGGTGCCCCCGGAGCATGGCGTTGCGCTCGCTTCTCGTGCAGACGCTCGCCTTCTTCCTGTTGCCCCTCATCGTCGCGGTCGCGCATACCGCGGTCGCCCTCCGCCAGCTCATCCGCGTCATCAGCCTCATCGGCTCGATCAGCTGGACGAACGCCATCGTCACCACCGCAGTCGCCTTCGTGGCCGTCTACGGCGCCTACTTCGCGATCACGTACGTCACGTCACGCGGACTCGTGACCATGCACAGCTCGCGTGCCCGCGAGTAGGCGAACCTATCGGAAAGGATCTAACGACATGAATCTCGAGAGACGACTCGCGGCGAGCAGCGTTCGCCGGAGCCTGAGAGACTACTCGGTCTACTTCGCGACCCTCGCGTTCTGCGCCTGCCTGCTCTATACCTACGCCTCGTGTTCCGACACCATCACTGCGCTCGGGTCTGAGGCGGCCGTGGCAAGCGGTTCGGACACGTTCAACCGCGCCACGGCCTTCATCGCACCGCTCGGTTTCTTCTCGGTGTTCGTGTTCTGCCTGCTCGCGAGATATGCCAACCGCTTCCTGGTGCGTCGCCGCAAGCACGAGCTCGCCACGCTCATGCTCGTCGGGCTCTCTCGTGGTGCCGTGGCGCGCGTGCTCCTGCGCGAGTGCGGTCTCGTGGCGCTCATGGCGCTCGCCGCGGGTATGGGGGCGGGTGTGCTGCTCTCGCCCGCCTTCGGGGCGCTCGCGGCCTGGGCGTTCGCGTTGCCCTGGCACCTGACGTTCGTGGTGTCCCTCCCGGGCATCGCGCTCGCCGTGTCCGGCTTCTTCCTGGTCATGCTCGTCTCCGCCGTCGGAGCCGTGCGCGAGCTCGGTCGCACGAGCCTCGCCGACCTCATGAGAGCTGGTCGCGAGTCCGAGGCGTCCGTCGTCCGTCCGCGCGGAGCCGTGGCCCGCGACTTCGTGGTCGGGATCGTCTGCCTGGGACTCGGCTATGCCATCTGCCTCACGGTGGAGTTCTTCATCATCCTCATGGTCCCCATGATCGTGCTCGTGTGCTTCGGCACGTACCTCGTGCTCCGCTCGCTCGCGACGGTCGTCGGCGACCTCCTGCGCGCTAGCCGCGTCGTCTACCTCCGCGACCTCACCTGCTTCGTGAGCCGGCAGCTCGAGGCGCACGTCTCGGCAAGCTGCTCGGCGCTCACCTGCGTCGCGGCGCTTCTCGCCGTGGGCGTCTGCGCGCTCGGCATGGCGATCGGAATCAGAAACGCCGCAACCGTCGAGCTCGCGAGCGTGCCAATGGAAGACTATGCCGAGGAGGTCGCGTATCTCGGCTCGTTCGTCTACATCATCCTGTTCTTCGGCATAACGTTCCTGGTCGCCGGCGTGGCGGTGCTCGCCCTCCAGCAGCTCTCCGAGTCGTCGGACAACCGCGAGGGGTACGCCGAGCTCGCCCGTCTCGGAGCGGGGGAGGGGCTGCTCTCGCGTACGCTCTTCTCGCAGGTGGCAGCCTACTTCCTCGTGCCGGGCGTCGTGGTCGTGGTGCATGACGCGGTCGGCTTCGTGGTGGCGGACGCGATTCTCACCCAGGTCTTCCAGCTGCCCGAGGGGAGCGTGAGCTTTCCCGCGGTGCTGGCGTCGGTGTTGGTGGTCTTCGCGGCCTACCTCGCGCTGACCTACGCCGCGTGCCGGCGCGTCGTGCTGCCGAGGGAAGCGTAGGGAGCGGGCCTCTCGCGTCATCGCGCTCCGCCGACGCGAGCGGGGTATGATGACGCGTGCAGTCAACGAGAGGAGACCCGCCATGCCATGCGTCACGGACCAGGAGCGCTTCACGCTCGGCACGCCAGCACTCGTGTGCCGCTGGCGCCTCGCCTCGGGGGCGCTCCCCCTCGAGAACCGGCACCTGCGCGCCCTCGGGCAGCGGACGGTCAATGACGCCCAGGTCACGACCGAGCTCGTGGCCTGGGCCAAGCAGCACATCGAGTGGAACCTGCGGGATGGCTCTCATGACAATCCCGACGGCGTCCTCATGCTCATCATCGACGACGCCGGCAAGGCGGCCATGACCGTCGGCCCCTATGAGCCGCTCGCCTCCGCGGGCGTCTCCGACCTCGCGGCGCGCGCACGCCTGTCACGCACCGAGGCTGACGAGACGGGCGTCGCGCCCGAGACGCTCTGGCTCGTCCGTGACGACGTGCTCGTGTGGGGCATCGGCTCCTCGGCGCATCCCGCCGGCGCCGACACGCTCATCTCGGACCTGGCCTCCGCCGTCGGGCTCACGGTCGTGCGCGACGACGGCCTCCCCGACTCCGTCCTTGCGGGGGACACCGCCTTTGACGAGGTGTTTCTTGTCTCCGACGAGCACGGCGTGGTCCCTGCTGCCGATGCCTCGGGAGACCGCTCGGAGCGCTTTCGCCAGGGCTACGCGAAGCTCCTCGCCTCCATGGATGCGAAGGCTCGCAGACCGCTGTAATGTCTACTGGAAAAGCGGCATTTAACCTGCGATTTGTCGGTTCGTCGATTTGGCTGATATAACGCCTGAAACCCCATGCTGGTCACGTGCGATGGGGTATCATACGTAGCGTCTAGGCATGCGTCTCGAGGGAGTGCATGGCTGTGTGACGATTTGCGGAGCCGTCGATGAGCGGCGGTCCGTGTGTCTGAAGGAGAGGATATGGCGAGAAAGTTTAAGTCCATGGACGGCAACGAGGCCGCAGCGTGGGTCTCCTACGCCTACACCGAGGTGGCGGGCATCTACCCGATCACGCCGTCCAGCCCCATGGCCGACCACGTCGACCAGTGGGCAGCCCAGGGTCTGAAGAACGTCTTCGGCAACCCCGTCAACGTCGTCGAGATGGAGTCTGAGGGCGGCGCCTCCGGTTCCGTTCACGGCTCTCTTGGCGCTGGCGCGCTCACGACCACCTACACGGCGTCGCAGGGCCTGCTCCTCATGATCCCGAACATGTACAAGATCGCCGGCGAGGGTCTTCCCGGCGTCTTCCACGTGTCCGCCCGCACGGTCGCCTCTCATGCCCTCAACATCTTTGGTGACCACTCCGACGTCATGGCCTGCCGTCAGACCGGCTTCGCCATGCTCGCCGAGGGCAACGTCCAGGAGGTCATGGACCTCTCGCCCGTCGCTCACCTCGCCGCCATCGAGGGCAAGGTCCCGTTCGTGAACTTCTTCGACGGCTTCCGCACCTCTCACGAGATCCAGAAGGTCGCCACCTGGGACTTCTCCGACCTCGCCGACATGCTCGACATGGACGCCGTCCAGGCCTTCCGCGACCACGCCCTCAACCCCGAGCATCCGCACGCCCGCGGTAGCCACGAGAACGGCGACATCTTCTTCCAGCACCGTGAGGCCTGCAACTCCTCCTATGACGCGCTTCCCGCCGTCGTCCAGAACTACATGGACAAGATCAACGAGAAGCTCGGCACGAGCTACCACCTGTTCGACTACTACGGTGCTGCCGACGCCGACCGTGTCATCGTCTGCATGGGCTCCTTCTGCGACACCATCGAGGAAGTCATCGACAACCTCAACGCCAACGGCGAGAAGGTCGGCCTCGTGAAGGTCCGCCTCTATCGTCCGTGGTCCATCAAGGACTTCGTGGCCGCCCTCCCCGCGACCGTCAAGAAGATCGCCGTCCTCGACCGCACCAAGGAGCCCGGCTCCATCGGTGAGCCTCTCTACCAGGACGTCGTCACCGCTCTCTACGAGGCTGGCAAGTCCGACCTCGTCGTCACCGGCGGCCGCTACGGCCTCGGCTCCAAGGACACCACCCCTGCCGACGCCTTCGCCGTCTACACCGAGCTCGCCAAGGACGCCCCCAAGCGTGAGTTCACGCTCGGCATCGTCGACGACGTCACCGGCCTCTCCCTCCCGCGCGAGAACAACACCAACACCGCCGCCCCCGGCACCATCGAGTGCAAGTTCTGGGGCCTCGGCGGCGACGGCACCGTCGGCGCGAACAAGAACTCGATCAAGATCATCGGCGACCACACCGACAAGTACGTCCAGGCCTACTTCCAGTACGACTCCAAGAAGACCGGCGGCGT
>RCMY010002396.1_pt1 | contig 40384 bp, 34 predicted proteins | sample 2041341 | NCBI WGS metagenome assembly RCMY01 (sample SAMN09708234, study PRJNA481090) | Marine sediment metagenome, whole genome shotgun sequencing project. | reverse complement strand
TCTAAGCTACCAGAGATCAATGAAGAGTTCCTTGAGCTGTTTGGTGTTAAAGAGGGCGGCGTTGATAAACTAAAAGACGACGTTCGCAAGAACATGGAACGCGAAATCAAAAACGCGGCTCGTAGCCAAATCAAGCAAGCAACTTTTGATGCGCTACTAGAAAAGAATGAGTTTGATGTACCCAACGCTATGCTAGAGCAAGAGATTGAGCGTCAACGCAGTATGATGATGCAACGTTTCGCTCAGCAGTTCGGCTCTAGTGCTGATAGCTTCGATAAAGACATGCTACCGAATGAATTGTTTGAAGAGCAAGCATTACGTGCGGCCCGTCTTGGTATCATCGTCGCTCGTGTTATCGACACTAAAGGTCTAGAAGTAGATCAAGAGCGTGTTGAGAAATTTATCCAAGAAGCGTCAGAAAACTACGAAGATCCAAGTGAGGTCATCGAATATTACACTAATGATAAGCAGCAGCGCGCTAACATTGAGTCAGTAGTATTAGAAGACCAAGTCGTCGATTATCTTATCGATCAAGGTAAAGTGACGGACAAAGAAGTCAGCTATCAGGACTTGTTAGCGACTCAGCAACAGCAGCAGCAAGCGATGTAATAAGCTTGGCAAACTGAGGTTTTGACGCGGCTCATCGAAACCTCATTGCTAATATCTTTATAGACAATGCCTCAACAAATCCTGTTGGGGCATTTTTATTAGTGCTTTACTGGCTTAGCCCTTGATAAATACCTATAGACGCCCTATTAATAGGGAATAAATTATCATTTGTTACCGTAAACATTTACTATTTACTAGTAAAAAAGTTACTATTACGGCACTTATTTTCTTAATAGTGCTCATTAAAATAAACCGTTAACAATATTTTTAATAAAATCCGTTTTTTATATTATAAATTTCTAATAGGATCTTTCCATGACCGATTATGATCGCATTACTTCTAATCCCCATTTCGATATGCTAATGAGTGCGCACGATGCTCAAAGCGCTCAGAACATTCAAAGTGCACCCCAGAGCGCATTAGTGCCAATGGTCGTTGAGCAATCAGCACGTGGCGAGCGCTCATTTGATATCTTTTCACGCTTGCTGCGTGAACGTGTTATCTTTTTGACCGGACAAGTCGAAGATCATATGGCCAACTTAATCGTTGCTCAGTTATTGTTCTTGGAAGCTGAAAACCCTGATAAAGACATTCATCTATATATCAACTCACCCGGCGGTTCAGTGAGCGCAGGCTTGGCTATTTTTGATACTATGAATTTTATTAAACCTGACGTGTCGACTATTTGTATGGGCGGCGCTTATAGCATGGGCTCTTTCCTATTGGCAGCTGGGGAACGAGGCAAACGCTATGCATTAGCTAACGCTCGCGTGATGATTCATCAACCTTCAGGCGGCGCTCAAGGTCAGGCAACAGATATCGAAATTAATGCTCGTGAAATTCTAAAAACTCGTGCTCGCTTAAATGAGATTTTGGCTGAGCGTACTGGTCAACCGGTAGAGAAAATTGAGAAGGATGTTGAGCGTGACTATTGGTTGGATGCTAAAGAAGCAAAAGAGTACGGTTTAGTAGATGAAGTACTAGAGCGTCGCCCTACTGAACTCAAAATATAATTGAAGCTGGACGCAATGTACTTTAGGTATAGGGCGTCTTAGTTTTGAGTGAATCATTAAATGGTATAAACTTAAATCATAAGCTGTAAAGTATAAGCTTTAAGATATAAGTATCGAATTAAAAGCTCAAACATCAGGAGTAGCTGTATATGGCAGAAGATAAGACCCCGCACTGTTCGTTCTGCGGAAAAGCCAAAAAAGAAGTTAAACAACTCATCGCAGCTGACGATGCCAATATTTGTAATGAATGTATTGAGCTTTGTACTGACCTCATCGCTGATAGCGCTACCGATGATGATGACAGCGAGCTTGATACCACTTGGGTCAATAAAGAGTTGCCAACTCCAAAAGAGTTACGAGCCAAACTCGATGAATACGTTATCGGTCAGGATGCCGCCAAAAAAGCGTTGGCAGTAGCCGTTTATAACCATTATAAACGCCTAAAAGTCAGCCAAACTTTAGCTCGTGATAGCAAAAAATCTAAGATTGGCGCTGACAAGGCGATGGTTGAATTATCCAAGAGTAATATCTTGCTTATTGGGCCAACAGGTTCAGGCAAAACCCTATTGGCACAAACTTTAGCTCGTCTGCTAGATGTACCATTTGCTATGGCCGATGCGACCACTTTGACCGAAGCGGGTTACGTCGGTGAAGATGTAGAGAACATCGTTCAAAAGCTGCTCCAAGCCTCTGACTATGATGTGAGTAAGGCTGAACAAGGCATCATCTATATTGATGAGATTGATAAAATCAGCAAAAAAGGCGAGAACCCCTCCATCACTCGTGACGTATCAGGTGAAGGCGTACAGCAAGCTTTGCTTAAGCTAATTGAAGGCACAGTCGCTGCTATTCCGCCCCATGGTGGTCGTAAGCATCCGCAGCAAGAGCTGATCCAAGTCGATACCAGTAATATTTTAATTATTGTCGGTGGCGCTTTTGCCGGTTTAGACAAAGTCATTCAGCAGCGTACTGAAAAAACAGGCATTGGCTTTAACGCTGATGTCAGCTCAAAAGACGATAGCAAACGCAGCTCAGATTTATTGCAAAAAGTCGAGCCAGAGGATTTGATCAAGTTTGGTCTTATTCCAGAGCTAATCGGTCGCTTGCCAGTACTTGCCGCTTTAACAGAGCTGGATGAAGAAGCTTTGGTACAGATATTGACGCAACCCAAGAACGCACTGGTAAAACAGTACGAATATCTGTTCGATATGGAAGGCGCCAAAATCACCTTTACGGATGAAGCGCTCGATGCTATCGCCAAAAAAGCCATGGAACGTAAAACAGGAGCACGTGGTTTGCGCTCTATCGTCGAGAATGTTTTGTTAGAGACTATGTATGAGTTGCCATCAATGACCGATGCCAAAACGGTTACTGTTGATGAGCAAGTTATCAATGAAGGTAAATTGCCTAAAATTGCTTAATTTATCGTTTTAGGTTTTGCTTTAGTAGTGGTATTAAAGAAAAAGCGTCTGGCATTGATTATGCTCAGGCGCTTTTTTATATTTATCATTTAGTCGTTCAGTCATTTGTTGAGCTACAAAACTACATTTATAAATGACAGCAGCGTCTATTAATCTCAGTAGCACTTATGATAAATCGTGCTAAGGTAACTTACTATTATTGAGATAACAAAGGACTGTTTATCATGCTGAATATAATGACCGCTGCGCTACGTCAGCACCTACCAAACTCACCGGTGACTGATAACGATATCGCCCCTTATTACCAAAACCATGTTGCCGCTATCACTGGCGCAGGCTCTGGTATGGGTCGCACATTGGCTATACACTTGGCAAAAATGGGCTGCCACGTTGCCTTATCAGATATCAATTCAGAGCAGCTGGCACAGACTCAGGAATTGCTTGCAAGCTACGATGTAAAGGTAACCACAACCGTACTCGATGTCTCGGACAAAGACGCAGTCGATGCATGGGCTAACAGCGTAATGGTAGAGCATGGCAAAGTTAACTTTATCTTCAATAATGCAGGAGTCGCGCTGTATTCTACGGTTGAAGGTAGCAGTATTGACGAGCTTGAATGGGTAATGGATATTAACTTTTGGGGCGTAGTTTATGGCACTAAAGCATTTTTGCCCCTAATAAAAAATAGCGTCAAGCAAAGTAAGGATAACGACGCTATAGAGCACGGTCATATCATCAATATCTCAAGCCTATTTGGCTTAACGGCTCAGCCTTCACAGTCTGCTTATAATGCCAGTAAATTTGCCGTACGTGGCTTTACCGAGAGCTTGCGCCAAGAGCTGGACATCCAGCGCTGCGGTGTTTCTGCGACTTGTATCCATCCGGGCGGTATCAAGACCAACATCGCCAATAGTGCACGTGGTAATGACAGCATAAGTGAGCTAGGTATGGGTACTGGAGACAAGGCTGTCAGAAGTTTTAATAAATTCTTGAAATTTGATGCTAATGAGGCGGCGCGGATTATTTTACACGCAACAGCAGCAGATCAAAGACGCTGTTTAATCGGTAACGATGCTAAAATGATAGACGCCATCCAACGCACTTTTCCAGCGCATTACGGTACTATTCTATATCGTGCTGCAAAACTATCGCGCAAATTAAAGCCAAAGCGTCAATCAAAAAGCTAGTCCTGCATATAGTCAGCTCACTTTAAAAAGGATACAGAATGACTGGTTTACATTTTTTGCAGCCTCTGTCAGCGTAGACACAGCAAGCCAGAAAAATTTATACCAGTTATACGCTAAGATATTACGTATCTGCTTTACTTAGCATCGACTATAATAACTTTGAATCACAATTTTATTTAGTAAAAAGACAAAACGCTCAAACATCAATTATGCTTGAGCGTTTTTTTATTGGATTCAACCGCTTTTCTACAATTACTGCCTATTTAACCGCTTTATTATCCTATTTATACCAATTTTATCTAAGATTATTTTTACAGGACTTAGTTATCCGTTATTTGCTATAATAATGTTACTAGCACCCTACAGACTGCTCATTTTATCTTATTTACTTTGTTCTATTTCTATCAAATAACCCATTTATAAATACTGCACGTTTGTATTGTATACATGCGTTTAGGGAAGTTATGGTTATTATTTTTGATATTCTACGACTTCACGCATATAACTTTATATGCACCGATTATTTTTTATAATAAGGATATGCTAATGAAAACTTTTTCACCAGCCACATCCTCTGTCCTTATGGCCGCTATTTTTGCTATTAGCGCTGCCAGTATCACTGGTTGTAGTAACGAGCACGATATCAAAGCAGTCGATCGTGTCGAGGAGGCCGCAGCGATAGCTCGCGTGCAAGGATTAGAAGCCCGTGCTGACCAGCTAAAAAACGATATGCCAACTGCTACTGAGGTTACTGCTGCTGGAGCTGATAGCGTAGCTGGAGCAAAACCAACGATTCAAATGCCAGATGAATCTACTATTCCCGATGATGAATATGGTGCGGCCGTACGCCGTGGCCTGCAAATCGCCACTCACACTTATAAAGAGCTGCCCGATAACGTAGGTAACCAGCTCAATTGTACCAGCTGCCATTTAGCTAATGGTGCAGAAGCCTTTGCCGCACCTTGGAATGGGATGCCAGGTATCTACCCTATTTATCGTACTCGTGCTGGTCGTATCAATACCATACAAGAGCGCATTAATGGCTGTTTTGAGCGTTCTATGAACGGCAAAGCGCTTGATCTGGGTTCAGATGATATGAATGCTATGGTCTCTTATATGGCTTGGTTGTCAAAAGACTTACCTTATGGCGTCTCCCCTGAAGGTCGTGGCTTTGTCAAAGTGGACAAGACTTTAGAGCCAGATACTACTAATGGTGAAAAGCTATTTGCAGAAAAATGTAGCGTCTGTCATGGTGAGAAAGGTGAAGGCCAGTATAACGACGATGGTACTTACGTTTTCCCAGCAGTGGCTGGCGACAAGTCCTTTAACGATGGTGCTGGTATGGCACGTACTTATACTGCAGCGGCATTTATCAAAGGCAAAATGCCCTTTGGTCAAGGTAACTCGTTAAGTGATCAAGAAGCCGTCGATATTGCGGGCTACTTTACTCATCTGCCACGTCCAGTAAAAGCCAATAAAGATAAAGATTGGCCCAATGGGGACGCGCCTAAAGATGTTCGTCGCTAGACGTTAGTTTCATTAGAGTTTAATAACAGAAAAGCCCAGCTAATCTAAGTTAGCTGGGCTTTTTATTGTCTGTTGATTTACTATTAATTAATAAAAAAATGCTTATGGCAACTTCATATCGCCAACAACTAGCCAGCCCATACGGCGCATTAGATAAGCGACTAGTCCGGCAATAATAGCAGGCAACACAAACATCAATAAGATAATCGCTGTCCATAATTCAGTAGTACCCATCAGATCTTGTGACGCCTCAATCACCCCAAAAACCCCTACTAGTCCTGCTGTACCCATGCCAGCACCAGTAGCTGTGCAGGCCAACTCAAAACCTACTGTCGCAATAGGTCCAACGATAGCGCTAGCAATCACCGCTGGCAACAATATCAATGGCTTTCTAAGCACATTAGGAATCTGCAACATGCTAGTCCCTAAACCTTGAGAGATCACCCCACTAAAGCCATTATCCTTATAACTGGCTACGGCAAAGCCAATCATGTGCGCAGCACAGCCAACGACGGCGGCTCCGCCAGCCAAACCGCCAAGTCCGATTGCGATACAAATAGCCGCGCTAGAGGTTGGCAGCGTTAATAAAATTCCAACGACTACCGCAATGACTATACCCATTAATAACGGTTGGAGTTCCGTAGCCGCTTGGATACCTTGACCGATAGCATTGACTGCGGCTACCACAGGAGGATTGAGCAGCGCACACACCGCCCAAGCGACTGCACATACCATTAGTGGCACCAGCAATATATCAAGCTTGGTCTTACCTGACACCCAACTGCCCGCACGATAAGCAAATACAGCGGCTAAATAAGCGCCAATCGGATTACCTGGCAATGCCAAAAAAGTTGCTGGACCAGCCTCTTGCGGTATAAATAACGTTCCTGCCATCAGCGCCTCAGAATGCGCTCCCAACATCCCAGCTACTAAACAGCTAAGCATTACTAAAGTTGGTGCTTTTAGATAATAAGCTATCCCAACCCCAATGCCTGCGCCCATTAACACTGAGGCCAGCTTACCTATAGCAACCAGTACTGGCAGCTGTAACCACCCACCGATTTGTGAAATGATCAGTCCAGCAATTAGGGTGACAAACAACCCTAGTGCCATACCCGTAAAGGCATCAATAAAATACTTTTGAAAAAATGCTTTTATAGCGCTCGGTGGCGTGGTATCAAGGCTTGCTGAAGTCATTGTTAGGCTCTTTGTTTATTAATCTGAAGTATAATAAAAGTTTCAATCCAATAGAGAATTTCACGAGTCGAGATTATAGATAAATGCTAAAAAATAGGTATAAAAAAAGCGTCGTTGTGACGCTTTTAATAATATGGCTTTTTATAAAAGATCAAGCTTAGCGACGCTGCTCAACGATGATGGAATCAATACCATTATTTTGCAAACGCTGCTGCGCATTAGTCACTACTTGACGGTTATTCATAGGTCGCGAAATAACTTGATAGATAGGCGAGCCATTACTGGTAGTATTTTTGACTACCTTAGCATCGACCCCAGCCATTAGCACTTGCGCACGGCGACGATCAGCTTCATCTGCATTACCAAAGCTGTTGATTTGCAAGATATAAGTCGTAGCAGGCGCAGGTTTTTGTACAGTAGCTGTGTTCGCTCTACTTGATGCAGTGCTACTAGGCGCAGTGCCATCATAAGTCGCATTTTCCTCTACGATAACGATATCATTGTCGTTGCTCGTATTACCGCTGGCACTATTTGATGGATTTCTATTCGACTCGATAGTGGTGTTCTCGGTGATACCAAAGTTACCTGGATCATCATTACGATTGGCAGTACTGTTCTCAGGTTGAGTAATGACTACGTCAGGCTCAAAAGCTTCGATATTACCAGATTGGTTGCTCTCAGATCCAATCGCTTCGTCAGGAATAGTCGCCATTTCTTGACTGGGCAAAATGTCATAAAACTCATAATCGCCATTATCAGTGTCAGTATCGACCCGTTGCTCTACTTGCCGATCGGTTTCTGGAGCACCTGCAGGACTGAAGTCAAACAACGGTGACAAGTATAAAAATACCCCGATCATCAGAGTTAATAAGGCACCAACAAACATCCATAGTAATAAGCCTGATGCGCTACTAGATTTGCGCTTTTGGGTGGCGCCTTTAGGTTTTTTGGCTAACATGGATAGCATTCTCCCTACCAAATCGAACTGTTTATGTATTTATAATATTGGACCGTCTATATTACAATGACTGTATCATGCGTTATAACTAACTTCACACAGACTTAAGCCTCTTTATCGGTATCGAGGACTACGTTTTCAATACCCTTTTAGCGCTACTACATACTAGAAGGTGCTGACAATCCTAATAAGTTAAGCCCATTGGCCAATACTTGACGGACCGCTTTCGATAAACGCAGACGTGCCTGCATCAGACTAAGCTCATCCTGAGTAGGTGTCTCACCAGACGTCAAACTGATGGGCAAAATACGATTGCCATCATACCAGCCATGAAATAGTGCGGCCAACTCTTTTAGATAGTTAGTCAATATATGCGGCTCATAGCCTGTCGCCGCTCGCAATAAGGTTGCCGGATACGCAGCCAGCAACTTAATCAATTCCTCTTCACTTGGTGCAATAAGCAACTGTTCCTGCTGCGCACCAATAGCATCATCGACATTGAGTTTATAGGTTTCAAGCTTCTCAAGAACCCGACAGACACGGGCATGCGCATATTGAATATAATAAACTAAGTTGTCTTTACTTTGCGACTTAGCCAGCTCTAAATCAAAGTCGATATGCACTTCCGGCTTACGAGCTACATAATAAAAACGTGCCGCATCATTACCGACCTCAGCCCGCAAATCACGTAAAGTCACAAAATCACCTGAGCGTGATGACATCTGCGCTTTTTGATCGCCACGCCATAAAGCTACAAACTGTACTAACACCACATCGAGACGATCAGCATCAATCCCCAACGCTAATAATGCGGCTCGGACACGCGGCACATAGCCATGGTGATCAGCGCCCCAAACATTAACAACCTTATCAAAACCACGATCAAATTTGTTTTTGTGATAAGCGATATCAGAGGCAAAATAAGTGCTTTGACCATTAGCACGGCGTACGACACGATCCTTTTCATCACCAAAGTCAGTCGACTTAAACCAAATATTACCTTCTTTTTCGTATAAATAGCCTTTGTCATCTAATATCTGTAGCGCAGGCTCAATCTCAGCTTCGATAGACTTCTCATGGAACCAGCACTCATAACGAACCCCAAAATCATTTAGATCGTCTTTGATATCAGCCAAAATACCCGTCAACGCTGCGTTCAAAAATAACTCGTAGTCATCGCCTAATAGCACTTTGCTGTTAGCAATCAGCCCATCGATATGCGCCTCTTTATCACCAGCTATAAGCTCTTTTTCGCCTGCACTATTTATCTCATATTTCGCATCTGCTGGCACATCTTTGGCTACTTGCTCAAAGGCATGCACGTAGCTATCACCGTGCTGCGCTTTTGGCATCTCTGCAATGAAAGTCTCAGCGATATCACGGACATAATCGCCTTTATAAGCATTAGAAGGAAATACTATGGTCTCGCCATTGGCTTCTAAGTAACGCAAATAAGTGCTGGTCGCTAAGATATCCATTTGTCGACCCGCATCATTGACATAATACTCACGGGTGACGTCATAACCGACTGCCTCAAGTAAGTTGGAAACACTCATACCAAAAGCTGCGCCGCGACCATGACCAACATGCAGACTAGAGGTTGGATTGGCAGAGACAAATTCGACTTGCACTTTTTGACCATCAAATTGCTTAGTCAAACCAAAGCTGTCTTGCAGATCAAAAATATCAGTTAATACCACAAACTTAGCATCGCTATTTAAGAACACATTGATAAAGCCAGGACCGGCGATATCCACTTGGCGGATGTCTTGATTATCAGGTAAAGCGGCGACGATCTTTTCCGCCAAAGCACGTGGATTCGTCTTAGCCGCTTTTGCCGCTGTCATAGCAATATTACTAGCAAAGTCGCCGTGGCTAGTATCTTTAGTACGGGTGATTTGACTGTTATTCTGCCAATCGGCTGGTAGCGTGCCCTCAGCCTGTAAGGTTTGTACAGCGGTATCAAATAGTGAAGCTAAAGTATCAATTTGGGCTTGTGACATAGGACTATAAACTCAGATAAATAAGACGAAAAGATAAGTAACCTGTAAATATAACAATCTTTACCGCTTATTGCATCATAATTGCGTTATTTACATTGAAATAGCTCTGGGTTTTATAGATTTACCACTTATTATGATTTTTGCATTGACAGTTATAGCCAATTGACTAAGAGTCATACTAAATGACCAAGTAGTCGCACTGATTGCAAAATTTGCATTGTCTAAATGTAATAGAGCACTCATATCAATACAGTTACACGTTATAATACGGCTTTAAATAATGCCCTACAAGAATAATAACCTACACAAACTATCTATTCACAGGATTAAATTATGTTTGCTATTGCAGCGAGTACGGTCACCAGTTGGGGATTGTATGTATTATTACCCATATTTATTGCCTTTTTATTCTTTATTATGTGGGATATCTCTAAAGAATCTGAAGCTGGACGCGCTGGCACATTTTGGATATTTTTAGCATTGGGCGCAGGATTTGTCGGCTTCATCTTTAAGCTGATATTCGAAGTGGCCTTTAAAAAATGGTTTATTGGGCAGTAGTTTCTTAATGGGATTTATGATTACAGTAATAATAGCAGCGGCCTTGCAAAAACAGTTGGGTTAATTAGTACTTTTTGAGCTTCTAATAACTTCACTGAACTTACGCAAAAGAGGGCGTTTTGGTTGTTTAAAGCGACTGGATATTATTTGTGCAGCCTCTGTCAGCGTAGACACAGCAAGCAAATAAATAATATCCAGTTGCTGCCTTGGCTTAATCTTGCGTAAGTTCAGTAACTTCACTCACATAGGTTGGCAACTTCCAAGCACCGCCTGCCTGCACACCACGGCATAGCCCAGTGGTCATCTCACTAGTCTTAGCGAAGCCTTTACCATCCCATACCCATGCTTGCGTATACCAACAGTCGCCCAAACCTCGACCTTTTTGTGCAGAGAATAAATTACCAGTGTCATAGTCTGAACCCGACGTGGTGATAAGTTTGGGATTGCTTGGGTTTGCATTATCAATTAACCAATAACCAATTCCCTCATTATAAGCCCCTCGCCAACAAAGATGACTGGCTAAGGTATGCTTAGCATCGATAGCACTGAATCGCCACGCCTTATCTTTTTTATCTACCCATGAAGCGTCTGACGTTAAGATATCGCAAGTATCAGCATCTGATTGAGTAAGAGCAGACATGCCCCAAGCGCTCATCTTAGCTTGCCACTGTTTATCATAGCGTGCATTTAGCTGCTGATATTTATACGCCTCTGCTGTAGGCATACCATTGATTTTCCCATCAATAATGTGCTCAAAATCGGTGTACTCTGTAATAGGATAAGCATGAGCGGCATAAATTTTGGGAGTAGCTACCGCTGGGGTCAGACCTTTATATTTAGTATTTGCGCCTTTGGACACCAATGCTAATGACGAACCAATTCTTCCTTGCACGTCATCAAGCTTAAGCAATATCGCCGCTAGACCGACATCAGACACTTGCCATTGCAAATTCCCTGATCTAAAGTGGATCTGGGTATTTTGGCGGGCGCGCTGAATCAGCTGCTGGGTCTGCTTGGGACTTAATTGCCCTATCCTATCCGCCGATAACGGTACTACCCCATAGGACTTATTATTTAAGTAAAGCGTTACTTGATAATTGGTCTTTGACAGCTGCTCATTAACCTGTCTCTCCTGCTCGACATCCTCCCAGTTATTCAGCTGCACTTGCCCTACTGCTGTCTTATCGCCCGCCTTTATGGATAATAATAGGCTCGCAACTTTATTGTTATCGCTTCTTGTCATATCATCAGTATAGCCTGCGGCTTGGCAAGTTAAGGTATTGTCACAGACCAGCTGCCAATCGCTTTTCACAAAGCCTTCGCCTTCAAATGGATTGCCATCAGCCGCTAACACAGGTAATGATACAAATCCTACAGCAATAACGGACACAATTTTCGCTAGTTTCACAGTCTATTCTCCTTAACGTTAGGCTCAAGTCAAAAGCTACTTAGTGGCAATCAAAGTCGCTCGTTTTGGTGCTGGATAGCCTTCTATTGTTTTGCTCTGATCATCGGGATCGAGGAAATCACTAAGCGATTGATAAGTCATCCAGTCGGTTTTGCGTTGTTCCTCAGTTGATGTCACTGCCACATCGACACAGCGCACGTTGGAGAATCCAGCCTTTTTAAGCCAACCAATGAGCGCCGCGACCGACGGTATAAAATAGACATTATTCATCTGTGCGTAACGATCATGCGGCACAAGTACTGTATTGGCATCACCATCAATAACTAGAGTTTCTAATACTAGCTCGCCGCCTTTTACCAATTGCCCTTTTAATAGCTGCAAATGCTCAAATGGTGACTGGCGATGATAAAGTACGCCCATACTAAATACGGTATCGAACAGCTGACTATGCTCAGGTAACGCCTCTAATGGCACGGGAATATAGTGAGTCCGGTAACTGCCTATGTTATTAGCGTCAGCTGACCCTATAAAGTGCCGAATCGCCATAAACTGATGATAAAACAAACATGATGGATCAACGATAATCACCGTATCAGCGCCCATACGCCAACCGTGATAGCCAGAACCGCCGCCTACATCTAGTACGTGCCTACCTTGTAAAGAGCTCAAATGCGGCGCTACTCGTGCCCATTTCCAATCGCTATGCCATTCGGTATCGATAACTATCGGTTGGCTTTGCTCAATATTCGTTTGACCATTGTCAATTTCACCATTACCAGTAGCATCGCTACCAATTTGGAAAGGACCTTTGCGCCATGGCATCAGCTGCTTTAACAACGCTAGTGTTTGCTTGCGCTCAGAGTCGCTAAGATTAGTATTAACGGTCAGCTTATTGCTATTTAGATCTACGCTAACAGCTTTTAAATCAGGCAATCGTGCTACAGATGCCTGATAAGCTGGCGCATGAGCATAATTGCGCTTGTCTTTTATAGCGTTGAGCCATTCAGGCAATAGTGCTAGCCAGTCATAAGCAGCTGGTTGGGTTTGAGCGAGCGTTAACAAAGTTAAATACAGCTCACGTTCAGCTTTGGTGATAGTGTCGTTGGTCATAAAGGTTTCAATTTGGGTTAATTTATATTTGAATAAATAATAATAAAAAGAGTGAAAATAAAGATAAAAAGATTAGCCTCAAGATTAACGTTCTTTAATAGTCGTGAAATATGCGAGGCAGTGGTCATTGATTTTTAATGGTTGAGTTCGCGCCTCGTCCCTCTGCAAAAGTACAAGAAGCATATACTTATCGGAACTGTTATTTTATTGATTCAGCTACATTTACATTATAATTCTCAATACTCGCAGCTTTATCCTCGTACTATAATTTAACTACTTTTTAGCAGACTACTATAATCTTAACTGTTATATAATCATTGACTTTAATATTTTTTACTTGTGGAGCTTCCAATGAAAATTAAAAAACTACTTCCAACTATTTTTTTATTACCTGTTTTGCTAGGGTTTTCTCTACCTTCTCAAGCTGCTCTCGAAGGAGATGCTTGTATTGCTCAAGATTTCTCCACTAAAGCAACTTTCCGTTGTTCTACTATCAGCTCTCAAGGCATGACTATTAGCGAAATATATCAAGCTGGTTATCGTGTGGTTGCAGCTTACCCAAACCCAAAATCAGGTACATTTATGATTATTATAGAAAGGCAAAAATAAGGAACACACTTCCAAAACCCAATAACTCACCTCCCTTTAATATCAGGTATTAAATTTACTATACTTTTCATTTTATTATCTATTTATAATAAAGAAATGTTTTTAGGCAGTTATTATTTTTGGTCTTGATAAAGTTTTCGTAGGGTTCAGCGCACCAATTTCTAAATATAACTATTATATTAGGGCGCGGGGCGCATCATGAAAAATCATAACTTAGGTTTATTAAAAAACCTCAAACACCGCTACTTAAACGCCACGATAGAAACAAAGTTCAAAAACTGAAACCAAGTTAAATGCCGTTTAAAACCAACTTGCTCTAACCGTTCATGATGCTCATCCAAAGTATCAGTAATTAGCACATTCTCTAGCGCATTACGTTTACCACTGATCTCCATCTCGGTATAGCCATTAGCGCGCTTAAAGTCATAATAACGCTCGACTAACCACGCATCATACTGCTCATCAAAAGCGTGAGTTTTCTCCGTCAACACCAAAATACCGCCCTCGCTTAATGCCGCATAAATTCTTGCTAATACCGCTACCCTATCAGCGGCTGGCAAGAACTGTAACGTTAAGTTTAAAATCACCATATCACAAGCTTCAAACTCAATATCTCTGATATCTGCAGTGATGACTTCGACGTCATGCTCAGGATAATTATCGTTCAATAACTTTTCAGCTTCGCTAGTCATCGCTGGTGAAATATCGATCGCCTTAATCTGCAAATCATGGGCGGCAAACTCACCTGCTAGCGCCATAGTGGCACCGCCAAGCGAGCAGCCCAAATCATAAATACGACTCACCCGCTGACCGTTATCGTTTTGCTGACGGTATTTGCAGTGGCGCCGTGCAAAGATAGGCAGCATTGCCAATACTTGACCATAACCGGGCACGCTACGACGAATCATATCCGGAAAACAGGCAACGACTTGCTCATCAAAAGAGAAACGTGCGGCCTTATCGAGCGGTGTGGTAAATGGTTTATCAAATAAAGTATCGTGTTGCACTGTATCATCTGTTGTTTTTTGAAGTACTGGTTGCATGGGCTCTTGCAGCCGAGGTTTAGCGTCATTCATAGTAGTCATCCTGCAAACTCATTGCTGCGTATTATAACAAATACTTTCTAGTACTAGGAGAAGTCATATCGCTGAGCGAGCAATTGACATAGCCATAATTTGCTACCTTATATATAAAAAACTGACTTAAGTCTGCTATCATAGTCACAGATTTATTATGCCCAACTTTATAAAGCATTAAAACTTTGAAGCAATGATATCTAGAAACATTGAGACCTTTAAGTACTAAATAAGTACTAAAAATTTAAAGCATTAAGACAAGGATATATGATTCGATATGAAAATAGAATTTACCAACGTTGAAACCCCAAGCAATTACCAAGAAAAGTGTTTGTGCGTATTGGTATTAGATGTCTCAGGCTCTATGCGTGGAGAGCGTATAAAAGCGCTTAACGAAGGCCTCGCAACTTTCTTTGCCGATATTAGGGAGAACTACTCGCTTGCTGATGCGTTAGAAATAGCGATTATCACCTTTGATGATAATGTCCAAAACCTTATAGAACCAGCGCTAGTAGACAACATAGTATTACCAAAGCTTCAGTCACGCGGTGGCATGACTAACTTAGTAGGCGCTATTGATGCCGCTATCGACATGGTCGAGGCACGTAAGCGGTTTTATCGTCAACATGGGGTTAGCTATAAGCGACCTTGGATTATTCCTATGACTGATGGTATGCCGACTAATAAAGGCTATCAAATTGCTAATACTACTAAAGCTGTGCATAACGGTATGGCAGACAATAGCTTTCACTTTTTTGCGATTGGCGTCAAAGTTAATAAAACAGCAATGAAAACTCTTAATAGTATCAGCGCCCCATCGGTACCAGCCGCGCAGCTCGACGGTATTCGCTTCTCTGAGTTCTTTCAGTGGTTGTCAAACAGTATGGATAAGGTCTCACAATCCCGAGAAGGTGACACTATTGCATTGGCAGCCCCTACTTGGATGTCAGGACTTTCCGTATAACCTTTGATGAGTTAATTACTGAAACATGTATTTGAGAACCAGTATGGCAGACCCACTTTTAGAACCAGCAACTGATGATGTATCGTTAGCATTTACAGAAATATTTATCAGCAGTACGGCTACTACTATAAAAACTACTGAATGCGCACAAGCTGTTCAAAATACTGAAAGCGCTCAAACTAATCACTGGCAATTTAGCGCCGCTAGTGTGCGCGGTCATGCTCATCAGCAGCATAATATTCCCTGCCAAGACCGACACGGCTACCGAGTACTCTCCCACGACTGGGCACTAGCGGTCGTGGCTGATGGTGCTGGCTCCAAAAGTCACTCGGATATCGGTGCGCAAATCGTCGTTGATGCAGCTTTAGAGTACTTACAGGCGCAAGTTGAAGATAAGATACAGAGTGATGCAGAGTCGCCATTACCAGCATCTTGCGAGCTTGAGCAGCTAGCCGACCGTCTGTATAAGCACCTCTATTCATGCTTACAGGCGTATGCTCAGCAGCACGACATTGCTGTTGAAAGCCTTGGCAGCACACTAATTGCGACTATATTATCGCCCGTTGGCGTAGCACTTATCCATATCGGTGATGGCCGCGCCGCTTATCAAGACTATGCAGGACAATGGCATGCACTGATGACGCCGTGGAGAGGCGAGGAAGGTCATACCGTATTTGTCACTACCGAATCGCTACAGCAACAGGCTGTTGATTTGCAAGATTATATCCGTACCACTAGCATTAATCAGCCTGTACAAGCTGTGGTGCTAATGAGCGACGGCTGTGAACACTCCGCATTTGAATGCCAAGTGTTTGACGATACGGTGCAGCAATACGTCAGACCCAACCGCCCTTTCGCTAACTTTCTTAATCCTGTCAAAGCTACCTTGTCTAAGTTACATGAGTATTATGGCGCTGATCAAATGACTATCGATACTCGATTTGGAATGTTTTTACAAGACGGCACAAACAGTCTAAAGAACGAAGGTGATGACAAGACTTTTATATTTGCGGTTTATGAGCCACTTGCACCACCTTTAGAATCAACGATTACAGAGGTTGATAGTACGCCAGCTGTCTAAGACTACCTACTCTAATGTTAATACCACCTTTAATTGAACACCTTTGCTTATGACTGTTTTTTATATTATCCACAATGACGAGCTGATTAGACTTGAGACTGGCGCCGCGCTCGGTAGTGGCGGCGAAGGTGCAGTCTACCCTATTCTACAGCCTAGCCAATGGCGAGGATTTTGCGTCAAAGAATATATTGATAGATATAAGAACGCAGAAAAAGAAGCCAAACTTCAATTTATGATCGATAACCCGCCAGCCCAGTTGGATAGCCCGCAGGGTAAACTGTGCTGGCCCGTGACGATCGCTTATGATGCCGGATTTAGCGAATTCGTGGGCTTTGTGATGCCGTTAGCCTATAGCGATAGCCAGCAGCTATACTTATTATCGAATTTGAACAACAGGCGCTTAGAGGGTGCGTGGCAAAATTACTTTGATCAAAGCTCGGATAGTTTTGATAAGCGTCTAGAGATTGGCGTCAATCTATGTGCTGTTATCACTTTAATGTATCAAAGCGATAACTATACTATCGTAGACTTTAAACCAGAAAACATCATGTTTACTGTAGATGGCAAAGTAGCCTTGGTAGATATGGACTCCATCCAGATTCGCGCTGATGAGCAAGGCTTACCGCATTACGGTCGGGTCAATACTATCGGCTACACTCCACCTGAAGGTACGAAGATTACGGTCAGGAACACTTTAGTCGACACCACATGGGATGAGTTTTCTCTTGCTGTCATCTTATATCAGATATTATTTGGTATTCACCCTTATATGGCTACTTTTAGACCGCCGCATGACAGACTCAATAGCTTAGGCGATAAAATCCAGCAAAATTTATTTGTTCATGGCGAAAGTCGTCTTTACGTAAGTGCCTTACCTCCCTTGCATGACCGCTTTAAAAAACTACCGCGCGATATTCAGGCATTATTTAAGATATCCTTTGATAATAATACCAAAGAGCGCACATCAGCGGTGCTTTGGCAGGAGACTTTATCGCAATATCTAGCTAAGCAAACTTTCAAGCCATTGCGTAATTTGACCACAATTAGCTCTAATATTAAACCTCTTGTGCCGCCCAAACCTATCTCAGCATTGGCGGGCACTATCAATGAGTTTACAGCAAGCCTGCCAAGTCTACTTAGCACGACTATAAAGCGTTTTGGTCATTACAATTTGCGGCCCAAATCTACAACCCCTAATCCTGCGCCTTCTAATAAGTCTAATGCAAACTCTCAAAAGACAACGTCAAATAAAGCCGCAAAGCCACCACGTTCCAAATCGTCAGCGCATAACAATAAAACGTCTAATTATAAGAAACGCAGCTATGTTAACGATACGCCGCCTCATAAAACAACCAAAAAATCAGCCAATACACTGCTTAATTTTAATCAACCCCATTTAATACCTTCGCACTTACTGCCTTCTAATTTGGCATCTGGACAGTCATCAACCAAGAACCAACAATTACAAAGAATAGGCACTGGTAAAAACAAAGGTTTTTTTAATTTACTAGTCAAGCGTGCAGAGCAATATCCAACACTATCTACTCTATTAGGGGCTTGCTTGCTTTTTGCGTTATTTGCAACTTTTGTATTTTATACTTCTAATGAGGAACAAAATACTTATTCAAGTTTTTATCAAACAGTATCAGTAGCGCCAGAGCTTCCTTCAAACGAGATAATGGATAAAAAAGATAACTTCTATGAAGGTTTCGTTAGTAATAACGAACTTGGTAACATTTATTCAGCATCTAATCCGCCCACTCCCTATGAAACTTTAGAACGATTTCAACAACGCCAGCAACAGTCCATAGCTCAAAGCTCAAGTAGCGAGATAGAAAGTAATATTGCTAGTGCACGCTTTGCAATTGCTCCGAAAGTAACCTTGACCCATTCATTAAGGCAGCATTTAGAACCGAACAAAATCTATAGGGTCGGTATAAGAATTCAAGTAACCCCAACGGGGATAGTAGATAATGTCGAGATTGCAAACTCATCAGGAAATAAAGCGCTTGACGATCATGCCCTAACAGACTTTAGAAGTGTGGTTTTTAAACCTTTTATACAGGATGGTGACCCAGTCGAAGCTCAGCTTAACGTAAATGCTATTTACGATACGACCTACTAATCGCAGCTCATTACTCTATCGTTTTAAGCGCTAAATTTTATATAAACAAATAATATTCTTCTTCGCTATAACTTATAGCCATCAATTTAGCGTTGCCCTTTAATATTGCAAAGTGTAATAAAGCATTGAAAAAAGATGATATTGCAACAAGATAAATCACTTAGCATTTACTCATATCAATAATAACAGGAAAAATTATGCAAACTATTATCTTAGGCGGTGGCTGTTTTTGGTGCACCGAATCGGTATTTCTATCGTTAAAAGGCGTTCAATCGGTCGTTTCAGGCTATATGGGTGGTGAAGAGGCGACCGCTAACTATCAGGCAGTATGTAGCGGCAATAGCGGTCATGTGGAAGTTATCAAAATCGAGTTCGATGAGTCGGTACTGCCATTAGAAGTGCTACTTGATGTATTCTTTGGTACCCATGATCCCACAACTTGCGACCGCCAAGGTAACGATGTTGGCAGTCAGTATCGCAGTATCGTTTATTACACTGATGAAGATCAAAAGCCAACGGTTGATCGCACGATTAATAAATTGCGTGATATGGGACTAGGCATCGTTACAGAAGTCCATCCTGCCGTTAAATTTTATAAAGCGGAAGAGGCACATCAAGACTTCTTTAACAGAAACCCGGGGCAAGCTTATTGCAACTTTGCTATCCCACCGAAGCTTGCCAAACTACGTAAAGAATTTAGTCAATATATGGTCAGCTAAACGACAGACTAATCGAAACGTTTGATTTGAATCGCTGATAAACGATTAATAAAAGGCCAAGGGTTGTTACGCTTGGTCTTTTTATTGGGTAGTATAATGTTAATATTAAGTCGCATAGAATCAAAACAATCTATAAATAAGACCTCACTAATAAAGGCAATAATATGAACCCTGAATTTTGGCAAGCACGTTGGCAGGATAAGCGTATCGGTTTTAATCAGCCTACCGTTAATCCGTTATTGATTAAGTATTTTCCAAATTTAAACTTGCCAGCAGGTAGTCGTATCTTTGTCCCGTTATGTGGCAAGTCTATTGATATGATGTGGCTTGTAGAGCAAGGCAACGATGTGGTTGGGGTTGAGCTAGTAGAATCAGCTATACAAGCATTCTTTACTGAGCAGAATATCACGCCTACCATCATCGAACACGCTGACAACCCAAATATTAAATGCTATCAAGGTCAACTGTTAGGTAAAGACTCATCTCAAGCCTCATCGCAAACTATAGCTTTGTGGGTTGCTGATATCTTTGCGCTGACCGCTGCTGATATCGGCCCTATCGATGCGATATATGATAGAGCGGCTTTGATTGCCATGCCAACAGATAGGCGTCCAAAATATAGCGAACAAGTGCAGCAGCTTAGTAACAATGCTTCTCAACTTTTATTGACGCTAAACTATGATCAGAATGAATGGGCAGGGCCGCCATTCTCAATCAGTCATGAGCAAGTTCAGCAGTATTATAGCGATCATTACCAAATCACTGAACTTGAAGGCGAACCCTCAACCTTGAATGCCAATCCTGAGATGACAGTGACCGAACATGTTTGGCTATTGGAGCAAAAGTAATTGAATAACCTAGTGAAAATTACCGTCATTTTGATAAGTCTCATCGCCTTGTTACTGACCACCTTCTCAGCGCCTATGCATAAGTTTGGCTTTATCGGTTTAGGCGCTTCCTTTATGGGCTTTAAATATGGCGTCTACACTGGTATTGCCGCACTGGTAATATTGGTAGTAGTGCTGATGTTACAGTTTTTATTTAAGCGCAAAATCATAACTCTTGCCAATGCAGTCACGGTGATTGTATTTGCTGGTATTGCTATAGCCGTACCGCTTAGTATGATGAATAGAGGCAGCAGCGTGCCCCCTATCCACGATATTTCAACCGATATGGTCAATCCACCTGAGTTTGTGGCTATTGTACCGCTACGTGCTGATGCCCCCAATCCAGTTGAGTATGAAGGAGAAGCATCGGCGGCAATGCAGCGTCAAGCCTACCCTGATCTTAAAACGCTTGAGTATACCCAGCCCAAAGCTAAACTGGTAGAGGCTGCCACACAAGCCGCTGAGAATTTAGGCTGGGAGATGGTAAATACCGATGCTGATCAAGGTCTCGTTGAAGCCACTGATACCACGACTTGGTTTGGTTTTAAAGATGATATCGTGATACGTGTCCAAGATAAAGGTGATAAGCGTATCGTCGATATCCGCAGTAAATCACGAATGGGTGCTAGCGATTTAGGCAAAAATGCTGAGCGCATTCGTGCCTTTATTAAGGAGTTGGATGGAGTGCTTGAGGAGTGACTGTCTTGAGATTAACTGAGTTGTGAGATATATTTTTAGTTCAGAAAAATATTAAGTTAATTTATTTATAATATATTCAATCTCGTAGTACTGCGGGTAGTCTTTGACTATCTTCAAAAAGCTATTTTTAAAAGTTTCATTTTTTTGCAGCTGATAAATGTTGTCGCATATATCGAATAACTGCAAATAAGTCTGAATCAATTTAGTTAGATCAGCTCGATGATTAACCAGTCCATTATTATTTAGTTTTAATGTTTCTATCGATTCCTCAGCATCTTCTTTATGACTATACCCAATTAGTTTAGCGGACAAGGGGTTCATTTTTATACTGTTATCACAGTAAGGATGCAGCGGATGTATTTTTATCTCTTTACTTTGTTTGGCGATGTTGCAGTGTTTAGTCGAAGCGCAACTCAGTAGCAAATTATCATAGCTGAATTGCAACTTTCGATGCTGATGTTTATCTTGCAAGTGTTCTACGCTTACGCCTTTTGTAGATATTTCTCTACAACAGTAACAGCAAAGTCCGTTCTGCTCATCACGTAGCTGCTTTCGCAAAGCTTCTTTTTCGTCGAAAGGCAGATCATCCCAATTGAGTTTGCTGTTCTTCCTAACCCATTGAGCGGTTATCTCAGGCATAGAACCTGTTTTGTTAATCTTCTGCATAGCTAACTAACCCTCTTGTTTTTCTGCAAGTTGGGCTTGGGTGAGATGCAATCGACAGCGTAGCAATTCTAAGTTCTCAGGCATCTGTTTTTCTAGCTTTAAAATATAACTCTCTGCTTCCTCAAATTTTTTCTCATAAATCAGCTCTGCAACTTTATCAAAATCCTCTTGCGCCTTTTTATCTCTAATGGGTACATCAAACACTTTAGTCAGAACCGTATTAACATCCTCACCATAAATATTCGGCACTTGCGTCAGTTCACCATCATCAAGAGCATAGATTAAAATATCAGGTCTATCGCTAATAACATGCGGCGAGTGAGTCGTTAAAATAAACTGCACATTTGGAAAGGTTTTTACGAGCTTATCAATTAAGTCATGCTGCCATTTTGGATGCAAATGCAAATCGACTTCATCAATCATTACCACTCCTTCACCCTCTAGTGGATTATCAAGGCCTGGATTCAGAAGCGCTAAGCGTCGAGCAATATCGCCAACTAATGCTAATAAGGATTTTTCACCTTGTGATAGTTGGTTAACGTCTAGCTCTTCACCGTCTTTTTCTACGATCATAGTAGGTGTGCCTTGACGGCGTATACGAGGGTTTTTAAAATCAGTGAAACGCTCAATCACATTCCGAACAGAGTTCAAAGAAGGTAGCTTAATGTTTATTACCTTATCTTTTAGAAGCTTGTTTCTAATACTTAAATTACTGTATAACTGCTTTTCTTCGTTAATCTCTACTTCTATGTTAGCTAATCTACGATGAAGAGCTACTCGATCTTCATTTTCAAAATCGCTAATAATATTTTCAATCTTATTTTTCTCTTCAAAAAGTTCATGTAATTTAATTTCTGATTTTACAATCTCACCTATTTCCTGCTCTTTTGAAAATTGATTGTTAATTTTTTCATTTTCAACATCTTCATTATCACGAAACCATTGAAAAAACTCGTCGTAGTTGCTGCCTGCATTTAAGAAGTCTTTATATGCTGCTAGTTGCTTCAACATGAAGCTATAACTTGCATGTATATTATCAACTTCGACATTTCTATCAATTGAATAGTTCGCTATCAAAGGTAAACTAACGTTTTCACTATTTTTAAAAAGTTCTACATACTCTTTAATAAAAGAATTTAAGCCCCTATCGTCTACACCGTAAACAGCAGGATTTAAAACACCTTTTCTAGTTGCACTTACATTCAAACCTTTAACATTGTTATTCATATTAGAAAACGTCAAATTTAACGCCACATCTTGCTTATTATTCATAATTTGAGACTGATTAATGTACTCACCCTCATGCGGAAATTTCAAAAACTCGCTATCTTCTTTTGTTCTCGTAGTAGGCTCTCCGCTATAACTCATTAATCCATTAACAAACCAACTCAAGCTAGTAGCCAACGCCTGCAAAATTTGTGACTTGCCAGCACCATTATTTCCCACAATCACAGTGACATTACCGCTCCTCGAAGCTGTCGGGGCAAAGTCTATTTTTAAGTCTTCAAATCGACCATAATTTTGCAAGTGTAAGCGTTTAACTTTCATTTTTTACCTTATTATTCTTTATAGGGTATAAAGCATTAAGATCTGGAATGGTTCTTTAAATTGGCTTTGTTAATTAGTATAACAATTTACCTTGTCCGAAATACTTAATATTACTCTTACTGACTAAATGTACGTCGCTTAGACTCCCCCTAACCTCACGCCCACGTCAGCTTATAGTAACTAAGTAAGTCTAAGCCTTTTCTTTATTATTAATATTGGTTACTCTAAACCAATCTCATCATAACGTTTCTCTGATTTTACTTCCGGCCTTGCCATTACTTATGTTTATAGGATACTTTCATGCGTTTGACTCATCTGTCTACCCTCTCCTTACTTAGCGCTGCTATTGGCTTAAGTCTTGCCAGCACCGCTCAAGCTGCTAGGCCCGATGCCCCTTATCTATCCAATTCTGAATTTCAACAATGTCTAGATGGTCTAAAGAACTCTAGCAAATTTCGCAATGTCGACAGCTATACCTTTGATAATTACCGCCCAAATGAGCCTGATCCTAGCGTTATTCAATCGCTAAATTATCAGCCTGAGTTTCAAAAAGATATTTGGGACTATCTGTCAGTATTGGTTGATAAAGAGCGCGTAGATGACGGTATCCAAGCCAAACGTCAGTGGGCAGATACCTTACGTAGTATCGAAGCACGTTATGGCGTAAAAGCTGAGCACGTACTGGGTGTATGGGGTGTAGAGTCAAACTTCGGTCAGACCTTAGGCAAGAAGCCCCTATTTGAATCCTTAGCGACGCTATCTTGTTTTGACCGTCGTCAGAGTTATTTTCGTGGTGAGTATGCTAATGCGCTCAAAATTGTCCAAAATGGTGATATCGCTCCAAGTGATATGACGGGCTCATGGGCAGGGGCTTTTGGACAGACACAATTTATGCCCAGCACCTTTTTAGAGCTGGCGGTAGACTTTGATGGTGATGGTCGTCGTGACTTAGTCAACAGTGTGCCAGATGCACTAGCTTCTACTGCGAACTTCTTGGACAATCGTGGCTATCGCACTGGCGAGCCATGGGGCTATGAAGTCAAACTGCCTGACGGTTATTGGGCCGCATCCAATCGCAAGGATAAGAAATCGATAAGCCATTGGCGCAATCAGGGCTTGACGCTTGCTAATGGCAGCCCGCTTCCCTCTGATCTAAACAGTGCCGGATTATTAATGCCCGCTGGTAAGGAAGGTCCTGCGTTTTTAGTCGGTAAGAATTTTGACACTTTCTATTCTTATAATGCCTCAGAGAGTTATGCGCTAGCGATTGCCCATTTATCTGATCTTATCACTAGTGAGAACAGCAGCAAGACGGACTTTATTACCGCATGGCCTACCGATGATCCCGGCATCAGCCGCCAGCAAGCTCGTGACATTCAGCAAGGTCTACTGAACACAGGGTATGACATTGGCGCAGTTGATGGCATTATTGGCGATAATACTCGTACTGCTATTCAGCAATATCAGTCTAGTAAAGGGATCTTCCCTGCCGATGGGCGTGCAGGTCAAAAGTTCTATAACGTAATCGCTGGTCAAAGTGCGCCTAGTAGCGCTACTTTTAATAGCAATCGATACGGTCAGGCAACTAATAGCCAGCCTTTGATTCCAGCCTCTGCTGATCGTATGGGACAGCTGATCCAACAGCAAACTACTATTACTCCTACTGTTTCTTCAACGCAACCCTCAACATCGGGTAATGTTCGCTATCGCCGAGTCACTGGTAATGATGGAGTAGTACGTTTAGAGCAAATTAACTAAAGCTTATATCTTTGAATAAAGGTAAGTTATTAGGCGAATAAAAAAGCCACGCAAATCTTTATGATTAGCGTGGCTTTTTACGTTAAATTTGTTCGTTCTAAAATCAAAAAACTAATTAAACAATCGGTGGTGGATTCGGCTTACCGTTATCACCATCCCAGTTTTCACGAGCTTTGTCGTCAAGATCGGCTGGCGTTTTAGGCTCCCACTTACCGTTTTCTTTCCATGTCGCATCACCCCAATCAGCATCTTCCTCTTTTCTATCCAAATCTTTATAAGCTTGGCGAGGATCAATACCACGACGCTTCATATCTGCAACTTGCTCTTCTAAAGTATGAAATTGACCAGCATCACGCATGGTTTGTTCCAGCTCATCGATCTCTTTCTTAAGTTCGTCACGTTTAGAGTCGCTCATTATGCTCTCCTTTATAGATAAAATATTTTATATTATAAAATTGTATTACTCAGTAACTACAGTCTGACGTATTTTGACGACCTTTAACAAGCTTAGACACGTATGCTTTGTATTACAGAACGTAGCATTGGTCGCTGAGTTATAAATAGCTATTGCACAGATTACTACAACTGCTCATCGTAAAGTTGCTTTGCATAAAAAGTTAGTTTCCATAACTCTTGAGTACTACGGTTGGCAGTAGTCACTATTTGAATCCAATTAGCAGCTACTAACAGACGCTGCAATCGAGCCAAATCCTCTTCAGATATTTTGCAACGAGATACCGCATGAACTTTAGGCATTTGAGCTTTTATCTCAGCCTCCACATTGCCAGCAATCAAACGATTCAAGCAACTTTGTAAACCGTAGTTCGAAAAGGCCAAAGGTATTTTAGCCAATGCTGTCAATATCTGTTGCCAAGTCAGGGTGGTTGACATAGCCACATCACTCAGGTTACCGCCTTCATAAGCCTGAGCACTATACCTAATATCGATAGTTTCTGTTAGAAGAATAGCGGTAGTCAGAGTATCAGTATCTATATCTTTTTTAGGATTCACAATATTACTATTATCAAAAGTAGTATCTTTACCTTCTATGGTAGGGTCGGACGCGTCGATATACGACAGTTCACCTTTAAATGAGTTTAAGGACGGCTCATTATCTTTGATTGGGATACTGTGAATAACGTTGCGCTTATCGTTTGGTACATTACTTGGGTTAGTCAAAACACTTTGACGCACCCATTCTGCGGTTATACCGTCCTTCCCTAACATTTCGCTATTAGCGTAGGTCAGTAGCTGCTCGATATCTGTACTATTATTATAATAATAGATGTGATTGGACTGACGCTCAACCAAACGGATAAAATCTAGCAATTGCCAGCTTGATTGTACAGTATCATTATGAGTTTTAATCAAGGTTAACATTGGTTTGAGCTTGGCTCTAGCACTCAAATAACTTAAATGCATTTGACTGACGAATACATTACCAGAGGCGCCATAATTATCGCCAATGACTACAATAATGTAGTCGCAGCTTTCGATATTTTGCCTACTATATAAGGATGCTTGCGATAACTGATTAGATATATCGTAAGTTAAAAAAGCACTTTTTTGAAAAAAAACCGCTAAGCTATCTAGTATTAGCGGTTGATCATGCGCTGTGCATATAACATGAATATGATAGCGGCGATTGGACACAGTAACCTCTACAATTGTAGCGCAAAAGAAGATATTAAATAGAATGAGATCGTATGATTATAAGCCTGATCAGCGATATTTTTTTATATTAATAATTATAGCTTATCAGTAACCTTAAACTATGTTGGCTTTTATACTATATTACGTTTAGAGAATCAATGCACTCTAATACTTTAATTAATGGCTTCTTATTAGGGCGTGTCGTCAATTAGGGGATAAAGATAAAAATGGGATAGATTTTCATCAATCAAAGCAAATTTTGCAGATAATATAAACCTATTGTCTATGAATTTTCAAAGAGTGGCGGGAACATAGCCATTTTTAGCCCATTAAATGTTAATTGTTTTAAATGATGACACGCCCTAAGTCGCTAAAATAAATACTGAATGCTGGTTTGGACGCCTACTAGACGCGGTACCCTCTGCGTAAGTAAACTGTCATACTTACTAGCGTAAAAAGTCAATGGCTTAATAACGTTGGGGCTGTGAGACAAAGCCAGTATTTTGTTAGTCACCAATAGATGCTGAACACGAGCAGCGATAGCTTGACCCGAGTCAACGACTTCCAGCGATAGCTGTTGGGCGCTAATCTCTCGCAATAAAAACTCCCGAAAAAAAGGATAATGCGTGCAGCCCAACACTAAGTAATCCACCCCATCAGCAGCGAACTGTTGTATTTTTTCACGTAGCCGCTGAGCCGTCTCGGACGCTTCAGGCATGCCCGCCTCTACCCAAGGCACCAGCTGCGGATCAAAGTACTTAGTCACCGTACTACCTTTGGGGGTGGCAACCTCTGCGATTACTTGGTTTAGTAGCGAGCCATCCAACGTGGCTTTGGTTGCCAGCACTGCTATTTTCCCAGTTTTACTGTGCAGTACTGCAGGTTTAAGAGCTGGTACTAAACCTACGATTGGTACCTGAGGATAGCGATGACGCGCCACCTCTAGCGCATGAGCTGAGGCACTGTTGCAAGCGATAACTATAAGCTTACAACCTTGGCTGTAGAGCCAGTCAATCGCAGTTAGTGTCAGAGCCTCGATATCCTTGCTGTCACGATTACCATACGGCACATGCTTGGTGTCCGCATAATAGATGTAGCGCTCAGCTGGTAGCTGCTGTGCCAAATGTAAATAAACAGACAAACCGCCTATGCCTGAGTCAAACAACCCTATCGGTGCATCGCTCTTAGCGTTAATTTTGGCCTCATTAACCCAGTGCACAGCTTCGCCAGTAAATTGGTAATTACTATAGTGAATGTCATTATCTTGCAGGGATACTGTATCGGTCATGCACTCTTTACCACTACGTATAATAAGATAAAAAAGAAACTACATTTTAAATAAAAGCTTGTTAACACATTACAGTCATCTACTATCATAGCTATCTACTTTAGCATTAAAAATGCTTAACTTTCTGGCATCGACAACTGATAAGACTGACCGCCACTAGACAAGGTTAATATCGTTACGCCTTGTTGTTCGCTCAATTCGCCAATTTCAGTTAAGTGATAAAAAGTATTACGCCCAATCAATGCTGTTAAGCCGTTGCGAACTGGCATATAAGGCCTTACTTGTACTTCAGTTGCTACTTGCTGCTCTTTATGTGACTCATAAGCGCGCAAAGTAATGGGATGCGTCTCATTTAGACGAACTACATCGCCAGTAGTAGTAGTAAACTCTAGCCAACTCAGCTCTTTTCCGTCGCTCGTTTCTTTGACAATACCGACATCATTGATCAGTAATGGCACATCTTCAACTTGAATACGCAGTTTTTGTACTGGGGTTTTTAAATAGTACTCGATATCGCCATCGCTTTGTTCTTGACATAGAACCGTGGCAAACAGATCAACCAAAGATTGACGCGTCATTAGCGTCCCTTCATGCCACCACTCGCCATTGGCCTTAATAACTAAGTCCATATCGACAACTTGTTTAGGATGCCATTTATCCAATGGGGGTATTGAGCGACCTTGGCGTGTACCAGCGTCAGCCTTTAGATATTGGCTAAGAGCGTCTACACTCGTGAGGTCATCGCTGTCTTTATTGTGCAGTTGTGTGCCTTGCTGCTCATTCTCTTTACTGCTATTAATGTTGACGCTTGGGTCTATGCTTTTGCCATTGATATGGTCATTCATAACACAATCTCCTTATTATCGACCACTTAATCATTAATATCTATAATCATTAAAATACCCAGTCATTAAAGTTTGCACTATCGACTATTACTATTCATTTTAGTTTCGGGTATGATAGAACGATTAAGCATATAGGTTTGATCTTACCTTAACACTGATACTCGCAAATGCGTATCGTGTTTGTAGGACTTTTCTTTTATAATAAGTAACTGTTTTTTATTAAAATAACTATAAAAGTGTTATTTTAATTGTCTTTTTTACGTTAACTATTGCTTTGATTTTCCTTGACAGTCCCCAAATAATAATACTTAGTAGCTACTTCACGATGACTAAGTCCAACTATTTTTTAGTTATCATTTTCAGTTATTAGTATTATATTAGTCATTACGCTGCTACAGATTTCATTATCTCACTAGCCTCATCATTTCGATGATAATGGTGTCAATTGATGCTGCAATGTCCGTTTTATTGGGCAACCATAATCTAAAGGCAATTAGCAACGCAAGTTTTATTATTCGATTGCTGTCAATTATACTCAAAGATAAGCCACTACAAGTTTAGGAGTAGGTATGCAAGAGCAAGACCATAAGACATCAGTCGTTGATGCTGACACCGTCAATACTGACTCGCTAACAGCGACAGAAGCGACAGACACTATCCAAGCAGACATGACTAAGAGCGACGTTAGCACAGTGAAAACTACTGAGTCTGATACAGCAATTATTAATACTGTGAGTGATGGTGCTATTGATAATGTTGAAACGGCTATTGTTAATGAAGAAGCGGTTATCGAACAACAGCCTGTTGAAGAAGTCATCATCGAAGAGCATCCAATAGAAGAAGTTATCGTTGAGGAGCCCGTAATCGAAGAGCCTGTCGTTGAGGAGCCTGTCGTTGAGGAGCCCGTCATTGAAGAGCCTGAGATTGAACGTGAATCGATGGAATTCGATGTGATTGTAGTTGGTGGTGGTCCTGCTGGTCTATCTGCGGCTATTCGCCTGCGTCAGCAAGCTATTGCTGCAGGTAATGACGAATTTATGGTTTGTGTGGTCGAAAAAGGCTCTGAGTTTGGCGCACATATCTTATCTGGTGCGGTCATTGAACCGCGTGCCTTGGACGAGCTGATTCCTGATTGGAAAGAGAAAGGCGCTCCTTTGACTGTGGCTGCACGTGAAGATAGAGTCTATATGTTAGGCTCAGCTAAGCGTACTACTAAGCTGATTGATTCGGTTATTCCGGAGAGTATGCACAATAAAGGCAACTATATTGTCTCCTTAGCTAATGTGGTACGTTGGCTCGCTGAACAAGCCGAAGAGCTCGAAGTCATGATGTTCCCAGGCTTCCCAGCATCTGAAATTCTATACAATGATGATGGTTCAGTAAAGGGCATCTTAACGGGTGACATGGGTGTCGCTGCCGATGGCGAGGCTAAGCCAAGTTTTGAGCCGGGCTATCAACTGCTAGCCAAATACACTATCTTTGCTGAGGGTAGCCGTGGTCATTTAGGCAAGCGCTTAATCAGTCGTTTTAACCTCGATAAAGACTGCGATCCTCAGCATTATGGTATAGGTCTCAAAGAGCTATGGGATATCGATCCTGCTAAGCATGAAGAAGGTGTGGTCATGCATGGTTCAGGTTGGCCTTTGACCGATACAGGCTCAACGGGCGGTTGGTGGTTGTATTTCGCTGAAAACAATCAAGTGAGCTTTGGGATAGTTATTGACCTCTCCTACTCTAATCCTTATATGTCACCATTTGATGAATTACAGCGCTTAAAGACCCATCCGTTGATTAGCAATATCTTAGGAAGTGGTAAGCGCATCTCTTATGGTGCACGTTCGCTGACCAAAGGTGGCTTGAACTCCTTGCCCAAACTGACCTTCCCAGGTGGAATGTTGGCTGGTGACGACGCTGGGTTCTTGAATCCTGCTAAAATCAAGGGCACGCATACTTCGATGAAGTCTGGTATGCTCGCTGCTGAAGCTGTTTTTGAGGCATTGCAAGAAGGACGTCAGCACGATGAAGTGCTTACTTACACGACTATGTATGAAGAGTCATGGCTGTATAAAGATAATTATGATGCGCGTAATTTTTCGCCATCAATGCATCGTATGGGTCAGTGGATGGGCGGCGCCTTTAACTTTATTGAACAAAACCTACTCGGTGGTCAATCAGTATTGACTATTCATGACAACTTAAAGGATTATGATCAGTTAGAGCGTGCAGCGCATGCTTATAAGCCAGAATATCCAAAGCCGGATGGTAAGCTTACCTTTGATAAATTATCGTCAGTATTTATCTCTAATACTAACCATGCAGAAAATCAGCCAGTACATCTCAAGCTTACAGATGCTACCGTACCTATTTCGATCAATCTGCCACTGTATGCAGAGCCTGCTCGTTTATACTGCCCTGCTGGGGTTTATGAAGTGGTAGAAGATGCTAAAGGTGCGCATTTTGTGATCAACGCGCAGAACTGCGTGCATTGTAAAACTTGTGATATTAAAGACCCTTCGCAGAATATAAACTGGGTAACACCAGAAGGTGGCGGTGGTCCTAATTATCCTAATATGTAAGTTAACGATTGCTTATATATAAAGTAAAAACTACAATGCAAAAACCCCGCTCATTATTGAACGGGGTTTTTTATGTCTATCAATTTATTTAAAGATGCATATCAACTTATTTTAATCTGTCCAAGCATCACGATTGGCTTCATCAGCAAACGCTAGCATTGTAAACCTCAATCTCTGAAAAATCAGTACTTTACTATTGTAGTATGCTAAACAGCACGGCTACAGCATTGACAAGGGCTACGAGACAAGGCTTATAAATAATTGAAACAATCAAACACTAATAAATACAGTACTAACGTACTAATAGTAATATCTATAGTAGATATTACTAACAAATAAACATTTAGTTACATAAAGTAAATTAAATTTATTTATTGTTAATTAGGTGAATATTGTATATATTCCTAATATGTTTGTAATAGTCAACTTTAATACTGTTACTACTCAGTACAGTAATTTAGATTATTAATTTGTAAATGACTGTATAGATAAGAAGATAAAACAGTAGTTTTGTTACTTTTTCTCAATGTATTTGGTAGTTTATTCATTACTTTTAGTAGTGTTCAGTAAATAATTAATATCTTTTGTAGATCAAAATTTTAGAAGATAACAGAATACTTGTTAGAATCATCCACCCTGTTTATGTCAGGCAAAAGGAGTTGTCCTATGGAGAACCACAACGATCCATCTGGTTATTGGCGTGCCAATATCCGTCTCATTATAGGTAGCCTAATTATATGGGCTTTATGTTCATATGGATTTGGAATCTTATTACGTCCATTAATATCAGGTATCAAAATCGGTGGTACCGATTTAGGCTTTTGGTTCGCTCAACAAGGATCCATTGGGATATTTATCATCTTAATTTTCTTTTACGCCTGGCGTATGAATAAGTTAGATAAACAATATGGCGTAGACGAGGAATAGCCCCATGAGTCAATATTTAATTAACATTATTTTTGTAGGTATGTCTTTTGTGCTCTACTTCGGTATTGCGATCTGGGCACGTGCTGGTACGACCAGTGAATTCTATGTCGCAGGCGGTGGTGTCCATCCGGTAGTAAACGGTATGGCGACTGCAGCGGATTGGATGAGTGCGGCGTCATTTATCTCAATGGCAGGCTTGCTTGCTGCTGGTGGTTATGGTGCATCAACCTATTTGATGGGTTGGACCGGTGGTTATGTTCTACTAGCCATGCTACTAGCCCCTTACTTACGTAAGTTCGGTAAGTTTACGGTGCCAGACTTTATCGGTGACCGTTTTTACTCTAAGACTGCGGCTATGATTGCGGTTGTTTGTTTGATTATTGCTTCAACCACTTATGTTATCGGTCAGATGACGGGTGCTGGTGTTGCCTTCTCACGTTTCTTAGAAGTTGAGAATGATACTGGTCTTGTTATTGCCGCTATCGTGGTATTCTTCTACGCCGTACTAGGTGGTATGAAGGGGATTACTTACACGCAGGTTGCTCAGTATGTAGTTCTAATGATTGCTTATACTATTCCAGCAGTCTTTATTTCACTTGAATTGACAGGTAATCCGATTCCAGGCTTAGGCTTGTTCTCAAACCATGTTGAATCTGGTGTTCCTATCCTAACTAAACTAAACCAAGTCGTCACTGACTTAGGCTTTGCTTCTTATACTGCTGATGTCCCAAACAAGCTTAACATGGTGCTATTTACCTTATCTCTAATGATAGGTACAGCGGGTCTACCACACGTTATCATTCGCTTCTTCACCGTTCCTAAAGTGGCTGATGCCCGCTGGACCGCTGGTTGGACATTGGTATTTATCTCGCTACTATACTTTACTGCTCCTGCAGTAGGTGCTATGGCGCGTCTAAACCTAATTGATACAGTATATCCACAAGGTGTTGCCGAAGCGCCTCTTGAGTATGATCAACGTCCAGATTGGATGAAGACATGGGAAGATACTGGTCTTATCAAGTATAACGATCTAAATAACGATGGTCGTATTCAGTTTTATAGTGACAGTGGACTTGGTGTCGCTGAAGCTGCCCTTGTTACTGCAAAAGCTGATGGTGGAGATGTTGCCGCAGCGACTGCCGCAGTTGATACTGCGCGTATCGCTAATGATGCAGAACGTGATGGCGAGTTTGCTGCTCGAGGTTGGGCGGGTAATGAGCTTGATGTTAATGCTGATATCTTAGTATTGGCTAACCCAGAGATTGCCCAGCTTCCACCATGGGTTATCGGTCTTATCGCCGCAGGTGGTTTGGCAGCAGCGCTATCAACGGCAGCTGGCCTATTGCTCGCAATCTCATCAGCGATCAGTCATGATTTGATTAAAGGTAACTTGAACCCAAATATTACTGATGCACAAGAGCTGAAGTATGCTCGTATCACTATGGGTGTAGCGATTGTGGTGGCTACCTACTTAGGTATGAATCCACCAGGGTTTGCCGCGCAGGTAGTGGCACTAGCCTTTGGTATTGCAGGTGCATCACTGTTCCCTGTACTGATGATGGGTATTTTCTCTAAGCGTATTAACAACCTTGGCGCAATCGCCGGTATGTTAACCGGATTGATTACTATCCTAGTCTATATCTTTGTGTTTAAAGGTTGGTTCTTTATCAGTGGTACTGCTAACTTCCCTGATACTGAAGAGTACTGGTTATTAGGTATCTCACCATTGTCATTTGGTGCGGTCGGTGCATTACTTAACTTTATCGTAGCGTTTGCAGTCTCTTATGCTACTGCGCCACCACCAGCGCATATCCAAGAGCTGGTTGAGAGCGTCCGTTCTCCACGCGGTGCTGGCGGTGCAGTTGACCACTAAGCTATCGATTAACGAGCTTAAGTACTGAACGGTTTATTACTCTATCTATCACTCACAGGCAGTAGCTGCTTGTGAGTGTTTTTTTATCCTATCAGTGTTATAAAGTAGACTTTATTTAGACAGATTTTATGACAAATCGTTATTGTATTAAATGCGCCTAGTGCGTTAAGGAATACTCGTATGCTTTTTGAGTTTATCGCTACTATAGCTGCCGGATTTGGTATGGCTGGAATAGCACTAATTATAACTCACCTATCTAAACTGGCCGGTAAGCGGGCACCAAAATGGTTAATTCCGTTGTTCGCTGCTATCGGTATTTTCACTTTTCAAATAAACCAAGAGTACAACTGGTATCCTCAACAGGTTGCCAAGTTACCAGAAGGTGTTACTGTCGTCAAAACCGCTGAAAGTACAGAATGGTTTCGCCCATGGTCTTATATTAAACCGCATACACTACGATTTATAGCTGCAGATAGTGGCAATACCAGCGTACGAGTGGATGATCCAAATATGCATTTGGTCAATTTGTATTTGTTCGAGAGACGTAGAAGTGTACAAAAAATTCTACAAGTCATTGATTGTGCTGCTCCTGCACGTGCTGATTATGTAATACCAGATGAGGGTAGCACGCTTACAATAGATGAACATGTAAAGCAAACGACAGCATGGCGAGAGCTGGCAAAGGATGATCCTTTGTATATGAATGTTTGTATGAGCAAAGAATAAAAAAGTAGTAGAGTAAAGATACCTGTTAGAGAATTTAAAAATAGTACTCATCTAGGATATTAAGCTAAACAATTGCTATTTTTAATAGCTCATAGATATTCTTTAGCTACGTTTAGTCATCACTGTATAGTCATGCTTTGAATTGGCTCCTAATAATAAACCGGCGCATAGACCACCAAAGTGCGCCGCAAAGGAGATGCCTTGCTGCGGCATTAGACCCTGCTTGATAGTGAACCAGAACCCTGCTCCCATAATAATACAAGCCAACAGATAGCCCCAGCGCCTCGCAAACACTGCTCCACCTATCATATAGCCAATCATCGCAAAACACAGCCCTGAGGCGCCAATATGAATCGATAATGGCGACCCTATCAGCCAGGTCATCACTCCTGAGGCGACAATAAGTTTTAGAATAGTACGATAAGCATTACTTTCGAACAGCCCGAACAAAAATAATATCTGCAATAATATAAAGCTATTACTCAATATATGGCTAATATCACCGTGCATAGTCCACGAGGCGAATACACCGACCATACTACGTAAATCAAGCATACGCGGTGCAATACCAAAAATATTCCATAAACCAAACAGGAAGATATTATTAATAAAGAACAGTCCCCACATCGGCACTAACACAAAAGCGTATAGACCAATAACTTGCTTTAAGCGTGTCATAGTTAAAGAAAGTAGGTAGTACCAGTCCATATTCTTACCTTGTTTTTGCTGTTATTACTCAAGTATTTATAGAAAATATAGGGTTTTGTACTGCTGCAAAGGTTAATAATGATACGTCTTTATTCGCCATTAAGTAATTATTGTTATGCAATAACGAATTTGAATGATAAGGCACTAATGCGGTCGGTACAAAATTACGTGCAGCATCAATATGCTTAATTGAATCATCAAAAAATATGTGCGGCGCAAAAGTTTTGAGGATTGCTGTTTTTTCAAGACCCCCTAAAAAAAATGCCATATCAACATCTACTCCCCATGCACGTAAAGTTTTTATAGCACGCAGATCGGCAGGGGCATTACGAGCAGTCACCAAAGCAATGCTGATTGGACAATATTGCATACGTGCAGGCAAGCGCTCTTGTAGCTTTGACAATTTAATAAGTAATTCGGCATAAGGGCCTTTCTCAATCGGTAGATCTCGCATCTGTGCTTCACGCTCATGAAAAGCTTTTAGACCTTTTTGCTTATATAACAACTCCCCTGAATCGTCAAATAACACCGCATCGCCATCAAAGGCTATACGCAACTGCTCAGTATCTAAATCATAAGTATTAACTGGCGTAGCGTCCAATATGGCACAGGCACAGCTATTGGCGTCGGCTGCTTGCTGAGCATCATTGCGATTGGTTGTCAAAAATAAGTCTACATTAAAGTCACTGATATATGGAGCAACTGGGCTACCAGATATAAATGCTGAACGCGAGATATTCAGCTCATGTGTGCGAATAGCATTAAGCACTTGAATTCCAGTATCTGGGCTACTTTTGGAGACAATAACCACTTCTACCAGTGGAGTCTGAATGCTTGAATCTGTCTGAACAGATTCATTATTATAATTATTGAGGTTAAGTAAGGCTTTTATAAGAGGATAGCCTGCTCCGATATCTAAGGGCTCATCTTCGCGCTTGGCCATATAATCGCGAAACTCTTTAATAGCACTATCAGGGCGCTGCTTAAGTAACTGTAAAAGATGGTTTTCGGACTCGGACAAATCAAATAAAGCGGTTGCAGAAATAGCCACTATTAGGGTATTACTAAAATCGACTGCCATAACTTTCTACTTATCTATTTTTTTATAAAAATAAAGGGAACTAATAGTCACCAAGTTTACTACACCTACTCAGCTTTATAATGATAAGAACCGTTACGATAACGTCATTAATATATAAAATGAGTATTATTTTCAGTTTATATACTATCCCAATACTTCCACAAAAAAGCCACCTTATCATTTTGATAAAGTGGCAAGAAAAGCTAACAATAGATAAAGATGAATGTGCAAAATCATTGTGATCCGTCTACTTATCAATCGAAGACAGTCGTTAACTGAGCAATACGAGCGATATGGCTGGAAAAGCCACCAAAACTATCAGTCGAATCAAATCAGAGACGATAAAGGGCGCAACGCCACGAAACATATCAGCAAGCTTAATATGTGGCGCTACTGCTTTGATCACAAAGATATTCATCCCCATTGGCGGTGTAATAAGCCCAAGCTCTACCGTCAATACCGCAATAATACCGAACCAAACAGGATCAAAGCCTAATGCTAGAATAATTGGGTATACCACAGGAATGGTAATAACCAGCATTGCTAAAGCATCCATGAATAACCCAAGTAAAAAGTACATGATCAGAATACAGATTAAAACGACCATGGGGCTAACGTCTAAGTTACCGATCCATGCTGCTAAGGTATTAGACATTTGCGATACAGAAATGAAGTAACCAAGCGCTTCTGCACCTAACAGCATAAAGAATACTACAGCGGACAACGCTAAGGTCTCAACTAATGAGCGCTTTAAGCCCTTTAGCCTCATACCTTTAACAGCAGCATAAATCCAAGAAACGAACGCTCCTACTGCCGCCCCTTCAGTAGGTGTAAACAACCCAAAGAAAATACCAGCAATAATCACTATAAAAATAAAGCTAAAAGGAATGAGGCCTGTTAAGGACTTTATCTTAGCTTTCCATGAGGTCCGCTCGCCGCGTGGTGCTAGATGCGGCTTCCAGCGCACCATAATCATGACAGTAATAGAATACATCACCATGCCTAAGACACCAGGTAAAAACCCAGCAATAAACATATCACCGACGGACTCCTGAGTCAAAATAGCATAGACCAGCAGCGCAATACTCGGTGGAATCATAATGCCCAGCGTGCCGCCTGCCGCTAAAACACCACAGGCAAACCCAGGATTATATCCATATTTTTCCATTTGTGGCAATGCTACTCTAGCCATCGTAGAAGCCGTTGCTAGCGACGATCCTGAGATAGACGCAAAAATACCTGATGAACCAATACCTGCGATCCCCAGACTACCTCTAACACCACCAAAAATAGTCCGAGTGGATTCAAATAGCTTGCTTGCCATACCAGAGTGGGTAGCGAACACCCCCATTAATATAAACAAAGGAATGGCACTAAAGTCATACTTGGCCAAAACATCTACAGGGATATCTTTAAGCATTTGTATGGCACCGCTAGGACTTGTAACCGTACCAAACCCAACTAAGCCAACACCCAACATTGCAAGTGCTACAGGTACTCTGAAGACTACCAGTAGAATCATACAAATTAAACCAACTGCACCAATAATTTCTGGACTCATGCGCCTGTCTCCTCGGCGTCAAAGAACTCGCCCGTTTTAAAAATATTGATGGCTTCAATCAATGAACGAATTGCCAGTAAAAAGCTCAAAAAGGAACTAAGACCGTAGATAGGCACCATAGAGATCCTGAGATCCTGCGTCACCTTGCCAAATTCCATAGCATCATGAACGCTCTCATACAGTCCCCACGTAAATACCAGGCCAATAAAGAAAAATCCGAGCATAAATGTACCCATCATGTAGCCCTTGACAGCTTGGGACATTTTTTGAGTGAATACATCTACGATTATTTGAGATCGTTCAACGAAAGCTGCAAAAGCTGCAAGTAAGGCAAAAAGCATGAAATATGAGACAATCTCAACGCTACCTTTCACAGTAAAACCAAACTCGCCACCTGTCATTTTGAAAGTGTAACGTGCAAGCACATCAGTGATAGTGACAAGAACTAGAATTACCAGACTAATACCACCTATGAATTGGCATAATCTAGAAATGAAGATACTGATTCTAACTAAAAATGCCATGTTGTCGTTGCCTCTGATTGATTAAACTTTACACGCAGCACTAGCAGCTTTGGCCTTTTCATAAACGCCGTCAGCATCTAAACCTAGAGCGTTGACATCAGCAAGATATTTTTTTGTACCTGCTTCAAGAGGGCCTTTCCAGTCAGGATCATTTAATGGATCAGGGATATCGATCATCTCATCACCCTTATCTCTAGCCGCTTGTATTGCAGCTTCATCATATTTATCGAACATCTCACCAACTTGTCTAGCCATTGCCATACCTGAGTTGTCATCGATTACTTTTTTGAGGTCATCTGGCAATCCATTATAGGTATCTTTATTCATGGCAACCATGAGGCCAGAAGTATAAAGGGGAAGATTGGTATGATACTTAGTAAGCTCATCAATTTTAAAGGTAGTTACTGCTTCCCAAGGGAAACTCAACCCATCAACTACATTGCGCTGTAAAGAGGTATACATATCGTTTGCAGGTAGCCCTACAGGTGACGCTCCCATACTTTCAATAATATCACCAGCAACGGCTGAAGGTCTGCGAATACGTAACCCTTGCATGTCCGCAGGGGTGCGAATCAGTTTGTTAGTTGTATGCAATGCGCCAGGACCAACACCGTACATAAACAAGATATGTGAATCTTCATATTCGCTGGCAATCGTACCATCTTCATAAAGCGTCTGCATCATGCAGCCCATTTGAACAGCAGAATTTGATAAACCTGGAAGTTCGGTAATTTGCGTTAAAGGAAAACGACCAGCAGTATATCCTTGAACTTGAGAACCAATATCAATTGTACCTTTTACCGCAGCTTCATAGGTCACATCAGCTTTGCTGAGAGTCGCTGAAGGATAAAGCTCGACTTTTAAACGACCACCAGAATCTGCTTCAATTTTTTGTGCCCAAGGCTCAAGAAACTCTTTACTGAAATTCGATGTTGCAGGCCAAAAATGTGAAAAACGTAGAGTAGTAGTTTCTTGTGAGGCGGTTTCAGAAGTAGCAGTACCATCACTAGCTGTTTCAGACTGGTTAGAACAACCTAACAAGCTAATTGCTGCTAGAGCACCGATAGAAAAGAGAGGGGCAAATCTCATCACCAATTCCTTTTGATAATTAATAGAAGAAGCGAATGTTCGCTTCAGTTAATATCTACAACCTCTAATCTTCTTATAATAAAAGTAGATATTAGCCATAGATGTATAAACGTTAAACAAAAATATCAATTATAACGATATAAGTCAAATCATTTTATAAAACAATATATACATAAGTTTTTGAATCTATCAAGTAGCTTATTATGCACACACTGTAAATAAAGTATACACTAATATTCAACAATCATCATATAGTAAGTTAAAACTAAAATCCAACCAAAGAAAAGCCCCCTTCTACTCTCGTAGAAGGGGGCTTTTAAAATAGAGAGCTGACGATGACCTACTCTCACATGGGCGAACCCACACTACCATTGGCGCTACGATGTTTCACTTCTGAGTTCGAGAAGGG
>RCMY010000425.1_pt1 | contig 40408 bp, 40 predicted proteins | sample 2041341 | NCBI WGS metagenome assembly RCMY01 (sample SAMN09708234, study PRJNA481090) | Marine sediment metagenome, whole genome shotgun sequencing project. | reverse complement strand
GCTGGTTGACTGGGAAGATTTTCGGGCTACCTTGAACAAGGTCCGTGAAAAAGACCGTAAAAGCTCTGCCGGTCGCAAGCCTTATGATGCCGTGTTGATGTTTAAAGTGCTGGTTCTGCAACATTTGTATAACTTGTCAGATGATGAAATAGAATACCAGCTTCGAGATCGATACTCATTCTGTCGCTTTCTCGGACTTTCTCCGGAGGGGAAGATTCCTGACGCCAAGACAATCTGGCTATTTCGAGAGCACCTTGTACAAGCGGCGTTGATAGAGGCGCTTTTCAGTGACTTTAATCATCAACTTGAGGGGCACGGGTACAAGGCGCGGAAGGGACAAATCGTCGATGCCAGTTTTGTCGATGTGCCCAGGCAGAGAAATACTCGCGATGAAAATGCGGAGATCAAGGCTGGAAAGATACCACAGCGGTTTGACGACAACCCCAACGTAGGCTGCCAGAAAGACACGGATGCCCGTTGGACAAAGAAGAATCAGGAAACTCACTTTGGCTACAAGAATCACGCCACTGTAGATAACCAGCACAAGCTTATCCGCGCCTACGACGTCACGTCGGCTGAAGTTCACGATTCACGGGTGTTTATTGAGATACTGGCGGAAAACACGTCGAACGATGTGTGGGCAGATAGTGCGTACCGAAGTGAAGACCATGAGGCTACACTCGACGTGATGGGATATCGCAGTCATATTCATAAGAAAGGGAAAAGGAATAAGCCATTAACAGAGCGAGAGAAAAAGGCGAACACCAGGAAATCAAGGGTTCGGGTCAGGGTTGAGCATGTGTTTGGGTCCATCACCAATGAGCAAGGCGGGCTTTACTTTCGCGTTATTGGTCTGGCGCGTACAGCGGCCAAAATTGGCATGATGAATGTGGTCTATAACATGAGGCGCTTTGTGACATTGCACAGGACAAGTGCGTCCGCACATTGAGAATCAGGAAGGATTAACCCCTTCAACAGTGAAAAATCGGCATGACGCGCAATAGTGCTATTTATGTGGCGTATTGATAACCAGTTGCATTACTGCATAAAATCAGAAAGTGTTCAAAGGAAAGCGGGCTCAACACTGTATTTATAGAGGTGCCCTTAAGAAGTCTTAATACTCTTCCAATAGGTCTTGAGCAATATTCAGATTGCGATGATTTTTCTTACGTTCAAAGTAAAAAACGTGTTGACTGGCATTGTTATAAAGATTCTAAGAAAAAGCAAAACGAAGCAATCTCAAGACTACACGGGTTGCATCAAAAAATGCGTCTAAAATTTTGCTATATATCTGCACCATTGGACCTATGGTATGTTAAGAGAAGCATATCCTCTGGCGCAAAAGCGATTGACCGCTATAGCATGACTATTATTATGGCTGCAATGCACAGGCTTAGTGAGCTGTCCCGATATGATCCCAAAGGCTTGACTAGATATTTTCAAGGTAAGGAAAACTGGCTCTTATCAGAATTTATTGAAACATCGCCGGCACAGTTTATTGATGAAATTGCTTGTGAAATTACTTCTTTAGAATTTCGTATCCCTGCCATAAGACCATGAGCTAGATGTTATAAGAAATGTAGGCGTCGAAGGGCTTTCCCTTGTTGTAGGCATTAAAATTCTCCTTCTGAGTTTTCGTTGATATGTTTTTTATAGATGTAGTGACGCAGGACGCTCCTTATCGAATTAATTGTCAGAAGGACAAAAAATTGACACAAGACAGTTTGATATAAGACAAAATAGACGAAACCATATAAGAGGAAATTTCTCGTCGTGTGAGATCGAAAATCGTATAGATAGTTATACAGATCGTAAGAACGAAAAATTTCGGCGAAACCATGCAGAGCAAAGCCGCCGTATGTAGAAAAGAGGAACGCGAAGACATAGTAAGGTGGCTTTAAATCGTAAAGCTTCTCGTTGCTATCCAGAATGGGCACTTTTTCGGAAATGATCCGCTTCTTCGCCAGATAATCTGTATGCAGCAAAAACAGAGTGATCGAATACACAATAGTCACGATGGCAAGGATAGGAAATACGTAGAGCGGATATCCGTAAACCAACTCATCGACGGCGGCTTCCGGGCGATAGTGAATAGCAAACAAGCCGAGATCGATGTTGATGTGCCTGGCGAAAGATACGTAATACATCGCCAGAAAGAATGCATTGAGCCAAAGATTCAGCAGGAACGTTTTATAGTAAACGTACGCTTCGTTGTACCGTCTATCGTAGTCCATGTAGATGAAATATCTGAGAATATTTTGTATCCTCGGGCGATTCTCTATTGAGGGCATGCCGAAAATCCAGCAAAACGGTAATTTGATTGCGTCAGCTAGCAAAATTCGTTTCCTCCATAGAAGTTATTCATTGCTGTTAGACGATTTATTGAATAGCTCAACGGGTATTCCACTCATCACTATTAATATATTGGCAGTCATCTTCTAACGTCTTCTGGTTTTATTTTTCTAACGGCTTGTGTCTTAGAAAATATTCTCTGTCGTGCGTATACGCCCGATGTGTTGGCGCACCAGCCACAGTAATTTGACTTACGAGATCAGTAGCGAGATAGTCTACAGTGATGATCCAGACGTAGTGCTTCCCGGGCTCATCCATGCTATCGACGAACTTCAAATACGTCACTCGGTGGGGTTGGTTGGCAACGACTAGCGGAGTTGCGTACCCCCAATAAACAAGCACCTTTTCGACTTCGTTCTTTCTCGAATCTAGAGGAAATATGATCTTTAGCGTTTCAAGCAGATCACCGGGTGACCGATAGTCTTCAAATTGGAATATCGACGCATCACTTCTATCTTGCGGAGGTGTTTCCGGAAATAACGCACCGATCCCGGTAACCCTAACCTGCCTCACAGTATTGTTCGCATAGTAGAGGACGGAAACCGTAAACAGCGTGTTTGGACCTACCGGTAAAACCCTTCGATACTTGTAGTAGAATTCATTTGGTCTGCGTTCGTGAGTCTCTATTGATGCCCCCCCCCTCTTCCACTAAAATACGTTCGACCATATTTTTGGGCGTACCCTCAGGAATAAGCTGCCGCAATTGTTGGGCAAGGGCTTTCTCGTGACCGTATTTAGAAAAGCTAAATCGTTCGCTGGCGATTGCGCTCTGGCCCGACGCGAAAGAATCGGAAAGAAATTCACGACCGATTGGCAAACCGAAAAGAACGGCAAATAGCAGCAGCGCCAATCCAATGTATACATTTTTCATTTTTATTACGTTCTAGTTTTATAGTTCTTGCACGCGGGGAATCAAAAGAAAAAGGTAACGCAGAATTGCGCCGGAGGGTGCACGAACACCGCGCAGAAGCACAATAAAGAGTTGTACATGAATCCTTCATGCTGCTCAAGAACAAACGTTCAATCTTTTGGTGCGCAGAAATTTGCCAGCACATCTACCACTTACCCCGGACAGTCAGAATAAGGAAAGAATTCCAGCGCAAACAGCAAGCCGCCTTGGGGCTTGCCCCGCGCCTGTAAAGGCGCTCAAAAAAAGCTGCACAATCTTTGTGCGCTCCTTACGCGAGGCTTTTTGTAAATGGCTAATTATTCATCCGCTTGTCCAGTCATGACGCTTCTGCGCAAGCGAGCGGCGTGTTTGGCGCGAGATTGACAACAGCGGACCAAACGCGCCTCATGCTAAATAGCTATTCACTCAATAACACGGTACCAGCCCGGCACGCCTGCGGCGTGCCAGACTGCTTTTTTAAGTCAATAGTCAGAGTTAGCTACATGATTGCTTAGCCTATTGTGCCAGGTCGTTTAAGTAATTAACGGCTTTTTGCGCCTGGGCTGAGGCTTTGAAGATGTACTTTTTATTACTCTTTAGCGCCTTAAGCCATGATTTAATATAAATGGCGTGATCGTCCCTGCCCTCTTGTTTGATATTAAATTGCGCGCACAAGAACGCGCTTCCCAGCTCTGCTATCAATTCTTCGAAGGCGTAATCTTCTTTTTCACCATGTCCGTAACCGTTTAATGTGCGCTCAAGGCGGTGCTTAGCGCCGCTCCAGTGGGTGAGCTCATGCAGCAGCACGCCATAATAATTCTCGGTCGCGGTTTGGCCATTGTCGAAGAACAAAGAAGTATCCGGCATAGAAATATAATCTCCTGCCGGATGATAGGCGGCCATATCACCTGCGGTAATTTTCGCTTTTGTTTTTGAGGCAAAGTTTTCAATATCTGTCAGCTTTTCTACTGTCCCGATAGTGCCGCTTTCCAGTCCGGTTTGCGGCTCGTATCCTTGCACCTGATCGGCATTAAACACACAGTAAAATTTTGCCATGTTATAAAATTCAGGATCGCCGCTGTTTTCGCTGCGCTCTTTCTTTTCGACTTGCTTGTAAAAAACAATGCTTGAGGCCTTTTCGCCTTTTTGAACCATTGCGCCTTTTTCTTTCCATTGCTGGAAGGTTGCCCACTCGTTGGAACTGTAATCATGCTCTTGCTGTTTCAGCCACAATACAAGGGTGTTGATACCGTTATAGTAATTGGTTGTTACGCCGTTGCGCGGCGGCTGTGAAGATGTAAGTCGGGCAAAGGGGGCTTGATAATCTGCTGTGTCCACCTGCTCTAACATAGAAACAATATAGTCTGTGATTTCCTGATAAATATCTCTTTTCATTGGTCCGTCCTCTTTCATCGGTTTAAGGGTCCATGACCCGCGAAACGCGCGTCATGAAACCCTGACCGACTGGCGAAGTCCGGGTGTGCAACTGTCAATTCAGGGGGAACCGCCCGGCCTGCACAAGCAAGCGCAGCGCGCGCGGAAGGTTGGGGGATGGATTGACAGGCGCTGAGGGCAGCGCCCTAAGCTGCTCTTAAAATGAGAAGCTTCCGGCTATAGGCCGGAAAGCATTAAAAAAAGGGGCGTTGCGGGGAAATTCCCCGCTAGAAAGGGGTGCGGCGAAAACGCTTGCGGTTGAACCCAGGGGAAAGGCTTTTCCCCTTTAAGAAACGATCAAACATCCACACGAGAAAATTAGATCACTGCGCATCAAATGCGTTAATATCAGTCATAGTTATCTACTACTCACAAGTTTTATCTGTCCAAAATGACGTGATAATAATGGTACGATTTACCGCCCTCATGCTGTATAGCAAAGCAACCAAACGCCTGCTTCTCTTTACCTTCATATCTCTGAGGTATCTGCAGTTTTTCATGAAATCGTCCAGAAAACTTCTGTAACTGGCTTGGAGAAAAATTCTCAGAAACAGTGAGAATTTCGTATCGTCTAGGCGGATAATTATCAAAACTAATCCTGATTACCCATGAAACTCAGTCATTATTTAGCCCATCCTCAACGTGATAAGTCAGTCACTTAACGCGCTGACGATGACAGAAGAGTAAGTTGTAGTCGCAAGATTTTGAGAACAGGCGGCATCATACAATAGATGTCTCACTCTTTTATGGGGCTGGCAGCATGAAAGCTGGCTGTACGATGGCTGAAGCTCATAAGTAATCAGGAAACTAATTGATTCACAATATTCCTTCTTGACCCAAGGGAGCATTGCGATGAGCTCTTCATTATCACTGCCATCTGTATCGCAATCAGCTCCACCTTTACCAAGTCCATCAATACAAAATGATCCTGTAAACAACCAGTCGCCAAATGTTGGTTGGGCTTTATAGGATTGATCTAACCAATAGGCTAGAAGTGGCAATGATTTTATTTGGTCGTTTTTATCACCAAAAACTCTACATCTATCAGAGTTGCATCTTGGGTTTTGATAACCATCTAGATCATTTCTTTCAAAACTCAACTCTTCAGAATTGCCGTTTTGAATTAAAATAGAAGACACTGTACTTCGTACCAGATCAGACGCATTTACCATCATCACCGCTTCCACTCTGATATTAGCTGATTTGCTTGAGCTCTCACCAGACTCTTTACATCCCGTAAAAAGAAGCGCTTCAAGACAAAACATTGCCAACAGAATTGGCGTTTTCTTTTTCGATATCTGCTTCATAATTTCAGCCATCTGTATCGCAATCTGATCTATCATTATTTCTCTATGATAATTTGATAAAAGTAATTGCCTTCTAAAGTTTTCAAACACCCATACGGATCAAACGGAAGTTCTATAATGTTTTCTTTCTCAACTTCATCCGGGTACGAGTCAGTATTTATTTTTACATTTTCCGAAGGAATACTTAAGACATTATCGCCCCTACGCCTACGCTCGTTAATGTAATCGCATGTTTTCTCACGCACACCGGGAAGGACAATAAGTACTTCTGGCAGTTCTGTACCAGCTTTCTTCACTCTATTACCCTTGGTAAATATAAAATCTGAATTTGGAGCAATTTGATTAATGATTTCCGAATCTAGATAAGAAACATCGCCACCTTCCAGGCTAAAAACATTAAACCGCTTATCACTTTTCACCCCTTCAGACGAACGCTCAAAATCTATTTTTTCTGAAATTTCTCTATCGTCACTATTCTTTTTATGTATGAGAATTACACCCCTTCTTACTTCTATAGCAAATTCAATAAGCGGTTTTACTTGTTCCTTTTCGATAACGTTTTCCTGCTGATGTTTATAACCACGATGAGTATGAGCGCCTAACCACGCCAGAACTGTATTACCAAGAACAAAATACAGTACAACCGAGCAACTTATTCCATAAAAAACAATTCTGTTAATTGTAGCCAGCCTCATCTATCATCCATTTCCGATAACTTCTTCATTGTTATTCTTTCTTCTTCCAGGATAGCTCCCTGCATCAAACATCAATTTTCTAACGCTAGTGAATGCCCCCAACAACCGGGGCGTTGCGGGCTGCCCCCGCTAGAAAGGGGTGCGGTGAATTCGCGGCACGCGATTGAACCCAGGGGAAAGGCTTTTCCACTTTAAGAGAAAATAGCATGGCGTTATCATCCGTCCATCTCCTTTATGCGTAAATTTTTATCCGTGTTCTTTATCCGCAAGTTCGGTCATGGATCTATTTCCTTTTCTCATTTAATTCTTGTAACGCATCTTGCGTGTAATATTTTTTTGTGACTGTGTCGTAGACACCACCACCCACAAGAGGCGGTTCACTCGATATACTTCTGATATATAAAAAGCCACAATATAAAATAAAAAGACTCACCAGCAATAAACATCCTGCCACTGCCTTCTTTTTCTTCGATAACTTCTTCATTCTTATTCTTTCTTCTCCCAGGTTAGCTACCCGCATTAAACATCGAATCTTAACGATTAGTTAACGCCCCGGAAAGGACGAGAACGATTCCCCCCACAATTTTTATGAGATCAACAGAATGCGCTCACCGCCCCCTATCCAAATCTTTATTCTTATTGCGCTTGCGCCCATAACGCTGGATTTTATCCTCCGCCTTCGTTTTCTGTTTCACCTTCGGTTTTGACCCCTCAGTTGACCCGCGTTCTTCATCCCCTTGTTCGTCTGTAGCGGCACGCGCAAACGCAGGACGTAATACTGACTGTTCGGGCTTTGTATTTCCGGCGCTAGAGTCGTCAAATTCACGCTCAAGCTCACCGCGCTTAAGCTGCTTTTCTTGCCCTTGCTCTACCTCCAATTTTCCAGAAGCAAGACTGGATGTATGACGCTCCACGTCCTTGTGTGGCACTGCCTTTCTGCCACGTAGTTTGAGATCAAGTGAGAGCGACGGCATCTGCTCGCTGCCCCCGCGTGCCTGTATGCGCGCTTCCTGCTTTAATGTCTCTTCTAAAGATTTTTGCTCCTTACGCTCGACCTGCAATAATGCGCGCTCGCTACGCGCTATATTAAGGTTTTGCATTTCATGGGTACGGCGCAACGATAGCTGCTCAACACGCTGTTTCTCGCGTAGACCTTGACGTTCAGACCGATAGGCCAGCAAACGCTTTTTATCTTGATGTTTATGGAGCTTTTTGCGGATCAATGCGACACCGCTCACGCGCCCTAAAAATGCCGCTAGACCAGTCGGTTTATTCTCGTAACGCTGCTGCTTTACTTCCCTTGTACGTACAAGGTAATCCGCGCGCAAAGCATCACGCTGACCGCGATGATTGCTTGCCAGCTCTTGGCCCTTTGTAATCTGGCCAGCACGCAAAGTAGCGCGCTCCGTTTCTAGTGCAGTACGGCGTCTTTCATGAGCGCGTTTAAGCTGCTCCAACGCCGCCACGCGGCGCTCTGATTTCAGATGCTTTTCAACGGTTGCTCTGTAATCAGCAACCAGTTTTTTAGCATCATCAACAGCCGGTAAATTCTCAGGCGGAAAATCTTTTTCCAAGAATTTTTGAACGTCTTTTGCGCGTACCGTTTTATCTTCAATCAAACGAGGCAAGGCGTGCATCCCGCCGTAAAAATCTATAAGCACATAAGGGCGTTTTCCTGTGGCAAGCATATAGCCTTTTTCTGATAAGGCTTGCACAAATGCCTTGGCGCTATCGCTGCCCCGCCAGGCACCGGTAACGTTTTCTATATGATCTTGTTTGGTGAGACCGGAGCTGCGCTGCTGCGCCATGTCATAGACAGAAAGCTGCTTGCTCTTATCTGCTGCTTTGTCTTTAGAATAACCTTTAGGAAGCTCAAGATTATGATCGCGCGCAAACTCCCTGGTAACCATCATTAGCTTGTCTTTATCAAACGCCATATGAACGGCTTTTTCTTGCACCGGGTCAATGCGCGACCAGACTACATGAGCGTGCTCGCGGCCATGCTTGATATGAAAAACAACGGCACGCGGCTGGCCGGATAACCCAAGGCGTTTTTCAGCGCGGTCTATGTAATCAAGATATTGCTCACGCGATAGATCACCCTGGCGCTCATCCGGGTTAATCGAGAGGCTATAAAGGTATTTTTTGCATTTGGTGAGACCATGCGCTTGCGCTTCCCATTCAGCGAATGCGCCGTGCAGATCATTAGCAATAGCGCCGCGTAAATCGGACACTTCCATATAGTCGTTATCATGCTCATTGAGCAGGTGCGCTGCCAAGTCCTGCCCGCCTCCGCGCTGGCTTGCAAAAGGGATCATGGTTTGCGTCCCATACTTTTAAGCAAAGCTGCCCGAATGACGCACAGCTCATCATGAATTTGCGCAAGTGATGCGACGGCTTTCTCGTCTGCATTGTGCCCGCTACCGCGCTCACCCAGCTTTGCAGAAATCGCAGCAGCCTGAACCAATATGCGTGCGAGCAATTGTTGTTCAACAGGTCCGCGCCGGACAGCGCGCGGCGGCGCTTTACCAAACACGGCGCGCGTAATAAACGCAGAAATTGACAAGCCAGACTGCCGAACACGGTCATGAAATTCATCCTGCAATGAAACAGGCGGACGGTAAGAAATGGGCGCTGCGCGCTTTTTGGGTTTTTCATCAGGCATGGGCTCACATTAAGGGCGATGTTGTTTACATTTCCTCGCACGAACCTTGCACGCACATCTGCGCAGATTTGGGATTGCACAAGGGATTAATTCCCTTTGCGCGAAGCCGATGCCGCAACACCGGTTCTGGTTTCCAAAGGGCAGCGAATAGCGCTCTTTGGTCAAGGGTTCCAAGGGGCTATGAAATGCCACCTTGGTCTGGGTTATCAGGGGCACGAAGGCCCTTGATCCGATGGGCTTCCAAAGGGAGAGCGGAATCTCCCTTGGCTGTGATGGAACGGCAGCACCGTTCCCGCAATATCCGTAGCGCCAGCGTTGCTACGGATATGCGCTAATCCCTTGGCAAAAAACGCCCCAAAGGGTGTTTGTTTGCTTAGGGATTCCCTGGGGGGTACGCGGGGGATGGGAAATCCCCCCGCAAGGTGGGCGTGGCTGGAGACCATGAAATGGTACTACCACGCACACCTTGTGCTACGCCTTACGCTTTTTTACTGCGCTTCTACTTTCAGAGTACCCGGAAGACGGTTAATAAAACATTAACGTCTGCTCTGTATAACGCTTCCATCAACGATTACAGAAATACTTTCTAGCAACTCCGCAACATTGACGCAAGAACATTCACAGCTCATGAGGTCCGTACTGTCGCAATTTCTAGGTGGAAAATAGGCATGACTGTGACGGACTATCACGAGACATTTATAAGCTCTAATTTTACGTGCTGATCATTGCCGTCTAAATGATTCACAATATTGCGTCTTCTCATGCAACCTCTGTTGTCTGAACGTTAATTTGTGTGATCATTTATCTATTCGCTCTCCTTGAAAAAAGAACTTTATGTGTGATTGTCCAGTAAGTATTTGTGCAGTTATGTCCAGCACTTTATTGCCGCCATCATATTTTATTCGTGCTTGACTCAGCCCATAAATTCTCAAGCCTCTTCTATACATTCCGGCGTCTTTGTTTGGTTCTGAATAATATATGTAATAGGAGTTATCCTCCGCAGGGCTAACGGCCCAATTTAATTCTTCATGGGCCAATCGTTCTTCCACAATCGAACGAGGAGTACCGACAGGAAAGAGTTCTTCGAGAGCCTTTTCAAATTTATTTTCATTAGAATATGAAAAGAGTGAACTATCAGCACGGTCGCGCAAGCTGTCGCCAATTATTGCGGTCACTAAGATAAGCGCCACCATCCTTACAACCAATTTGATTTTTCTACTATTCGATAACTTCTTCATCCAAATTTCTATTCTCGAGAGTCGATTCCTAGACATTGAATCTTAACGAGTAGTTGATTACCTGAAAAGTTATATAGCGATTTCCCCCACAAGGTTCACGCAAGGAAAATCCAAGGCTCGTAGCGCCATGATTTACGTTCCACAAACAACTGGAATGAGCCAATGATGGAACAAGAATTATCAAGCCTTACCGAAGACCAGCTGCGCGCGCTCTTGAATGATATTCAGAGCGAGATCGCAGCCCGTGACAAGCAGCGAAAAGATGAAGCAACCACGATATATCCGTGTGCATCTAGCAGTGGTGCTACGCTTACCGCTTTAATAAAAACCTCAGGCTTTTTAACTCTTCTAATTTCTTTTAGTTATGAAGGGCGTGATGATATTTTATTAGCTGACCATTTTTAGAGGTAACGTATATGCTCCAACCATCAAAATTAGATAGTGTTTGCCATTCGTAAATTGCCCTGTACCAAGGTCTGTAGTGGTACTCAATAAGAGAAGAATCTGTCGACTCAATTTTTTTAGCTCCGACACCATCTATAAACACTTTATCAATTGTCTTCATATCCGTTCCCAATTCAAGAATAGAACTAAGAACCGCGTGCAATTCTTGCCGGCTTTTATAATCCTCAAACATAAATTTGTTAGGATCAAAACGGGCGTCGGATGAATCTACAACTTTCTGAAGATGTGGGAATCGTGCAAAAAACACGGTAAGTTCCATGGGATGTAAAGCCCCGATTACCAGTAGCACAACGCCAGCAGCTAAAAACCATTTTCCCCTGTCTTCTAAATACTTCTTCATTCTTAATACTTCTTCCAGAAAAGCTCCGCACATTAAACATAGAATCTTAAAGATTAGTTGATTGCTTGGAAAGTTATATAGCAATTTCTCCCACAAGGTTGACGCAAGGAAAATCCAATGCCCATAGCACCATTATTTATGTTCCACAAACAACTGGAATGAGCCAATGACGGAACACGAATTATCAAACCTTACCGAAGACCAGCTGCGCGCGCTCATGAATGAAATTCAGAGCGAGCTCACTGCCCGCGACAAGCAACGAAAAGATGAAGCAACGCAGCGCATTAAAGCAATGGCTGACGCTGTTGGTCTGAGCGTATCAGTGAAAGAAAAGAACGCTAAAAAACGCGGACGGCCATCAAAAGCAGGAGCAGCTACTAAAAGCGATCAATAACCTACATCTTTTAACAAACATCGGAGACTATTAAAGCGATGAAAACAACAACAGTTACCCTGGAAATTATGAGCGAGCTCGTAGAGTTCGCTCATAAGCAAGCCAAGTCCCTTGAATACGAATATGTCGAAGATTATTTGCAATGCTTGGTTTCTCAATTAATCTTACTCGAACTTGTAGAAGACCTTGATCCGGACCGGATTCTTGACGACGATGACGGCATTCCGTTTTAATCAAAAAGCGGCTCTCAAATGAGAGCCGCTTTCTTTGCAAATTGTTATTCGAACTAATCCGGAAATTGATCATCAAGAAGCGCGGTGATTTCAGACGGTAAATAGCCCCTGGGGTCATCATAGCCAAATCTACAATTCGGGTTATCGTACGGGATCAGTTCAGTGCCGTCTTTTTTGATGGATGCAATGACAGTATTGTGCATCCCCCAGTCTTGTACGGTACATTCATAACCGGCTTCGCTAAGCACGGCTTGAACCTGCCAGGTTTCGACCTGTCCGTCACCATCCATAAAGCCGAATTTCTCGAACGCTTCGCTCCATTGCCAGCATAATTCTCCGCCGCAATTGTTGCATTCTGTAACAGCCATATTCTTCTACCTTTCCGCAACGGAAAAAAGCCGCTTGCACGGCTTCCTCCGCTGCCTTGAGTGTTACAACTTAACTGGCTGTAGCCGACAGATCACCGAGATCACTTTCAGCATCTTTTCCGCCTTGGCCAAGCTCACTGATTTTGGCGTAAGCCTGATCGGCAAGCCTTGCCAGTCTTAGTAGCTGCGAACCGGAATAGCTGTCGGTATTTTGCAGCGTCCCTTGGCCGTCTTTGTAAGTCCGGGCGAAGGTCACGTTGTAAAAGACGCCGCTTTCGCTTTCGTTCTTCCAGATCGCCGCCTTGAGCGCGCCATCGCGCAGTGTTTGTGCTGGTCTGTTTTTGGTTTGATTACTCATATCAAGTTCTCCTTTTCATTTACTTATTTAAGCCGTGCCCTTGCACGGCCTTTACAGGGTCCCGATAAGCAGACCAAGCGGGACGTGCCAAATCTGAATGCAGCGAATGGAGCGGGCAGCGTAAGCAACACGGGAGCGTGGCATTCACCCGCAGGGTTGATTTGGCGAAAGGCACGATTGCGGATGCAAGGGTTAACCCTAAAAGGCGTGTTTATAGGGCCGGAGCTTTTAAGCAAACAGTCTTCAGGGAGAACGGTGAGAAATTTGCCATAAAAAAACAAACCCTGACCGAGCGATGTACGCCGCAAGGTTGGCACAAGGAAGCGCAACAGCCGCGCGGGTTTCAATGACCTCCGTAGACCAAACCACCAGCCCAAAGGAGACATCAAAATGGCAACACGACTCAGCAGTGAAGGAATCGCAAACGGGATTGCGTATCTTAAAGAAGAACATCAATGCAAAGTACGCGCAGTAGCATCTATTGCAAAGTTTTACAGCGAAGTTGCCTCGCGAAACGGACACAAGCATGCAGCGGAATACTGGGAAGCAGTCTCATACGTCTGCGCATACGGATTGCGTACCAACAAACGTCACCGCATTTACGAATAGGTAGCGCCTAAAAATAAAACATCTTTGAAGACCTCAACAAGGCTATCGTGGTCAAACCAGGAGCTATTCTATATAGGTAATTTAGGGTATCAAAATAGCATCGAATGTCAGGACACGACCCAAAGCAGCGTATGAATTCTAAAAAATGGATAATATTATTAAAGTAGTGATGGCTTTTTGCTCAGCATTATTTCTTTGTTTACCAGTATACGCAGGTTGGTTTGGTAATTCGGGAGGTCAATTATACCTAAGACGCTCTTCTGGAACGGAAACACATAGGGCGGTATTTGATTTTGTTGCTGACTGTGAATTAATCGCAAAAACAATGAACAAAGAAGAGCCTAGTGTGAAATGGTTTTGTAAATAACGACCCAAAGCGGGCGTTTGTAATGAACCTTGTCACGCAAACGGTTGTCACTTTTCTTTTTTGAGTTTCGTTATATTTGGTTTTGAATAAAAAGTGCTGTCTATGCGGGTGTTTAAGTAGTCCATATTGTGTTCTATTTTCTGGTCTATATGCAGTATATTTCGCTCTATCTTTCCGTCCATATGTAAGAATGCCGTCCAGCTGGCAATAACAAGAAGAGTGAGAACGGTAGCTATAATAGAGACGAATATTTTCAAATGTCCGGCATTCAACTTAATAGTAAAATTTTCTGGAAGTACCGCTTCAGCTTCTATATTTGCTTGTTTCGCCTGTTCATTCTTTTTAATGAGTGCGTCCCAAGTCATTTCTGTATAGGGTTTGTCTACCATCACATAGCGCCCACTAATTTACTGACAGAAACGCTAATTTTTTTAGATTCTTCTGTTAATTGTAGGGCAAGGGTAACCAAACTGTCAGCAGCGCACATGATGTCTTTCTGTTCAACCTGTCCGTCTACAGATTTTTCAGCTAACCAATCAACGATGCTTAGAATTTCGTTTGAGATTCTTAATTCTTGGGAGGCATTATTCCGCGACAGATTCAGAAACCTTTCTATTTCGTCTGGTTTTGTCATGGTCTTTTGATGAACTGAACATCTATTGTAAGCGGGCCTTGTTGAACGCGTGTTCTTAAAATCAATTTATTGTTGCTTTTTGTTACGTTCATTTTTCCACTATAAGACTGCTTTTCTTTTGTCATTTTTCCATTTTTATCCATCAGGCCTGCATTGGGAGGCGCATCTTTTGGGTCTAATAATGCCTCAAATTCGATTATTCCGTTTTCTAATACTTTAAGATCAGCGTTCCATATAACGCCAACACCATCTGCGCCTTTTAAATGGGTTCCCTCAATCTTTGCGTCCCCTATACCTGGTTCGTACCAGTCTGGTAGTATGGGGGTGGACTGATAGCGTATATCATAAGCTCCTTGCAGTTCTTCAACTGTAATGGAATATCCCATAGCATGAATCCTTTTTCTTTTGCTGTCCGTAGTCTTATATACAAAGTTTTCAGGAATTTCAATTTTTGTAAACCAGAAGCGCGATAATGGTCAGTATAAAAATAAAAGTCAGGGCGCAAGCCTATACATTATTGAGTTGAAACAATGTCCGCTTTTGGCCGGAAACAAAATCTTTACACCCCCTAATCAACTCCAATACAGGCCCCCTAATATCAACATATTATTTTCCATAAGTAACATTATTATGTGCTCTTCAGAACCTGATTTTATTTTAAGGACGCCGCCCTTACTGGGCCTTTGATTAAAACGTTTTTATCCCATTCTCAACAATCCAAATACCTAAGTGTCTAGGGCTGTTTAGAACGAACTGCACAACCGCAGCAATCACTCCACATCCGGAAACGGAGACTACACCGCGAATCTCAATGTCTCCCCACAAATGCCATACTCTGCATCGTGATTATGTTCAACGGAGCGTACAACTTCTCTTGCTTGATCGGCTGTAATATCTGGCCGCACTGATAGTACATCATCGATACGCCAACGAATTTCCCTTCAAGCCCCTTCCTCTCTAGCAGCGAGCGCGCCCAAGGCTCGCTCGCTGCTACCCCAAGGTTTTTCTACGCCAAACGATGAGCGCAAGGTTGTCACGAGGATAGATAAACACAACCAGCTTTATCGTTACATCTCCTCACATACACAGACGGAGAGCTAAAGATGGAAAACAAAAAACTCACAATTGAACTTGATCCAAATTGCTTCGCCGAGTTTGAAATGCTGGCAGCTGAACGCGGCTATGAAGTAGACGAATATCTTAAAGTTTTAGTTGAAGCTTATGTTGTCCGATACGCGCTAGAACCAGCCAGCCAATCCACTATCCACTAATTCAAACGAAGAAGCATACATTATGAGTAAAAACATCTTTGAAGACCTCATGCAGGATATTCCGCGCGGGGTCTCCACCCGTTATCTCCAGCAGCAAAGCGTGCCCAAGGCACGCTGGCTGCTTCCCGCTGACATCGCGAAAAGCGCAGCGCTTCACTATGATCCTGCCAATCCGGGCAGCAAGATCATGGTCGGGGCAATCGGCGGGCAAATGGTCGGGATTGAAGATAACCGTCATATGCTTACTGTCGCCGGATCGCGTTCAGGAAAGTCTGTCGGACTAATTGGCAATCTGCTTTTTTATCGCGGCAGCGCTCTTGCCTTGGACCCCAAAGGCGAGCTTGCCGCGATCACTGCCAAGCGCCGCAAGGCGCTTGGGCAAAAAGTGTGCATCCTTGATCCCTTTAATAATGTTCCGGAACGGCTATCCGGGCTGCGCGCTTCTTACAATCCGCTCGATGTTTTAACACCGGGCAACCCGACAATAATCGAAGACGCGCAGCTTATCGCTGATGCCATGGTGGTACAGGCCCCCGGCAACAAGGACCCGCATTGGGACGAAAGCGCCAAAAACTTTATCGAAGGAATTATCCTCCACGTCGTCAGCGATCCGGCATTTCACGGTCAAGCACATCTAATGAGCGTGCGTGAGCTTATCAAAGCAGCGATGAAGCCGGACGATGAAGACGAGCAAATGTGCGATCTGGAGCGCGCGATGCTTGAAAACGCGGTGCGGCTTCAGCGCGACGCGGCTACCGCCGATCTCGGCGGAGCGATTGAAGGCGCGGTGCGTGATTTCTACGAAAAAAGCGAGCGCGAACGTGATAGCGTCTTATCAACGGTGCGCCGCCACACAAAGTTTCTGGACTATACATCCTTTCGCAACGTGCTCGAAAAAAGCAGCTTTGATCTAAAAGAACTTAAATCTGCACGCAAGGGCCTTACCGTTTATTTGTGCTTCCCGGCAACCCGGATCGCAATTGCCGGACGCTGGCTGCGGCTTTTTATCAACCAGCTTCTACAAGCAATGGAACAAGAGCAAACTAAACCCAAAGCGCCGGTACTGGTCTGCCTGGATGAGTTTCCGGTATTGGGCCATATGAAGCAGCTCGAAGATGCCGCCGGACAAATCGCCTCCTTTGATGTAAAACTCTGGGTGATCTTACAGGATTGGGGGCAAGGCAAAGCGCTTTATGGCGAGCGGTGGGAGAGCTTTGCCGCAAACGCCGGGATCATGCAGTTCTTCGGCAATAATGATGTGGCAACAACGGAGTATGTTTCAAAGCTTCTTGGAAAGACTCCGGTCGAAGTTGCCCGCGCAGGCGAAGTTGCTGCCGATCAAGCAGCCAAAGGTCTTAGCGGAAAATCAAGCGGGATTGAGCTGCATGACCTACTCCGCCCGGAAGAGATCACAAGGCAGTTTGCAAGGAGCGACGCACTAAACAGGCAACTAATTATCTGGTCGGGTTATCACCCGATGATCCTGCAACGCGTAAACTATTACAATACGAAAAGCGATCTATACAGTTATTTTCAAGGCAAGTACGCCAAGGCATGAGGAATAGTGCTCAGTAATTTTAGACGGAATGTCAGCGTCCTTCCCTGCCCCTTCAAAACAAAGAGTGAGTCGCTTCTATTTTTTTAAATTAGGATCATTAACATCTGGGTTTGTTGGCTTCTGAGGTATAGATTGGCCGCCTTGTGAAGCATTGCCATCACCCAAGTCGGTTGGATTTTCAGGCGGGCAAGATTTACTTTCAACAAAACAAAACTCTTTATTGATATTTACTGCTCCGCCAGTCAATCCAATGAGCGTTCCAATCACCCCTAGGCCAGATACAAACCAGAGCCACGCTTTCTGTCCGCGACTGAATGCAGAATCAGCTTTAATTTTTTTATATTTCCAGTAGAGCTCACCATCTTTGATGGTCATATGATCTAGATTTTCAAGATCTATTCTTGTGTGACCGGGCCTGAGAGCTTCGGGTGGTTTAGCCACAATTCAGGCCTACTGATCTATCCCGAGATTTTTCAGAATGGCATCCAGTTTATTGCCATGATCGGTTTCTATTCTTTTTGTAATTTCTGTATTCTCCGTAATTTTCAAATCAAGGCGTTGGAACTCCGGCGCTACAGCGCGATTAACCACTTCACGCAACAATTTTTTCGTTTGATCTTTTGATCCTTCTTCACTTTTAATTTTGTCTTGTATCTCCATGATATGTGAAATCTCCTTATCTATATTTTTCTTTATGTTCTGCGGATACTCCCGTTCAATTGCACTCAGGTCAGCGCCATCTATAAATTCAACCTTCTGGAACTCCCAATAATTGCAGCTGACTAATATTGCAGTGCGAGCAGCATAAAATACAATCTCGGAAAGATAGTCGCTATTGTCAAGAGAAAATGACTTTTGGGCGTCAAACTGATCAATGAGTTCCTGAAGCTGTGATGGCGGAGTAGCATTGCGTGCATCGACAATAAACATCCTTTCGACTTCATAGGCGTCCATGCCATCCGCTGCCATAAGGGTTCGTCTAATATCACTGAATTGCCAAGCGACAACTTCGGCAAGTATTTCGACCATAGCCCCCGCAGCATCTACGATTACAACCGAACCCATCTGGATTTCTCCTGAAATCTGGTATCACTGTTACCAATCAATTTTGTGCAAAGCTACATTGAGGCGTCAAATACTCAATTGTAAATTATACATAGAAAACCCAATGGGTTGCATGCTGCTATGACCTTCGCGTCAATTCAATTCCCTGCTCTGCCGCTTGCTTGCGTTCTTTATTACCAAGCAGCCGCGAAAGAGCAACATCTTCGCCAAATAAATATGCACATTCAGAAGGCAACCTTCCTTTGCTATCGCGTAGCAGGTAATTACAATCCTCGCTGCGCAGTAATACTCGCACGGTCTGCCGGGCTTCTGATCCGGCAGCTGCGTGCAGCGCAGTTTGCCCTGTGCGCGGGTGCTGATAATTTATATCCATACCGCCATCGATAAAAATCTTAATCGTGGCACCAACACCGCGCCTGCACGCTTCCAACCATTCATGGCCTAGAAAACCGATTTGTTCACGCCGCGTTTGTTCATCACCGCCAAGCACGCGCTTCAATTCTCTGCGCAATGTATTATAGTGGGCCGAAATAAATCCCGGTTTGGGTGCGCCGCCGGAGAGCGGGCCGATCTGGGTATCAACGTCCATTGTTAATCTGCTCCTCCCGATAGTTTGGAAAAAATAAAAAGATCACCAAAAAAACTGTCTTGAATCTCTTTTTTTTTCGCTTTTCGTAGATCGTGGCCAAACTCATGCTCCATCATCAATATTTTGGTAGTATATTTTAGATCCTTTGGGTCGATACTAGCCCGTGGTGGCTCAAGCCATAAACCAACTTCTTCCAAACAGAGATAACGGTGATTTTTGCCATCCTGCGCGCGTTTCAAAAACATTATCAAGCTGTCTTCCGGCGTCAATAATGCCCAACCTGAAAACTTCTGGCTACTCACTGCGTGCGTTGCTTCCCAAGCCCACGCCAGAGCCTGTTCCTTTGATTCCGTTGTGTAGTGATTACGCGTCTCAATAACTTGAAACACACCCGAGTCATGGGGACGCTGTACAATCAAACTGCGCGCGACCCAGCCATCTCTGTTCGGGTATATAGTGAGATAGTGACCAGCAAGATAACGCAGCTCTATATTTTCAGGCCACTCGCAATCTTCGCGCATATATTCAAGTAGACGCAATGGAGCTTGGACGCCGGGTGTAAATTCACGTAATTCTTCTTCGCTCAGCAAATCCAGTCCCTCATGCGTCACAAACGCAACAATGGCTTCCAGCGCCTTGGGCTGCGGCGCAGAAAACTTCCTCCCCTTATGTAGTTTGCTTTCGACACCTTCAACGAATTGACGCAGGCGCTCCGCGCCGAGCTTAGCACTCGCGCCAATCTCTACATCGGTATAAATAGCAATGGCTTCACGCACATCCTTCCATGTGAAATAACGACCATCAATATCACGGCCATAACGGTGATAGGCCCGTAGCGCATTCCGCACGCGGCTTAATTGCCAGTCAGAAAGTTCTTTCACAGCGCAAATTTTCCGCAATTTCGTTTGATCAAATCGTAACGCTTCGTCCATTCATATTGCAAGCCCTACCACACGAGGTTACCGCGAGGTCAATTCCGTGATCGTCTGTCATTGTCGAATTTCATCCAAACCAAGCACTGATAACGGAGGCGTTCATGGATTTCACAAAATATACCGAACAAAATGTATCCATTTTTTCCGGTGACCCACACACAAGCTTCACATGCGACACAGATGGGCAACATGCCTATGAAGTACTAATTTGCGAGCTGACGCCGGAGGCCGTCAAGCGTTCACAAAGTCTGGCATGGCTGTTTGTATTCAGCATTTTCTTTTATTGCTTTTGTAGCGGCAATACAGCGCTGTTTTTACTGTCGTTTTTTGCAGTGGGGCTGTACGGACCAATTGCACAGCAATTTGCAAACAAGTTTGCCGTCAGAACAACAGTAGTGATTTCGCCAAATGCCTTCAAAGTGCTGCGCGGCGATGTGCTAGACGTCTACGACCGCACGGTCAGGCACAGTTTTGCCATGCTCGAACATGACAAAGCGCGTGATGAGCGAGAAAGCCATCAGGCGCGCATTGCCCGCGCGCAGCTGCGCAAGGAAGTCGTTAGGCCCCAACGCATCTATGACGATTCCTTTCATATCTCCTTTATGTATTACGGCCAGCGCCACGACGTTGCCACCGTTTACAACAAGCAACGCGCCGACGCTGTGCTCGCCCGGCTCCAGGCCTGCGATGCCGTGATGGACGGCCAGCTCAAAATGGGAGATGCACCCGCAACCTCACCGTCTGCGCAATGGAGTGATCAAACCACTAACCTTCCCCAAGCAGGAGATTTACCATGATGTTCTATCCAATTGTTCGTACACTCGCTTATAGCATCTGGGCCGTTGCCGGATTGCTACTGTGGATTCCATTTATCGCACGCAGCGTGATTGCATTTAATAGCGCTATGATCTTTGCCACGGTTACACGCGATACGGCAAAGCTTACAAACGCAAGAAATGCACTCGATGTCGCAACCATTTTCTACGTGTTGGGATTTCAAAACATTCATGATTTCACACAGCCGGATGCATGCGATCTGCCTGCGCCGCAATCAGGAGGACGCAAAGCGAACCTAGCAGGGTTTACTCTGGAACTAACCTGGACGGTTTGTTGGTGGGCTCTGGTGATTTATCACAAAGCAATCGTCGCAAGCCTTACACAAGATACACTGGCTTCCGGAGTGGTGATTGCGCTCGTCGCTTTTGTTACCGGCGTCGCTATTACAGTCGCGCTATTCGTTAATGCACGCAAGCGCAAAGAATAAAAATGCGCGCATTAAAAAGAGGATGAAGATGCTGCGCTAAACTGAATGGCGACATTCGAGTTTAGCAAGGCAGCGCCTATAACCCATCTAATCACCTAGATACGATCATACGAACTCAAATTAATCACATGGAGGTGATTATTTCATCTCTCATCAATCACACCTTCAGAAAATAAGCCGCTATATACAAAAATAGACATTTCCCCCCACACAACCGGGCGGGGCCCTAGGGGCTGCGCAACTACGCGCCGGGGCTAGCAAAAAAAAAGCAGCCGCCCAATGGACGGCTCCAAGATAACAATATGAATTAGTATGCGCACCTAGAATTCGTGCGCATTGGTGACAATCAGTTCACGCTCAATCTCAACGATTTCACCGTTGATCTGCATATCGCGCGCAATTGCGTCATAGTCGATATAGTAGCGCAAACCCTCCGGAATTTCGGTCGTCTCGTTGATAAGATCATAAGCGTAATCTTTGGCAAGCCCTTCAAAGAGGTAAACATCCTCGTAGCGATCCATCACTTCGCTGATCTCATAGCCAAGATCAAGTAGAAACGTGATTTGTGCGGCAGCGGTCTCTTCAAGATCATCAAGATCTTCGTACCAGTGGTGAACATCGCCCTGGTAAATCGTAGCAGCCGCTGCCAGGCGTGCTAGGTGTTCTTCTCCGTCGATAAATTGAATTTCAACTTCTTCACAGCCTTTCTTGTTCAGGCGCTTCATGCCCGCTTCATATTTTTCAATGCTGTCAAAATAGAACCCGGTATGGTCCAGAGAATATGGTTGTGCGTAGAATTTAGTCATTGGTCTATCTCCTGCTCGTTGTGAAATCGTGGTTTCACGGCAAGCGCGGAATCGGGAGACGCGGAACAGCCCGAAAGCCATCATGGTGCGGCCCGCATGCGCAGCAGAGGACCCGGTTGATGGTTTGAGCCGATTAGGGAAGGCTTGTAGCGACGAGTACCGCGCTATAGTAACCACACTGAAATTTCAAAACGAGCAGGAGAGAAGAGGCCATGACCTGCACGCAAACTCACTGGACTAGACGGCACCAATTACAGGAGAGCAATAATGGCACGCCAAAACAAAAGAGCAGCAAGACAGATTGAAATGCCTATCAGCTATCCGATGGAACTAACCGGCTGGCACTGGGAATATGATTTTGGGCTAAATGCTGATTTCAGCTATGAGGATGATCCCTATCGCGAGCATAGACATTTGCAGCTTGATGGCAGACTGATCCACCCGCCGGATATCAAAGAAAAGTCCATGCAGATTACAATCATCCCGGACAAACAACTTAACCTGAGCAACCGTAAGAAACTGCGCCCTATCGCTATGGGCCAGCTCTCTAGCCGAGAAGACTATATTGACGGTATATTTTCACTGCCGCTAAATATGCTGCCTTCAATACTAACTGCGCTTACCGCAAAGCATTTCAATTACGCAGAATTTATAGGCACAAAGATGCGCTACCGCCGTTCCAATATTCGTTCTTACCGCCTGATGCCCTCATATGATTCCGATGAGTACGAGCATGACCCACTATGAGCGCATAACCAGCAATCAAAACATTACTGCCAACGGGCGTTGCGGGGTAACAACCCGCTAGAAAGCGGTGCGGCAAAAATGCGTTTACGGTTGAGCCCAGGGGGAAGGCCTTCCCCCATAGAGAACCACCTGAACTTATTTTATGGCTAACGATATAAATGCGTCAGAAGCAATTAGAAGAACGAACCAAGAGACTCTATGACCGCGCCAAAAAAATGACGATGAAGTCATTACGATTGTCATTGTGGAAAGAACCAGACTTTTCTGGCACGTATAAAAATATCCCTATAAACTAAGAACATGATTAACCCTGTATATACATAAGATAGTGACTGAATAATTGATCAGGTCTATTTAAATTGAGATGAAGCAATTAAACAAAACAATACAGCTGAGCGCGTCAGACCTCGTGGGTCATCTAAACTGCAATCACTTGACTGCTTTGGATGTCCAAGTGGCAGTAGGCTCGCTTACAAAACCTGATCATTATGACCCATTGCTAGAAATCCTCCGTGAGCGGGGGCATCGCCATGAACAAGCTTTCATCGATCATCTTAAGACCTGCGGCTACGATATCACAGTCATAGAAGGCTTCGATATTACCGACGGAGCGGTGGACGCTACAATGGATGCGATGCGCGCAGGCAAGGCTATTATTACCCAAGCGGCATTACGCCATGAGCGATGGAGCGGACGCGCCGACATCTTAAGGCGCGTTGAAACTCCCAGTGACTTTGGAGACTGGTCGTACGAAGTAATCGATACGAAACTCGCAAGGGAAACAAAAGGCGGGACGGTTCTGCAACTCAGCTTGTACGCCGACCTACTTGCAAATATGCAAGGCACTCCGCCTGAAAACGTATATGTTGTCGCACCTTGGTCTGATTACGAACCACAAAAATTCCGATTTGCCGACTATGCAGCCTATTTTAGGCGTGTGAAAAAAGCAGCGGAAGAGGCTTCCGATGAGAACGCTAACGCCGCGACCTATCCGGAACCAAAGGAGCATTGCAACATCTGTCGCTGGCGCAATCAGTGTGATCAGCGTCGCCGCGATGATGATCATCTCTGTCTTGTGGCAAATATTACGAAAAACCAAATCAGCGAGTTGCAAGCCAATGACATAGCCACGGTCCAGGCGCTGTCGGCTATGCCAATTCCAATGCCATTTGATCCTCAGAAAGGCTCACAGGTATCCTTTGAGAAAGCTAAGGCACAGGCATCCATTCAAGTTAAAGCGCGCGAGGCTGGAAAGCTCAAATATGAGCTTCTGGACATCGTACCGGAAACCGGTTTGGCGGCACTACCAAAGCCATCGCCTGGAGATGTTTTCTTTGATATTGAAAGTGACCAATTTGTAGGTGAACACGGTCTCGAATATCTATTTGGGTACGCGTATGCGGACGAACATGATGTTTTGCAGTACGAGAGCGTGTGGGCCTTTGATCGTGAAGGTGAAAAGGCAGCTTTCGAACAGTTTGTTGATTTCATCACAGCACGCCGTAAAACCCACCCCGATATGCACATCTATCACTTCGCGCCCTACGAGCCATCTGCGCTCAAGCGTCTGATGGGCCGGTACGCCACACGTGAAAATGAGATTGACAATTTTCTGCGCGGCTTAGTTTTTGTCGATCTTCTCAGCGTTGTTCGCAATACCATGCGAGCCAGTGTTGAAAGTTATTCGCTCAAAAAATTGGAGCCGTTCTTTGGATTTGAACGCAAAATATCCTTACATGACGCTAATGTTGCTCTGACTAAAGTTTCAGCAGGCCTGGAACTCAATGACGTTAAATCCATAGAGGGCGACACAAAAACAATTGTGCAGGGATATAACGCTGATGATTGCTTTTCTACACAAGCGCTCAGAGATTGGCTTGAAGATATACGAGCCCAGCTCGTTGCTCAGGGGCAAGAGATTCAGCGTCCTGCTCCAGGTCAGGAAGGACCAAGTGAGGAACTAGACCAACAAGCCCGGCGTGTTCAGGAGTTGGTGGAACGACTAACGCGCGATGTCCCTGTCGATACTGAAGAACGCACCAGCGAGCAGCAAGCACGCTGGATACTTGCGTATATCCTGGAGTGGCATCGCCGGGAAGATAAAGCTGTATGGTGGGAATATTATAGACTTCGCGATCTTACACCGGATGAATTGATTGGAGAGCGCGCAGCATTATCTCGCCTTTCACTAGTGGACACGGTAGAACATAGCAAGACCGGCATCCCAACTCATCGCTATCACTTTGAGCAACAAGACACTGACTTACGTGGCGATGAGAGCTTAGAACAAGTTGGTGGAGGTAAGCTGGGAACTGCGATTGCTGTTTCCACTGATCAACGCACGATTGATATAAAGAAATCTAAGGCGAGCGCCGACATCCATCCTGAAGCTGTCTTTGCCCACAAAATAATTGGCGGCAAGGAACAGGCAGCTTCGCTTTTCCGGTTGGGTGAATATGTTGCTGAACATGGCATCGAAGGTGACGGGGCATTCAAGAGCGCTCGCGCGCTACTTTTACGTGAGCCACCAAACCTACAAAGACAGGCAATTAAGGAGGATGACGAAACCACGCTCGAAGCGGCATTGAGGATTAGTCAGCATCTGGGTAGCGGCGTTTTGCCGATTCAAGGACCGCCTGGAACCGGTAAATCCTATACCGGCGCACGGATGATCTGCTCGCTCGTGCAACAGGGCAAGAAGGTAGGAATTACAGCGAACAGCCACAAAGTAATCCGCAATTTACTTGATAAAGTAATTGAAGCGTCAGTTGAAATGCAGATCGATCTGAATTGCATTCAAAAACCAAAGGAAATGGAGCCTAATCAGAGCGCCTTAAGTTTTGCAAAGAATAACGCGGATGTTTTTGCAGCTCTTTCCAGCGGAAGCGCGCAAGTCGCGGGGGCAACGCATTTCCTATGGTCTCGTGAGGATGCTCAAGAAACGCTTGATGTTTTAGTTGTTGATGAGGCAGCCCAGATGTCGCTTGCCAACGTTCTAGCGGCCTCACCGGCAGCTCAAACACTGGTTTTGCTGGGTGATCCCCAACAACTTGAGCAGCCCACGCAAGGTTCACATCCAGACGGTACGGACGCTTCGGCTCTCGATCATATCCTTGGTGGCCGCCAGACGATCACGAAGGATCAAGGATTGTTTCTTGAGACCACATGGCGTCTTCATCCAGACATCTGCACATTTAATTCTGAGCTTTTTTACGAGGCAAAACTGACGTCTGTAAACGGTTGTGAGCTGCAAAAAATTACCTCTAACGGCTCGCTTTCTGGTTCTGGTCTTCGCTATTTACCAGTTGATCACACCGGCAACACAAGTTCATCGATAGAGGAAGCAGACGCCGTCAAAGAACTGGTCGATAGTATTCTTGCCGAAGGCACACAATGGACCGACCGTGACAGGGTAACAGCGCCTATTACTATAAAAGATATTCTGATCATCGCCCCCTACAATGCCCATGTTTTTGAGATTCAACAGAGGCTTCCTCATGCACGTGTGGGCACTGTTGATAAATTCCAGGGACAGGAAGCACCGATAGCGATCTATTCAATGGCAACCTCAAATTATGCTGACGCGCCGCGCGGAATGGAGTTTCTCTACAGTGCTAACCGCTTAAACGTCGCAATTTCACGCGCAAAATGCATGACCATCTTAATAGCATCGCCAGGAGTCTTCGAAGCGGATTGCAGAACACCACGCCAGATGCAACTGGCCAATGCATTTTGCAGATACCTGGAAATGACTCTTCCTATTTAGAATGGATTTGTAAATACGACGACCTTACGCCGCCGCTCTCGAGCGCACTTCCTTCAATATCTGAACGAGTTCTCTAACTTCAGTGGAGGGAAACAAACTGCTAATGCCCTGATAGTCCATCGACAAATTCAAATCCACTGCGACACAGGGCTGTCCCACGTGAGCATATTTTGTTGACATATTAGCTATATCTAGTTAGAAAGCGGTTCTTATCTCTGAGGACACTTATTATAAAATAGGGAAAGCAGCTACATGGATAATACGAAAGAAAAATTCAGAAATTATCTCTTAGAAAGGTACACACAAAACTCCGCTAATTCGTATATGTCTGGTTTGAACCATGTTTCCAAAGACTATGGTTCTGATATTTTTCAAGTTTCGGACCCGGAAGCTGTGCAGAAGATCAGAAGTCAGTATGATATTGGGGGATCAAAAAGAAAAATTGGCGACTACGGCAACGGTAGCGCTAGAAATGCGGTTATTCAATATCATAATTTCATTGAGTCCGGCACTGACAATACGCAATCCAGTGAAAATACGAATGTTGAACTTGAATTAGAAACCACGAACCGCCGGTTTACATACGAACGAGACTTACACAACACATTGGAAAGCCAAGCAAAAGAGTTGTTTCCAGATTACGAGTTGGTTGGATCTGAATATTCTATTGAAACTGTTCGGTTGGATCTATTGCTTGAAAAGGAAAGAGAGCTATTGGTCGTAGAGCTGAAGGCGGGAGTGGCCACTTATGAAGTGTTCGGCCAAATATCAATGTATATGGGGCTCGTAAAAGAGAAGTTCCCAGAACGTGAAGTACATGGAGTAATTATCGCTAGTGAAATACATAAAGGCTTGAAGGCTGCATGTTCTACAAATAACGACGTGGCTTGTAAAAAATACTGCATGAAATTAAATATAGAATCTGCCTAGCGAGCCTTTTGGGTGTAACTAACATTCGACAAATAAAGATCTTCATTGGCGCTTTCAAGCAAATTGAGATAATCACTACCAAATCTATGTTTTTCGCCGGGGGCAATGATAGATGCAAGCGTGCAAAATTTTCCCTGCTCGAGCACAAGTCTTACCCCATCAAATGCTCCTTTGGGAGATATGGCCAGATCAAAACCATCAATAGATAATAGCGATGATCTCTTTTTCGAGTCAGCGCTAAAATTCTTGAGAGTTTCGTACCATATTTTCTTTTCCTCAGAATCTGTAGCAGCAAAAAGTTGCCCGGCAGTTTCCATGGCTAGCGCGTCACAAGCAAGGCGTTGCGCTAGATATAGCCAGCACGCATTTGACCAGCGCAACGTATTTTTGTCTTCTTGTGTTGCTGACACAGGTAAGCGCGGTCGCAATGAAATATCAGCGTGATAAGCAAGCCATACGCTATATCCTAATACGCGCCCCCACTCACCCGATCTAAAAACACTTTCTTCATCTGCACAATCGTAAAACGAGTCCTTATCTGAAAATAAATATCTGCAGAGAATATTGAAAAGCTGTTCCAATAACTCTTTCGTGACAAATTGCTTTTGCTTAACTGGAAGCTCACTGAGCCGGTGTGAAACGATCAAACAGAAGAACATCAAGATTACAATAATCCCGGACGAACAACTTAACCAGAGCAACCGCAAAAAACTGCGCCCTATCGCTATGGGCCAGCTCTCAATCCGGGAAGACTACATTGACGGCATATTTTCGCTACCACTGAACATACTGCCTTCAATACTAACTGCGCTTACCGCAAAGCATCTCAATTACGCAGAATTTACCGGCAAGAAGATGCGCTACCGCCACAGCGATATTCGCTCTTACCGCTTCATGCCATCTTATGATCCCGATGAGTACGAGTAGGACCTTCTATAACAGCAAAACCGGCGACCAAAACATCATTGCAACCGGGGCGTTGCGGGGTAGCACCCCACTAGAAAGGGGTGCGGTGAATCCGCGTTTGCGGTTGAGCTCAGGGGGAAGGCTTTCCCCCACTGAAATTCACCTAAACTTCTTTGCTGGCTGATGATATAAAGACGCCTGAAGCACTTAGAAGAATGAAACGAGATACTATATGACCGCGCAGCAAGATGACGATGAAATCATGACAATTCTCGCTGAAGCAAAAACACTTGCACAGCGTTACCGCACTATCACGGGTAAACCGCTTGGCATTACCGGCGAGGTTGCAGAATTCGAAGCAGCCCACCTGCTCAATCTTCAGCTCGTGCAAGCCCGGCAAGCCGGTTACGATGCCATCCGCTGTGAAAGCGGCGCAGAACATAAAATCCAGATTAAAGGCCGCTGCATATTACCCGGCTCAAAACCCGGACAGCGCCTTGGCACAATCGATATCACCAAAGAGTTCGATAGCGTCATGCTGGTTCTGATGGATGAGTCCTATAACGCAACAGCCATCTATGAGGCCGGGCGCGAACCTGTCATTGCCGCACTCACAGCGCCAGGGTCAAAGGCACGCAACAAACGCGGCGCTCTTGGAATCAGCAAATTCAAATCAATCGGGCAGCAAGTCTGGCCCAAGTAGCTGGCGAAGGAGATAGATCTCCCTCACCATTACGCGGGCATCAATGCTCCCGATCACGCGGCGGAAACGGTACTCAGTTGTGGAGAACATAACCTGAGCATTTTGACCTGCTACCGTATTTTTTAATTTTCCTATAAATGCGGCAAAATGCTCTGCTTCAATATCATGCTACCTGGGCGTATCAAAAACCAGGAACTCAAAGGTAAGGTCTCCTGTCGAGATATATATCAAATAATGCCGCCTTCAACGCAAGGACAACTCTTAACAAACGGCTTCCACTGAATTGAGATATTTTTTCCGATCCAAACAGGACTTTACAGCCAAAAGATATCAGGTAGAGGATCAACTTCTCAGATTATATGCTCGCTATTCCAATTCAACCCAAGCCAGCAATTCTGTCGAGTATCCCCTATTTGGACTTACAACGCCGCGATAATCGAGTTCTCGTTGCAGCGTTGGTTCTATGCATTCGTGAAGCAACCTAGATCGCCCTCCCTCCTTAAATAAAGGTCGCCCTGTTGGAGCGATGAAACAGTCACGATATTGCTTTTCAATTGCAGGCACACGTTTACCTTCCAGGTCCACAGCGATAGGAATCAAGTGCGTTCCCGTATCTGGGCCAGTTCCGAAGGAATGTACCAGCCAGATACTAAGCACCGCAGGTTGTTCGAGGCCAATTGTAGCTGTTGCCCCCAATATTGCTGGCTCAGCTGCCCGCCATTGTTCGGATAACTGGTTGATTATCGGGTGATCAATTCCTATCAAGACCAGGCTGTCGTCATCTTGCGCCAGATCACGATCCAAGGTGCATAGCAATAAATCTGAATTAGGTTCAAGGGTCAATTCAAAGCGGTTTTCATCCACCTGCCGAAAACTTCCGCCATTTCCCTCCACAGCAGTGTGCAGAAAATCAATAATACGCCTTTTGCTCTCGTCAACATTCGCCAACGGTTTGTAATCATCCAAACTGAAGCGATCCAGATCCTGAAATAGCTCGAACACCACCTTCCGTGCTTCTTTAGCATTCGACATCGCGGCCTCCAATTCTTCACGAGTACGCTTCAGCTCCGGATCAGATAGTGCCTCCCGATAAAGCTGATCATAGCTCAACCGATCGTTTAGTTGGCCAAGAATTTGGCTGTGCAGGTCTTCGGTAACGTTGCCATGCTCATCAACCTTCCCTAACGTGCGAGCAATTTCATTAAGCTTGTCGGTAAGCAACAGGTAAATACGGCCTTCGATAGTATCTGACAACACTAGGTTATAGACCTGTGCCGTATCCTTTTGCCCGTAGCGGTGGATACGTCCTATCCGCTGTTCTACATCCATCGGGTTCCACGGCAGGTCGAAATTAAACAGTACACGACTGAATTGGAGATTTATTCCCTCTCGCCCGGCCGCTGTGCAGATCAACACACGAGGCCCATCCGTCTTACGGAAGCGCTTTTCTGCTGCCAGCTTCATGCCGTGATCACCACCTCTCAAAACCACAACTCCCTGACCTGGGTAAGCCGCTTCAATTTCCCGTGACAGCAGATCTACTGTCGCCAAGTAGGTGGCAAAGATGACAACCTTCTCGTTGGTGTTCTGGTTCCACAAAGCACCAAGCCCGCGTAACAGTTTTTCAATCTTGGTCTCTCGATCTTGCGGAAAGGCTAACAGCAGGTCAGCAATCCGCAGTCGTTCCTCAGGCAGCGACAGTGCAACCGCAGTTGCCGCAATGTCCTCACCTTCTGCAGTGATCACTTCTGGTGTTTCCGCTGATGCGACAGTGGCTAATTCCTCTTCATCCAGTTTTCGGATCAATCGGAGTTTAAGGTCAGCAAGAATTCTATCGACTTCTCCACGCCCTACCGCATCGTCAGGCAATCCGCTCTGCCGGTGAATTAACTGTCTGGCTTCCTCCATCAACGCCTGATGGCCATCAATGTCTAATGCCTGATCCTTGAGAATCGCTTCATGGATAGTCAAAGCCAACTGGCGGCGATGTAATGTATTGCGAACAGCCGCGAAGCTGGAAGCGGCGATCTTCTGAAAAATCGTCATCACGAAACCAAGGGCACGACCCTGATTGCCCTGTTTTTTGGCCAAATCAAAGCCATCTTGAAGGTATTCCCGTAGCTTGGCGTAGAAGATATTTTCAGCTGGCGACATAGTGAAGGATTCGGTATGCACCCAGCGCCTTGTAAATAGCGGTGAGCCATCAGGCGTACAGGCATCTGCCTTGGTGCGTCGATAGACCACTTCATTAAGGCGATGGCGTTCCTCAACCATCTCCTCCGGGTTCTTGAACAGGGTAGGATTCAGCAATTGGATTAGCATCCAGAAACGGAAGTGGTCACCCTGGTGCGGTGTGGCAGTTAACAACAGCAGATCGCGGGTATGATCACGCAACGCCTCAGCCAATTTATAGTTTTCTGTTTTACGAACCTTGCGGCCATTTCTGTAAGCAGAAAGATGATGTGCCTCATCGAACACCACCAGGTCCCACGGCGGTGCCTCCTTCAAGCGGTTAATACGTGCTCGTTGTTTCAAAGTATCAACACTGGCAATCAGCCAATCATGCTTGGCAAAAGCATTACTCTTTCGATCCGTCACATCGCCCTGTGCGCCAAAGACCTCGAAATCAAGATTAAAGACGTCATTCAGCTCACGGTGCCAGTTATTCACCAAACCTGCGGGTACGACAATCAAGGCGCGTTTTAACTCTCCTCGACTAGCTAGTTCGCGCAGAATTAGCGCCGTCTCGATAGTCTTGCCAAGCCCCACCTCATCGGCAACAAGAAAACGCCGAGGTGAAGCGGTGCCCATTTGATGAGTAAGCACCACTTGATGGGGTAAAAGATCAATCCTCGCAGATGTCAGTGCTGCCGCATTTTCCATTAAAGGCAAGGCGTAAGCCTCAACATGCAACCAGGCATTGCGCAGCTGGTCTGCCCCCCCTTGCACATTGGCGATGATCTGCTCGGCGCGACTGGCAGCGGGCCGAAGTGCCTCTCCAAAAACCTGTCGCTCCCCACTGGGGAAAAATACCTGCACATAACCATGGGTAGCGATGTGAACAACCACACCCTCTCCAAACTTGCCGTGTAATACCCGCTGGCCGGGTTGATAGTTAAGCTCTGTCATTAACCGGTTCCCATCAACTGATTCGGGGGTGATGCAGCCCCGCCCAGCACTTGCCGTCGCAGTCCGCTTGAGGATCGTCGGTATTCAACAGGCGCTCCACTTCGTTTTCGGCACCGGAAAACAATAACCGTCCGATGGGAAGACCATCACCATTAACGCCACGATGTTTCCAAAAATACGTTTCACTTGCCCCCTTCATCGAGATACGATTGCGCCCACTGGGTGCCCACAGGATCAACCCAGCCTGTCCCTGATAGAAATCCTGAAATGATAAAATTGCCTCTTTCAGATCTGACTCAATCCATTTAACGGCATCATCACCACTAAGAACATCAAGACAACCTTCAAAGCCGGAAACCACTAGGGCGTCACCAGCGGCTGCGGGCAGATCATCCGGCCAGTTATCGACCATTGCAAAAAATTGCCGTAACGACACCACATCTTGCGGGGCATTCAAACCCGACAAAACATCCGCATCCCACAGCAACGCAAATCCTCGGCGGGGCCAGCCCTGATTAAATCGTGTTTTAACCATTAGACGTTCTCCTCACCCATTTCATCAAATAATGTCAGCTGCTGCACCTTGGTCTGGTTTTTAGACTCCCAGTTCTGATAGAGCTTCGCAGCTGTGATCGCGGCATTCCTGACTGGCGAGTCGGCCCCATGTGTTTTGAACCAGATTAAAATTGCTCCCAGTGCCGGGTGTGGTTTGAATTTATCGTTGTTTAGTGTCTCATTGGCGTTAATACCACTGCCTTCAAAACAGGCACCTATTAGGAACATGGCCTGGTCATAGTCGCTTTGCAGACCCTTGCGGTGCTTTCCGGTCCAAGCTTGGGCGAGTTCAAGTGGCGAAGTCAAAAAGAAAATTTTCTTCTTTTCATAAGTCCAGCCCCGACGGGTAAAATCGCTTGGCGCGCTCCCGGTTCCCCGCAGGAATTTTTGCATCTGATCGCGGGGAAGATCACTGACTCCATCGAACAGACGCAGCAACATACGAGTGAAAGGCTCTGCATTATGCGGCGGAGCCTCCTTGATACCACCTGCTTCCTCATCGAGCAATTGGTTGATACCAATCAGCGCCTCCAGTACCGACATAGGATCATCTTGATTCTTATAGACCTTTCCATAGTGGCGAGAGAAATACTCAAGAGCCTTGCCCCGTCGAATTACCTGCAAGTCTGCTTCGGGGAGTCCTTCGTCCTGATGATGTTCAAGCAAATCTTGCAGATCACGGACATCGCTTAACACATGACGACGTAATTTGGCCCAAGAAATAGGCGTTGGATCTTCGTAACGTTTACGGCATACATGAATGATATCAAATTCCACCTTCTCGGCACCAAATGCCACCTTCTCATCCCCCTTGCTTGCATCTCCTCTTATTGGAAAGGTATTTATAAGATAAAAACCTGCGTCAAAAAGACTTTCAAGCACGCTAACCCATGGCCCATCCTTATCATGGTGGAATGTAAATGCAAGGATACCGCCGTCCTTGAGAAGCCGAGCGGACTCCCTCCAGCAAGCTGTCAAAATTGATTTATAGTATTCTTCTGGCGATTCATTTCGGTAGGGATTTGCCACTGCCTCGAGGGCTTTTGGCGTATATTCAGGAGAATATATAGTTGGGTAACAATTTTTTAGTACTAATCGCACCCATACATAGAAAAAATCAGATAGCTCAGCATATTGCATAATCTCCCCAAATGGCGGGTCAGTTATCACCAGATCAAAAGCACCTGTCTCCCACTGACCTAGATCGCTCGAACTACCACAAGTTAGTTCCCCATTTGATGTAATTTTATCAGCCGGATAGACCTTCGTAGTTCTTCCAGTTAATGTGCTTGCCAGATCACTGCGATCCAACCTTTGTAGATATTCTTTGCAGACAAGATCCCACGGATTTTCTCGATAGTCACAGCTCGCCCCAATTTTCTTGGTGGCGGACAGAAACGATCCATCTCCAACCGGAGAATACGCCTTAGTCTCAACTACTGTATTCTTCATTTGGAAATTATTGTTGCTTAAAAATGCTGAGGTTTGATTATTTTTTGCATGCCAAAAAGTAAAAATACAAGAGTACCTTAAGAATTGCGTGAACGCCCCTAAAGCAGCCTCTCTCGTCTGCTGCGAATAATCCCCCAATTTCCAAATTGTCTTTAATAAGAGCGCATGCTGAATCAACTGCCTTTGAAAAAACATAAGATAGTAATGCGTATACCCGTGTTCTGGTACAGCCCACCCGTGTGTTTTCCAACCTTTGGAGAGTTCAGATTTTGGCCAGTAATCTAGTAGCTCATCGTCTCTCAAAGCCTGCCAATCATCTGATGCCCGACTGGTTCTTTTAGGTTCCAATGAGGGAACGATGAATCGCCCACCGGACACATCGCCTTGCCCATCACACTCAGAGCAATAAACTTGGTATGCATACTCTGCAAATGGTGCAGATCGACCAAAAGCCTTAACTGACTCAAGTACGTTCTGCTCCCGTCCGCATGTTGCCGCCTGACATGTGAAAGTACTTTTTCTTTTGACAGTACCACCTTCGTTTCCAGTTAAAATTATCTCGCCCGTTTCTGGGCATGTAATTTCATATGGTAGCTTACCTCGGATTTCCAACAATTTGATTTTGGATGCTCTAATCTCATTCCATCTTGAAGTCGAATTTGCATCATCATCCGCGCTACCACCATACATTTGGCCCTCCTCATCACTACCAGCCTCGCCACGTAACCACTCAGGATGCACCAATAGCGTCAAATCAATCTTTTTGCGTTTACCTTTGCCCAGTTTTCCAAAAGTCTCCGCCTTTCTGCAGGAGGGGCATTCGGCGCTATTCGGAGCCCCGCTATATCTATCCAGCGTGGCAACTGCGAAGGGCCGTTCGGTATCGGCCACCACCAATGGAACGCTTGGCGACATGCGCGCATCTCGTTCTTCCAGATCGTAATCACAGCCACAACGCTTGCATGCGCGTGTCCAAGATGTCACTGAGAAAGATTTTTGTGCAACCACAGGATTGGTCATAATGGGCGTGCGATGGCCACATCCCGTCACTTGACAAGGACCATGCTTTGCCCAAAAGGCGTAAATGATTTCCGGACCACGGTAATTGTAGTCCTTTCGCTCCTCCGGCATTAAAGCTAGCGGATTGAAGTTTTCGTCCATCTCCGTGTTAGTACTGACCTGCACCCACGCCCCCTTGTGGCCACGCGGACAATCGCAGATATAGTAAGGCATGACCTGTGGCTTCACCTCAGCTTCAACGTCCGCTAGGAGAGCCTCAACTTCGGATTTATCCACTTGAGCAAGTTCATTCTTTACCACAAGCCAAGCCACTGGATTGAGATCGTTGCCGAACATCTGCATGCCCAACCGAGACCCCTCAACGAGGGTGGTACCTCCGCCCATAAAAATGTCCGCAACCTTCAGATCCTTGAACGCACCCTTTTTCTGGTGATTGCCATAGTAAGCATCCCAAGCGCACTTTGCGGCCCCCGATGAGTCGTAGGGAGCTTTCATGGCAGATGCGATTAGCATCGAGCGAAAAACACTTGCTTGTCGACGAGCCCACCACTTCGACATCTGATAAATTGGTTTAGTCGCGGCACCTGACGAGGCTTCAATTCCTGCTGTTTCGTTTATAGGAATAATTGGGAAATCCACCTCAATACAGGTCAGTGGTCGATGCGGGTCGGAAAAATCGACTGTTTCACATTCCAAGGGTTCTCCCGCATTAACAGCTTTGGCGACCTCTCCCTTTAGCCATTCATCCTTCTGCACGCCCTTCACTTTCCAGGGTTGATCGTTCGCCATACTATGTGTTCCTGCTTATTTCAATAAAAGGCACCATAACTTCGAGAATGCTCAAACCGCCATGAGTAAGTGTGGGGTAGCCACCGTGGCTCTTCCATTTACGGCGGCCATTGACGAAGAGATGGCTACCATGAGCACTATCAATCGCGAGATCGATAGGTGGTACCCAGTCACCCGCTTCATGATTACTGCTGATGGCCCGGCCACTCTTGTAAATATTCTTAAGGTATTCGGTCTGTGCTTGGTTCGAGTCAGTAAATTGTCCACTCGCGGCATAGCCATGATCGGCGGTAATAACAAGACGGCGGCCGGTTGCCAGACGCTCGATCAGAGCCCAAAATGCATCACTGGTTAAATGGGTTTCTACCTCTTCGGTAAGCGTCTGGAGACCTTTGCCGGGGTCGTCATGATCGTGCAGACGATGATCCGGCCAATGGTGCCAAAAAACCCAGTCCGGCTCCGAGCCGATGAGTTTGGCGCAATCATCCCAGGCTATATCAACCGATTCGGTGCAAGCACCTGCAAAAACATGAGCATTTCCAGCCCCGTTGTTACCAAGAGCAGAGCGTTGGGCGAAGCCGAGAGCCTTGGCAAAAGGCGTGGTATTCGGGGGTAGCTCTGCGCAAGTTGAGCGAGCACCGTGCAGGGTATAACCTCTCTCTTCGGCCTGTTGCAGTATCCAGGGAGCTTCACGCAATGAAAAAGCGTCGAGGATCAGAACTGCACGCCCAGGCGTGTGCGATGACCACCAATCGGGAAGTACCTTTGATGTTTGGGGCACCGAAGCTTCATAATCCACCCATAGGTCCCATCCAGCAGTGGCTAGATAGTGATCCACCTCACCGAGGCTGCGGTCGCGAGCGAGCACTTCTGACACGGCTTTGCCGGGTTTGATTGGCTGTGAGCAAATTTGCCAGGCATACTCTCGAATGGATGCCCAGGCATCCTTCGGTTGCGCTGTTTGCAGGGGCTGAATCAGGTCAAGCGGAAGTGTCACTGCTTATTTTCCTTTTCAATGTCCAGTCCATAAGTCATTCCATCGGGCAATTTCTTGATCAGTTCTTGCAGCTGAGCACCAGTGAGTTGGTCTACCTTCAGCACCAGTGACCGAACCTGTGTTCCGGTACCGACACCCCACGCTTCTACCTTACCAAGCAAATTGAGGGATGAAGTGGCCGGAGCGGAGAGTGGGCTATACCCAGTCCCGCCGCCGAAAATGCCACCAGTGGCTTCACCTGTATCCCCTCCATTAGGTTCTGCCACACGACCGGACGAACCACCATTACTATCTGTTTGTGAATCGCTATCAGTGCCCGATGTTGGTGATTCAGCAGAACCGGACTGAGTAACCCCACCTGTAGCCGGAACATTCTGCGGTAGCAGTATATGAGTCTCGTCCAGATGTTTACCCGTTCCAAGCTTGCCACGCATACGTCGGTAGGCAGTATCTTCGCTCTCACCATCAATTGCCTGAAGGTATTCCATTCCGCGTAGGTTAATAGCAATTTCCCCACGTGCACAGAGGTGAATGATGCGCTCCTTTATCAGAGTTTCACCTAACCATGGAATACAGTCTTTTCCTCCGGGGCGAGGTTCTTTCAGTTCTTTAAGCAGCTTGCCGACTGGCTCGTTGTTGGGTGCGGCATCCAGGATGAATTCTTCAAAGTCTTCTGGAATGAACAAATTTTCACGGATGCTCTTGTCGATGGCGTCCGGAATCTTAGTACCTTCGGCCTTGTGGCTTTCGATAGCAAACTGGCAGCTCTTTGGCTCCTGGAAATTCCAGTTAGCAACGATGGCAAAGCGATCAAATCGTACCTTGAGGATTTCGCGCAGCTCTTTCTGATACTTGGTCTGCAATTTGCCGTATTCGGAGTTTTGCTTTTTCCACTGCTCCGCCAAGTAGACACACCGCGCCAGCACGAGAAGATCGCGGTCGAGAAATAGATTACTTGACCCGTCCCTGGGAATTAGAAAGCGGACCACATTACGATTGGCTTGCAGATTTTCTCGCAACCACTCACCCAGGGCTGCGCCTATCTTTGACGGTGCTTCCGGAACCACAAGAATTGGAATACGGTTACCCCATTGTGTGGGTGTGTCGCTCTCGTCCATATCCGCCCAGGGGTTGGTCTTCCATGCTTGCGGCAACACAATGACACGGTAGGGTAAATCAACGCCACTGCTGCCCTCCAGTACCACCCGCGTCTCTTTGGCAAGATGCAACCGATCCTCTTCATACTGAAACAGCTTATCGTTGCGAGCACTAGCAATGAGCTTGGCTTGGGGATTCTCCTCTTCTTTAAATATAAAGCGATTACCATCTTCATGGATGTTGAAGCTGTTTTCGACGATAGTGGCCAGCTCCACCTGAAAGCTATTATCATCGACAGGCTTATCCCTGGTAATATCCACGTGGAGTGTTGCCAGATCGGCTCCGGCCTGATTGACCACGGCTAGCGACCGCAGCCAGAGGGCTCCGATGATTTCTTCGAGGTGCGGTAATTTCTGGCCACTACCGGCAATCGCGTCGTTGACGGCCACAAGGTTTCGATGTGCCTTCTCGCGGAGTTTGGCGTGATGCTGATTGGCAACGGAATCAAGCAGTGCGGCAATACCGCTTGCTTCGTTATCAGGGCGAAAATCGGCAGCTGTCAGGATGGCCTTTTTCTCACCATTGCCTTTAAAGAGATCGGCCAATATGCGGATCAGATCACGCGTGCCCTGCGCACTCGTTGCAATGAGAACCTGGTCCTCCAACAACTGCATAAGATGTGGGGCATAGGGCCAAGCCTCCAGAAATTCGTCATGTATCCTCGCCTGTTCCGCTGGCGCGACACTCTTAAGTCGAAAGTATTCGCCGATGTGATTACCGATTAGTTCATCTATCGCCGACGCGTCCACTTGGATGCGGTTCTCAAACAATCTATGCAGTAATAGACGCAAACGATCATTCTTGGCTGACGGCCCCTGAAAATCCACGATAACGGGGTTGACCCGCTGGATCTGCTGAAACGCATCGGTATTACCATTACGCACAGAAACCACAAGAACGAGATACTCAGGATGCTCTTTTGCAATCTCGGAGAGAAGCTGGATAAAGTTGAATGCCCAACTCTTCCATGGATATTGCTTGGTGTTGGTCAAGCCATCGTACCAGGTTTGAAACTCATCAAGAATCAGGGCAGTTGGAGTGTGCTGGAACATTTCCAACAGGATTTCATCACTGGGAATATCAGTTTTTGCATCACCAAGAGCCTCCCATTTACCTCGGCAATAACCACCGTGCGGGTGGTTGTCGAACAATAGATCCCATAGGTACTTGTATCGCTGCCTGTGGAGACTTTCACCAATAACGTGCATCCCATGTCGAAGAGGGAGAGCACTAATCTTCGGATCTCCTAAAATTTGCGACCAGTTATCAAGCCATTGTTGGGTAGCCGTTTGATCAGTGAAAGCATGATAGAGCACAGCCATCAAATGCGACTTACCTTGGCCCCTTTCCCCTTTTATGGTCACGGGCCGACCCTGGGATGGCCCAGCGGCTTCCAATATTTTCAGCACATCCTGTGACGGGTAGGTAATACGCAGAAAATCCTCTGCAGAAACCTGTGTGGCACCAGTGTTGTTATTGTTAGTCAGTTCAATTGCCGTGCCTTTTAAGCGACGCCCCTTAAACTCATCTCGCAGAGTTAGGCCAAGCATGATTTCCTCCATATCTGATTAGTGCACACCGTAGTCGCGCTCATATTATCTTTCTCCTTAATCACTTCTCAGCCCCCCACACAACTTGGCCATGTTTCATCTAGCACTAATCCATATTGTTTGTTTTCTGTTCGCGTATCCACTGCTCAACATCTTCTTTCTTAAATCGCCAGCTTCCACCGACCTTGAAGCCCGGTAATTTCCCCTCAGCAGCAAGACGATACGCAGTCTTCTCAGCCAATTTTAGATATTTGGCAACTTCTTTCAAGGTCAAAATTTCATCAGTCATAGCATCACCTATAAGGCAATTGCTTCGCGCTCCTCATCTACGTTGCGAATTCAATCTACTCAAGTTCATTTTTTCTACTTTGATTTCTCTCTTTTATTTCACACTGGAAACCAAGCAACGAATCTTCGAGTCTACTGTCACTAAGCGTTAATCTAACATGGTCTAGCAATTCAAAGCCTTCATTAAAATCATCGTATGGAACAACATCAGAATTAAAGGCGCATATATATTGGAAGCCTGTTTCTAAGCCCTTTTTGTGGGCATGCTCAAGAGCTTGTGCAATTTGGCGGCTTCCTACACCATCAAACATCGTACTATCATAAACAAGAAAATTGATTTGTTTAACCTCTGTGAACTTTTCCACCAGCATAAGATCGTAACAAAATACTTTCATCCTCCCGACCGCTTCGCTGTTACTCCTTGGTATTTCCACATCAAAACTATATGCGTTTTCTCTTATGCTACTTTTCTCAGAAACATTTATTATCAGGTTGCGTATACCACTGAAGTCTGCCACTCATTCCACAGCAAGGCTGCCACCTGAACCAGAGTAAAGCTGCCACCCATCGGAGCGCAGCGGC
>RCMY010001304.1_pt1 | contig 40624 bp, 30 predicted proteins | sample 2041341 | NCBI WGS metagenome assembly RCMY01 (sample SAMN09708234, study PRJNA481090) | Marine sediment metagenome, whole genome shotgun sequencing project. | reverse complement strand
GTGTCGGGGTCGGTGGTCTCGATGCTGTTGATCGTGTCGGACAGCGTGCGGTTGATGGTGTCGGCGGTGGTGTTCATGGGATGCTCCATTTCTCGGGGGTTGCTTGAAATACTACGCATTCTGCGTGGGATAGCAACGGGATGAGTCAAGAGTCACGCCTGGCGGGAAACGATCTACGCTGCGTCCGTGGCGCACCCGAATCACTTCGACGACGACGACCCGTACCTCGAGCGCGTCCGTCAGCTCGCTGCTGCGTTGCCCCAGACCGACGAGAAGGTCTCGCACGGTCGACCGACGTTCTTCACCAAGAAGGTGTTCGCCTATTACGGCGGATCGGTGAAGAAGAACGACGAGTGGATCGAACACGGAACGTCGATCATGGTGCAACCCGATCCGGGCGACCGGGCCGCGCTCCTCGAAGACGAGCGGACATACGTGCCCGCCTACCTCGGCCCGTCGGGGTGGATCGGCATCGACATCGACGACGACACCGACTGGACCGAGATCGGCGAACTCCTCGACGCCTCGTACCGATTCACTGCACCGAAACGTGCGATCGCTGAACTCGACGCCGAAATCGGCTGAGTTCTCCTCTCACGAACGGCCGACCACCCGCCGCATTCGTGACACCAGGCGGCGCCACCGACCGGTGATGTCGGCCACTGGAACATCGCAGCGGTCCGCGTCGCATTGGTCGTCCAGCGCTGGAGGGTGCGCTTCGTGCCAGCGTTCGAGAAACGCCCCGACGTCGATCGCAACGGTGGTCGAGGGTGGGCCAACGGCGCCGCGGCTGTTGATGTGGCGGATGCGTACATTCACGTCCTCGACGATGACCAGCGCCAGGTGCTCGTTCTGGGCGTGCATCGCTTCGTCGATCGCGGCGGCGCGCTCGGCGCGGATCTTGATCGTCGGGGGCAGAAACTCGAGATCCTCGGAGCGCAGCTTGGCCTTCACCCACCACAGTTCGTCGCGGACCGGGCCGATGTCGTCGATGGGCCGACCATGACCGGGGAGACCATCGAACGCTCCACCGGCCTGCCCCTCGGAGATCTGGCGCTCGATCCAGGATTGCCAGCTGACGCCTTCAGGTTTGCGTTCGGTCATCGGACGGCGTCGTCAGCAGGCGTCGATCCAGTCGACCTCGAGCATGAATGCGCCGTCGACGCCATCGGAGATGATGATGCCGATCTCGCTCACCTGCTGCGGGTCGAAGGCCGGTGCGTCGACGGGCTGGCCGAAAACTGTCGGCCGGAGGTCGTCATAGCGGACCTCGACCGTCGACCATCCATCTTCGTCCGACGGCCCGTCGATGATGATGTCGGCACCGTGTGCGATCCGCTGGCGGGTGCCGGGCGCATCGTTGAAGGTCACGCTGTACGTGCGGCCGTCGTGTCGGAGGCGCAACACGATCCGGTCCGTGCCGACCAGCTCGTCACCGATCGTGCGAAGTCGAACCGACGTGAAGCCGCCCCCGGCGGTCACGACATCGCCGGAGAACCGCATCGAGGAGTCGGCGAAGTCGACGAATCCCGATGATCGGCCTCCCATCACTCCGTCGTTGACGATGACCCAGTTCGCCCGGTGAGCATCGGGATCGTCGAAGTCGGTGAGGCGACGGCAGTCGCCCGACGAAGCAGGAATTGAGGTAACGGTCGAGGCAGATGCTGTCGTCGCGGTTTCCGCAGTCACGGCATCGTCTGCATCCGTCGTGTCCGAGACGGTTGGTGCAGGCGCGGGTCCGGTGGGCGAGCTCGAAGTGTCGGGTTCGGAGGTGTTGGTCACCGTGGGTTCTCCAGTCGATTGAGGCGGTTTGTCGGCTCCACATGCGGCGAGCGCGAGTGCACCGACCAGAGCGATGGCCCCGATGGTGCGACGCGATCTGATGATCATCGGAGAATCCTGCCGGTTGGGCACGATACGTCTTCGGTGCGACTGCCGTGGAGGGATGTCATGCCTTCACCGGCTGAGTGGGCGAGTGGCGCCAGGCCCAGCTCGGCGACCATGCTTTCGAGTGACGCCGGTCAGCCGGTGATGGCGCCGACCTTGCCTTTCAAGCAATCGGTGAACGTGTCGAGGCCGGCGACCTCATCAGCGCCCTGGTAGCCGCCGTTGCTGCGCTCGAGCCCGTCCATGTCGAAATAGCCCGCCTCGTTCAAGTTCACCGCGAAGGTTGCAGCCGCCATGAATTGTGCCTTGGCGTCGGGGAAGCCGTTGCCGCGGATCTTCGTCCACCGTTCGGTCTCCTTGGCCGCTCGAACGCCGTCCTTGAATCGCTCGGTGATTCCGAGAACCGAAGTGGCACCGAATCCGGAAACGAACGCTTTCGCCGTCGGATACTCCTTGCGCAGGGTGTTCAACACCTTCGCTGCCGCGGCCGCATACGTGGCATCGTCCTTGTCGTAGGCGGGGAGATCGACGGTCGCGCCGCCATCTTTCGGTGGAACGAGGGAGTCGAGCGCTTGCTTGAGCATTTCGTTGCGCAACGCGATCGCATCTGGATCGGTGAGCGTTGTGTCTTCGCCGAACTCGATCAGTTCGATGATCCTCGCCTCGAACTCGATCGCCAACTTGTCGCTGACCGTGGCGGGCGGAGATCCATCCGGGGGAGGTTGGTCGGCGCCCGGAGTCGGCGTGTTGGTGGCCCATTTCGAGCCGCACGAGAAGATGGTCGACGGATTGATCAGGTTGAAGATCGCCGTTGCCTTGCCGCCCGTACCGGGGATGAGGTCGACGAGGAACGACGCTGCCGCAAGCGCGCCGAGTACGGCACCGCACACTGGGCAGAGGAAGGTGGTCAGAATGATGGGGGCAGCGGCAAGGATCACGCCGGCTGCGAACTTCGTGAAACGGATTGCGGTGGAGACCTGCTCGTCGACCTTGGATTTGTAGCTGGCCTCGATGGTGAGGTGGTCGTCCACGAATGCAAGTGCGGAGTAGTAGTCGTCGACGGCGTTTCCGGACTCCTCGTCGATCACCCGCGTCAAGGACGCGTCGATGATGCCGGACTTGAATTGGTACCACTCCTTGGTACTGGACTCGACCCGCGTCGGCCTGCCGAGGTAGCGGGGGGCGCTCACGCTGAGTGCCGTGCCGACGATGTAGCGACCAGAGCCGTCCGGGCAGTTCGGCGCCGGCTCGACGGTCACGGCGACGCCGAGCACGACCACTTTGCATTCGGCAACGAGGTTGGCGCTGATCGTCTTCACCGGAGTGCTCGTCGTGGTCACGTCAGCTTGGTATTCGAACCCGAACTCCGACATGACGGGCAGGAACGGAGTTCCCCCGGTCCAGCTCTCGAGATACAGCCCGGGCAAGCTCACGCCGGCGCGGGCCGCGACGCGGGTGCCGTCAGGGTAGGTGTTGTCGAATGACTCGCACGCCAAGTACTCGTACCCGGTGAAGTTGCCGTTGGCGTCGTATTTGAGCACCGGGTCCGAGAGGTCAGTGGTCTCGAGCCACGGCCGGAGTGGCTGTTCGGAGGCGACGCCGCGCGAGTTGAAGGCGAGTGTTGTCAGGGCGACCCGGTCGGCCCCATAGAGAACGTTGTTCGGGTCGTCCTTGATGCGGATGGTGAAACTGGGTTGGATGTTCTGACAGATCGACGCGGTGACGTACAGCGCACCGCTGACCGGGCCGGAACAGCGCATCGGGAAGCAGTCCGAGAAGTAGCCGCCGCGAGTCTGAGCGTCGGCGTAGAGGCCCGGGACGTCGAGGTCTTTGACCGGGGTCAGCGGGAGCTGGGTCCCGCGTCGGGTCCTGACGTTCTCGACCGCACGCTCATAGGCCTCGGTGTCGCCCCGATAGTCGGCGAAGCTCGAACGCTCGACGGCGAGTTCTTCGCGAACAACATCCGTCCAGACCTTGCCCTGGTCCAGGTAGTAGCCGTCGCCGCAGCCGGTGTCGCCCAGCTCGAGGTGCCCGCCGGGGTCGTCGATCGACAGCCGCGAGCACACCGATTCGAGGAAGAAGCTTGCCGTTGCCGTCGTGTCATCGGCAGCGATGACGACCGATGCTTGGAGTTGGTCGGCGACCGAGGGCGTGACATTGTCGCTCCAGCCGGTGAACTCGGCCTCCGGTTCGATGACGGTCGCCTGCAAACCCACGGTGCTGTCGGTGATGTATCGGTTGGTTCCGTCGGGGCAGTTCGCCGGATCGAGTGCAGTGAGTTCGCCGACGGGGGTGCCCCATGTCAGATCCCCGGCCCACGAGGTGCCTTGACCATCGTCGTTGAGCCGGATCGGGGTGGTCGCCCCGTCGACGCTCAGTGTCAGCGTCTGGCAGCTGACGAAGCGAGCCACGATGTCGAGGTCGCCGGGGGCAAGATCGAAGCGAGCCCGAGCCTTGTCTCCGGCATCGACGACTTCGGTGCCGTTGACGAACCATCCGGCCGAGAACAGTTCAGCGTTCGAGTTCCCGACCTCGACGGTCACGGCAGGGTCGTAGATGTGGGCCTTGAAGCCGTCACCGAAGGGCGATGCGCAGTTCTCCTGCGTGAGAATCGAGGCGGTGGCGCCAGCATCAGGCGGGTCGACGCTGAGGGCGACCGAGCGGCAACGAGGGCCGAACACGGCCACGGCGTCGACCGGGCCGCCGACGGTGAAGCGGACCTCGCCGGAACGGCCGTCGAGCGGAGTCGTCGTTGCAGTGCCGGGCAATCCAGAAAAGCCGTACAGCTGGTCACGTTCGAGATACCACGGGTTGTACTCGGGATACACGTAGTACAGCAACGATGTGCCGACTTCGAAGCCATTGCCGCCGGTGGTGAGTTCGCAGCGGCCGTCGAACGAGGCGCCGTTCTCCTCGTTGCGTGACTGTGCCAACAGAATCGAGCCGTACTCGGACTGCCAGGTGTCGAACCCGGGCTCGCCTCGCTGGGTGAGCATCGACACCGGGAAGCAGGCCAATTGGAAGTCGGCGTACAGCAACCAGGTGTCGAAGTCGTCGGTGATGGTGAATGTGGCCGCGGGGGTTGCGGCGACCTCGATGCGGCTGCGCCATCGGACGAATTCAGACGGGTCGATCGGTGTGGCGACCACGGTCACCTCGGTGCCGGCGAGGTAGCCGGTGCCCAAGTCGGTGCGGCAGTTGGTCGGTGAGTCGTTGCGAACTGTGCCGCCGCGCGGGTTGGCCGAGAGCACCTCGATGGCGTAACAACCACCGACTTGGATCGGCCGTTCGAACTCGTGACCGAGCCAGCGCGCATCGCCCGAGTAGCGCACCCGGAGCAGCGTGTCGCTCCGCCCGATCTCATTGCGGCCCAAGCGTGCTGCGCACCGCCCGGCGGACAGCGGCACGTTGTCGCAGCCGGGCTGACCGACGACGGTGATCGTGCCGGTGGCGTCGGGAGCAAAGTTCCAGGTGATGTCGAAGGTGGTGTCAGCCAGAACGTTGGCGGGGGCCGACACAGCCTGGGTCGACGACTGTCGAAGATCGACGTTCAGCGCGGCCGGTGTGCTCGTGGCGGGCTCGTGGGCCACGTCGCCGGCATACGAGGCCGTCACGGTGTGCGTGCCTGCTGTCTCCCAGGCGATGAAGCACTGCGTCGTGGTGTTCGTGCCGAAGAACGCTGCCAAACAGGTCGTGCCGTTGTCGGCCTCGACGGTGACGAGGCCTCCGAAGCGCTCCGGGCGCCCGGGCTCGGTGGCGCGAATCGACACGGTGACCGGGGTTCGGAAGCCGACGACGGCAGTTCCGAATCGGACGTCGGGGGTGATCTCGACACTGCGTCGGTCGAGGCTGACAGCGGTCGTGGCGTCGACGATTTCAAAGGTTCCGCTGGGGGCGATGAACTCGGCCCAGATCGTGTCACGTGGGTAACCGAGGTTGGTCGACGTCACGTCGAGTTCGAGCACGGCGACGCCGTCGACGACGTTTGTGGTTCCGAGTGCCGTCACGATGCTGGTGCCCCAGGCTCGGGACTGGAACATCACGCGACCGAAGGGCTTGGCGGTCGACGTTGTGGACTCGACGGTGGCAGTGACGACCAAGCGGTTGCCGATCTGCGGCGTTGCCGTGTTGGTCGTCAGGGTCATCGTCGTGGCAGCGGGAGCAATCGACACGGCGAGTGCGGCGGTGCCGCTGCCGATCGCGCTGGTGCCGCTGAACGTTGCGGTCAAGCCGGTGGTGTCGAGCGGGAGCCGAGGCTGGCCGACCGGGCAGATCCGGTCATCGCCGACGCACAGGGCCGTGCTGGTGGCGACGCCGTTGACGATCGGCAGCCGTGCCTGTAACAGCACGCCGGAAGAGGTCCGTAGATCGACCGTGCCGGATCTGGTGACGACGATCGGCGTGACGACGTCGACCGCGATCGAGACCGTGTCGCCGTAGTGGAGGATGCCGGGGTCGGCGAAGGCGATGGTCGGGGTGGCGCGCACGGCATCGATGCGAAGCGGTGCTGCATCCTGCTGCACGAAGTTCGCGTCGCCGGAATACGAGGCGGTGAAGAACGTGCTGGTGTCAGTGAGGGTGACATCGAGTGTGGCCGCACCGTTGGCAACGTTTGCCGTTCCGATCTGCCCGGCTGGCGTCGAGAAGGTGACCGTCCCCGAGGGGCCGGCTCCGATGTCGTCGAGGTCGACGGTCAGTGTGATGAGGTCGCCGACGGTGGGGGAGGCAGCATTGGTCGTCGTGACCGGGTTGGCCGAGGCCTTCGTCACCCTGATTCGCACGGGTGTGAGGCGATTGGTGGCCGGTTCGAAATCGGTGTCGCCGGTGTAGGACACGACCAGCTCGATGGTGGCGCCGACTTGGATGAGGTCGGTTGCGAACACAAATCGACCGGTGGTGTCGAGGGGAGTCTGGCCGAGCGGCACGCCATTGGCGGTGAACGAGACGGTGCCCCTCGGCTTGGTCGTGATGCCTGACGAGACCACGCCGTCGAGACGGACGGTGTCGCCGTAGGTGACCTCGAGTGAGACGGGATCGAAGACGACGAGATCAACGGGCCGGCGGCTCACGGTGATGTTCGTGATGTCGGTCGTGGCGGCGAAGTCGACGTCACCGCTGTAGCTCGCTGTCAGTTCGACGGGGCCTGCGGCGCCGGGGGTGAAGGTGAAGAAGGTGCGTTCGCCGGTGAAGCCAGTCGAGGTGACGGCCACGCCGTTGGCCATCAGCGTCACCCGCCCGCGCAGCGCGCCGGTGCCGGGCACCTCGGGAGTGGCCGAGATCGTGACGTTGATCGGCGAACCGACGACGGGGTTCGCCGGGAACGTGGTCGTACTGAGCGCGACGTTCGCCAGGCTGACCGTGTGCGGAAGGCGAGCCGACGTGACCGCGGTGTAGTTGACGTCGCCAGAGTATTCGGCGACGAACTCGTGGTCGCCGAGCGCGATCCTCGGCATCGTGACGGTGATTTCGCCGGTCGGGCCGAGGGTTCCGGTTGCCAGACTCGCGCCGGCGACTCCGCCCGTGAGCAAGAAGAAGTCGACGTCGCCGCTGGGAACGAGACCGGCGATCGCGGGAACTTGCGCCGTCAACGTGAGTGGTTCTCCGACGACTGATGTCGCAGATGATGCAGTGAGTCCGACGGTCGGCACGAACTTGGACACGGTGTGCGGCGTCGTGGTCGAACTGGCCCCGAAGCCGGGTTCAGGAGTGAACACCACTTGCAGGTCATGCCGGCCGGGTGCGAGTGAGAGGTCGAAGCCGGCGGTGCCGCCGGTCAGCGTTCCGGAGGCGATGATCGAGGCGCCAGGTACGCCGGCGAGGATGTCGTAGACGGTGATCGAACCGGCAGCGTTCGCAGCAGTTCCAGCGGCGGTGACGGTCACCGTTGCGGTCACGTTGGCTCCGGCCGCCGACGGTGAGACCGGCGCGGTGCTGAGTTCGGTCGTCGTCATGGCCTCGCGCACGTCCACGGTCGTGCTCGCAAACGAGGGAAGGTGGCTTCCGCCGATCGAGCCCGGGTTGTAGTCGGCGAAGATGGTCGTCATGCCGGGTGGGAGTTGCGACGAGGTGATCTCGGCGCGGCCGCCGGCCAGGACGACATCGGTGGGTCCGCCGGGCAACCCATCGAAGCGGACCACGCCGGTCGGGGTGCCGTTCGTACTGGCGACATCGGCGACGATGGTGATGTCGTTGCCGTAGACGATCGGGGTGGTCGGGCCGGTGACCGTGGTGGTCGACTCGAATCCGGCGATCACCGTGATGCTCGCGGTGCCGCTCTCGTAGAACGCGTCACCGGCGTACGTCGTGGTGATCGTGTGCGTGCCGGCCGTGAAGTTGACCGGGGTGCCGATGATGTCGTCACCCAAGAAGCCGGTGAGGTTTGTCCGCGCGACTTCGCTGCCGTCGACGTCGATGGTGAGCAGCCCGGTGGGGCCGCCGCCCTCGGTTGGAAACGCAGGGTCGGGGACGAGCCAGGCCGACCCGTACACGGTGATCGGTGTGCCTGCAGGGAAGGGCGACGGTTGCGATGTGCTCGTGTTGACGTCGACCGGGAGCAGCGCCACGAGTGGGGCCGCGATTGGTGCCGCAACGACGAGCGGTGCAGCGACGACATCTGCTTCGATCGGAACGGTCGTCGGCGGTGCCGGCTCGGGTGCGGCCGCGATCGTGGTGCCCTGAGGCGGTGTGAGGACGACCAGTTGCAGCAGGAGGGCGGCTGCCGAGACGGTCGCGACCTGTCGTGTTCGTGATCCGCTCATCGGTCGAAGGTCGAGTTCGTCGCTGGTCGGAGATGGCGGTGACTCGACGCGATACAGCACCACCAACGCAACGATGAGGAGCGGGGAGACAAGGAGCTGGACGACCATTTGGAGCGCGACGCGCACGCCAGAAGGGCCGTCGAACGAGGCGGTGAGCCAGATGGTCAGCGCGTTGGCGCCGAGTGAGATGCAGGCCGCCAGCAGGAGAACGAGAGTCGGACCGACGATCGAACCGCGGGTGCTCTCCCAGCCACGGCGCAGGGCAGCGCGGACACCGAGGCCGTCGAGGAGTGCGGCGGGTGCGGCGAAGGCGGCGCGGACGGCCATGGCAATGGCCGCGGCGAACGGCACGGCGAGCACCGCAAGCGTGCGCGGAGACGGCCAACGTTCGGCGAGTTGCGTACGCCGCGCGACCGGCGTGGCGGCCAGGCCGATGAGGCCGACGAGGACGAACGCCGGCGTCAGGGCGATGGCGGTGATTCCGGACAGGAGCCAGGCGACGAGGACGACGGTGACCCTCGGCAGCCGCCGCAGCGATGCGCCCGCGGCGCTCACGAGCGACGTGGGGCGGTCTTGCGACACGCCGTCGGCGACGAACCCGGTGATGCCGGCCCAGACGATGGCACCGATGAAGATGGCGACGAAGATGGGGAGGGCCGCGAGCCCGAGCATCGCGACGAGGCTGGTGCGATTCGGATCTTCGTTGATCCGGGCCACGACTCGGGGGCCCATTGCCTGTGCGTACGGAATGAGCACGAGCATGGTCGCGGCGAAGATCGCGCTGAAGGCTGCCGCCGCCGGTACGACGACTCGCCTGCCTGCATGGAGGACGCGTCGGGTCAAGGCCCAAACCGTCGTGAAGAGTCCCAAGAGTGTCCGCCTTCTTGTGGGCTCCGGTCACTGGTGTGCGACGCGAAGCGACCTCACGGTACCGCGTTGGCGGGTTGCGAAGACGGTTGGTCTGCTGCCGGGTCGGGTTGCCCGGGCTGAGACGCGGTGCTCCGGTCTGACCGTCACGCGGTGTTGTTCTCGTCCGGGAGCTCTGCATCATCACGTAGTGTCGGGTTCGACGAGAGGACTCGAATGAGCGCAAGCGAAGAGAACGCTCCGAAGCTCAGGCTGCGAATTCCGGCTCCGGCGCGAGGCGAACACGCTCCCGATCCAGTGAGGTACGTCAGCGGTGCCGGCGAGATGCGCAAGCCGGCGCTCGACGAGAAGGTCGAGCGCATTGCACTCATGCGCAAACAACTCGTGCGGGTGCTCGACGAGAACGGCCGAGCGGTCGGCGAGTGGGTGCCTGACCTCTCGGTCGCCGACAAGATTCGGGGCCTGCGCGACATGTTGCTGACGCGCACCTTTGACGCTCGAATGCTGCGTGCCCATCGGCAGGGCAAGACGTCGTTCTACATGCAGTGTCTCGGGGAAGAAGCGATCGCTTGCGCTCAACAGCGGGCATTGCGGCCCGGTGACATGCACTTCCCCACGTATCGCCAACAGGGGTTGTTGATCTCGTCGGGATATCCGCTGGTCGACATGATGAATCAGATCATGTCGAACGAGTTCGACCCGTTGCACGGCCGTCAGTTGCCGGTCATGTACTCGGTGAAGACCCACGGTTTCTTCTCGATCTCCGGGAACCTCGCCACGCAGTACATCCAGGCCGTGGGGTGGGCGATGGCGTCGGCGTTGCGCGGCGGCACCGAGATCTCGTCGGCGTGGATCGGTGAGGGTGCAACAGCCGAATCCGACTTCCACGCGGCGCTCGTGTTCGCCTCGACGTATCAGGCTCCGGTGATCTTGAACATCGTCAACAACCACTGGGCGATCTCGACCCCTGAGGACTTCGCCCGAGGTGCGTCGGCGACGTTCGCTGACCGCGGCTACGGCTTCAGCATTCCCTCGTTGCGCGTCGACGGCAATGACTACCTCGCGGTCTACGCCGCGTCGCAGTGGGCTGCGGAACGAGCTCGGGCGAACCTCGGCCCCACGATGATCGAGTGGGTCACCCTGCGCGTCGGTGCGCATTCGACGTCCGACGACCCGTCCGTCTATCGGCCGCCACACGAGGCGGAGAACTTCCCGCTCGGCGACCCGGTGCAGCGGTTGCGCCAGCATCTCGAGGCCATCAGCGAGTGGGACGAGGCCCGTCATCAAGCGCTGCAGGACGAGGTCGACGCCGAGATCGCCACAGCGTTTGCCGAAGCCGACTCCCACGGGTCGGTGAAGACCGGCGATGTCGGCAGCGCCCGAACCATGTTCGACGACGTGTACGCCGAGTTGCCGCGGCACCTTCGGGAACAGCGCGACAAATTGGAGGAGACGTCATGACGGCGATGACGATGATCGAGGCGATCCGCGACGCGCATGTCGTGGCGATGGAACGCGACGATTCCGTGGTGGTGTTCGGCGAAGACGTCGGCTACTTCGGGGGTGTGTTCCGCTGCACCCAGGGCCTGCAGGAACGCTTCGGTGACCATCGGTGCTTCGATTCGCCGATCAGCGAGGCGGGCATCGTCGGCGCCGCAGTCGGGATGGCTGCATACGGGCTGCGGCCGTGCGTCGAGATCCAGTTCGCAGACTACGTGTATCCCGCCTACGACCAGATCGTGTCCGAGGCAGCGCGGCTCCGGCATCGTTCGGCCGGCGACTTCACCGCACCCCTCGTCGTACGGATGCCGACAGGCGGAGGCATCTACGGCGGCCAGACCCATTCCCAGAGCCCGGAAGCACTGTTCACACACGTGGCCGGTCTCAAGACCGTCGTCGTGTCGAACCCGTACGACGCGAAGGGCCTCCTCATCGCAGCGATCGAAGACGACGACCCGGTGATCTTCCTCGAGCCGAAGCGGGTCTACAACGGACCGTTCGATGGCCACCACGACCGACCGATCGTGCCCTGGTCCCAGCATCCGTTGGGCGAGGTTCCCGAGGGGCACTACGCCATCGAGATCGGCAAGGCCCGGACCCATCGGGAAGGCACGGAGCTGACGGTGCTCGCCTACGGCACGCTCGTGCACGTCGCACAGACGGCCGCCGAGGAGCAGGGCATCGATGCCGAGATCATCGACCTCCGCACCCTCGTCCCCCTCGACGTCGACGCGATCGTGGCATCGGTGCGCAAGACCGGGCGGTGTCTCGTCGTCCACGAAGCGACACTCACCTCTGGCTTCGGCGCCGAACTGAGCGCCACGGTGCAGGAGCGCTGCCTGTTCCACCTCGAAGCACCGATCGTGCGGGTCTGCGGTTGGGACACGCCATACCCGCATGCACACGAGTGGTCGTATTTCCCTGGTCCGGACCGGGTCGGGCAGGCGATGAGGGAGGTGGTGTCGCAATGACCGTCTTCGTGATGAAGCTGCCCGACGTGGGCGAAGGTGTTGCAGAAGCTGAGATGTCGCCGTCGGTGACCGCGTCACGCCCGACACCGTCATTGCCGAAGTGCTCACCGACAAGGCAACCGTCGAGGTGTCGTCACCGGTCGACGGTGTGGTCGTCGCCGTGCATGGCGAGCCGGGCGACTTGCTGGCCGTCGGGGGCGACCTGATCGGTATCGAAACCGACGAGGTGCCGACCGACGTGGCGAGTGTCGAGGGGTGGCCCGAGCCGACCGTCGAGCAACCCGACGATGTCGAGCGGGCGCCGACCGAGCGCGACGACTCGGACGGCGTCGAGGCTGCACGTGTGGCCGACCCCCGCGGCACCCGCGTCACGGCAGCACCGGCGGTGCGTGCTCGGGCTACTGCACTCGGGCTCGATCTCGCAGCGATCAGCGGAACCGGCCCGGACGGTCGTGTCGTGCATGTCGACCTCGATCGCACACTCGTCGGTCGATCCGGCGGAGCGGGAACATCTGCGAGTGCGTCGCCGCTCGTTGCCGCATCGGACAGTGGACATGCCGTGCCGGTACGCGGCGTCCGCCGCCGCATCGCGGAACGTCTGTCGGCGGCATGGAACGACATCCCGCACATCACCTACGTCGACGACGTCGACATGACCGAACTCGAGCGGCTGCGAGCGGTGCTGAACGATGCCGGCAGCGGTGACGCCGTGCGCCTGACGATCCTGCCGTTCCTCGCGCGAGCGATCGTCATCGCCGTTGCCGACCAGCCGGGGCTCAACGCGCACTACGACCATCCTTCGGAGACACTGACGACCTATCGCACCGTGCACATCGGCATCGCGACCCAGACCGATGACGGCCTCCGCGTGCCGGTGGTCCGTCACGCCGAGGCGCACGGCGTTCGAAACTTGGCGGCCGAGATCGGCCGCGTGGCCGAGGCGGCGCGCAACGGGTCTGCGACACGTGACGAGCTGTCCGGGTCGACGATCACGATCTCGTCGCTCGGGGCGATGGGTGGGCTGGTGACGACGCCGATCATCAACCCGCCGGAAGTCGCGATCATCGGTGTGAACAAGATGGAGACCAAACCGGTGTGGCGCGACGGCATGTTCCAGCCCCGCCAGGTGATGAACCTGTCGTCCAGTTTCGATCACCGCATGGTCGACGGCTGGGACGCCGCCGCGTTCATCCAGCGCATCAAGGTGCTGCTCGAAACGCCGGCCCTCCTTTTCATCGACGGTGACTGACCGCCGTGGGCACCGGCAGCAATTGGTTGCCATCGCGTCGACAACACTTACGAAATCGCCGGCGACATCAACCCTGCCGACCTGCCATCGTAGAAGCGTGGCCTTCGAACCGATTCGCACCGAACGGCTGATTCTTCGACCCGTTGTAGCAGGCGATGTCGACGCCGCGTACGAGCGTCGCAGCCTCCCCGAAGTCGCGCGCTATCAAGACTGGGAGATGCCGTACACGCGTGAGCGGGCAGAAGAGTCGATCGCGAAACTGTTGGAGATGGATGGCCCCGCCAACGACACGGGGTACTCGCTCACCGTTGTCGACGCCGCCGCACCGGAGCGCATCTTGGGCGACCTCTACATCGGCACCACGTGGGGTGGACGCACGGGCGAGATCGGCTACACCTTCCACCCCGAAGCCTGGGGGAAGGGTTACGCCACCGAAGCTGCTCGAGCCGCGGTGAAGTACCTCTTCGACGACTTCGGTGTCGGCCGCGTCGAGGCGTCGTTGCACCCCGACAATGCCCCATCGGCGCGCGTCCTCGAAGCGTGCGGGATGCTGTTCGAAGGCTTGACCCGAGAGTCGTTCTGGGTCGGCGACGAATGCTCGAGCGACTTGCTCTACGGGATGACCCGTGATGACTGGGAGGCGTGGTGCAATCGGCCGAGGCAACGCCCTCAGCACGTCGAACTGGTGCCACTGTCGAACGAAAATCGACTGGCAGTCGGAGGCTTGGTCACCCACAAGTCCCAGGAGCGTTTCGTGACGCCGATGCTCGGCAACTTCCGCGACGCCCTTGCGCCGCCGTTGGTCCACGGAGCGCCGTTGGTGCCGTGGCCTCGGGCGATCGAAGCCGATGGCGAAGTGGTCGGTTTCGTCATGGGGACCGAGATGACCGACGCGCACCCGACCCCCTGCCTGTGGCGGTTGCTGATCGACCGGATGCACCAACGCAGGGGCATCGGCTCGGCCGCACTCGACCAATTCGAGCATCGGTGCAGAGACCAGGGTGCGACATCGGTCGAAGTGCACTGGTGCGAGGGTGCGGGCTCGCCCGCGCCGATGTATCTCGGGCGCGGCTACGTACCGTCAGGAAAGATCGAAGACGGCGAGATCCACGCGGTCAAACAACTGGCCTGAACGGGCGCACAAATCAGCGGAGGCATGAGGAAGTTGCGCACAGAGTGCGCAACTTCCGCATGCCTCCGAAGGAAATCTGGGTGGGGGAAGCGTCGTCAGTCGGTGGAGCTGTTGGCGATCAGCTGCCGGGCGATCACCTTGAGGCAGAGCGTCTCGTCGGCCCCTTCGAAGATCGACAGCACGCGGGCGTCGACGAAGAGGCGGCTGATCTCGTACTCCTCGGCGTAGCCCATGCCACCGTGGATCTGCATCGACTCGCGGGTGACCCATTCGGCTGCCTTGCAGACGTACGCCTTGACCATCGACGCTTCCATCTGCCCCTGGCCCTTGGCCATCAGGGTGGCAACGGCGTAGCTGAACTGGCGGCCGGCCTGGGTGAGCACGGCGATGCGGCCGAGCTTGGCGCGGATGAGCTGGTAGTCGATGATCGACTCACCGAACACCTTGCGGTTCTCGGCGTACTCGAGACCCAACTCGTATGCGGCCTGCATCACACCGACAGCACGCGCTGCGGTCTGCAGACGGCCGTTTTCGAAACCGGCCATCTGGTAGTAGAAGCCCTTGCCGAGGCCTTCTTCCATGCCGACCTGGTTCTCGGCGGGTACCCACCAGTCTTCGAGGGCGATCTCGTAGGAGTGCATGCCGCGGTAGCCGATCGTGTCGATCGGGCTGCCCGTCATCGAGCCGCCGGTGGACTTGCCGTCGATTTCCTGGGCGAACTCGAAGCCGTGAGCGTCTCCGCGCGGCTTGGGGACGATGAACAAGCTGAGCCCTCGGTGCGTCTTGGACCGGTCAGGGTCGGTGCGGGCGAGGAGTGTGAGTGCGTCGGCGCGTGCACCGAAGGTGCACCACGTCTTGACGCCGTTGATGACCCATCCGGCCTCACCGTTCGGCCCGTCCGCGCGGGTGGCCATCACCTTGATGCCGGCGACGTCGGAGCCGTAGTCGGGCTCGGTCACAGCAACTGCTGGCATGACCTCGGCGGTGGCGAGCAACGGCAGCCACTTCTGCTTCTGCTCCTCGGTGCCGCCCTTGACGAGCGCACGGGTCAGGATCTCGGGGCGGGTGATCAGTGAGCCGCCGATTCCGAGGCTGGCCTTCGACAGCGCCTCGGTCGCTGCGACCATGGCGATGTACTCCTCGTCACCACCCTCGGAGTAGCCGCCGTACTCGGCGGGCACGCTCAACCCGAACGCTCCCAGCTCGGCCATGCCGGTGATGATCTCCTCGGGCACGTCCGCGTTGGTGCGGTGCACGTGCTCGGCGTGCGGAGCGATCACGTTCTTGGCGAACGCACCGAAGGTGTCAGCGACCATCTCCATGTCGCTCGACAGATGCAGCGGACCGGCGACGTCGGCGAGCGACGCCATGAACTCAGCGGAGCGGAACTCCGACATGAACGCGTGTGCATTGGCGAGCGGGTCGCGGTCGACGCCCCAGTCAGCTTCTCGACCGAGCACCTTGCCGGCCAGGTCGTGCAGCATGTCGGCAGCGAAGGCACAGCAGATCTTCGCCTCGGACTCACCCTTGTTGCCGTAGTCGATCAACGACTTCGCAGTGGCGACAGCAGATGCGGCGTGGGCGATCTCGTAGGCCAGCACCTGATGCGTGTCCGGACCGCCCTCGAGCGCAGCGAGACGACGCACGGCTTTGCCCACCACTCGGTCGGCGAGATCGATCGCGTCGTTGCAGGCGGGCAGGTCAGGAGTGGCGATTGCCGTCTCGAGGCTCATGAACGACAAAACTACCCGTGGGTAACCGAGTGGGGTGAATCCGTGCCTCGGTGCCACGATGTGACTCGTGTCAACCATCTGTGTCTTCTGTGGGTCGAGCAGCGGGATCGATCCCGCCTTCGTGACGGCGGCGGCCGACCTCGGTACCGCCATTGCAGTGGCCGGCCACCGGCTGGTGTACGGCGGCGGTGACGTCGGGTTGATGGGTGTCGTGGCAGATGCAGTGCTCGCTGCAGGGGGAGAGGTGACCGGGGTGATCACCGAGCAGCTCCTCGCACTCGAGGTCGGTCACGCCGACCTCACGAGTCTCGAAGTGACCGCGGACATGCACTCACGCAAGGCGCGGATGGCCGAGCTGGCCGATGGTGTCATCGTGCTGCCCGGCGGCTTCGGTACCTATGAGGAGGCATTCGAAGTCCTCACCTGGAATCAGCTGGGCATCGTGTCGATGCCGATTGTGTTCCTGGACGTCGTCGTGGATGACGAAGCCGGAGGTGGTGCTGCCGGCAGCGAGTTCAGCCGAGGCTTCTACGAGCCGTTGTTCGACTTCATCGACGGTGCGGTCGCCGCAGGGTTCATGAAGCCCGAACACGGTGCGTTGGCGCAGCGTGCGAGCAGTGCCGCCGATGCAGTGGGGATCGCCGTCGGTCCGCCGCCGAGATTCACCCGCAAGTGGGTCGGCTGAAGCCTTGGGTGGCCCCGTGCGCGGTCGCTGCCCGGGTACACGACCATGTCCACCCCTGGCCGTCACGCTGCACGACTCCGCACCCTCAGGGTGCCGCTGATCGTGCCACTGGTCGTGATGGTCACCGGATCGCTCATCGCTGCGGGGTGCACCACCGAGACCTCGGGAGTCGATTCCGCGAGCTCCGACGCAGTGCCGTCGAGCGACACCGCAGAGGAGCCCATCGAGTCCGATCCGGGCACGAGCGACGCTCCTGACACTGACACCGACACCGACACGGACACCGGTACCGAGCCGCCGACCACTGAACCGGTCGAGCCCGAGCAGTTCGGCACCCTCGACTGGTCGGACTGCGACGACGCCGGCAACTCCGCCGTCGCTCTGGAGTGTGCCACGCTGCAGGTGCCGCTCGACCACGCCGACCCCGACGGGGCGATGATCGACATCGCCGTCGCGAAGTCGGCCGCGACCGGTGACCGGGACGAACGCATCGGCTCACTCGTGTTCAACCCGGGCGGCCCGGGCGGGTCCGGTGTCGAAGCGCTGGGCTTTCTGCCCCTGACGATGTCGCAGGACATCCTGGAGCGATTCGACCTGGTCAGCTTCGACCCTCGCGGCGTCGGGGCCAGTACCGCGCTGGCCTGCGACAATGACCTCGACGACCAGGTGTCACTGCTCGCCGACGGCGACGACGCGGCATGGCAGCAACTCGTCGACGATGCAGCTGAGCAGCTCGCCACGTGCGACGCCGAGACGATCGCGTTGAGCGAGTTCGTCGGCACCAACAACGCCGCGCGCGACATGGACCTCCTGCGCGAAGCCCTCGGCGACGAGGGCCTCACCTACGTCGGCTACTCCTATGGCACCCGGCTCGGGGCGACTTATGCCGAACTCTTCCCTGACAACGTGCGGGCCCTCGTCCTCGATGCTGCGGTGAAGCCGATCGTCGATTCCGCTGAGATCAACGCCGAGCAGGCGGGTGGCTTCGACCGCGCCCTCGAGAACTTCGCTGCGGCCTGCGACGCAGACAGTGACTGCGTCCTGGCCGAACTCGGACCGACCCTCGACGTGATCGATTCTCTCGAAGCCGAGATCGCGGACGTCGGTCAGTTCGCCACCGACGACCCGGACCGAACCCTGTCGCCCGGTGAACTCAGCCTCGGCATCGCCGCAGCGCTCTACAGCAAGGAGTCCTGGCCGTTCCTCGCGTCGGCGCTCTACACCGCCGAGACCGAGCAGGACGGATCGCTGCTGCAAGTGCTCGGGGACTCCCTGGCCGGTCGACAGATCGAGGGCACCTACGACAACTCTCAAGTCGCCAACGGCTTCATCACCTGCGCCGACGACCCGGCCCGCCCCGACACAGCGACGCAGCAGCAGATCGCCGACGCGACCGGTGACAGTTCGATCTACTTCGGTGAGTTCCTGCGGGCGTCGACGGGGTGCCTCGGGATCGGCCCGGCAACCGACCCGATCACCATCGGCCCTGCAGCGGGCGCGGCGCCCATCGTCGTCATCGGCAACACCGGCGACCCGGCGACGCCGTATGAATGGTCCGTCGAACTCGCCGAGGCACTCGACAGCGCCGTGCTCTACACCGTCGAAGCAGAAGGACACACCGCATACGGCAGCATCGAATGTGTGGGTGACGACATCGATGCCTACCTCATCGACCTCACCGTGCCCGCCGCCGGCTCGTCGTGCTCGGACAACGCCGACGCCGACTTCTTCGTCCCCGCTGGTGAAGGCGAGATCGACCAGTTGCTCGCTTTCTTCGACTGCGCCCGCGAAGAAGGCGCCGACATCCCCGAGTTGAGCACCGCCGACATCCTGGCTGATCCCACCCTCGACAGCGTGCTGGCCGAGGTCGACCTCGACAGCGCCGACGTCGCTGTGGCCTTTGCAGCCTGCTTCGACCTGCTTCCCAGCATCTGATCGCGCCGTGCGACGGGCGTGCCGTCCACAGGTGTCCACACGTCCTCCACATGCTCTCCACTGGTCACGCACAGGAATCGGTGAGAAAGACACAGGGTTGCGGGGCTTGTTGCCCACAGGGATCCACACGGACAATGGACGCATGGCCCATTCCCTGTTCACCAGCGCTGAGCCCGTGGCCCCTTCTCGGGTCGTACGGCGTCGGCGACATCACCGTTCGACGCTGCGGCAACTCGATCGTCGTTCCTTGGAGCGCGAGGGGTGGCGTACGACGCTCGAACTGCGTGAGAACCACGTGCGGCTCGACAATGGTCAACTGATCGACGTCGAGACGTTCTGGATGGCCGAAGCCGAACGCGACGGTGTCGTGATCTGTGCCGCAGAGCGGTCGGAATCGCGCGCTTGGTCACGATTGCACGCGATGTCCCGAGCGGGTCACGGAGAATTCACGCAAGTCGCGAGCGCCTGAGCAGGGGCTTCGCGATTCGTTCGCGGAATCTTGCGGATTCGCCTCCGTTACCGTTGACACTCCCATCTTGCACTGGTGTAATTACGGACCCGCAACCACGTGAGCAACCACAAGATGTGGTGTCGGGAACGGGCGAATCGGACCTCTGGCCACGACATCAAGTGGTGACAAGCAGTGAGAATTATCGCCAATTGTCGCCAATTGTCGCCAAATGGATGGCTTTCAGCCACCGAAGCGCCCAAAAAAAACGAAGTACAAACGAAGCACATGATGAAAAACGACGCGATCGACACAGACGGAGTAACCGGTGACACTGATTGACAACACTGTTGGGAACACGAAAAGTGAACCGAGCTCTGACGCTGAGCAGCGCGATGACAAGGGTGCCGTGCAGGCCCCGACGCTGACCGACGCAGCCAAGTCGGCGCCGGTCGACGCAGCGGGCACGCCCACGGGTGTCATGGGTGGGGGCATGCGCGTCATGAAGCGCAACGGCCAGCTCGAACCGGTCGATCTGAACAAGATCGTCAACGCCATCGCTCGCGCCTCGGAAGGTCTGCTCGGCGTCGACCCCATGCGCGTCGCCACCCGCACCATCTCGGCGCTCGCCGACGGTGCGAGCACCGGTGAACTCGACAACCTCTCGATTCGTACCGCAGCCGGGCTCATCGTCGAAGAGCCGAACTACTCCAAGCTCGCTGCTCGCCTGCTGGCCACGGTCATCGACAAAGAGGTGAGGAACCAGAACATCCCGTGGTTCTCCGAATCGATCAAGGTCTCCCACGAGCAGGGCATCGTCTCCGACGAAGTGCTCGCCTTCGTCGAGGCCAACGCACCAGAACTCAACGCTGCGATCAACTCCGATCGTGACCGGCTCTTCGAGTTCTTCGGTCTGCGCACCGTCTATGACCGCTACCTGCTGCGTCACCCCGAGCGCCGCAACGTCATCGAGACTCCGCAGTACTTCATGCTCCGTGTCGCCTGCGGCCTCGTCGCCGGCAGTACCGATCAAGACGGCAACAAGACGGGCGAACTGCCCGGTGGCGTCGACGCAGCAGTCAAGTTCTACGACCTGATGTCGTCGCTCGGTTACCTGCCGTCGAGCCCCACCCTGTTCAACTCGGGCACCACGCACAGCCAGATGTCGAGCTGCTACCTGCTCGACTCGCCCGAAGACAGCCTCGAAGGCATCTACAAGCGCTACACCGACATCGCCAAGCTCTCGAAGTTCGCCGGTGGTATCGGCGTCGCCTGGCACCGTGTTCGGGCGAAGAACAGCCTCATCCAGGGCACCAACGGCCTGTCCAACGGCATCGTCCCGTGGCTGCGCACGCTCGACTCCTCGGTCGCCGCGGTCAACCAGGGCGGTCGCCGTAAAGGCGCAGCGTGTGTGTACCTCGAGTCCTGGCATGCCGACGTCGAGGACTTCCTCGAACTGCGCGACAACACCGGCGACCACGCTCGCCGCACCCACAACCTGAACATCGCCAACTGGGTCCCCGACCTCTTCATGGAGCGCGTCGAGAAGGACTGGCAGTGGAGCCTTTTCGACCCGAAGAAGGTCCCCGACCTCACCGACAAGTTCGGTGCAGACTTCGAGCGGGCCTACACCGCCGCCGAAGAAGCCGGCCTCTACGAGCGGCAGGTCTCGGCCCGCACCCTCTACTCGAAGATGATGCGCACCCTCGCCCAGACCGGCAACGGATGGATGACCTTCAAGGACGCCTCGAACGAGAAGTGCAACCAGACCGGCGCACTCAACGACGACGGCACGCCGCGTGTCGTGCACCTCTCCAACCTGTGCACCGAGATCCTCGAGGTCACCGACCAGGCCAACACCGCGGTGTGCAACCTCGGCTCGCTGAATCTCGGCAGCTACGTGTCGGGTGATGCGTCCGGCGAGATGGTGTTCGACTTCGACCGCCTCGGTGAGGTCGTCCGCCAGGTCGTGCCGTTCCTCGACCGGGTCATCGACATCAACTACTACCCGACGCCCGAAGCCAAGTACTCGAACAACAAGTGGCGCCCCGTCGGCCTCGGCATGATGGGCCTCCAGGACGTCTTCTTCAAGAAGGGGTTGCCGTTCGATTCGCCCGAGGCCAAAGAACTCTCCAAGCGGATCAGCGCGCACATCTACTTCCACGCGCTGTGGTCATCGACGGAACTCGCGATCGAGAGTGGCCCGCACGAGTCCTTCGACGGCACCCGCGCTGCCCAAGGCGACCTGCAGTTCGACCTGTGGGACGATGGTGCCCGCAAGAGCGGCGTCAAGATCGTTCCGCCGGCAGAACTCGACTGGGACACCCTGCGTGGCCGCATCAAGGAGCACGGCCTGCGCAATAGCCTGCTGATCGCCATTGCGCCGACCGCGACGATTGCATCGATCGCCGGTTGCTACGAGTGCATCGAGCCGCAGATCTCGAACCTGTTCAAGCGTGAGACGCTGTCGGGTGAGTTCATGCAGATCAACCGCTACCTCGTGTCGGAACTGCAGCGACGTGGCCTGTGGGACGAGCACATGATCAACGAGATCAAACAGTCCGAAGGTTCGGTCCAAGACGTCGCACGTATCCCCGACGAGCTCCGTCAGGTGTACCGCACCGCTTGGGAGATCCCGCAGCGCCAGCTGATCGACATGGGTGCAGAGCGCGGCGCGTTCATCGACCAGAGCCAGTCGCTCAACCTCTTCATGGAGACGCCGACGATCGGCAAGCTCTCCTCGATGTACCTGCATGCGTGGAAGTCGGGTCTCAAGACCACCTACTACCTGCGCAGCCGTCCGGCCACGAAGATCAACAAGTCGACGTCGTCGGCAACTGCTCCGGCACCGACGCCGCCGAAGGGCCCCACCGGGGGCGGCGCCCCGGAACCCACACGTTCTGATTCAACACAGACTTTCACTGATGAGGAAGCACTGGCGTGCAGCCTCGAGAACCCCGAATCCTGCGAGGCATGCAACTGATGGCACTCATCGACCCGATCTACTCCGACCAGAACACCGAGAACAACGGCTCTGAACATCACGGCTCTGAGCATCACGGCTCTGAACATCACGGCCTGATGGCCGAGGCGCCGGCACCGGTTGCCTCGAAGCGGGTGAAGCACATCTTGGACCCCGGTTTCGACTTGACGCTGCGGCCCATGCGCTACCCGGTGTTCTTCGACATGTACAAAGACGCCATCAAGAACACGTGGACCGTCGACGAGATCGACTTCTCCGACGACCTCGTCGACCTCGATCGCAAGCTGCTCCCTGCTGAGAAGCACATGGTCAGCCGTCTGGTCGCGTTCTTCGCGACCGGTGACAGCATCGTCTCGAATAACCTGGTGTTGAACCTGTACAGCCACATCAACAGCCCCGAGGCACGCATGTACCTCTCGCGCCAGTTGTACGAAGAGGCGTTGCACGTCCAGTTCTACTTGACCCTGCTCGACAACTACATCCCCGACATGAAGGAGCGCGAAGCCGCGTTCGCTGCGGTCGAGAACATCCCGTCGATCAAGGCCAAGGCCGACTTCTGCTTCAAGTGGATGGACCAGATCCAAGACGTCGACACGATCGAGACACCGGAGCAGCGCAAGCAGTTCTTGATGAACCTGATCTGCTTCGCCACCTGCATCGAGGGCCTGTTCTTCTTCGCGGCGTTCGCCTACGTCTACTTCCTGCGCTCCAAGGGTCTGCTCAACGGTCTCGCCGACGGCACCAACTGGGTGTTCCGTGACGAGTCGTGCCACATGAACTTCGCGCTCGAAGTCGTCAACACGGTTCGTGCCGAAGAGCCCGAACTGTTCGACGACCAGCTCGAAGCGGACATCCGCGAGATGTTGCGCGAAGCAGTCGAGTGCGAGTATCAGTTCGCCGCCGACGTCCTCGCCGACGGTGTTCCAGGCATGAGCCTGGGCGACACCCGTGAGTACCTCCAGTACGTCGCGGACACCCGTCTCGCCCTGCTCGGCTACACCGCCGAGTTCGGTTCGAAGAACCCGTTCAGCTTCATGGAACTCCAAGACGTCCAGGGCCTGTCGAACTTCTTCGAGCGCACCGTGTCGAGCTACCAGACCGGAATCGAAGGCGAAGTCGGCTTCGACGAAGAGTTCTAGACCCGCTGCCCTGTACGCACCGAGCCTGGCACCGTACGCATGGTGCCAGGCACACCACGTACAGGCAGACGAGTACGGGTCAGCGGTGGCGGTCGGTGTGTTCGCCGAGTGTGGGGCCGACGTCGCGGATCGCTCCGGGCGTTCGGCTGAACTTGGGGACGACACCCAACATTGCGGTGTCGATCCCGGCACGTGAGGTGAGTCGCTGGACCATGTCCCGGGCGAGATAGTGCTCGTCGGTCAGCATGTCAGCAGCGGTGTAGACCCGGCCGGCAGGGACACTGTGCTTCCGCAGGGTTTCGAGGAGCGCCTCGCTGGTGAGTGTCTTGGTCCAGTCCGCCACGATGCCGTCCAATTGGTGTTCACGTTCGCCACGCGCCGCATGGGTCGACCATTTCGGGTCGTCAGCCATCTCGGGCGTGCCCATTGCATCGCACAGTCGGGCGAACACCGCATCGGCGTTTCCGGCGATCAGGACCTCGGAACCATCGCTCGTCGGGTACGCATTCGCCGGCGCGACACCGGGCAACGTTCCCCCTGACCTGGTGCGGAGGACCCCGGCCACCTCATAGTCGGCCATCGACGACTCCATCAGCGCGGCAACTGCCTCGTAGATGGCAACGTCCACTTCCTGGCCTCTTCCGCTCTGGGATCGCTCGTGCAGCGCCGCGAGGGTGCCGATGACGGCGAACATCGCAGCGAGTGAATCGCCGAGGCTGATGCCGGTTCGAGCCGGGGGTCGGTCGGGATCACCGGTCGTGTGTCGGAGACCGCCGATCGCCTCACCGATCGAACCGAATCCCGCTTCTGTCGAGCGCGGGCCGGTCTGGCCGAACCCGGACACGTGGGTGACGATCACGCCCGGATTCGACTGCGACAACGTCGCGTGATCGAGGCCGAACTTTGCGAGGGTGCCCGGGCGGAAGTTCTCCAGGATCACGTCGCACTCTGCAGCCAACCGCTGGACCATCGCCAGGTCGGTTGGATCCTTCAGGTCGGCGACGACCGACTGCTTGTTCCGCGCGATCGTCGGCCACCACAGGCTGCCGCCGTCGACGGTGACACCCCACCGTCGCATCGGATCGCCGCCGTCGGTCGACTCGATCTTGATGACCTCGGCGCCGTAGTCACCGAACAGTTGCCCGGCGAACGGCCCGGCGATGAAGTTACCGAGCTCGAGGATCCGGATGCCAGCCAGCGGTCCGGACACGTGATCGTCGGCGACACCATCGAAGTCGAGCATGTGTCATTGTCATCGACGACGAAGCGTCGCGAGCAAATTGTTCCCGCCTCGCCGCGACGGCCTGCTCGACGACGTCCTGCTCAGTGACGTCCTGCTCGACGACGTCTGTTCGGTGGCGTCAGGTCAGCGGTGTCAGTTCGAAGTCGAGGTCGCCTCGGCGATCGACTTGAATTCACCGAGTTCGTAGTCGACAGCGAGACGAGCAACCTGTGTCTTGTCCGCCAGTTGCTCGATCAGCCCTTCGGGCTCGAACTCCATCTGCAGCTTGACCCGACAGGTCGTGGGAGCGAGTTCGTGGAACGTGACCACACCGGAATGCTCGGCGCCGTCAGTGGTGGCCCAGGCAATGCGTTTGCCTGGAATCTCTTCGGTGACGCGTACGTCGAAATCGCGCTCGATGCCGAGGATCTCGACGGTCCAGGTCATGGCACCGCTGGCGTCTCCACGAACGGACTTCACGGACTTGAAGTAGCGGGGAAAGTCCTCGAACCTTCTCCACAGGTCGAAGGCGACTGCATCGGATACGGCAACGTCGATCTCTGTGTCAATCATTGCGAGGTGGTACCCGCCCCGAGATCGCGGCAAACCAGTGCCACCGACGACAACGTCGACGGCTCGATGCGCCACACTGGGAACATGAGTCTTCCTGCGAGCATCATCCTGCGTGACGTGTCGATGCGCGACGGCCTGCAGGACGAGGCGCCCGTGCCGACCGAGACGAAACTCGCGCTCTTCGAAGCCCTCGTTGCCGCCGGCGTCTCCGAACTCGAGCTGACCAGTTTCGTGCGACCCGACCGTGTTCCGGCGATGGCAGATGCCGATGAGTTGTGCGCCGCGACCGCCGGCGTCGATGTGACCCGCTGGGGGCTGGTGCTGAATCGGCGCGGTGCAGAGCGGGCGATGACGGCGGGGCTGACGCACCTGCAATACGTCGTCTCGGTCAGCGACACTCACAGCCGACACAACGCCGGCGTCGGGACCGATGACGCCATCGCCGCGTTCGAAGAACTCGCTGCGCCACTGATCGACCAGGGTGCGACCATCGAGATGACGCTCTCCACGGCGTTCGGCTGTCCATACGAGCAGCGGATCGATCATGCCGCCGTCGTCGACGTCGCACGCCGAGTCGTTGCTGCGGGCGCCTCGTCGATCGGCCTCGCCGACACGATCGGTGTCGCCGTTCCGACCGAGGTGTCGAGCCTCGTGGAGCAGGTCGCCGCCGCCGTCGATGTCTCGATCGGAGCCCACATGCACGACACCCGCGGTCTGGCAATCGCCAACGGCCTCGCCGCGCTCGCTGCCGGAGCGAATCGCATCGATGCCGCAGTCGGTGGCCTCGGCGGCTGCCCGTTCGCGCCCGGTGCGAGCGGCAACGTGGCCATCGAGGACGTCGCCCACGCACTCGAGGGCATGGGCATCGAGACGGGCTGCTCGGTCACCGGATTGATCGATGCCGCAGCGCTGGCCTGCGCCGCAGTCGATCGTCCGGTCGCGAGCCACGTCGGTGTCGCCGGCCCGCGTTTTGCCGTCGAACATCGACTGACCCGGTAGCCGACGTCTTCTCGTTCGGCGTCGGGACCGGCCCGACAAGGCCGCGTGGTCCGACTCGCTGTGCAGGTTCTGCAGATACCGTGTTGGTTGATGAACACAGCGGACCGGCGGACGATTCGATGAACGATTGGCTCACTCAGAGCAAGGTCGTGGTCGTTGCCGGCAAGGGTGGCGTCGGTTCCTCGACCGTTGCCGCCGCCCATGCCCTCGCCGCAGCCACCGACGGCGCCGACGTACTGTTCATCTCCGTCGATGGTCGCCCGGGGATGGGCAAACTGCTCGGTGGACGCGAGATCAACGACCGAGATCAGGTCCTGCAACGCAAGGTCGGCGGCAATTCCGGTGGCACGATTCGCGGCCGTACCATTCCCGCGGACCAGGCCTTCGGTGACTATCTCGAACTGAAGGGTGTCGGCGGACTCCTGCGCCGGGCAGCGTCGGCAGCCTCGCTCCCGATGATCGCTGCGGCGACTCCGGGCCTCGAGCATCTCCTCGTTCTCGGCAAGATCAAGGAACTCGAACGTGCAGGTGCCGCCGACCTGATCATCGTCGACGCACCTCCTGCCGGTCACGCAGCACCGTTCCTGCGTTCGGCGTCCGGGCTCTCCGACGTGGTCAAGTCGGGCCCGGTCATGGACCAGGCGCGCGAAGTGAGTGAGATGCTCGCTGACCCGCAGCGTTGTTCGGCACTGCTCGTGGCACTGCCCGAAGAGACGCCGATCACCGAGGTGATCGAGTTGGCAAACGAACTCGGAGATGGCATCGGCATCAACCTGTTGCCGATCGTCGTCAACGCGTGCTGGCCGGATCTCGCTGGCCTGGAGAAGTCCCCGGCGATGGCGGCGCGCTCGCACAAACTGAAACTGACCGCCTTGGCGAAGGATGCCCTCGAATCCGCTGCGGCATTCGGTCGGAGCCGCCTCGCTCAACAGCGCGAACAGATCGAGCGGCTCGCGGCAGAGCGTTCTGAGCCGATCATCACACTGCCCCGGCTCGCCACACCCCACATCGGCGCCGCCGACCTCGCCGTGCTGGCCGAGGCCCTCGCCAATGCCGTACCGATCACCGAGACGAGCGAGGTCGATCGATGACGTCACGCACGACCACCTCTCGCACTGGCGCACGGCGCGAGTCCGCATCACTCAGAGACTCCGCATCACTCAGAGACTCCGCATCACTCAGAGACTCCGCATCACTCAGAGACTCCGCATCACTCAGAGACGCGGTGACCAACTCACGGCTGTTGCTGACCTGCGGACCCGGGGGAGTCGGCAAGACCACGACAGCAGCGGCACTTGGTGTCGCCGCAGCGCGCGCCGGCCGTCGAACCGTCGTCGTGACGGTCGATCCGGCGCGCCGCCTGGCCGATGCGCTCGGTCTCGGTGACGACGCCCAAGCCGATGAACCGCACCGCGTCGAGGGCATCACGAAACGGTCCAGCGACGGCGAACTGTGGGCCTTGATGCTCGATGCCGAGCAGACGTTCGATCGGTTGGTCCGGGATCAGTCGAGCAGCAAGAAGCAGGCCGAGGCCGTGCTCAACAACCCCGTCTACCAGGCCATTGCCGGTTCGCTGTCGGGCGCCCAGGAATACATGGCGATCGAGCGACTGCACCAACTGCACTCCAGTGGGGAATGGGACCTGGTGATCGTCGACACGCCGCCGAGTCGCCACGCCATCGACCTCCTCGAAGCTCCCGACCGACTGGTCGGGTTCCTGGGTCATCCCGTGTACCGGGCGCTCACTGCGGGCCAACGGGCGTTCGCGAAGATCACCGACACGGCTGCATCGATGTTCCTCTGGGCCGTCAAGCGATTGGCCGGACCGCAGATCGTGGAGGACACGATTGGTTTCTTCCGCTCGCTGGCCAACATCGAAGGTGGGCTCCGCAAGCGGGCCAAGGAGGTCTCGGCACTGCTGCGCGACGAGAACACCGCCTTCATCGTCGTGTCGAGCCCGCGCTCCGAAGCCGTCGGTGAAGCCGAGCATCTCCTCGAGGCACTGCACGACAAGGGGTTCCCGTTCGCTGGTCTGGTCGTCAACCTCATTCACCCGGCCCCGATTCCGTTGTCGACCGAAGACGTCGAGCTGCTGTCCGACATCGGTGACGGTCCGCTTGCCGATCACGTCGCGTGGCACCGCGTCCTCAGTGACCTCGCCAAGGCAGAGCGTGCCGAACTGGTCGACCTCGAAGTGCTCGCCGGCGACACACCGGTGGTCGAGCTTCCGCTGCTCGATGTCGACATCCACGACATCCCCGGCTTGATCGACCTCTCCAACCGGCTCGTCTGAGCCGCATGACGTCGGCTCCAGCGGGCCGGCGACGTGGCGCTACGGTCGTCATCCATGACTGAACTCGCACGGCACGTCGACGAACTCTTTGCCCGCCCTGACTCAGAGGGCCGATCACTGGCGCTGTTGGTCCAGCAGGGTGGCTCGGTCGTCGCCGAGCACTACGGGACCCAGCCCGGCAACGACTTTCAAGATGCCGTCGCGATCGACGCCGACTCCACGCTGATCTCGTGGAGCATGGCGAAGTCGATCACCCACGCCATGATCGGCATCCTCGTTGCAGACGGCCTGATCGACATCGAGGCGCCGGCACCGGTACCCGAGTGGCAGGGCACTCCGAAGGCATCGATCACCACCCTGCAGCTCTTGGAGATGCGCTCGGGGCTCCACTTCGTCGAGGACTACATCGACGGCACGACTTCGAACTGCATCGAGATGTTGTTCGGTGAAAGCGGCCCGAGCCACGCCGCCTACGCCGCGAGCCAGGACCTCGTCCACGAGCCGGGCGCTTTCTGGAACTACTCGTCAGGAACGACCAACATCGTCGCACGCATCATCGGCGACATCGTGACCGGCAACGTCGGCGGTGAGCCGGCCGACCGGGAGGCAGCAGTCCGTCGCTTCCTGAACGACCGCCTGTTCGGACCGTTGGCGATGTCGACGGCCGAACCGAAGTTCGACGAAGCCGGTGACTTCGTCGGCTCGTCGTTCGTCTATGCGACGGCGCGCGAGTTCGCGGCCTTCGGCGAGCTGTACCTGCGCGACGGTGTGTCCGCCGACGGAGGGCGCATCCTCCCGGCCGGTTGGGCCGATCATGCCCGGCACCAGGTCGCGACCGACCCGGAATCCGGCTTCGGGTACGGGCGGCACTGGTGGTCGTGGCCGGAGTTCGAGGGCAGCATCTCCTGCCACGGCTACGAGGGGCAGTTCATCGTCGTCGTTCCCGCCATCGACGCTGTCCTGGTCCATCTCGGCAAGACCGACGTGACGGTGGCGCCGGCGCTCCGAACGCGGCTCGCGGCGATGCTGCGAACGCTCAGCTGATCGGCGTCGGTACCCGATGTGCGTCTGCTGAGCGCCGCGGCGTCGACGCGCTGACCGGGCTGCCCTGTGGCGCCGGCCAGGCGTTCGAAGTCATCGACTGGCGACACCACCTGTGGGCCATGTACGTGCCGGCGAGCACGATCACGACGTCGCCGATGCTGAACACGTTCGCGAACGGCCAACCGGCGGGGACGAAGAAGATGTCGCCCAGAACTGCGAGGTGTGCGTCGGTTGTCGTGTTGGAGTTCTCGAACGCCATCTGCGACAGGTCGGGCAGCCCGGCGCGACGCCAGGCATCGGGGTTGGCGGGCATGACGCCGCCGTTCGCGCTGATGGCGAGTGCGTTCATCCCGGCGCCGAGGCCGATCAGCAGCGCGCCGCGGATGTGGCGATTCAGCCAGACGAAGACGAAGCCTGCGACGTAGGTGCCGAGGTGGATGGCCTCGCTCCACGTTCCTGGGATCCTCGTCGCGAACACCTCGAAGAGCAGCGTCTGGATGACGAACGCCACCCAAACGATCCAGAGGTGCCGAAGGTCGAGCTGAGCCAGTCGCCGGAGTTTTCCGCCGAACAGCGGCACGGTGGCGAACCCGACGAGGATTGCGACGACGACGATCATGGTGAGACTGCCTTGCGGTTGGGGTCTTTCGGAAGCGCCCGACCGGTGCGGTGTGTCTCCGGCGCGTGCGATGAGGTCGATGATGGTGTTTCGGCGGAGTACGACCACACCTGTTCGGTCAGTCCATCGATGTCGGCGATCGTTGTCGGTCGCGCCATCAGGAACCCTTGAGCGACATCACAGTGGAGCGACTTCAGGATCGACCAGATCGCCGGCCGCTCGACACCCTCGGCGACGACGGACAGCCCGAGGCGATGTGCCATCTCGATGATCGAACCGACGATCTGCGCGTCCTGCTCGCTGGAGTCGAGCGAACCGATGAAACTGCGGTCGATCTTGATGCGGTCGGCGCGAATGTCTCGGAGCATGGAGAACGAGGCGTAGCCGGTTCCGAAGTCGTCGATGGCGATCGAGATTCCGGCGCTTCGGAGCTGTTCGAGTGTGACCGTGGTGACCTCGGGCTCGTTTGCCACGGCACTTTCGGTGATCTCCAGTTCGAGCCGATGGGCGGGGAAACCCGCAGCATCCAAGGTGCTGATGACACTGCCGGCGAAGTGCCGACTCTGCAGGTTGCGGGCCGAGACGTTGACCGCGAGTCGTGTGGAATCGTTCATCGCTCCGACCTCTGCGACCGCGCGTCGAAGGACCAGGTCAGTCAGTGGTTCGATGAGGTCGGTCTGCTCGGCCAAGCCGATGAACTCAGCAGGCGGCACGACACCGTGTTGAGGGTGGTTCCAGCGGAGCAGGGCTTCAACGGCTTCGATCCGTCCTGTGACCATGTCGATCTGTGGTTGATATGCGACGAAGAACTCGTCGCGTTCGAGCCCGCCGGCCACGTCGGGGAGCAGCATCACCCGGCCGCGTTCGCGTCCGTTGCCGAACGACTCGTAGCACTCGACGCCGGAGCGGTAGCGCTTGGCCCGGTACATCGCGATGTCGGCGGCGTGCATCAACTCGCTTGTCTCGACGCCATGATCAGGAGTCAGCGCCACTCCGATGCTCGTGCTGATCGAGAGTGGAAAGCCATCCACGTTCATCGGCGAATCGAAGGCCGTGATGATCGAGTCCGCTGCGCGCAGGGCAGCGGCGCTGTCGGTGTTCGGGAGCAACACACCGAACTCGTCACCGCCGAGACGGGCGACGACTGAGCGCTCGGGCAGGGTGGCGACCAATCGGTCAGCGAAGCGTTGCAGCACGGTGTCGCCAGTGCCGTGGCCGAGTCGATCGTTGATCTCCTTGAATCGGTCGAGGTCAAGGATGAAGACAGCGCCAGAGATCGAACGTCCACCGGTGATGAGGTGGGCATCGAGGCGTTGTGTGAACGAACGGCGGTTGAGGAGTTGCGTCAAGGGGTCGTGGTCAGCTTCGTGCGCTCGTTGGAGTGCCTGACGGGCGGTCTGGAAGACGAGATAGGCCGTCGTCACGAGAAGCGGAAGCAACAGCAGACTGGCCTCCAGACTGACGACGAGGACCGGTGCGAGTGCGAGCATTGCTCCGTCGGCAGACATCGACAGCATCAAGCCGTGGCGCATCACGCGCAGGAAGGACTCGCCGTCGAGGATGCTGAGGAGGCGACCGGTGGCGACGCCATTGGAGAGAAAGACCACGGTGCCGCTGAGCAGCATGGCGATGCCGGTGCGCAACGGGACGGTGCCGTCGGCAAAGAACGATTCGTGAACGCCGCATGCCATCAGCGTGAGGCTGCCGAGTGCCAATGACAGCGTCACCTGGCTGACGTTGAAGAGCAACTTGCGCTTGGCGTTGCGTGGCAGGAGATCGGCGAGTGCGGTGGCTGTGGACATCACCAGGATCGCTTGCGCCGGTGCGCCAAGCAACAACAGGGCGAAGGCGAATGCCCAACTCGGGGTGACGCTGCCGTCATTGCCGAATGCCATGACCGACCCTGGGCGCGTCTCGCTGAAGACCAGAAGGGCCGAGAGTGCTGCGAACAACGTCCAGTTGACGTTGTCGTGTCCGCCCTGGATCTGGAGCAGGGTGACCGTGATCGTCGCAAGGAATGCAGCAACGCTGACCAGGACGATGTGCACGTCGACTGCGACCGGCACGGAACGCGCTCGAGCAGCAGCGTGAGAGGCGTTGGACGCGTGAGTCATGAGATCGAGAGACGCCGGGGTGAGATCACAACGAAGGAGATGCCGTGCGGACAGGGGTGGGTCCAGTCGGGTGTGGCTGCGGTCCCGGCCACACATCGTGGAGCCGGGACCGCAGAATCACCTGACTAGCTCCACTTCCAGGGGGCGCCAGTTGCAGCGATCAAGGCAACAACGGTGCTGCCGACCGCAGCTGCGCGGAAGGCCGGAGCCGTGATGCGCCACTTGATGGATCGTGTATTGGTGGTCATGGATGTCCCTTTCTGTGCCCGCTGTGAGGCGGGCGATGGTGAACCGTTGGGATTCGGCTTGCACCAGATTTGGTGCACTTATGGTTTCGGCAGTCGCACGTCGATCATGAATCAAGAGTCTGAGGCGATGTCAGTACTTTCATCACAGCAAGTGACCATGACGGTCACTCGGGGTGATGACTTTGCGGGTGTGGCTGAGCAGGTATGCGCAGGTGAGCTGGTGTCGATCAGATAGGAAGTGGGGGTGGATGTCGAGCCAGGATCGGAGGGAGTGAATCCCGACGACAAGACGCACGAGATGGATCGCGACGTCTTGCCGACCGGCGAACTCCCGCAGTTGCCCCGGCTCGACGCGCAGATGAAGCCGCGCATTCGACCGATCCGCTTCGGATTCAAGATGGTGCTGTTCGGCTTGGTGCTCTGGTTCGGGATCGGGTTGCTCCCCAAGTTCGTCGAAGCCGGAAGCGAATTACAGAACGTCGACCCGGTGCTCCTGCTTGTCGGGTTCGCCCTCGAGATCGTGGCGCTCTACTTCTATTCGTTGCTCACCCGTGCGGCCCTGGGTGAAGCCGCAGCCCCGCTGTCGGGGATGCGCATGTTCAGGATTCAGCTGTCGACTCGCGCGCTCACGAATGTCGTCCCCGGTGGCAACGCGGCGGGCTCGGCGCTCGGGTATCGACTGTTGACGCTGTCCGGGATCAAAGGTCCCGATGCCGGTTTCGCGCTCGCCACAGCGGGGATCGGTTCAGCCGTCGTCCTCAACCTCGTGTTCTGGCTCGGGTTGATCGTGTCGGTGCCACGGCGCGGTGTGAACCCGCTCTACGGCACCGCAGCGCTGACCGGGATCATCGTGATCGGCATCGCTGCGTTCCTGGTCATCGGCATCATGGAGGGCCAAGGGCGCGCCGAGCAGTTCATTCGCTGGATCGCCCGCAAGCTGCGCATGGAGGAAGACCGCCTCGCGGGTGCACTGCACCAGATCGCTGAACGACTCGAAGAGCTGATCAGCGATCGAGCCCTGCTCAAACGGGTCGTGATCTTCGCACTGCTCAACTGGTTGATCGACGCCGCCGCGCTGTGGGTGTTCCTGCGGGCCTTCGGTGGCACGCTCGACATCGACGCGTTGATCGTCGCATTCGGCTTCGCCAACCTCCTGGCGGCCGTGCCGATCACGCCGGGAGGGCTGGGCTACGTGGACATCGCGTACGTCACACTCCTGACGGGCTTCGGGCTGACCAACAACACCGCGACGCTCGGTGTCGCCGCCTATCGCTTCGCCCAGTTCTTCTTCCCGATCTTCCTCGGAGCCGTTGCCTACGCGTCGCTCCGGCTCGGTCCCTGGAAGATCGAGAAACGCGATCGGCTCGCGAACCTGCGCGACCTCGCGCGCACCGAGGCGGCAAAGGGCGAGACCAAGATCGACTTCGCACTCCGCTGGGGCCGGCGAACCCCCGTCGAGGACCTGATCGCTGCGACCGACGGTGTCGACTTCGTTGACGACACCGATCTCACTCACGTCGACCTCGATGCCATGCACGAACAGCGATCTGACGCTGACATTGGCTGGAGCAGGGGCGAGAGCGATACGTTGCCCGACCATGACGACATATGAGCGCCCCTTTGGTCGATACCTCGAGGACTTCACACCTGGCGACATCTTGCGCCACTGGCCGGGCAAGACCATCACGGAGTACGACGATCATCTCTTCTGCATGATCACGATGAACCACCATCCGCTGCACACGAACGATTGGTTCGCCGAGCAGTCGGTGCAGGGTCGCAATGTCGTGGTCGGCAACCTCGTGTACAGCCTCGTGCTCGGCATGAGTGTTCCGGACGTGAGCGGTGCAGCGATCGCCAACCTCGAAGTCGAGACGCTGCAGCACAAGTTCCCCACCTTCCACGGCGACACCATTCATGCCGAGACGCGTGTGCTCGAGGTGAAGGAATCGAAGTCGAAGCCCGACCGTGGCATCGTGAAGGTCGAGACCAAGGGCTTCAACCAGGACGGCAAGGAAGTGTGCTACTTCATTCGCAAGGTGCTGATCTGGAAGAAGGACGCTGCGCCGAGCCGTGCCCGGCCGTATGACGGCACCGATGTCTGGGCCGACTGAACCCGATCCTGACGTCGACGGCCCGGCGGGCCCGGCGGGTCCGACGAGGGAGGAACTGGCCCGCTCCTTCGATGCGACGGCGGCCGCCTACGAACTCGGACGGCCCGAGTATCCCGACGTCGCGCTGACCTTCTGGGACGATCGCGGCGCCTTCGAGCGCGATGCCGCCGTGCTCGACCTCGCGGCTGGCACTGGCAAGCTGACACGTCTGCTCCCCCTGGTCTGTCAACTCCACGCGGTGGAGCCACTCCCGCAGATGCGCGCCGAGTTCGCCGGTGCCATCGATGACATCGACGTCGTCGAGGGCACTGCCGAGGCGATTCCGTACGGCGACGGCTACTTCGACACGGTGCTCGTCGCACAGGCGTTCCACTGGTTCGACCACGGGCGAGCGCTCGACGAGATCGCACGCGTCCTCAAGCCTGGCGGTGGCCTCGGCCTGATTTGGAACGAAGACGAGGTCGATGCCGCGGCCTGGCTCGGCGAGATCGTCGACGAGAAGCGCTCCCATGCCGCGTCGACGATCGTCGGCGAGCACCCTGCCGTCGAGGTGCTCGATGCGCACCCGTCGTTCGGGGCTGTCGAGACCTTCGAATGTCGCTGGGAACACGACACCACGGTCGAAGCCGTGCTCGCCGACGTGCTGTCGCGCAGCTACGTCAGCGCGCTGCCGATCGACGAACGCCTCGCCGTGCTGACTCGCACCCGTGAAGCGATCGAACGTCACCTCGGTACCGGTGTCGAACGGGTCCGCTACCCGTACCGCACGACAGCGTTCTGGGCGCCGCTCGCCACCGAGACGTGATGACCCGACGGCCGACCGGACGTTTGCGGGCACAGCATGCATGAACACGTCTACTGCAAGAACGACCCGCAAACGAGTGCTCCGCTCGACAGCGGTGCCGTCCTCGGGTGGGGTGCGCCGACGATGCGCGATCTGCCGTGGCGCGCAGAACGTGACCCGTGGAGGATCCTCGTTGCCGAGGTGATGTTGCAACAGACCCAGGCCGAGCGGGTCATTCCGAAGTGGAACGCATTCCTCGACATGTTTCCGACGGCTGCTGCATGTGCTGCTGCGTCACTCGGCGATGTACTGCGGCTCTGGCAGGGGCTCGGCTACCCGCGGCGTGCGCGCAACCTGCAGGCGACCGCAGTCCTCGTGGTCGAACAACACCGCGGTCGGCTCCCGGGTGATCTCGATGCGCTCCTGGCGTTGCCCGGCATCGGGCCCTACACCGCCCGCGCGGTCCTGGCATTCGCGTTCGAGCGGGACGTCGCAGTCGTCGACACCAACATCGCCCGCATCCTCGCCCGGACGGCGGGGGAGCGGCTGACACCGAAACGAGCTCAGCGGCGCGCTGACGACGCAGTACCCGTCGGCCAGGGATGGGTCTGGAACCAGGTCGTCATGGACCTGGGTGCCACACTGTGCCGACCAACCCCTCGCTGCGACGAGTGTCCGCTCGCGACGAGCTGCGCATGGAATCTGGCTGGGCGACCGGACCCGGACCCTGCAATCGGCTCAGCCGGCGTGAGTGGCCGGCAAGCGCCATTCGAAGGCAGCGATCGACAAGCCCGCGGCAAGGTGCTCGCTGCGTTGGCAAGCGGTCCGCAACCACGTTCCCGATTCGCCGAACGAATCGTGTCAGGTCTCGTCGAGGACGGACTGGCCGACGTCGTGGGCAACGAGGTGATGTTGCCCGACTGACGTCAGGGGCAGCCCATCACCCAGCGGTAGGAGATGTCGACGTCGACATCTCCGGCGTCGGACGGCACGGTGCCGAGCAGGGCGATGGTCATTCGGCGTGCATTCAGGTCGAAGTCGACACCACCGGTGTCGTGCTCAGAGACGATCATCTTGACCGGTCCCGAGTAACCCTCGATGGTCGGGGAGTCGCCAGCCGTGATCAGCGTCGCTTCGAATTCGACGTCGTCGAACTCGCCGGTCAAGCCACCGGAGAAGTCCACTTCGCCCTGGACGCCGAACATGGCGAGTGTGGCCGTGCCCTCGGCGTCGTTGACCTGGACCCCGAAGCCGTAGTTGCCTTCTTGGCAGCCTCCAGTCGTCTGGAAGGCGTACTGGTCGTCTCCGACGACGAACGATTCATCCGCTGCGCCACTCAGCCGGAACGTTCCTTCGATCAGTTCCCCGAAGCCAGGTGCAGTTCCGGCATCGGCATCGGCATCGGCATCGTCGGCCGTCGGCTGGTCGTCCGGTGCGACGTCTTCGACGGAGTCAGCGATGACGGCATCGTCGGAGACATCGCTGTCGCTGCCGCCACATCCGGCTCCGATCAGCAGCACTGCCAGAACGAGAGCGCCGGTCGTGGAAGAAGTCCGCTTGGTCATCGGGCGAGGGTAGTGCTCGGTGTCACGGCCATGCTCTGGATTACGGATTGTCAGACTGCCAGTGCTCCGATCTATCGTCGGAGCCGATGCGTCCAGCAAAAGACTTCTTCCGTCCACTCGCCGTCGGAGCCCCCGACCCCGTCCGCGAGATCCCGTTCCCGCCGAGCCGGATGATCCACTTCTTCCCGGCGGCGAACGAGAAGATGCGTTCCAAGGTGCCGCAGATCGCACCGACGGTCGACATTCTCCTCGCCAACCTCGAAGACGGCGTCCCCGCCGACCAGAAGGAAGCCGCACGCGCTGGCCTGGTCGAGGTCGCTCAGAGCTCTTCGTTCGCCGACGACTTCGGTTCGACCCAATTCTGGACTCGTGTCAACAGCCTGGATTCGCCGTGGGGCCTCGACGATCTCACTGCTGCCGTGCTCGACGCAGGCGAAGCGCTCGACGTGATCATGATCCCGAAGGTCGAAGGCCCCGAGGACATCCACTACGTCGACCGTCTGCTCGCCCAACTCGAAGCAAAGGCCGGCCTGAAGAAGCCGCTGCTGATCCATGCGATCCTCGAGACGGCTCGGGGCATGGCGAACGTCGAAGAGATCTGCGCCGCCTCGCCGCGGATGCAGGGTCTCTCACTCGGCCCCGCCGACCTGGCTGCCAACCGCCGGATGAAGACGACCCGCGTCGGTGGCGGCCACCCCGGCTACCTCGTTCGTACCGACCCGCCGATCGGCAGCGACGGTGAGACCGACATCAATGCCGACCGCAGCACCTACCAGCAGGACCTCTGGCACTACACGATTGCGCGCATGGTCGATGCCTGCGTGATGAACGGCATCCTGCCGTTCTACGGCCCGTTCGGCGACATCAAGGACACCGTTGCCTGCGAGGACCAGTTCCGCAACGCCTACCTGCTCGGTTGTGTCGGTGCCTGGAGCCTGCACCCGGTCCAGATCGAGGTGGCCAAGAAGGTGTTCAGCCCGGACCCCGCCGACGTGGCTCACGCACAGCGCGTCATCGATGCGATGGGCGACGGCACCGGGGCGCTGATGCTCGACGGCAAGATGGAAGACGACGCCTCGGTCAAGCAGTGTCACGTCGTCGTCGAACTCGCCAAGGCCCTGTCCGCCAGCGACCCCGAGCTGGCCGCCAGCTACGGATTCTGAGAGAAGCACCCTATGACTGACGATCTCCGCCCCCGCCGCTCGGTGCTCTACATGCCGGCAGCGAACGGACGAGCACTGGAGAAGGCCAAGACCATCGCGGCCGACGCGATCATCTTCGACCTCGAAGACGCCGTGGCGCCGGATGCCAAGCCCGACGCTCGCGGCAAGGCGGTCGCCGCCGTGCAGTCCGGTGAGTATGGCAACCGTGAGCTGACGATTCGCTGCAACGGACTCGACACCGAGTGGGGCGCCGACGACATCGCTGCTGCCGGTGCCGCATCGCCGTCCGCAGTCGTGATCCCGAAGGTCGACACCGTTGCCCAGGTCGATGCTGTGTCGGCGCAACTTGATGCCGCAGGCGCGTCCGCTGACACGATGATCTGGCCGATGATCGAGACCCCGACCGCGATGTTCAACGTTCGTGAGATCGCAGCGCACCCACGCGTCGCCGTCCTCGTGATGGGTACGAACGACTTGGCCAAGGAACTGCGCTCGCCGATCGTCGCCGGCCGTCACCCGCTCGTCCCGCATCTCGCCACTGCGCTGCTCGCAGCACGTGAAGCCGGCAAGGTCATCCTGGACGGCGTCTACAACGACGTGAAGAACGCGGACGGTTTTGCTGCCGAGTGCACGCAGGGCATGGAGATGGGCTTCGACGGCAAGACCCTCATCCATCCAACTCAGGTGGAGCCGGCCAACGATGTGTGGGCACCGAGCGCTGACGAGATCGAGTACTCCGAGCGAGTCATCGCTGCCTTCGACGAAGCAGTCGCCCAAGGCAAGGGTGTCGTCACGGTCGATGGTCGAATGATCGAGAACCTCCATGTCGACAGCGCACGGCGCGTCCTCGCCACGGCCGCTGCGATCGCTGCCCTGCAGTAGCACCGAGAGCGACCGGCGGACGGCGTTACCCCTGCTCCCGTTACCGCTGCTCCCGACCCCGAAGTAACGGACGGCGTTACTGCGGCTCCCGACCCCGAAGTAACGCTGATTACGGAGTGGCGGTGTCAGGCGCTGCGGGAGGCGACGATCTCGGCGCCGCGAGCAGGATCGTTGAACGGCCGATCACCGGTGATCGTGACGCGGCGCAACACTCGTTTGTGCGGGTAGTAGTCGCTGGTGGCGTAGTGCTGCACCGCCCGGTTGTCCCAGAATGCGATCGAACCCTGCTCCCACGGGAACCGACACTGGTACTCGGGCCGGGTGTGTTGGGCGCGCAGGGACGAGACGATCTGCTTGGAGTCGGCTGGGTCGAGTGCCTCGCCAGTGCGGTGGTCGAAGAGCGAATCGTGGCGGAGGAACCCACCATGCAGGTACAGCGCCGGCTTGCCGGTCTCGGGATGGGTGCGCACGAGCGGGTGCTCGACGCCGAAAGGGATGCGCTGCTTGATCTCGTCGACCAGATCGTCGGGCATCGGATTCTGGCTGCCGCGGCCGGCGATGAAGATGCGGTAGTCGTTGACGCCGCTGAGATGCTCGATGCGTCCGCGCAACGGACCCGGCAGCCCGAGGTAGGCGGCGTGGCTGTCGGCGAACAGCGTGTCGCCACCGTAGGGAGGTGTGTGGACGCACTGTGCGATCGAGCCGAGCGACGGTCGTTCCATCCAGGTGACGTCGGTGTGCCAGTCGTTCTCCGTGCCGGGGCTACCGAGGCCATGGACGATCTCGAGGATGAACGGATTCTCTCCGGGCTTGCCGAAGGGGAATGCGTCGAGGCCGCCGAACTGCCGGCCGAACGCCGTCTGCTGTTCTTCGTCGAGGTGTTGATCCCGGAAGAAGATGACCTTGCGTTCCAGCAGGGTGTCACGGATCAACTGCGTCAGCTCCGGCGAGGGCGGCGTGCTGAGGTCGATGTGGTGCAGCACGGTGCCAAGGGTGAGTGCCAGGTGTTCGAACTCGACGCCGAGTGCAGTAGCGCGCTGTTCCAGGCGTCCGGTGACCGGACGATCGCCCATCTGCTCGTACTCGCGAAACACTCCGGCGGCGGTCGTGTTGAACGCCGGCACCACGTCCTCGATCGGCAGCTCGGAGCGATCGGCACGGTCGTCGCGCTGCTCCGCCGATGTACGGAACTCGTGAAGTTTCGCCGCATTCTCGATCGCGATCCGGTTGTACTCACTTAACTCGGTGTCGATGACGTCGTCGGTCGCAACGGGTGGATTCATCGTGCACATCGCTTTCGGATGTCAGCGAAGACCTGCTTGTCAACTCAAGCGACGCCGAACGAAGTGAGGCTTGGAGCGCCTCGGGTGGTGGGTGGGAGCTACAGAGTGAGTTGGTCGAGGATCTGGTCGAAGGCGACGTCGGCATAGGTGAGCATCTCGTCGTCGGTGCGGTCCTGGATCGGATGTGGCGTGAAGATCCGCGAGACTGCGGGGAAGCCGATCGAGGTCGACTGCGCCTCAGCGGCGTCGACGAACTGGTCGGATGCGATGAACATCGCCGGGACACCGCGCAATTCGAGATCGTTGATGTCGTGCACACTGCACGACGTGCAACTGCCTCAATCCGCCAAGGCCTCGATGACCACCTGACACTCGGTGGCGATCTTGTGACGCAGGTCGACCGGTGCCGGTTTGGCGAAGGTGGGCTTCACGTA
>RCMY010000404.1_pt1 | contig 40749 bp, 41 predicted proteins | sample 2041341 | NCBI WGS metagenome assembly RCMY01 (sample SAMN09708234, study PRJNA481090) | Marine sediment metagenome, whole genome shotgun sequencing project. | reverse complement strand
CCTTCCAGCGGACTGGAATCCCTATCATGACCATTCATGCACGCTTCGAAGTTTCCCGTCCTCGCGATCGTGACCGGTCTCCTGCTCATTGCCTGCGGCGGGGATTCCGCTGCCCAGATTGCGGGACCCGGCGCGCTCGGCCACATTCACGACCTGGTCGTCACCGAGGCTGGCGAGTTGCTCGTCGCCAGCCACAGTGGTTTGTACCGCATCGATGCGCTCGATGAAGCGGTGCTTCTTGGCACCGAACAGCACGACCTCATGGCCATGTCAGCGGACTCGCGAGGCCTCGTGGCCAGCGGCCATCCCGATCTACGACTCGAGAAGTACATCGTCGATGACCACCCGCCGCACCTCGGCCTGGCGCGAAGTGACGATTTCGGCGCGACGTGGTCGGTCGAGGACGACCTCCTCGGCAAACATGACTTTCACGCGATCGTTCCCACTTCGGACGGCATCTTTGCAGCGGACTCACAAGGACTGATAATGCGACGAGACCCCGATGGCGTCTGGGTCGAGCTCGGTGCCGTCGAGGCGAGAGATCTGGCCGTGAGCCCACTGTCGACAGACGAGCAAGTTGCGACGGCCGCCGATGGTGAAGTGTGGTTCAGCGACGATGGTGCGCTCACCTGGCAGTTGGCGCCAAGCGCACCGTCACTGCTCGAGATCGAGTGGTCTGCGAACACTCCTCTGCTCGGCGCCAGCGAGGACGGGTCGATCTGGACCGCCAGTGCGCCGGAGGGTCCATGGCACGAAACAGCACAAGCTCCACCCGAGATCGAAACGTTCCACGTGCAAAACGATCAATGGTGGGTCACGTTGCATGGCGGTGCCATCCACACGAGCATCGACCAGGGTGCGACGTGGTCGACCGTCTACGATCCGCCACAACGATGACCGCGGGACAGCCTCTTGACCTTCCAGCCGACTGGAAGGAGTAAACCAGTGCTCATGAACGAACACGGCCACCAGAACGAGGATCTCGCGGGTCACGACAAACACGCGGGTCACGACAAACACGCGGGTCACGACCCGGAGATGTTCCGACAGCTCTTTTGGTGGAATCTGCTCCTGTCCATTCCCGTGCTTGCATTCTCCGAGCAAATTCAGACGTGGTTCGGGTACGAGCTCGATTTCGCGACGTCTTCGTGGGTTGCTCCGATCATCGGCACGGTCATCTACTTCTGGGGCGGCAAGCCGTTTCTCAAGGGCGCCCGTTCCGAGCTGGTCGCACGCCTACCCGGGATGATGCTGCTCATTTCCCTCGCCATCACCGTGGCGTACGTCGCATCACTTCTCTCCTCACTCGGCGTCGGCGGCCTCGACTTCTGGTGGGAGCTCGCAGCGCTGATCGTCGTGATGTTGCTCGGCCACTGGCAGGAGATGAAGGCGATCGGCCAAGCCCAAGGCGCATTGGCCGCGCTCGCCGAGCTCCTTCCTGATGACGCCCAGCGAATAGAAGGCGATGAAATCCGTCAAGTGCCTTTGTCCGATCTCGCGGTTGGCGACATCGTCCTCGTACGCCCGGGAGGGCGCGTACCAGCCGACGGGGTCGTCGCCGATGGTCAGGCCGCCTTCGACGAGTCGATGATCACGGGCGAATCCCGCACGGTCGACCGGGGTGAAGGCGATCGCGTGATCGCCGGGACCGTCTCGACAGACTCGTCGGTTCGGGTTCGCATAGATGCAATCGGTGACGACACGGCGCTCGCCGGAATCCAACGCCTCGTCGCCGAGGCTCAGTCGTCCAAATCACGCACGCAGGCGCTCGCAGACCGGGCCGCGGCAGCACTGTTCTATCTCGCAACGGCCTCCGCATTGCTGACGTTCATCGTCTGGTCGGCGGTCGGAGATCCGTCAGAGGGTGTCATCCGGACGGTCACCGTGCTCGTCATCGCCTGCCCACACGCACTCGGTCTGGCCATCCCGCTGGTCATGTCGATCTCGACTGCAACTTCGGCGCAAGCGGGCATTCTCGTGAAGGATCGGCTCGCCCTCGAACGCATGCGCACCGTCGACGCCATCTTGTTCGACAAGACGGGAACCCTGACGAAGGGCAACCATGCGGTCACCGACGCGGTGGCAATCGACGGCCGCACGACGGACGACGTTCTGGCGATGGCGGCAGCCGTGGAACGCGAGAGCGAACATCCGATTGCACGAGCGATCACCGAAGCAGCATCACAACTACCGGTTCGGACAGCGACCGACATCACGAGCCTCACCGGTCGAGGTGTACAAGGCACCATCGACAGTCGGCGGATTGCCGTGGGTGGGCCCAGCCTGCTCGACGAAATCGAAGTCACCGAGCCCTCCGAGATCAACGCGAAGACCACTCAGTGGCGAGCCGCCGGCGGTTCCGTGCTGTGGATAGTCGAAGACGACGAAATCGTTGGCGCGGTGACCCTCGCTGACGAGATCAGACCCGAGTCACGCATAGCGGTGATCGAACTCCATCAACGAGGCAAGAAGGTGGTCCTGATCACCGGCGACGCTCAGCAGGTCGCCGACGCCGTCGCCGACGACTTGGGAATCGATGAGGTCTTCGCTGGTGTCATGCCCGAAGAGAAGGATGCAAAGGTTGCCGAGCTGCAAGCGCGCGGTCTTCGCGTTGCCATGGTCGGCGATGGAGTCAACGATGCACCGGCTCTCGCACGAGCAGACGTAGGCATAGCCATCGGAGCTGGCACCGACGTCGCGATCGAGTCGGCTGGTGTTGTGCTGGCCTCGAGCGACCCACGCAATGTCGCAAACATCATCGAGCTGTCAGCCGCCACGTATAACAAGATGGTCCAGAACCTCGTCTGGGCGACCGGGTACAACCTTCTTGCCATACCGGTTGCCGCCGGGGTCTTCGCCTTTGCCGGGCTGAGCCTTCCTCCAGCTGCGGCGGCGATCGCGATGAGCTTGTCGACGATCATCGTGGCCGCAAATGCGCAACTGCTTCGTCGGATCGATCTCACACCCACGCCTCTCGACGGAGTGACCCGTTGAGAAAACACGACAGCTCCACCAACGAGTCGATAGAGAAACTACAACCCGTAGTTTGACGGGTTCTCGGCGTGGGTATGAAACGGCCATGGAACCAACACCGAAAGAAAAGACCGGCACGAGTTGGACGATGCCCGATCGGGAACCGACAACCGATGCGCACCACTCAGACGATTCGGGTGAGACCAAGAAGTACCTGAGGTTCGGCGCAATGATCCTGACGTCGACCCTTGTGATGTTCGTCCTCACCTACCTGAATACGTACGAGTTGAGTCATGTCGAGTGGAGTGAAACCCGCTTCTACATGGTGTTCTACATGGGAGCCGCGATGGCGCTCATCATGTTGGGTTTCATGCTCAACATGTACAAGAACAAGATGGTCAACGCTGCGATCGTGGTGGGAAGTATCGTGGTGTTCGCCGCTGCGCTGACACTCGTGCGATCTCAAGCAACCGTAGAGGACACGTCGTGGATGAAGGCGATGATCCCCCACCATTCGATTGCGATCTTGACGAGCGAGCGGGCCGAGATAGACGACGCTCGGGTCTGTGAACTGGCAACCGCGATCATCGAGGCACAAAAGCGTGAGATCGCCGAGATGCAGTGGATGATCGACGACATTGCGGAGAACGGCCCTGCACGGACAGCCGAAGAAGCTGCGGCCCGACCAGTGCCAGAGTTCAGCGGCACCAGCGAACGCGTCTGCCCATGACCGAAACACGACCGAGCCCAACGACCCGCTCGGCCGTCGATACGCAATACTGAATCGATGCCACGACGACGATCCACTGGTGAGCTCGAAGCGTCGGTTCTTCATTACCTTTGGGCCATCGATGAGCCGGCAACACCTGCAGAAGTTCATGAGGCGGTCGCTCCCGACCTGGCGTACACGACAGTGATGACCGTGCTCACTCGTCTATTCAAGAAAGAACTCTTGTCCCGCGAGCGAGCCGGTCGTGCCTTCGCCTACCGGCCCGTGGAAGGCGAGGCGACCCACCGGGCCGATCAGATGCACGTACACCTCGCCGCATCCGACGATCGATCGGCCGTGTTGAGTTCGTTCATCAACACACTGACCATCGACGAAACCGAAGAGTTACGCCGACTCCTGAGTGACGATCAGCCATGAGCATCAGCTTCGTCTTTCCCACGCTGTTGGGCGTTGGCCTGGTGGCTGGTATGGGGCATTTCAACTGGAACCTGCGCCCCAAATTCGCCCTCCCGCTGCTCACGGGCGCCATGGTCGTGGCTGCGTCGGCCGTGGTGCTGGTCGTCGTTTCGACAGCGACAGCATTCGGTCTCGGCCCCGCACGCTCGGCAGCGCTCCCTGGCTGGTGCCGGAACGTTCCATTGCACCACGAGGTCAGCCCTATCGTGGGCACTCTCGCACTTGCCGCGACCGCATGGTTTGTCCTTCGGTGCGGGCGCGTCGTCATTCCACGTCGACGAACGATTCGATCCGCCGAGGCGAGCGGACGAATTTCGGTGCTCGAGGCTGACGAACCGTTCGCGTACGCAGTGCCCACTCGGCAAGGTTGCGTCGTCGTCTCGACCGGACTTCTCGAACCCCTCACCTCAGCAGAACGGCGCGCGGTCTTTGCCCACGAGCGCGCACACCTGCAACTCGGGCATCATCACTATCTCCTTGCGGCAGAGTTGAGCCGCGCCATCGTTCCTTTACTCGCTCCCATCGCCCGACAGATCCAGCATGCCACCGAGCGTGCGGCCGATGAGGCAGCCGTGGTGGCGGTACGCGACCGCGAAGTCGTCGCACGGGCCATCGCCACAACTGCACTTGCTCCGAACCGACGAGGAGCAACCCTTCCCGCCCTCGGCGCAGGATCGGTAACCCGGCGGGTGGAGGCCCTCTTGTGGCCTCACCGAGAACCGGTTGCGACGAGGTTCACGTCGTCTGTGGCGTTCTTCGGTGGCCTTGCGTCAACCGGCGCGTTGGTGGTGCAGTTGCACCACTTCTCCACACTGCTCGACCACCTCTGTCGCGGCGTCGCATGACGCAGGCCTGTCCGGCGGAGTACTACAGAGCGTAGTAGTATGGTTCGAATGCGCCTGCACACCCAGGGAACGCCTGTCCGCATGTCGTTGTGGCTCGCGGTGGTGTTTTCGACCCTATTGATGTTGGTGTCGCCTGTGTCAGCCCACACCGGCTTCGAATCGTCCTCGCCGGGTGACAGTGCCATCATCGATACCCCTCTGTCGACGATCACCCTCACGTTTTCTGGGGAGGCCACGCCAGCCGGGGAAGGATTCGTGGTGCTCGATCCAACTGGCGCTGTGCGAGTCCCTAATGACATCAGCAGCGATGACAATCTCACATGGACGCTGCGGTTCGACGACGCGTTGGCTGGTGGTGTGGTCGGCGTCCGTTGGAGTGTTGCTGCGCCTGATGCGCACCCCATCGATGGGAGCTTCAGCTTCACTGTCACCGCTCCACCGCCGGTCGATGCGACCACGACGACAACTCCGACACCGGCAACAGCCCCTACCACGACCACTCTCGTCCGTTCCGATGAGATCGAGCCCGAACCGAAGATCGCACTCGACGACTTCCTCGAGACCTCCTCGGACACCGCCCGAGGCGCATCACTTCTCGCCACGTCGAGCAGAATTCTGCGTCTTTTGGGTGCGGTCGGCGCCATCGGCGGAATATTCTTCGCAGCGTTCGTGCTCCGCGGTGACCCTCGCGACATTCGAGCCGTACTCTTTGTCGTCCGTCGAGCTGGCGTCATCATTGTCCTCGGCGCCGTCACCCAGCTTGCGGCACAGATCGCATCTGCCGCGCAAGGCTGGGCAGGCCTCTGGTCGATGTCGACGGTGGGCAATGTCGTGTGGTCGTCTCTCGGCGCCGCCATTGCCTTGCGCATGGTCGGCGGTGTCATCATCTTGATCGGTGCACGCCTCGACACCCACGAAGCCGCCGGCGCAACTGACCATGTTGTCGCCTTCAAGCACCTCGCCACCGTCGGCACAGGTTTCGGTGGTGCAGAATCCGCAGACGCTCCGAACAGCGCGAACAAATCACACCCGCTTGCACACGATGGCGACGAGGCGTGGCGCATGTCGGAAAGCCCCGCAGCCTTCGTGGGCCTTGGCCTCCTTGCGCTCTCGTTTCTCTTCGATGGCCACACCGTGTCGGAAGGTCCACGCTGGATTCATGCGCTGACCAACATCGTTCACGTCATGACCGCTGCGACCTGGGCTGGTGGTGTGGTGATGCTTGCGGTGGTCGTCGCTCGTCGACACCGACGCGGCGCGGACGTCAGAGCGCTCCAGCTCGGGATGCGATTCTCTGTCGTCGCCGTCGTAGCGCTCGTCGCTGCCGCGCTGGCCGGCACGGCCCTCACCGTCATCATCCTCGATTCCGTCTCAGACATCTGGACGACATCATGGGGTCGGCTACTCGTGCTGAAGGCCCTACTTGTGATCGTTGCAGGAATCGGCGGTGGCTACAATCATCGAGTGGTCATCCCCGAGTTAGAGCGATCGCCAGACGACCTCGACCTCGCGCACCGCTTCCGAACCATCGTCAGTCTCGAAGCCGCGGCGCTGATTGCGGTCACGATAGTCACCGCCCTCCTGATCGGAGCGTCAGCAACATGAGTCGTTCGCTGATTTCGTTGGTTTTCGCCATGGCTCTTGCTCTCGCAATCGGTGCGTGTGGCAGCGACGATGTGGCCACGTCGACCTCTCCACTCGCCGCCGATGCTGACGGAGCTGTGGTGTACCAGGCACGATGTGCCTCGTGCCATGGTGACGACCTCAAAGGAAACGACAAGGGACCGTCGCAGCTTTCAATTGTGTACGAACCAAACCACCATGGCGACGACTCGTATCGTTCGGCCATCCGCAATGGAGCGAGCCAGCACCATTGGGGATTTGGTGACATGCCCGCAATTCAAGACATCACCGACTCGCAGATCGAAGCGGTGATCGCCTACATCCGAAGCGAGCAAGAACGGCTCGGATTCGAGGGCTGACCCGCTCAGGCGACGTCGTAGCCGGCTTCGTCGATCGCGGCGACGATCGCTGCAGGGTCGCCGCCCTCCACCGACACGATCTTCGTCTCGAGGTCGACGTCGACAATGTCGACACCGTCCACGGCACCAACCTCTTTGGTGATCGAATCGACGCAGTGTTGGCAGCTGATGTCGGGGACTGCATAGGTAGTGGTGTCAGACACGACGTTGGTGTCCTTTCGTAGTTGAAGGTAGAGAACGGATCACACCGCGTGGCGGTAACCGGCGAAACGGCGAAGACGGAGACTGTTGCTGACGACGAACAACGACGACATCCCCATGGCGCCAGCGGCGATCATCGGGTTGAGGACTCCGGACGCAGCGAGCGGAATCGCCGCGGCGTTGTAGGCAAAGGCCCAGAACAGGTTTCCCTTGATCGTTGAAAGCGTTCGGCGCGAGAGCGCGATCGCGTCAGCAACGGCTCGAAGGTCTCCCGACACGATCGTCAAGTCGGACGCTTCTATGGCGACATCGGTGCCCGTACCGACTGCGATGCCAAGGTCGGCTTGGGCGAGAGCAGGGGCATCGTTGATGCCGTCACCGACCATGGCAACACGTTTGCCATCTTCCTGGAGGCGACGGATGACCGCAGCCTTGTCGTCGGGGTAGACCTCGGCAATCACGTCGTCACCAGCGACCGAACCAATGCCGACTTCGGCCGCGACCGATTGTGCGGTGCGCTCGTTGTCGCCGGTCAGCAGCGTGACCGACAGTCCTTGGTCGTGAAACGCTTTGATCGCCGCAACCGATGTCGGCTTGATGCGGTCAGCAACAACGAAGACGAGCTCGGCGACGCCGTCTCGGCCGGCAAACACCGCGGTTGATCCGTGCGCTTCGGCAGACGCCGCAAGATCCTCGACCGCATCTGGCACCTTGTCGAAAAGGCTTCGGCGGCCCACTCGAACCTGGGTTCCGTCGATGGACGCCGTGACGCCCGAGCCTGGAGTGTTCTCGAACCCATCGACAACCAGCAGATCGTCGATCGAGGTAGCGATCGCCTGAGCGATTGGGTGTTCGGACAGCGCTTCGGCCGAAGCTGCGAGTTGATGAACCCGCTCGAGCTCGGCGGGCTCGAGGCCAGCGTCGAGCACCTCGGTCAGCGCCATGGCACCCTCGGTGATCGTGCCCGTTTTGTCGACGACGATCGCATCGATCGATCGGGTGTCTTCGAGGACTTCACCGCCCTTGATGATCACACCGAGCTGCGCACCGCGACCCGTGCCGACCATGATGCCGAGGGGCGTGGCCAACCCGAGGGCGCACGGGCAGGCGATGATGAGAACGGCGACCGCAGCGGTGAACGCCGCGTCGGCGTCGTTACCCAACAACAGCCAGATGGCCAAAGTCGCCAACGCAATGAGGATGGCCGTTGGCACGAAGACCGATGCGACGCGGTCGGCCAACCGTTGAACCTCTGCGCGGCTGCCCTGCGCTTGGTCGACGAGCAAGATGATTTGCGCAAGCGCGGTGTCGGCGCCGACGCGAGTCGCCTCGACTACGAGTGATCCGTTCGCGTTGATCGTTGCGCCGATTACTTCGTCACCAGGCCCCACTTCTACCGGCACGGGTTCGCCGGTGACCATCGATGCATCGACGGCCGAGCTTCCTTCGACGATCACGCCATCGGTGGCGATCTTTTCGCCAGGTCGAACCACGAACTGCATTCCGACGGCAAGATCATCGAGCGCGACCTCACGACCGTCGACCAGTCGAGCGGTGCGTGCACCCAAGTCGGCCAGAGCCCTGATCGCATCGCCCGAACGCCGTTTGGCCTTCATTTCGAACCACTTGCCCAGCAGGATCAGCGTGACGATGACGGCGCCAGTTTCGAAGTACACATGGCCATCGCCGATGTCGCCAAACAGTACGACCACCGACCACAGAAGCGCCGACAATGACCCCATCGAGACCAATGTGTCCATGGTCGTCGAGCCGTGACGCAGGTTCATCCACGCCGCTCGATGAAAGAGCCATCCTGACCAGAGGATCACCGGCGTGGACAAGGCGGCGACCACCCACTCCCATCCGTCGAAACGCAGAGCGGGGATCATCGAGATCAACATCGCCGGTAGCGACAACACCACACCGACGACGAGTCGACGCAGGAGATCGGATTCTCGGCGAGCCTCGGCATCGTCACCATCGTCGGCGTCGATCACCTGGTATCCGAGCGCCTCGATTTCGGCGGCGAAAAGGGTGTCGTCGAGTGAGCCGTCGTGGATCACCGTGGCCCGACCGGTCGCAAAGTTGACCTGGGCCCCCGCGACTGCGTCGAGTTTGCCGAGGCGTCGTTGGATCTTGTTGGCGCACGCAGCGCAGGTCATCCCGTCGATGGCGAGGTCTGATCGCACGGTCACGATGTTCGAAGTACTTGTTTCAATTGCCATGACCCCAGTGTAAACCTTCCACCCGAATAGAAGGTCAAGCAATTACCTCAGGCGTCGATTCGAGCCTCCGAAATCACCTGACATCGGTTCGGATCGGTGCATCCGGAGGGGTCGAGCAATTTTGCGCGTTTGGAAAGGGCCGAGAGTTCTCGCCGAGCTGCGGTGAGTTGCTCGATCTGCGCGTCGATCGCCGTGACATGGGCTTCGATGAGCGTCATCGTGTGGGCGCACGACCGCTCCCCCGCACCCTTCAACTCGAGCACCGAAGCGATTTCCGACAACGTGAGCCCCGTGGCTTGGGCATCCCGGATGAACTGCAATCGCTCGACGGCCTCCGTCCCATAATCTCTATAGCCGCTTGCCGTTCGGGCAGGTTCTTCGAGCAGCCCGATCGACTCGTAGTACCGAATCGTCTTCGTCGTCACGCCACACTGGTCACCAAGCTCGCCAATTTTCATGGCCACATGTTACCCGACCTTCCATCCCGATGGAAGGCTTGATAGTTGTACCACGAAGCGCGCGCCGACGTCGTAGTCGTTGTCGTAGACGACCGTGCCACCGTGGCTCTCGACGATGTCGCGTGTGATAGCAAGACCAAGGCCGGTGCCACCATCACTTCGAGTCCGCGCATCTTGAACTCGGGCAAATCGCTCGAATATGCGGGTTTGATCCTCCACCGGCACGCCGGGGCCGTCATCGGCCACGACAAAGTTGACGATTCCAGCTTCTTCGGCGAGGGTGACGGTCACCGACGATCGAGCATGACGAACGGCATTCGTGAGCAGGTTTCGCACAGCCCGGCAGAGATGATCAGGGTTCGCTGCGAGGTGAGCGGCCGAGATACCGCTGGCGTCGATCGTGATGGTTGGACAGGACGTGCGAATCTCACGGATCTCCTCCAGAACGAGGTCATCGAGGTCCACCGGCTCGCGGCGGCGAGGGGTCTCACCGGCGTCACTGCGCGCGAGGTGCAGGAGATCATCGATGAGTTGCTGGAGGTCGATCGCATCTTCGCGGACCGCCCGCAGCGTGGCCATGGCGTCAGCAGACTCGGGACGTGCGAGGTCCACGTCGAGGTTGGCACGAATACGAGTGAGCGGCGTCCGCAACTCATGAGCCGCGTCGGCGACGAATTGCCGCTGCCGTTCCGTCGCATCGGTGAGACGGTCGAGCATTCGATTCATCGTCGAGCCGAGGCGTCCAATCTCATCATCTCGCATCGAAAGCTGGATACGTTGATCGGAGTTGGTAGCGGTGATCGCTTCGACTTCGGCACGAATTCGATCGACGGGCTCGAGCGTGCGTCCGGTGAGCCACCACATCACCAGTGCGAGAATACCGGCCACAACTGGAACCGCGATGAAGAGGGCGACCATGAGGTTTCGGATGGTTTCCTGGAGGTCGTCGCTGTTCTCGGCGAGGTGTAGGACCGCCGTGCCTTCGGGCGTGTCGATCCGTCGGCTGAGAAGCCGGTACGAGTCATCCTCGAGGGGCAGATCAAAGCGGGTGTCGATGACCTGACGACGAGTGGGGTCGAGTTGGCTCACGAGTGCCGGTGCTTCGGCAAGGTTCGTCGTCGCTGCGAGGATCTGTCCATCTGCGGCGACGAGTTGGATCGCCCGATCCTCGTCGTTCGTATTGAGCGGCGTGCTCGAGATCTCCGTCAGGAAGCGCTCGGTGAGAGCGTCGGCTCGTTGCTCGAGAGACGAATCGAGATTGGCCGTGAGTCGACCCTGGAGAAGTATGAGCAGCACCAGAGCAATGACCGCGAGAACCACCGCGGTGACGCCGGTTGCCACGGCGGTGAGCCGGAATCGGAGTGAGCCCGGGCCACGAGGGGAAGGTATCACCGGCCTACCTTGGTCAGGTGCCTCGGGGTCATCCGCCATCGGCATCGAGGCGGTATCCGGCGCCACGGATTGTTTTGATGGCGTGGCGTTCGAAAGGTTCATCGATTCGCATGCGCACTCTGCGAACGTACACCTCGACGATGTTGGGGTCACCGACGAAGTCGTACTCCCACACCCCTTCGAGGATCTCCTTCTTGCTCATCACTTGGCCTACCCTGCGCAGGAGAAACTCGAGGACATCGAACTGCCGTGAGGTCAGGGTGACTTCTTGCTCACCCCTCCAAACTCGCCGTTGACCAGGGTCGATCCGCAGATCACCGGCTTCGAGCGGTGCGGGGTTGGTACCCGACGTTCTCCGAAGAAGGGCGCGCAGACGGGCAACAAGGATCGGAAACGAAAACGGTTTGGTCAAATAGTCGTCCGCGCCGGTGTCGAGCGCCTCGGTCTGATCGAATTCGCCATCTTTGGCCGTGAGGACGAGGATCGGCGTCCAATCGCCAGCATCTCGGAGGCTCTGACAAATCTTGAACCCATTGGTGCCGGGCAACATGAGGTCGACGATCAGCGCATCGAAGCTGCTTTCGGTCGCCTGCCACAGGCCGTCGGTTCCATCGAACGAAACCTCGACGGTGAACCCCTCGCCCTCGAGACCGCGCTTGATCGCTGTCGCGATCTTCTTGTCGTCCTCGATGAGCAGCAGTTTCACAATGTTCCAAGTATGGATGAGCCCGATCAAGCACAACAGGACTGACCTGACTCTCCGCTGACTCTCGCTGCACGGACGCTCTGCAGGTCAGGAGCGCGTCAGCACCTGTTCGGCAGTGTGGCATGACACCACGAAGTCAACACAGAGGAGCATCACCATGAAGAAGTCCCACAAAGTCCTACTCGCCGGAACGGCATTCGCCATCGGCACGGTCTCGATCGCCGCAACCGCGGTCGGGGCCCAGGGCACGCCACCAGCCATCTCCGAAAGCGACGAAGACGCGGCCGAAGGACCAGACGTTCCGATCACCGGAGACGATCTCGAGCGGGCCTCCGACGTCGCGATTGCGTTCACCGGAGAAGGCCGCGTCACCGCAACAGACATCGAAGACGAGGAGAGCTACTACGAAGTAGAGGTCACCCTCGACGACGGAAGCGAAGTCGATGTTCAGCTCGACGAGGCTTTCAACGTCGTCGGCACCGACTGAGGTTGAGAAATTGAGGTCTGACCCCGGCTGGCTCTAGCGCTCAGTCGGGGTCTTGTGTGTGGGCGCACGATTCACGCGACTTCGCGAAGCGGGACCGGTTCGACGACGTCGGGCACGGACACGTTGCGTTTCGGACGCAGCACGCTGGTGATCGCCGATGCGGCGATGTCACGTGACGTGATCGCGAAGTACTGCGACCAGGCGAGAATGCCGAGAAACTTCATCCCGTCTTCGACGAGTAGACGTGTATCGCCGCCGAGCCCGACACCCATATCGACGACCATCGAGCCTGCGAGTGAAGCCAACGCTGCGAATAGAAGCGCCGATCGTGTCCGCTGGATGTCGGCGTAGAAGACGATCAGCCACGCGACCACTGGCAACACGATGAGGATCTGCGCCGCATCCTTCGATCCACCGAGCGCATGTTTGAGTGGTCCGGCGTGCAGCGCGAAGACATCGTCGAGCAGCAGAACGAGGGTCGCCAGTGCGCCGAATGCGAGAAAGCGGGCGGCACGTGCGCGACCGATCCGCCGAGCCACCCACGCACCGGCGATGGCGAAGACCACGCCAGCAGTCCACACCAGGATTCCCAGGTTCGACAGTGCGCCGGTGTACCACGGTGACCCGGTGAGATGAGCGGGATCGAGGAAGAGCGTTCGCAACGGAGTTGCGGTCTGGAAGCGGGCGACGGACAACACGACGAGCCCGAGAAACCACAGCACACAAAGCGGTGCAAGGCTTCGGGCTTGGCGTCGAAACGAGAATCCACGTCGACGCTCTGCGACCGTTGGCCGCGGTCGAAGAGAGGTGAGATCTGTCGCCACCCCCCTGATCTCGGTGCAGAAACGCGATCACTGGAGCGAATTAGGCCGTTGAGCCCGGCTCGTTCGCAGCCGTTGTCAGGTGATTGAAATGTCTTGAAATCTCCCCGACACGTCCACTTGCGACGCTGCAGTTGTTCAGTTCAACCCAAACAACTCAGGAGATGACACATCATGAACAACAACACTGAAATCCGCTCCACCCGCCCCGGCCGCATGCAAATCGGCTTCGCAGCAATCGTGGCCGCTGCCACGTTCCTCGCCCCGACAACAGCAGGCGCCGAAGTGCTCGCTGGCGACGTCGGCAATCCGGTGGCAACGGTAATCGTCCAAGAAACCTCGGCGACAGGACAGGCTGTGCTCCACGCATCCGACTCGCCCCAGGCCATGACGAAAGCCATGGCGATCGTTGGGGTCGACGGCCCGAACGCACGCCAGGACCTGACCGACATCCAAACCAAACTTCAGGCAGCCGAGTGAACAACGCGCTGGTTGCCGCCTAACTGGCCAAAACCGTTGGCCAGTCGGGCGGGAATCACAGTGACAGGTGACTGTAAGGTCACCATGGGACGGTGACGTCATGAGCGACAACATTCAGGTCTTTGGCGGAATGGGTGTCCACGATGCGGACGGGCCGGTCAGTATCGGTGGACTGCGGCAACGCCGACTCCTCGCACTCCTCGTCATCAAGTCGGGGTCGATCGTCGACATCGATTGGCTCGCAGAGCATCTCTGGGATGACGACGACCGCCCCACACCAACGGAGCCAGCCTTACGAACCACCGTCTCCCGGTTGAGGCGGGCGTTGCCGGCAGATGCGCAGGATTGGATCACGACCGAACCGTCCGGCTACCGGTTCACCGGGCCGCCCGAGTCAGTGGAGCACAACCGCTTCAGCACACTTCGGGCCCGGGCGAGACAAGCACGTGATCACGCCGATCCGGCCAAGGCACAGCAGCTGCTCGACGAAGCTCTGGGCTTGTGGCGGGGCGAACCGTTCCGAGAACTCGAAGACCTCGACTGGGCCCGAGCCGACATAGAACAGCTCCGTCTCGACCGGCTCGAGATGATGGAGGAACGGTGGGAAGCCGTTCTCGATCTTGGCCGCCACACCCAGATCACAGGAGAACTCGCCGCGTTCACCGCCGAGCACGAATTTCGGGAACGAGCAGCGCGCCAATACGCGTTGGCGCTGCATCGCAGCAGTCGCACTGCTGAGGCTCTCCAGGTCATCGAGGGCTTTCGCCGAACCCTCGCTGACCAGAGTGGCCTCGACCCCTCCCCCGAAATGTCCGAGCTCGAAGCTGCGCTGCTGCGTGGCGACACGACACTCGATGTTGAGAAGACCGGACGTCCGCTACGCGGTTATCGGTTGATCGAGGAGATAGGCAGCGGAGCATTCTCGATCGTGTGGCGCGGCATGCAACCGTCGGTGAACCGCGAAGTTGCCATCAAACAAATCCGTCCCGAGCTCGCATCGCGGCCCGACTTCATCCGGCGGTTCGAGGCCGAGGCACAAGTGGTCGCCAGGATCGACCACCCACACATCGTGCCGATGATCGACTTCTGGCGCGATCCGGACTCCGCCTACCTCGTGATGCATTGGCTTCGCGGCGGCACGCTCGAGCAGCGCCTCGATGCCGGACAGCTGAGCCTCGACTCGACCCGGACCCTCGCACACCAGATCGGTGGTGCCCTCACCGCTGCTCATCACGCCAACATCGTTCATCGAGATGTCAAGACGTCGAACATCATGTTCGACGAAGCCGGGCACGCGTTCCTAACCGACTTCGGAATCGCGCTCGAAATTGCACACTCGGGCGGACCTGAAGCAGCGTTGTCGCAGGGGTCCCCTGCATATGCATCTCCCGAACAGATCCGGCGAGAGACACTCGACGCTCGAGCCGACATCTTCAGCCTGGGCGTCGTGCTCTTCGAATGCCTGGCCGGGACACTGCCGTTCCGCGACAACACATCGGTTCAAGAGCTTGTCGAGCGCCAGTTGGTCGAGCCGTATCCGCTCTTGTCCGAGTGGCGAAGCGAGCTCCCAAACTCGGTCATCTACGCCGTTGCCACGGCGACGGCCAAGGACCCGTCCGACCGGTTTGCCTCGATAGCAGACTTCCTTCGTGCTCTCGACAGCGGGGACACAGACGACGCAACTCTCGCAACCAGGTCACGAACCGTCAGCTCTGACGTCGCAAACCCTTACCGGGGCCTGCGAGCATTCGACGAAACTGACGCTGACAACTTCTTTGGCCGCGAAAGCCTCGTATCTGAACTGGTAGACCGGCTGGCGGGCAGCGGCGTTGAGTCTCGATGTCTCGTCGTTGTCGGGCCATCCGGATCAGGCAAGTCTTCGCTCGTTCGAGCTGGGCTTGTCCCCTCACTCCGGGTCAACGCTGTGCCCAGCTCGGCCGACTGGTTCCACACCGTCATGGTGCCCGGTACCGACGCCTTCGAATCACTCGAAGCCGCGCTCTTGCGGGTCGCTGTCAATCCCCCGTCGACCCTGGTCGACCAGCTACGCGACGGTAAACGAGGCATTTTGCGTGGTGTCCGGCGGTGCCTGGGCAACGACGACGATCGAGTCGTTGTGATCATCGACCAGTTCGAAGAGTTGTTCACCGCCGGCTCCAAGGATGACGCCGACCGATTCCTCGATGCCCTCAGCGTGGCCGTTCAGGACCCAGCATCACCAGTGCGACTCATCCTGACCCTCCGAGCCGACTACTACGACCGACCGCTCGAACACCACAGCTTCGCGCCAATACTCAAGGCGGCCGCCGTCGACGTGACGCCACTGGCTGGAGACGAACTCGAACTTGCCATCGTCGAACCAGCGCGACGTGTTGGGGTCCACTTCGAATCGGGGCTGGTCCCACGGATTGCCGCTGAGGCCTTGGGGCAGCCGTCGCCTCTACCTCTACTGCAATACACACTGAGCGAACTGTTCGATAGACGCGACGATGCTCAGCTCACGCTCGACGCCTTTGCTCAGATTGGAGGCATCACGGGTGCCCTCGCTTCGCGCGCTGAAGGCCTCTACACCGATGCTGACGACGCCGAGCGCGCTGCGGCACGAACGGTCTTTGGTCGAATGACCCTCCCGGGGCACCACTCGACAGACATTCGGCGGCGCGTCGAACGTGCAGACCTCGCCACCGACGATGCAACCAGGGCCGTGCTCGACAAGTACGGAGCGGCTCGACTCATCACCTTCGATCGTGACCCGGCGACACGCGAACCCACGGTCGAGGTTGCTCATGAGGCGCTCCTGCGGGAATGGCCCCGCCTCCTCGGCTGGCTCAATGAGGACCGCGAGCTCCTTCGTTCGGCAGACGCAATCGCTCAAGCGGCCACCTTTTGGGACCAGTCAGGTCGAGAACGCAGCGACCTCTATCGTGCTGGTCGACTTGAAATGGCGAACGAACTCGCGCTGTCGAACCCAGAGCGGCTACGTCAGCTCGACCACGAGTTCATCGAGGCCTCTCGCGTCGCCGCCAGCGACGAGCAGCAGCAAGAACACACGCGCGTCACCCGATTGCGTCGACTGGTGGGCGTCGTCGGGGTTGCACTTGTTGTCTCCCTCATTGCTGGCGGGCTGGCGCTTCGCCAACAAGACAAAGCTGAAGCCGCAGCCGCAGAGGCCGAAACCCAGGCCCGGCTGGCGCAGCAGCAAGCTGAAGCAGCGGCTGAGGCGGCCAGCCAGGCTGAGCTCGCCACGCTCATCAGCCGCTCGGCTGCCCTTGCCCACGATGAACCTGCCGTGTCGGTGCTTCTTGCGCTGGAGGCGCACGAACGCTCTCCAACACCCGAGACCGAACAAGCAATCCTCAATGCTCTCAGCGGCAATGCATTGGGCCAGCGGGTTGCGACATTCGAACGATTCCCCGCTGTTAACGAGTCCGGATTCCCGGGCTGGCTGAGCCGAGATGGCTTGTCGTTGTCGGTGTCGACCGAGGACCTGATGATGCGGCGAAGCCTCGAAACCGGCGAAATTGTCGAGGTCGGTCGGCTGCCAGAGTTAGAAGCCCGATGGATCGGTGACGAGGAGTCCGGCCGTCGTGTTGCCCAATCCCTCGATCTCTCGACGATCTGGCTCGGTCGTGACGACGAGGAATGGGTTGTCGAGATCGAACTCGCCCAGCCGATGCAGCTCATCGGTAGCCGCATCGGAACTCCACAGGCGGGTGCCATGTTCGCTGCCAATCGCCTTCCATACGCGACGATCGATGGGACCTACATTGGTGACGGGAACTTCGAAGTTCGTGGCGAACACCTCCAAACCCTCGTACTTCTCGATGCGAAAACGGGTGACACCGTTGGTCCAGGAATCGAGGGTCTGAGTGGGCCACAGGTTGCATTCAGCGCAGACGCGAGGCTCATCGCGGTGCGCTCGTATGCATCGAGTGCCTTCGGCGACAGTGGTGCCAGCCCCGGAGGCGGTAGCACCGCTGATGGACGAGTCTTCGTCATCGATGCCGAGACGGGCGCCGAGCTCCAACGGTTCGACGTACCTGGTGGGAACGGTCTGGTGTTCGACCCATCGGGGCGTGAGCTTCTGCTCGGTGCAGGTACCAAACTCATCACCATCGATCTCGAAACAGAGGAGGTGGGCCTGGAGGTCGCAACAAGCATGACGTCCGACATCGTGAGCGTCGACCTGCGGCCAGACGGTCGCGTGGTTGTCGTGTCCAATGGTCTCGCCGAGATGGTCAACCGTCGCGACGGACCTACAGCAGACGGATCGATCCAGTTGCGCAACGCGGTCGTCGGCGCCATGAGATCGGACGACACGCTGCTCATCACCACGAGCGACGGCAGACTCGACATCTACGACTTCGATGGTTCCGCGCTTGCCGATCAGGTCGTCGATGTGCCGTCGGGAACCGACGTGCTGCTCGGATTCGGGAACGAAGCGATTCTCGACCGTCGCGGCAGTTATGAGCGACTCGATCTCATCACTGGCGACTCGAGGAACGAGCGATCCATGACCTCGAGAGGAGAGGCGTTCATTCCGTATCTGCTTGAAGCTGACGGCGTCCTGTCGTTCTCTCTCGAGACGTGGGAGGGCGCCCGATTTGTCAACGGCGAGGTCGTCAATCGAATGAATATCTTCACCGACCCCGACGCCTACGGCATCTACGGGGCCTCATCGCCGGATCAAAACGCGTTAATGGGTCAGCGGCCTGACGGCACCTATGAGGTGTCGCTCGTCGACACCGACGAGGGCGAACTTGCCCTCGTGAACAACATCGCAGAACCCGACGATGCGTGCAGCACGTATCCAGCGCCGAACAATGGTATCTACGTGATGCTCTGCTCGGGGCTTCTTCGTACGTACGACTCGGCGGGCGCCGTGATCGCCGAGGTGGAGACGGGCCTCATCAACACGCTCGTCGCCCGAGGCGACCCAACGAGCGGGAGGATCGCCTTCGGTAGCCCCGACCTCCGAAGCGGTCTGGCGATCATCGACCCAGCGAAGGAAGTGGTGCAGATTCTGCCCGACACGAACCTGGTCGTGAACCTGACCTTTGCCAGGGACGGAAAATTCTTGGCCATCCTCGATGCTGACGGAACACTGCGGTTGTGGGACGTCGAGCGGCGGTTGATGATCGGAGCCATCTGGGACGGCATCGGAGCCGATATCGAGGAGCCGCTCTGGTACGACACGACCACCGACTCTCTTTGGTTGTCCGCCTCCGGCAAGTTGGTGCGTTTGCCCCTGAGCCCGCAACGATGGACCGCCCGTGGCTGTCAGATGGTCGGTCGCGACTTCACTCAGGAAGAATGGACCAAGTACGTGCCGGGAGACGCTCCGCTTCGGTCCGCCTGCTCGTGATCCTGGGGCCGAAATCGCAGCAAGCGACGGGACCGCGGCACGTAGGCTGAGTTAGCCGCAACGGAAATCGACCCATGAAGCGTTCGCTCCCAATCGACAAGACAGACATGGTCTCGCTTCCCATGTTCGCGCTCACGATGATGGCCGAGGCGAGGGCGCTGAACAGCAGCGCAGAGCTGCGAGAACACGGCGACCTGGACGACTGGACCCGAGAAGAACTGTCCGACCCGACACCACCGCCGGACCCGCTCATTCCCGTCGGTTATGAACGCAACGACACACGAGCCAGCCTGGCGATGCTCGCCGGCAACATCGCCGTGAACCTTGCACTCGCCGGTGTGATGGGCCGGCTGAATCAGCGGCTGTTCAGCAAACGACGCGTCACGATCGACGGACGACGCGGCGCGTTCTTCGCCGCAATGGTCACCTGGGATTTCCTCTACTACTGGAGCCACCGCTGGCAACATGAGAAACGAGTGTTCTGGGCCAGCCACGTGGTCCACCACTCGAGCGAGCACTACAACCTCTCGACTGCGCTTCGCCAACCCTGGTCGGGCATCTTGGTCTCGTGGGTGTTCTTCCCAATGCCGCTTCTCGGGTTCTCGCCCGCACTCACGGCAAAGGCGGGGCAACTCAACCTGCTGTACCAGTACTGGATCCACACCGAGACAATCGATCGGCTCACGCCCAAGACCGAGGCGGTGCTCAACACCCCCTCACACCACCGGGTCCACCACGGGGCGAACCCGCAGTATCTCGACAAGAACTATGGGGGGATACTGATCACCTGGGACAAGCTGTTCGGCACGTTCGAACCTGAGGTTCGACGCATCAAATACGGACTGACGAAGAACATCGAAACCTTCAACCCGTTCCGCATCGCGTATGGCGAGTTCGCCGACATCGCCACCGACGTTCGATCAACCCGAGGCTGGCGCAACAAACTCGGTCACGTCTGGAAACGGCCCGGATGGAAGCCTTACGACGCTGCTACGGGAGCCAGTTCGATCCAAGCGCCGTAGCCACCGAGGATGTCAGAGACGTCGTCGAAACCAGCTTCGCGCAGCACACTCGCTCCGACCGAGGATCGGTAGCCACCAGCGCAGAACACGACGGTCGGAGCGGTCGGATCGAGTTCGTCTATTCGCCCGGGAAGTTGTCCAACGGGTATTGGCAGTGCGCCGTCGATCGTGCCGAGTGCGAACTCGCCCGGGTTGCGAATGTCGACGAGCTGCAGGCCGGCGATGTCGCCTTTGCGGTTCTCGAACTCGGTGGCCGTCATTCTCGAAGCTCGCCGGACCCGCTCGGGATTGTCCGCCATGACCGAAAGCGGATGTTCGAGGTAACCAACGACTCGATCGAAACCAATCCGAGCGAGCCGGTTTTTGGCCTCGAGCTCGAAACCATCGTCCACGACGAGCACGATGTCGACGTCGTGAGGGACGACCGAGCCGGCGAACTCGGCGTACCGACCGTTGAGGCCAACGTTGATCGACCCCGCGAGGTGAGCTTGCGCGAACTCTTCAGGATCGCGGCCGTCGACGATCATGGCGCCCTTGGCAACCTGGTTGTCGAACGCCACCAGGTTCAAAGTATCGGGCATCGCCTTCTCGTCGAGAAGATCTCGTTCCTGGCGATTGAGCACGGCGTCGTAGATGAAATAACCCGGTGCTGGCGGCTGACCTTCGGTGACGAGGTCGACGAACGTCTTCTTGTCCGGCGCGAGCAAGGCGTAATTGCTGGCACGCTGCTCCCCCATGGTCGAGACGGTGTCGGTCGACAGGTTCTTCCCACATGCCGAGCCTGCTCCATGAGCTGGATAGACCTTGGTGGCATCTGGGAGCGGAAGAAGTTTTGTGTGCAAGCTGTCGTAGAGCTGGTTCGCCAATTCATCGCGGGTGAAACCGATAGAGGAGAGAAGGTCGGGACGTCCGACATCGCCGATGAAGAGCGTGTCGCCGGTCAGCACTCCGTAGGGGACCTCGTCGCCGGCATGTTCGCGGACGACGATGCTGATCGATTCGGGTGTGTGACCCGGCGTGTGGCGAATCTCGAGTTCGACTTCGCCCAACGATATGCGCTCGCCATCAGCGAGTTTGCGCGACGGGAAGTCCGTTTCGGCCACCGACGAGAAGGCGATCTCGGCACCGGTGGCCGCAGCCAGTTCGAGGTGTCCCGACAAGAAGTCGGCATGGAAGTGGGTCTCGATGACGAGATCGATGGTGAATCCATCAGCTTCGGCATCTCTGACGTACTCGTCGATGTCTCGACGCGGATCGACGACCACGGCGCGCCCGGTGGTCTCATCGCCGATGAAATACGACGCGTGCGACAGGCAGTCGAGGTAATACTGCGTGAACTTCATGTTGTTTCCCTTCAGGAAGACGTATGAGCGAAATCGCCTATCGTGATATGTACGGACATTATACCCCCAGGGGTATAAAACTCAACCGCTGTACGCAAGCATTCCGCCGGCGAGGTTGACCACGTCGTCGAACCCGGACGCGATGAGGTACTTCGAGGCCGCCGTGCTCCGTCCGCCGCTGCGGCACAAGACGACGACTCGACGTGCAGGGTCGAGCTCGCTCATTCGATCGGCGAGTTCAGCAAGCGGGATGTTGATCGCCCCGGGAAGCGTGCCCTCGGCTACCTCACTGGGTTCTCGGACATCGATGAGTTGGCCGGTCACACCCACCACGGCCTGAAAGTCGTCAACGGGCTGATCTGTGTGAGCCACGGTCACACCGTTTTCTGGTTCATCTCAGCGAGCACACCAGCGATGTCGCAATCATCGGTCTGGTTATAGGGCAGCTTGGAGAGAACAGTGCCCATGGCACAGGTGTTGGTCACCGCGGAAAAGGTCAGCCCTGAACCGACGGCTCCAGCGAGCCACTTCGCACCGGGAAGAGCAGTACTCGCCGCGATACTGGCCAACACCATCGATCCGGCAACAAGGCGAACCTGACGGTCCATTGCCCATCGTTGAGTTTCGCCGTGGATGAGGTCTCCACCTGACGACTGCCAGCTGCTCATGCCACCCTCGAGGATGTGCAAGGTGTTCTTCCCCGCCGCGGTCAACTTCTCGTGGGCTTGGGTTGCACGACCACCTGTTTGGCAGACGAGAACCACAGGATGATCCACATCGGCAAGGTCATGAGCGTGCTCGGCGAGGGTGTCGAGAGGAACGTTGTACGCGCCAGGGATGTGCGACGTTGCGAATTCACCGCCCGTACGGACGTCGAGAATACGGATGTCGGGGTTGTCCTGTTGCAGTTGGCGAAGCCGGCCAACGTCGATGACATCGGCTGTTGAAGGAACGGTTGTTGTCATGATGCCTCCGAAAGGCCTAGGGGTTGGTTGGTACTCGAGGTGAGGCGACGCGTTCGTCGATGCCGAAGAGGCGCTGATCGTCTGGGCCCGGAACCTCGCCCCTGATCGCGAGGACAGCGTCATTGGTCGAGGTGTGAATCCGGGTGCCGAGTTTATCCCAGATTCCTGCACTCCGAAGCACGTCTCGAACCGGGCCCTTGACGTTTGCGAAGTGCAGGACGACGTTGCGTTCCTCCACCTCGGTGAGCAACTCGTGGAGCATCTCGGCACCGGTGGCGTCGAGGTCATTGATCCCCGAGGCATCGAGAATGAGTGCTCGAGGCTCGTGTTCGATGGCTGCAGCATGGGCGATGACGAGTTTCTTGACGTTGGCTGCGTTCACGAACGAGAGCGCGGCGTCGATTCGTACGATCCGCACCCCGTCGAGCGTCTGTGCCTCGGGGAAACGGTCGACATTGCGATAGCTCGTCGTGCCAGCAACATGGCCCAACACGGCACTGTGAGGCATGGACATCCGGGCAAAGACGACGAGCATCGAGGCGACGACAGCGACCAGGATTCCGATCTCGATGCCAAGGATGAGGGTGGCAAAGAACGCAACGCTGAGACCGATGAGATCGCTTCGTTTGACGGCGGCGATGTGGCGCATCTCGGTCACGTCGATCAAACCGATCACGGCCATGATGATGATCGCGCCGAGCGCTGCGTTGGGAAGCGAGGCGAACAGTGGCGTGAGAAACGCGATGGTCAAGAGCACGATGCCAGCAGTGATCAGCGACGCGAGTGGCGTCCGAGCCCCAGCGGTGTCGTTGACGGCAGTTCTGGAGAATCCACCGGTGACCGGATACCCCCCGAACAACCCTGCGGCGACATTGGCAGCGCCAAGTCCGATGAGTTCGTTGTTGGCGACGACTTCGTAGCGGTGACGGCGGGCGTAGACCTTCGCCACTGCGATCGATTCCATGAATCCGACGATGGTGATGACCACGGCTGTGCCGAGAAGGTTTCCGATCAGGGAGCCGTCGAAGTCGGGCAGACCGAACGCCGGAAGTGTGTCGGGAATGTCTCCGACGACGGACACACCGCGAGCTTCGAGATCGAGTAGCTCGACTGCCACGATCGAACCCACCACCACGATGAGCGCACCTGGCACCTTCGGCGCGACCCGCTTCAGGACAAACAGCGTGACCAGTGCAGCCGTACCGAGAATGAGCGTCTCAGGGTTCGTGTCGGACAGATTGTCGAACACTTCGAGCACGGTTTCGTAGAAGTGTTCCTTGCGTTCGGTCGAGATCCCGAAGATGTGCTTGGCCTGCGAGAACCCAATGATGATCGCAGCCGCCGCCGTGAACCCAACGAGCACGGAGTGCGAGAGGAAGTTGACCAGGAAACCAAGGCGTCCGACGCCGAGCACAATGTGCACGAGGCCGACCATCAGTGCCAAAAGGGCTGCCGCGCTCAGGTAACCCGCGCTGCCCTCTGTCACGAGGGGGGCCAACGCCGAAGCGGTCAGAAGCGACACGATGGCGACCGGACCGACAGCGAGTTGGCGAGACGTGCCGAACAGGGCGTAGATGACCACTGGAACCGTCGCCGCGTAGAGGCCGATTTCTGGTGGCAAACCAGCCAGGAGTGCGTACGCCATCGCTTGTGGCACCAACATCGCTCCCACGGTCAGGCCTGCGGCGAGGTCGCTGCGAAGGTCAGATCGTTCGTATTTCGGGCCCCAAAACAGGATCGGGAGCACCTGGGCGAGCCGGGTCATAGTACGAATATACGTACATTTACTTCAATCGTCAACCGATACCCCTCGGGGTATCCTGAACGGATGCAATTTCCAACGGAAACATCTGCAGAGGTCATCAAACGCCTACGCCGACTCGAAGGTCAGGTCCGCGGCATCCAACGCATGGTGGATGACGGCGCCGAGTGTCGAGACATCGTCACCCAACTCGCCGCAGCAAAAGGCGCTCTCGACCGCGTCGGGTTCAAGCTGATGTCTGCGGCGCTGACACATGCGGAACCCGACACCGATCTCGAGGAACTGGAAAAACTGTTCCTCAAACTGAGCTGAAGCAGCGCCGCACGAACGTGATCGTCTACCGATCGAGAATCAACACAACCGCGAGAACTAGAGCAAGTCCGGTGAACACGACCGTGCCGAGTCCGACGGCACGCGTGAGATTGACCTGCGGGACCGACGTGATGGGGGCCAAGAAATCATGGAGGAGATCGTTGTGCCTCCCGGCCCACACCAACAACACGCCCCCGCCTGCCGTTTCGGCGAGGCCAGCAGCGCTGAGCAAGACATGACCATCGGTCGCAGCGTAACGAGCGAAGACAATTCCGGCCACCATCATCGAGATGGCCGTGCGTTCCCACGCCAGCGATGTTCTTTCGTGCTGCAATCCGCCGCTCAGGCGTTGCAACTGGCGGGGCGACAGCTCGCCGCTCTCGGTCACAACTGGTCGATCACAAACAATACGGCGGCCACGAACGCGACGAGCGCCGTGCTGATCGCCATGAGCTGGGGCAGTCGCGATGTAGGCAATGGCTCGCCTAGTCGCATCGCTGCTTCGTTGTTCGCCCAGCGTCGATACGCGTTTCCTGCCGTGGCGAAGCTGAGCGCGAGCAGCATGATTCCGAGAATCTCGGCGCCAGCAAGATCGGACAGGACACTCAGTACCGCAAGGCCACCTGCTGACAAAGCCAGAGCGGTGCGAACCCAGGCCAGAAATGTTCGTTCGTTGGCGAGCGTGAACCGGTAGTCGGGTTCTTGGCCGACGCGCCGCGGATCTTGCGGGATGATTTTCATGCGTGAACGGCGGTCCATGTCGTCACGCCGCAGAAGGACGCAGTTCGCTGCGCCCCCCTGCAGACCAGTTGGTGACAAATCGGTAGCGGTCGCCGCGGATGATCGTCGTCCGCCACTCGACGGACTGTCCGTCCCGACTGCCCAGACGCTCGAGGAAGAAGGCCGCATCTGTTTTACGAAGCCCGAGCCTGGTGCGATCTGCCGGCGCGGGAACGATCGGGGTGAGTCGCTCCCACCCTTGATTGGGAACCGGAGCGTCGGCGTTCGCCAGTTCCTCGTAGAGCGCGGTTCTCGTCCAATCCACCGCCAAGAGTGGCGCCGCGATGCTCTTGGGGAGCCACGCCCGGTCGACAGCGAGAGGAGATCCACCCGCAAGTCGCAGTCGTTCGATCAGCACGAGTTCGGCCGTTTCACCGAGCCCCAACTGCGACGCGGCAATGGGGTCGGTGACGAGCTCACAGCGAAGAGTCTCGCTCGTCTGCTCGACGCCGGCCGACTCGATCGATTCGAACAGGCTGTACAACGTTCCGAGCGATTGTTCGAACTCGGTCCGGTTCACGACGGTGCCGCGGCCGCGCTCGCGCTTGAGGAGCCCGGTCTTGTTGAGATGACGAACGGCCTCGCGCACGGTGTGCCTGCTGACCTCGTACGACTCGGTCAACTCGAGATCGGTCGGAAACGAGGCATCGAAGTCCCCGGCTTCCAATCGATTCTGTAGATCATGCTCGAGCTGCGCCCAGAGTGGCATCGGACTCGCTCGGTCAAGGGGCGTCACGGGCATACGTTCTGCAATCCTCTCGGCCTATCGTCGGGCCTTCCGTACATCAGATCATATCAAACCCTTTGTACGTCCGGTGTGCCTGTTCTTCGTATGTCCGAACATTCGTTCAGTCAGTGCCTAACAACCGCGCGAAACCAAAGGCCGTTGCGAACAAACCGACCGAGAGCGCAGCAGCGGGCCAGGCGAGTGCTTCTTCATCGGCCTGGAACGCCTCGAGCGAGACCACGAGCAGGAAGACCTGGAGCGCAAGAATCAACACGACGTACACGAACACGGCGCTCGCTCGCTTGTGATCGCCGGTGCTGACTTGGTTCATCGATCTATTCCAAGCGCCCAGACGGTGCCATCACGAACTTCGACCCCAATCGCCGGAAGCGCCCGCTCGGGAGGCCCCGCAATCGGGTCACCGGTGGAGGCCTCGAAGACACCTTCGTGGCACGGGCAGACAAGTTCGGTTTCTTCTGGTTCGTAGAACACGACACAACCGAGGTGCGTGCACTTTTGGCTGTAGGCGACGAGTTCGCCGTCGGGAAGATGTATCAGGACGGCTGGGTCATCGGGTCCGGGGTAACGGAACAGGTGGGCGGCGCCCTCGGGCACCTGGTCGAGGGCGACCACGGCACGAGGTTCACCACCATCGAGATCACGAAGTGACGTCCACGCCGCGGCGCCAAGAGTGCACGCAGCAAAGACGCCAGACCCCGCGATGAGGTATTGGGTGAAGGCGCGGCGGGTCACCGCTTCTTCGCCCGCTGATGTGTGCGGGAAGTCCTTCAACCAAACAGGTGTGCCGTCTTGGCCACTGTCAGATCCGGGTTGTTGTGTCGTCGTCATCGAATGTCTCCTCGATCTATCCAGCGCCGAGCCCGAAGGGGTCGTCCTGCCACCGGTCACGCACGGTCATGGTCGCTACATCGAGGGGGCCGTCCTTGCGTTCGTTCACCACGGTGGCGACGTGAGTTCGTACGTTCTGATTGCCGAACGTGAAGTCGTTGATCAGCTGTCCGGGCCGGCGTTCGGCGAACTCTTCGGGGGTGCCGTACCAGAGGGCTTCGGACGGGCACACCGATGCACACATCGGGGCGAGACCTTGCGACGTGCGGTCGAAACACATGTCGCACTTCATCATCTGGTCGGGTTCGGGGAAATAACGCGGCACTCCGAACGGACAGGCGAGCACACAATTGGAACAACCGATACAGCGGGGTTTGAGCGCGGATTGCACGACGCCCACCTCGTTCTGCTTGATCGCATCAGCCGGACAGACCTTTGCGCACGTCGGGTCTTCGCAATGCATGCACACCATCGGTGCGGTCTGGGTGGACACGCCAGGGTCGATCTGGTCGAGGTGAATCAACGACGTGCCGCGGTGGGTGCCGCACTCCTCGCATGCGTGCACGCACGCCTCACAGCCGATACACCGACTCTGGTCGATGACAAACATCTTGCCGCCGATCATCGTGCGACCTCCGGGGTCTCGCCATCGTGGAGGCGGGTGTCTCGACTGTCGGTGATGGAAACCGCAGTCGTCCCTTCGGCCTTCTCGACACGCACAGCAGACACCTTGTATTCGGGGATCTTCGAAATCGGGTCGAGTGCGCGGTTCGTGAGTGTGTTGGCTGCCTTGTCGCCGGGCCAGTGGTACGGAATGAACACCGTGTCGGGCCGAATTGACTCGACCACCTTTGCCGGCACGGTGATCGATCCTCGCCGTGAGGTGACCGTGACCCGGTCGCCGGATTCGACGCCGACCGTGGCCGCGAGCTTCGGGTGAATCTCGCACAACGGTTCGGGGTATTGATCGACCAATTGGGCGATACGTCGGGTCTGAGTGCCCGACAGATACTGCGAGACGACGCGCCCAGTGGTGAGCCAGATCGGGTAGTCATCGTCGACGACCTCGGCCGGGTCGCGGTAGCGGATGGGGAAGAACTTGGCTTTACCATCGGGGTGGAAGAATTTGCCACCCTCGAACAACCGTGGTGTGCCCGGATGTCCCGGCTCGGGACACGGCCAGAAGATGCCTTGTTCGTCGACGATGCGATCCCAGGTCATGCCGGCGTAGTCGGCGCTGCCACCGGCCGATGCCCTGCACATCTCGTCGAAGATCTCCTCGGTGCCGGAATAGTCGAAGTAGTGGCCCTTGCCGAGGCGGCCGGCGATGTCCAAGAGGATTTCCCAATCGCGTTTGGCCTGACCGGGCGGAGTGACCGCGGCGTTGATCTTGACGCAGCGACCCTCGACGGTGGTGACGGTGCCCTCGTCTTCTTCCTGCAAACTTCCCGGCAACACGATGTCGGCGTGGTGCGCGGTTTCGGACAAGAAGAAGTCGATCACGGCGTAGTACTCGAGCTTGTCGAGGGCGGCGCGGGTGTAGGACGTGTCCGGAAGCGAGACAAGGGGGTTGAAACAGATCGACAAAAGTCCCTTGATTTCACCGTCGTGGATGGCCTCGACGATCTCTTGGGCCGTGATGCCCTTGCCGGGGATCTCATCGACGTCGCACTCCCAGACGTTTGCAACGTGGGCCCGGTGTTCGGGGTTAGTGATGTCGCGGTTGCCTGGCAGCTGGTCACACTTGTGGCCCTGCTCGCGTCCGCCTTGACCATTGCCCTGTCCGGTGATCGTGCAGACACCACATCCCGGTCGTCCGTACTTGCCGGTGGCCAGACCCAGGTTGATGCACGCGTTGACGTTTTCGACGCCCTTTGAGTGGTGCTCGATGCCGCGCGCATGCAACAACATGCCCGTCGCCGACGTGCCCCACAGGCGGGCGGCTTCGATGATCCGATCGGCGGGCACCCCGGTCACTTCTTCGGCCCACTTGGGTGTGTGATCTGCCACGGCAGCGGCGGCTTCTGCAAAGCCGGTGGTGTGTGCGTCGATGTATGCGTGGTCGAGCCAGTCGTTCTCGATCAGGACGTGGAGGATCGACCCGTACAACGCTGAGTCGGTGCCCGGTCGCAGCCCAAGGAACACATCGGCGGTACGTGCCAGCGGCGTGACACGCGGGTCGGCCACGATGAGCTTCGCGCCGCGATCGCGCGCCCTCCAGATGTAGCTGGTGGTGATCGGCGCACACTCGGCCACATTTGCTCCAGCGACGATGATCACGTCGGCAAGAGGGATATCGCTCCACGGGTTCGGAGCGCGATCTACGCCCAGGGCCCGCTTGGACGCTGCGCCAGCCGACACCATGCAGAGTCGACCGTTGTAGTCGAGGTTCGCCGTACCCAAGGCGAGCCGGGCGAACTTGCCGATCAGGTATGACTTCTCGTTGGTCAGTGACACGCCGGACAACATCGCGAATGCATCGGGACCGAACTGGTCGCCGATGCGACGGATTTCAGCAACCGTGCGATCGAGTGCGTGATCCCAGGACACCGGCCGGAACCCGCCGGACGTCGAGGGGTCGCGTTCGAGGGGTTCGAGCAGACGGTCGGGGTGGCTCCCTTGGAGATATCGTTTGACGCCTTTCGGGCAGAGTTTGCCCTCGTTGAAAGGGAAGTCGTAGCGCGGCTCGAAACCCACGACCTGGTTGTCGGCGACCTTCAGTTTGATGCCGCACTGCTGACCGCAGAAACAACAGTGCGTGTCGACCACTTTGTCGACCTTGAGGCCCGCGTCCCACCCACCGGGTGGAGTCCGGTTCAGGTGTGGTCCGTAGCGTTCGATCAGTTGTTCTTCGCTCAGTGGTGCGTGTGCCATCAGCCGAATCCGTCCACTCGTCTCGTTTGGGTCAATGCAACGGTTTTGCGTCGGCAACGTGGGCAAGTGTCCTGCCAGTTGCCGGCCGGCTGATCGCCTGCCTCGTCGATGGAATAGTCGAACCCGACCTGGGGCAGGATCAGCTTGAGATCATCCATTTGCATCAGCGACGCAAACCCTTCGCCGCAACTTCGACAGGCCTGGGGTTCACCGTCGGCGGCTTCGCGTCGGTAGAAGTGCACACCAAGGTTTGCCGGACGTTGGAAGATGTGAAACAGCTTGCCGAACGGGATGTACATCAGCCCGAGAATCACGGTGAGGGCATGCACGGTGTTCAAAAACACATACCCCCGACCTTCCAGCCAGATGCTCGAGGCTGTCAGAAACAACCCGGTGATCGAGACGGCGAAGAGTCCCGCAAGCGCAGCGAAGTCGCCGGCTCGTTCGACCGCAATTGCGCCGGGATCGTTGAGACGCCGGTACAAGAACACAACAACACCGGCGATGACCAAGACCGCCGAGATGTTGAGCAGGTGGAACACCAAGAACCCGAGGAAACTGCGCGACCCGAAGTCCATGGTGCCGATGTCGAACACGTACGCCCGGTACTGCTCGGAGTCTTGACCGACCGATTCGAAGTGAAGCCACCCGAACGTGAGCGGGATCGTCACCATGCCCGCGAGAATGCAGCCCCAGAAAACCAGCTGATGCGCCATCCAACGGCTGGTCGATCGACGGCGAATGAACCCTTGCCCCGCAAGGTTGGTTGCGACCAGACCACCCAGCGTCGCCGTGTTCGACACTCGTTTGCCCCGGCGGGTCAACGCCTGCCAACCGCGCCGATTGAGCAGCTTTGTCGGCGGACGTTGCAGCCAGACCCGGTAGCGGTACACCACGGCGAAGGTCGCCAACAGCACGCCGAGGAGGTACCCCGACAGCGCCGCATCGAACCATCGCATTCCTCCGGAGCCGAAATAGACCGCGACGAGCTCTATGGAAACGGCACCGAGGCCCCACGCGACCGACCTGGCGTCGACCTCGTCATTGAGAAAGGAGGACCGATGAGCGCTTCGCTGATGATTGACGGTCGTCTCGGTCACCGCAATCGTCGCTTTGCCGACTTGCTCACGTTCGTTTCATGTCGCACCAGGGCGACCCTAGCCGACACCTCGCTCGTTACGGCCCTTCGTCGGCGGCCAAGGTGCGATGGGAGATGTTGAGGAGGCCGCGACGGCGATGCACACTCAGGTAGGTGATTCCCGCACCACCCGCGATGACCGTTCGGCGCGATCCTTTGGGGATCAACGCCAGGTGATCAGGGCCGAGGTGAGTGGTGTCACCGTCAACCGTGAGGGTCGCTGTCCCGGACTGAACAAAGACCAAAACATCCACTTCGTTGTTGACGTGAGAGTCGATCCCGGCGCCGGGGTCGAGGCGAACGAGATTGGCGTCGAGGTCCCCACCGTGGGGCAGGCTCCAAATGGCACCACCCGAACCCACCGACACCGCCCCGAGGTCGGCGACGAGCCCACCGGTGACGAGGTCGGTCATTGGGCAGCGACCGTCATCGAGCGTTCGATCTCGATCACCATGGGGAACAACTCGTTGTTCTCCTTGTGAACGTGAAGGTGGGTGTCGGCTTCGAGCTCGGCAAGGCCCGCGTAGAGGGCGTGATAACTACCGCACGCATCGTCGGGAACCTGGTACTGGTCGGTGGCGTCGCGAAGCGAAGCCAGTAGTTCGCCCACGGTGTCGTGCTCGCTGAGCATCACCCGGATCGGGTTCACGAGCGAGCCGCAATGAAACGTCGGCGCATCGATTGCAGTGGCAAGTTCCCGAATCATGGGGAACAGCACCTGTTCCTCTTTGAGAAGGTGTGGTTCGAGATCTGCCCGAAGCTCGTGTACCAGCCGTCGCACGGTGACCAATTCGGGGTGGTTCGCTCCGTGCACGATATTGACCTTGTCGGCCAACGCTTCGAGCCGCGGCAAGGCTTCGTTCAAATAGGCGTGATGGGTCGCTTCGAGATGGTCGACCAATCCGTCCATGCCCACCCATTCGGGATCGGCGTTGGCTGCCGCTCGCGGTGCGACCGCCTCGAGCTCAGCAGTGACGGCAGCCAAGTCGAGTCCAGCAGCGCTGACCGCGTCGGTCAGGCGTCGTTGTCCGCCACAGCAGTAGTCGAGGCCGAGCGCATCGAAGCGTGAGGCGAGTTCGGGGTTGGCCGAAACCATCGCAGCGAGCGTGGTGTCGGATTCGAATGTAGGCATGACGTAGAGCTCCTTGGCTTGCGGGTGTTGGTTAGCTGACGGCGATCGCAGTGGTGACGATCACCGCGATCCCGAAGAACATTTGTTGGACGCCGATCACCACTGCGGGTTTGGGGGCAAGGCGTACAGCGACGAGGTTGATCGCGGCAAGAACGGCGAGAGCGATGACCGCGGCCAATGGGACGAGGTCGAACGCCCAACCAACGGTGGCGCCTGCCCACGCGGCGATCTGGGCGGCGTCGCTGCGCCAGATCGGCGAGGGTTTCGACTTGCTCCGCATGATCTGGGTGCGGACATACGGAATTGCAGCGACGGACCGAGCAGCGATAACTATCCACAGACCCCACGCCACCGTTGTCGACGCGCCATCGGCGAGTGCGATGGCGGTCGCGATCGATCCGATACCGATCGATCCGGCCAACTCAGGAATCAGTCGGCGGCCGCGGCTGCGCATGTCGTACCAGAGCTCGACACCGATCAGGGGCGCCGCCACTGCAAGCGGTGCCCAGAACGGCTCGGCTGCGCTCAGCGCGTAGACGACGAGCAGGACGATCAGCGTGACCTCGGCGGTTGCGATCTGGCCGGCCAAACGGGTCCGGTCGAGCCAGCGATTCCGGAAGTGGTCCACCAACACCAGCTTCAGTGGTGTGCGGGCGAGGAAGGCGACCATGGCCGCCAAACCCAGCGCCAGGCCAGGCCACGACCAGGCCACGAGAAGTCCGAGCACTGCTGGTTCGGCGGTCAAGCTCCAGCCACCATGCTCGGTAGGGATTGCCACCGATCGCCACGAGACACCATTGCTGGCAGTCGCGGCTTGGGTCGTTGCCGACCCGGTCGTCGCAGTTGTTGTTGCTCGGGTCATGACACAGCCTCCGCAGCTTCTGCGACGGACATCGCGTCCAACAAGGTTCGTAGCTCAGATCGGGCTCGAAGCCACGGGACGTGCAACGCACATGTGCCAGCCTCGTCGCAGGGGCGGTCCGCCATGACACAGCGCCCCGAATTGGTCGGTCCTTCGATCGCTTCGATCACCGCCAACACCGATATCTCGTCGAGGTCCGCGATCAGCGAATAACCGCCCGAGGGACCGGGATCGGATCGGACCCAACCAGCGCGCACGAGCGGCGTCAGTACCTGCGACACGAACCCGGACGTCGACTCAACGGCTTCGGCCAACGCCGGGCCTTTCAGCCGGTCGGCACTCGCAGCGAGCACGTGCAGCGAACGCACCGCCAGATCACTCTTTCGGGTAACTTCTAGTCGCACACTAGAAGACTACTCATCAGAGTGAGGAAGGCAACCCCTGAAAGCTATCCACAAGATTCCGACGAGCGAGGCGGCGACGATGGCATCAGTCCAATAATGATTGGCGGTGACCACCACGACCACTGCGGTGACGATCGGGTGCGCCAGAACCAGGTACCTCCAGCGGGTGTCGAGTACCCAGATCACACCAATCGCGACCAGAAGCGCCCACCCGACGTGAAGCGAGGGCATTGCGGCGATCTGGTTCGCGGCCGAGGAAACCTCCAGGTCATAGGGATTCGGCCCGATTACCTCGGCTGTGTCGACGAATCCCCTGATCATGCGCGGTGGCGCAAGCGGATAGACGACGTGTACAACGAGGCCCACCGAAGTGACCGCCATGAGCGTGTTGCGGATCCGGGCGAAGTGCTCACGATGTTTCAGCCATGACCACACGAGAAAGGCGACCGTGACCGGGAAATGAATGGCGATGTAATAGATGTTCGCCCCCTTCAAAAGCTGGGTCCGCTCGATGAGGTTCTGTTGGAACGACAGCTCACTCGGCAACCCGACAACGGTCTGGAAGTGCAAGAGATCTGAGGCGTTTGCCATCGCGGTCGACAACTCGCCGGCGGTCACCCCTCGCGCCGCGCTGTAGGCAAACCACAGGGCGCCGAGCATCGACACGTTGACTGCGAGGTCGATACCGCGGCGGCGGAGGAATGGTGGGTCGCCGATCTGGTCAGCTCCGCTTGCGTTCTCCTTGATCATCGCCGTCATGTCGAATGCCTCACGTATCGCTCCTACCCGAACGTGTCTGATGCCCAAACATCTCAGGTGGCTCGTCAAACCCGCTCGGGCGGTGAACGCTTCGGATCGCCGAGCATGCAAAGATCCAACTGACGATTCGCAGTTGGCACGGCCACAAAACGGCGCCAGCCCGGAACCGAGGTTCCGGGCTGGCGAGTTTTCGAATTGCGGCCCTCGTGTGAGCAGCCGCAGCACTTCTGGTCACACGCGCTTGGCAAGATAAATGATCGCCAGGACGACGAGGATGGTGACGAGGATACTTCCATAAATCATGAGGACTTCTTTCTTTTGATCGCCGTGTGGGCGCATTTGGTTGGGTTCTTTTACTGACACCAATTTGGCCGTTCGGCGAACTGGCGGTCGTTCTACATCAGCTGACTTACCCGATGTTGCCCGACGTAAACATCGATCCTCAGCTCGTGCGGCCCTAGCACCAAACCTTGCGGCATACCCCGTCAGTTATCCGTCAGCGTGACGACCGAAATCTCCGTGCAACCAATGCCATGCAACCTGCGCGGCGACAAACTTCTTCAGGCGAAGCGCCGGTCGGCGTGGATCATCGACGGGCAAACGACCGAGCGCTCGGTCGTACCACGCGACCGCCTCCACCTTGGCACCCGTTCGATCGCTTTCGACACCAGCTGCGGTGAATGCTTCGACTGCAACGTCGAGCCCCGCTGCGGTGGAGGCCGCGAGGTAGTGCGAGGCGACGGCCACGGTGACACCATCAGATCGGGGTTGAGAGGCCCACGCCTCAGCAGCCGCGATATGAAAATCTTCGAGATGAAGACTGGTCATCGCCGCCGTCGCGGCTGTTCGAATGATGGCGTGGGTGAACCGATAGTGCGGTTCGTCAAGATCTTCCTCGGTGAGGATTCCGGCCTGTGTTGCTTCGGCGAGCGCCGCGGGAACGTCGGAGACAACTCCAGCAAATTGCCGTAACAGACCGACCGGTGCCGACTCACCCAGAACTGCCGCATGCTCGAGCAGGACCTGCGTCTCCGATGAGAGGCGACGCAAACGACGTGCGACCACCTCGGTGACCCCGACCGGCACTCCGTCACGTGATCCGGTCTGCGCAATATGGTCGATGATCTCGACCGCGAGGAAGGGGTTGCCATCTGTTTCGCGATAGATCCAAGTGGCGATCTCGTAGTCATCGCTGAGTCGACCGTCGGGAATCAACATCATGAGATCGGCGGAGGGAAGTCCGGCGAGCAACATCCGCTCGACCTGTGGTTCGGTCCGAAGGTCAGCGAGTATGTCGTCGAGCAGTTCGGCAGGTTCGGTCGTCCGATACGTTCCGATCATCAGCGACCCAGGTAGCCGGCTCCCGGCCGTCAGATAGTGCACCAGGCGCAGTGTGGCGGAGTCTGCCCAATGGAGGTCCTCGAGAATCAGGATCAAACGCCGAGTGCCTTGGAGCTGCTGCAACATCCAACAGATCGTGTCGAAACGTTCGAGCAGCGTGATCTGCCCAGCCGATGCACCCGGTTCGCTCGAACTGTCGTGCGTCGGTTCGAGCATGCGCAACGCAGGAATCACTTCGGTCACCGCCGGCCATCGTGCACGCATCGTCGCGGTTGCTGCCTCGTCTCCGATTGAGCGGATGTGGTCGGTGAGCGCTTCGATGAACGGTCGGTACGGCACGGCGACGTGCTCGTCACACCGTCCGGTGAGCACAAGCGTTCTCTCGTCCGCCGCAGTGCGCGACAGCTCTCGGGCGACTGTGGTTTTGCCAATGCCCGGTTCCCCGCCGATGAAGATGGCGTGTTGCGCGCCGGCGGACGTCTGATGCAGACGATCTCGAAGACGCAGCAGTTCGTCTGACCGACCGACCATCGTCGGCTGGTCGCCGGATGCAGCGTTCTTCTCGGCGGGCGCATCGAGCGCCTTGTCGTGGTTGAGGATTTGATGTTCGATCTCCGCGAGCCGCGGACCGGGAGAGACACCCAGGTCGTCTTCGAGGGAACGTCGAGCTTCTTCGAGCTTTCGCAGTGCGTCGACCTGCCGATCGCTGCGATACAACGCAATCGCGAGAGTGGCCCACAGACCTTCTCGGTAGGGGTGGCGCGGGGCCAGCTCGGACAACAACGCCGCCACCTCATGATGCCGACCGCAATCGAGTAACGTTTGCGCGTGAAGTTCGGCGGCGTCAACCTGCTCCTCGGCCAGCCGCACAGCAGCGGCGGCTAGTGGTCCGTCGGGAGGGTCCTCGCCAAAGGGTTTGCCGGCCGCAATCGAGAGTGCCTCTTCCAGCAGTGCAACCACACGAGTCGGGTCCTCGGTGGCCGCCCGGCGAGCTCGGCCGGTCAGCTCGTGAAATCGCTCGACGTCGACGGCGTTGGCCTCGAGGACGAGGGCGTAGCCATTGTCCGTGGTCTGAATGAGCTCGTGCCCAATGACCTTTCGAAGGTCCGACACGTACCCCTGCACCAGGTTCGGAGCTGAACTGGGGGCATGAGTTCCCCACAACGCCTCGATGATCGAGTCGACCGGGCGGCTACGACCCCCGTTCAGCGCGAGGAACACGAGGAGCCAACGGGCCTTCGCCGCGCCGATTCGAGTGTTGGGCGCGCCATCGAGATCGACCTCGATGCAACCAAATAGTCGAACCTCCACCGCTCCAGTGTGCCTCCAGTGCCGCTCCAGGTCGCATCTGCACGATGGTTGACAACAAGAACCACCTACCAGAGAGAAGGACATACAGTGCAGAGCTACTTGATTGAACGAAACTTCGGCCACGTCACCCCCGAAGAACTCGCTGCCGGAGGCTCGAAATCCAAGAAATGTGCAGCGGAGAGTTTTGCCGACTCGATCGTGTGGAAGCAGTCGCACGCGACCGAGACGGCCGACGGCCTGGTGACCTTCTGCTTGTATGAGGCAGCCTCGGAAGACACGATCCGCGAGCACGCCACTGCCGCTGGATTGCCATGTGACAAGATCAGCGCTGTACAGGTCGTCGGGCCTGACGATTTCGAGTGAACGGAAGGTTCGCGATCATGCCCAAGTTTTTGGTCGAACGCGTCTGGGACCCGATGGACGAGGAAGAGCTGGCAAAGATGGCCGTCCTGTCCCGGCGAATCATCGACGAGAGCTTCGCCGACATCACCTGGGAACGGTCTCAGGTCGCGGTCGACGAAGAGGGCGTGATCCGAACGTTCTGTGTCTACGGTGCGCCGGGTAAGGATCGGGTCCGAGAACATTCGGCCGTGTTGGGTTGCCATCGCATCGACAACATCTACGAGATCGCAGGCGATATCGATCCAGCGGACCTCCCGACGTAGACACAGCCCTCCCGATCTAGACACAGGAGAAGCCTGGTCGTTCGATCCTGATCAGGATCGGCGAGCCCGTTAGATTCGCCTGATGACGAACCTCGACGAGACCGACCAGCCTGTCGAGCGCGACTTCACGACGTCCACGGGACCAGAAGATGTCGCTACCGGAGTGCCCGCGATCGTGACGACGATGCGCCGGAGCTTCAAACAGATGGGAGCACTCAACACCGGCAGAACGCTCCTGAAAATCAATCAGCCCGATGGTTTCGATTGTCCGGGCTGTGCGTGGCCCGAGCCACCACCAGATGATCGCAAACGCGCCGAGTTCTGCGAGAACGGAGCGAAGGCCGTGGCCGAGGAGGCCACGACCGAACGCGCAGATCGTGAATTCTTCGCCGATCACACGGTCGCAGACCTTCGCAACCGATCCGACTTCTGGCTGGGCCGTGCGGGGCGGCTCACCGAACCGATGATCAAATTGTCCGGCGCCGACCGATTCAAGCCGATTGGCTGGCCAGAGGCGTTCGGTCGCATCGTCGCAGAACTTCGAACCCTCGCGACCCCCGATGAGGCGGTGTTCTACACCTCAGGTCGAGCGAGCAACGAAGCCGCTTTCGTCTACCAATTGTTGGCTCGGTGCTTTGGGACGAACAACTTGCCGGACTGTTCGAACATGTGCCACGAACCGACCAGCGTCGCGCTCGAGGAGTCCATCGGCATCGGCAAGGGAACAGTTCGACTCAAGGATCTGTACGAAGCCGATGTGATCTTAGTCGCCGGTCAGAACCCCGGTACGAACCATCCCCGGATGTTGAGCGCACTCGAGCGAGCCAAACAAAATGGCGCCAAGATCGTCGCGATCAATCCGCTCCCTGAAGCCGGCTTGTTGCGGTTCAAGAATCCGCAAACGGTGCGGGGCATCGTGGGCACCGGCACGGAGATCGCCGACCTTCACCTTCCAATTCGTCTCGGTGCAGACCAAGCGCTATTTCAGACGTGGAACCACTGGATTCTGACCGATCACCTCGGTGGCGGCCGTTATCTCGATCGTGACTTCATCGCTGACCACACCTCGGGCTTCAACGACGTCGAGCAGCAATCGGCATCGACGGATGTGCAGTCGTTGCTCGATGCAACCGGTCTGCTCCTCGACGACGTCACCGCCGCCTACGAGCTCATCGTCTCCGCAGAGAAGTTGATCGTGTGCTGGGCGATGGGCGTCACCCAGCATCTCAACGCAGTCGACACCATCAACGAAATCGCCAACCTGGTGCTCCTCGGGGGCCAGATCGGCAAGCCGGGCGCGGGCCTGTGTCCCGTCCGGGGCCACAGCAACGTGCAGGGTGACCGAACGATGGGGGTGTGGGAGCACGCCGAGCCGGACTTCATCGATCGACTCGATGCAGAGTTCGGTCTGCGACTGCCCCGAATCGACGGGTTCGACACCGTCGAGAGTGTCAGTGCATTCCGAGAGAACCGAGCCCGGTTCTTTCTCGGTCTTGGCGGCAACTTCGTGCGCGCAACCCCCGACACCGACCGGACCGAAGCCGCCTTCGCCGATTCCTTCATCGTCAACGTCTCGACAAAACTCAACCGCACCCACCTCGTCACGGATGGCACCTCGATCATTCTTCCGTGTCTCGGCCGAACCGAGCGCGACGAACACGACGGAACCGATCACTTCGTCACGGTCGAGGACTCGATGGGCCTGGTGCACTCGTCGACCGGTGTCCTCGATCCGCCATCGGATGAGGTGAAGAGTGAGGTCTCGATCCTCTGCGAGCTCGCGACGAAACTGTTCGAGTCCGACCACCCCGTCGACTGGTCGGGCCTCGGCCGCAACTACGACACAATTCGTGACCATGTGGCCAACACGATCGATGGCTTCGAACAGTTCAACGAGCGCATTCGCGAACCGGGTGGTTTCGAATTGCCCAACGGGCCGCGCGACAGTCGATCGTTCGCGACCGCCGATGGCCTCGCACACTTGACACCCACCGTGTACACACCACCCGAGCTCGCCGACGACGAACTGATGCTGCAGACGACTCGGTCGCACGACCAATACAACACGACGATCTACGGACATGACGACCGCTATCGGGGCATCAGTGGAGACCGTCATGTGCTCCTGATGCACGAAGACGACATCATACGATTGGGCCATGAAGCCGGTGATCGAGTCGACATCACCAGCACCATCCAGGGACAGGAGCGGCGGGTGACCTCGTTCCAGATCGTCGCATACCCAACACCTCCGGGCACGGCGGTGGCGTATTACCCCGAGACCAACAATCTGATTCCCCTCGACCACCACGAGCCGACCTCACACACTCCGGCGTCGAAGTCGGTCCCGATCCGAATCGAACGAACGACCAGTCGCGTGTAACCCGGCGCAGACGTAAAGACGGCACCACGAACAACGTCCCCCCGAAACCAACCCTTGACGCCGAGCTGAACAGACAAGCTTGTCGTCAGTCGGCCTTGTCGTCAGTCGGCTCGGATCGTCCAACAACACCTTCGAGCAACGTCTCATCCAGCGGACCGTCGCCATGCAGCACACTGATGTCACCCGTGGTCTCCAACACAACAGCCAAGACCTGGTCGACGTTCGTGACGTTGGCCTCACGGAGTTTCGCGATCACATCCCGACGGGTGACTCGACACTCGTGCATTGCCGACTCGTACATCACCGCTCCGGACATCAACAGTCGAGGTTCGTTGTCCACGAGCGACGCGATTTTCGGCGACCGCCGTGCGACCGCAATCGCCGCTTGCGCAGCGAGAAACGTGACGAACGCAAGCGCACCGTTGATCAGTGAGGCATTCGTAGCGGCGACCGTCGCGAGGGTCGACCCGAGAGCCACGGTGACCAAGAAATCGAAACTGGACATTTTCGAGAGCGACCGTAACCCCACGATCCTAACGACCACGATCGCCACGACCAGGATGGTGACGGCACTGAGGGGAACGAGCCAAAGCTCGTGAAACGATGTGTTCAGCCAGTCAGAGATCATCGTGCCCCGAGTACGTCGAGTTGGTGTTGCGAATTCATGTGTGCACCCCTTGGTCCGTCGTCGATTCAGGCTTGTGGAATGAAGCTCAGCAATCGGAGACTATTCGTCTTCGGTGTCAGCTTGGTGAGGAACTGCTCGGAGACGGATGGGTCCGCGAATGTCGTTCAACGACGTGACGACCTCACCTCGTTGCATGATCTGAATCCGACCTGCCGCAGCCAACCCACTGGCGACTGCTCGCACAATCGGCATTGTCTTGCGCCAGTCGGGTGACGCCACGACGCGGGCGACGTCGGAGGGACAGATCGAGCTTTCGTGCCCCCGCCTAGTGACCAGTGCAAGGGTCGTCGACTCGATTCGCGCCTCTCGCC
>RCMY010001560.1_pt1 | contig 40812 bp, 32 predicted proteins | sample 2041341 | NCBI WGS metagenome assembly RCMY01 (sample SAMN09708234, study PRJNA481090) | Marine sediment metagenome, whole genome shotgun sequencing project. | reverse complement strand
AATTCTTTAGGGAGTATTGCGAAATCAATAAAAAAGACCACTTTGACCCATCAAAACAAGTATGGCACACAAAATTGAATGATGCCATTATACTTGCAGGCCATAAAAACGGATGGTTTACCAAGGAAAATATAATTTATGCCTTAAACAGTTGGGGTGCATTATTGACAGCCGAAAACCTAGAGAAATGGTTATCAAACTACGATTTTTCCAAAAACAAGCACAAAACCGTAGCATTGATTATGGCCGGAAACATTCCTTTGGTTGGTTTTCATGATTTTTTATCCGTAATCCTATCGGGAAACAAAGCGGTTATTAAACTATCATCAAACGACACTATTTTGCTTCCTTTCATCGCAAGTTTCTTAATTGAACAAATGCCATTCCTAAAGGAGGAAATTGAATTTACTGAAAGTAAACTGGAAAAGTTTGATGCTGTAATTGCCACAGGTAGTGACAATACTTCACGCTATTTTGAACACTATTTTGGACATAAGCCTAATGTAATTCGTAAAAACCGGAATTCTATAGCTATAATTACTGGAAAAGAATCTAAAGAACAGCTCAAAGCATTGGGCGAGGATATTTTTAGGTATTATGGTCTGGGTTGTAGAAATGTTTCAAAGGCCTTTGTACCCAAAGGATATAATTTTGATAATTTCTTTGAGGCCATATTCGATTGTAATCCGATTATAAATCAGGCAAAATATGCTAACAATTACGACTACAACAAGGCTGTATACTTAATGAGCGAGTTTAAAATCCTGGAAAACGGATTCTTAATGCTAAAAAATGATGAGAGTTACTCCTCGCCTATCGCAACTCTATTTTATGAGGAATACAGCTCTTTAAATAATTTAAAACAGGAACTTTTGGCAGACCATGAAAAAATACAATGTATTGTCGGGGATGGTATTTTTGATGATGAAATTAAATTTGGGCAAACACAAAAACCAAGTCTGACCGATTATGCAGATGGTGTTGACACTGTTGAATTCCTGTTAAAAACATAGTGCAATAATTAATGAAATCATACCAATTGTTCCCTTTTAATTTAAGACCTTTGAGGTCTAAATTTCAATAAAAATGAAGAAACATAATTTTAGTGCTGGTCCTTGTGTCTTACCACAAGAGGTATTGTTAAAAGCCTCAGAGGCTATAATGGATTTTAATGGCACTGGCCTTTCGCTTATTGAAGTTTCGCATAGGGGCAAAGATTTTGTTGAGGTAATGGAGAACGCCAGAGCGCTTTCCTTAGAGCTTCTTGGTCTTGAGGGTAAAGGTTATAAGGCCTTGTTCTTGCAAGGTGGCGCAAGTCTTGAATTTCTAATGGTCGCATATAATTTATTGGAAACCAAAGCCGGGTATTTGAATACCGGGACATGGAGCGATAAAGCCATAAAAGAGGCTCGTCTTTTTGGTGAGGTCATTGAAGTGGGTTCCTCTAAAGATGAAAACTTCAGTTATATTCCTAAAGGGTATAGTATTCCCCAAGGATTGGATTATTTGCATCTAACATCTAACAATACCATTTTTGGAACCCAGTTGAAAAAAATTCCAAAGGTAGATAGTACGTTGGTCTGTGATATGAGTTCAGATATATTCTCCAGACAAATGGATTTTACACAATTCGATTTGATATATGCAGGGGCACAAAAGAATATGGGACCTGCCGGGACAACCCTTGTTATCGTAAAGGAAGATATACTTGGCAAGGTATCTAGAAAGATTCCTTCTATGTTAGACTATAAGGTACATATCAGTAAGGATAGTATGTTCAATACACCTCCTGTTTTTGCCGTATATACTTCTATGTTGACTCTGGAATGGCTCAAGAACTTAGGTGGAATAGCCGCTATTGAAGAAATAAATGATAAAAAAGCTCAACTACTGTATTCCGAAATAGATTTGAATCCAGTTTTTAAAGGGTTTGCAAAGAAAGAAGACCGTTCAAACATGAATGCAACTTTCAACTTAACAGATGATAGGTTGAAGGATGCTTTTGATGCCATGTGGAAAGAGGCAGGCATCAACGGAATAAACGGACATCGCTCTGTAGGTGGTTACAGAGCATCTATGTACAATGCCCTATCTCTTGAAAGCGTTGGTGCTTTAGTGGATATAATGAGTGAAATGGAAAGAAAAGGTTAATCGATTTATAATGAAAATATTAGCAAACGACGGAATATCAAAAAGAGGGATAACTGATCTTGAAGCTGCAGGCTTTGAAGTTATTACAACGACAGTAGCCCAAGAACAATTGGCAAACTACATCAATGAGAACAAGGTTATCGGATTATTGGTACGTAGTGCAACACAAGTACGTAAAGACATCATCGATAATTGTCCATCACTAAAACTAATTGGTCGTGGTGGCGTTGGCATGGATAATATTGATGTGGCTTATGCAAAGGAAAAAGGATTACATGTAATCAATACACCAGCTGCTTCTTCAGAATCGGTAGCAGAACTTGTATTCGCCCATTTGTTCGGTGGCGTTCGTTTTTTATATGATGCCAATAGAAATATGCCTTTAGAAGGTGATAGCAAATTCAAACAACTTAAAAAAGCATACGCGGGTGGTTCAGAACTTAGAGGAAAGACATTAGGGGTAATTGGTTTTGGCAGAATTGGTCAGGCGACAGCCAAAATAGCTTTGGGCATTGGTATGAAAGTAATTTACTCAGACCCCTTTATCGACAAGGCTTCTATTGTGGTTAACTTTTTTGATGGCCAGTCTGTCACTTTTAATTTTGAAAGTGTTGCCAAAGTAGAACTTCTGCAAAATGCTGATTTTATTACGCTTCATGTACCAGCACAAAAAGAATATGTAATCGGTAAAAGTGAATTTAACATCATGAAAGATGGGGTTGGGGTCGTTAATGCTGCCCGGGGTGGAGTAATTGATGAAGTGGCCTTAGTTGGTGCATTGGAAGAAGGTAAGGTATCCTTCGCCGGTCTAGACGTTTTTGAATCTGAGCCCAAACCGGAAATAAAAATCCTAATGCATCCACAAATATCCTTAACGCCACATATTGGGGCCGCAACGGGTGAAGCACAGGATAGAATTGGGAGTGAATTGGCTTCTCAGATTATTTCTCTTTTGAAATAATATTTTGTTTTACATAACTAGAATACTGGAACACTTTTTGTACATTTCAAAACTGAACATTAAATAAACTATAACATGTCTGGATTATTAGATTTACTAAACAGCCCAATGGGCAAACAACTTATTAGTGGCGTAGCTGGCCAAACTGGTCAGCCTGAGAACAAAACCGCTGATGTATTAAGCATGGCAATGCCATTACTTTTAGGCGCCATGAAAAAAAATGTATCCTCGTCGCCTCAAGGTGCAGAAGGATTAATGAGTGCCCTTTCTTCTAAACATGATGGAAGTATTTTGGACAATCTTGGAGGATTGTTCGGTGGCGGTGTTGACAATTCTGTTATGAGCGATGGTGCTGGTATTCTTGGCCACGTTTTCGGTGGAAAACAATCACAAGTAGAAAGCGCTTTGAGTCAAAAATCAGGAATGGATGCTGGTTCTATTGCCAATATCCTTAAAATAGCAGCTCCTATCGTTATGGGCTTTATAGGCAAACAAACGTCTCAAAATAAAGTTAGCGATGCGAGTGGAATGAATAATTTATTGGGAAGTATGCTCGGAGGTCAACCTAAACAAAACCAAAGTCTTATAACAACTTTATTAGATGCTGATGGCGATGGTAGTATTCTTGACGATGTTGCAGGAATGGTAATGGGAGGTGGTAAAAAGAAAGGTGGTCTCGGGGGATTACTCGGAGGACTTTTCGGGAAATAAGCTAAGAAAACCATTAAATAATTAAGAATGCCGCCCTGACAGAATCGTCAGGGCGGCTTTTTTTGTACCTTTCTATTAATACTTCTAGTAAAGTAAAACACTCAATTAACTGATTATTAGAATATTTACATCAAAAAAAGTTATAGAAATGAAAAATATGATTTTAAAAAATTTTGGACTATTGGTCACTATAGTTTTGGTAGCAAGTAGCTGTGGCAGTACCAAAGATCATGTGACTATTTCTGATCAAGAAAAAATAGCTTTCAAAAAACAGGTTGGCGATACTATTAATATTGCTAGTGACAAAACAGAATATGAAATAATAATTATTGAACCTGGCTTTAATTTTTGGTTGCAAAGCATTGCAAAATCAGAAGGTTACTATTCCCAATCTTATCTGGAAAATAGAAACAATTTATATGTTCTTGAATGGAACCGGCGTGTAATACAACCACAGCGGTATAGTCCAAATTTATACGAATTGCAAATAGATTATTCACCAAATATTGACTACGGGTATGAAGTAAACTATAAACTCTATAATTATTTTATATATTTTCAACGCAAGTACAACCAGCGTTTAGGAGCTTTCATCCCTCGGATTTAAAAAGTATATTTGCCGCTTATTATATGCTTATATGGAGAAATTAAAGCAGCGTTGGGGTATTGATTCCAATTTTCAAATACTCGTGATTTTTGTAGTATTTGCCGTTACAGGGTCAACGGCCGTTAAGCTTGTTGCTCCTATAACAGGATTCATTGGGCTTGATCGGGAAACCACCAATGCGTGGTTGTATTGGATTATTCGTATTCTACTCATTTTCCCCACCTATCAAATATTATTAGTTGCTTTTGGATGGCTTTTTGGCCAATTCAAGTTTTTCTGGAATTTTGAAAAGAAAATGCTTAGACGATTAGGCTTAGGTTTTCTCCTCAAATAAATTACACTTTTCTTAACAGAACCATACCCTAATTAATGGCTAACTTTGACCTATGAAATTGCTTCGTAATCAATATTTCATATTTATAACATCCTTACTCTTGGTAGTGTTCGCAATTATACCCTCAATTGTGAAGATTGCACATGCCTTGACTGATCATAAGGGTTTGGAATGTAAAGTCTATGGCCAATTGCATATACATGAAGTTGAATTGGATTGTGACTTTCAAGATTTTAACTTATCCCCACAATTTCATTCTTCATTAATTGAAGTGCCAAGGCCCCTGATAATCGATATTTCGAACAAAATTACTTCCCAATATACTTTTTTAAGTAAGTACCAAAAACTTCATTTTGCCCTTAGGGGTCCCCCATCAGCTTCATAGATTATTCGATTTAGTTTATTATTTAATTATAAATTAATACGTTATGAAGTACATAATTCTATTCATAGTAATAGTAATTCCCTTTCATATGGGTTTTACACAAAACACAATATCAGGAGCAGTAAACAATGCAGAAAATATGGCTCCGTTAGAACAAGTATCCATTTATATTCCGGAATTGGAAAAAGGTACTGCAACCAATGAAGATGGCAGATATGAACTTAAAGATCTTCCTAATGGTGATTTTATATTGGTCGTTTCCTCAATCGGTTTTGAAACATTTTCAAAGACCATAAATATTAGCTCAGGAGAAAACATAATCAATGTTTCCTTGACTTCTAGTGCCATTGAAATGGAAGAGGTCATCGTATCAACACCTTTTCATAAGTTGCAGAGCGAAAATGTTATGAAAGTGGAACGCGCCAATATGAAAGAGCTCAAAACATTAGGAGCTATTACCCTTTCTGACGGTATTACAAAAATTGCAGGGGTTGAAACCGTCTCAACAGGTGTTGGTATTGGCAAACCAGTTATCCGAGGATTAAGCGCCAATAGAGTTTTGGTCTATACACAAGGTGTTCGAATGGAAAATCAGCAATTTGGTGATGAACACGGACTTGGAATCACAGGTGCCGGAATAGAAAGTGTTGAAGTAATAAAAGGCCCTGCATCCCTACTCTATGGGTCTGATGCCATGGGTGGTGTACTCTATTTCAATCCGGAAAAATTTGCCATGGCAAATAATACCGAAGGTGATTTGAATTTAAATTATTTTACAAATACGCAAGGATTAAGCGCAGATGCGGGGTTAAAAACTTCAGGAGAAAAATTAAAATTCCTAGTACGCGGAAGTTATGCTTCACATATAGATTATAAGACCGGAAATGATGAAAGATTAACTAATTCCCGTTTCAAACAGTTTGACTTAAAAACTGGTGTGGGTTATCAATCCACTAGATTTAAAACCGAGTTAAGGTATAATTTTAATACCTCTGATTTGGGAATTCCTGAGGAAATAGGAGAACAAACCAAAACACGTTCGCCCGAATTACCAAATCAAGAGATCAACAATCATATTTTAAGTTCAAAAACCAAAGTTTTCTTTGAAAATTCAAGCCTGGAAGGCACTTTAGGTTATATATTCAACAATCGTAAAGAATTTGAGGATGACCAAAATATTGCCGCCTTGGAAATGCATTTAGCTACATTCAATTACAATTTACAATATGAAATGCCCAAATGGGGCAATCTTGAGACCATCGTAGGACTACAAGGTATGCGCCAAACGAATAAAAACTTTGGTGAAGAACAGCTGATACCAGATGCAAATACCAATGATGTTGGGGTGTTGGCCACCTCGCACATTCATTTTAAAGATGAAAGTGGAATGCAATTGGGAATACGTTTTGATCATAGAAATATTAATGGAGATATAAACATCAGTCCCCCAGGAAGTAGTCTTTATGAAAATTTAGACCGTGATTTCAATAGCATAAATGCTGCAGTCGGTTATAAATTCAATCTTTCCAAAAAAAGTATGGCCCGCATGAACTTGGCAACGGGTTTCCGGGCACCAAATTTAGCCGAATTAACCTCTAATGGGGTTCATGAAGGAACAAATAGATATGAGATTGGAAATCCAGATCTAGAGCATGAACAAAATATACAGACAGATATTTCCTTGGAATATAAAAACAAGCATATAGAGTTCTTCGTAAACGGATTCTATAATGCTGTCAAAGACTTTATTTTTATTGAACCCAATGGCGAAGTCATTGGTGACGATGACGTGTTTGTTTACCAACAAGAAAATGCCGAATTATATGGGGGCGAAATTGGCTTTCATTTACATCCGCACCCATTGGATTGGCTTCATTTTGAAAGTAGTTTTGAAACAGTTATCGGCAAACAGAATAACGGAACATATTTACCACTTATACCCGCGAATAGCCTTCTCAATACCATAAGAGTGGAATCAAAAACCGCCCAAAACTGGCTTAATAATGGATATGCCTATATTACTTTAAAATCAGTTTTTGATCAAGATAATGTTGGCAATTTCGAAAACCCTACCAAAGGATATAATTTAGTGAATCTTGGTTTTGGCGGTGATGTTTTGGTATTCAATACTTCTTTTGAAGTACGTCTGAGTGCCCAAAACATTTTTGACAAAACATATATCTCGCATTTATCAAGATTGAAAACTGATGGGATTGCCAATATTGGTAGAAATATCTCATTGGCCGTAAGTATTCCATTATAAAACTATATAGGGAAGATAATTAGTCAGCATCGACCTCAATTACCCTTCCCTTTTTTGAGCCTTTAAAAATGTAGGTATAAATCCACATAATAGTGAAGGTAGGCACAACATCCAATCCTGGTAAAATTTCCTCTACAAAGGTGAATACACCTGCGGCTTGGCCAATTTTTCCCCTGTATAATCTGGTCATCAACCAGCCCGCCAAAGGGGCCCAAATAATATCGGAAAAATCACCAATAAAAGGCACTGCGAAAGAAAGCATTCCCATACCATCGAATAACAATCCCAATAATAGGGTTTGGTACTTCTTATCTTTATTTTTTGACATATTTAAAAGTATGAATTCACCTTTAGCAATACAACAAGGATGCCAAATTTAAAGAAGGAAAAATGTACTTCTTAGGATAGGTTTGAACTTATTAATTTTAAAAATTCATTTCGAGTTTCCTCTTTTACAAAACTTCCCCTAAACCCTGATGTGGTGGTCACGGAGTTTTGTTTTTGTACCCCTCGCATCATCATGCACATGTGCGCAGCTTCAATTACTACGGCAACCCCTTGTGGTTTTAAGGTGTCATTGATACAATCCAATATTTGCTCTGTCAATCGTTCTTGAACTTGTAATCTTCGTGCAAAGACATCTACAATACGGGGCAATTTACTTAGGCCTACAATTTGCCCATTTGGAATGTAGGCGATATGTGCTTTTCCAAAGAAAGGTAGCATGTGATGCTCACAAAGCGAATAGAGTTCAATATCCTTTACAATTACCATTTCATTGTAAGACTCCTTGAACATAGCACTTTTTAATATTTTCGCGGCATCCTGTTCATATCCTTGTGTAAGAAACAACATTGCTTTAGCGGCCCGTTCTGGGGTTTTCAATAAACCTTCGCGAGAGACATCCTCCCCTATTTCTTCGATAATCTTTGAATACCGCTCTTTAACATCATTTGTTATTTCCAAGTTGTATTCTTCTAAACTATTATATGATGCCATATTTTTGTTTTAGTTAAAGTGAATTTCATTTTACAATAACTATAGTCACTATTTTAACATGAAATTTACACCGTAGCAATTTACGTTAAAATCGATAAAATGAAACAACAATCTTTCATTGTTATGGACATAGTCGTTTTCGTATGTCCGTACTATTGATTAATTTTCAAGCTGTAAAAAAAGCCTACATGATCCAAGCCACCAATATCCAGAAATTCTACGGTGATTTACAAGTACTTAAGGGAGTTGACCTACATATTAAAAAAGGGGAAATCGTTTCCATTGTTGGACCTTCTGGTGCCGGTAAAACAACACTTTTGCAAATATTGGGAACATTGGATGTTCAGAGCAACAAAGTAGATAGTAGATTGCTTATCAATGGCATTGAAGTCAGTGACCTATCGGATAGGGAATTAGCTAAATTCAGAAATCACCATATCGGTTTTATCTTTCAGTTCCATCAGCTACTGCCGGAATTTACTGCTTTGGAGAATGTGTGTATACCTGGCTACATTAAAAAAACTCCAAAAGATGAGGTTGAAAAAAGAGCCAAAGAATTACTGGAGTTTTTAGGGCTTTCACATCGCATTCACCACAAACCGAATGAACTTTCAGGTGGAGAGCAGCAGCGCGTTGCTGTGGCAAGATCTTTAATCAATAATCCTTCTATCATTTTTGCTGACGAGCCTAGTGGAAATTTGGATTCTGAAAGTGCAGATAATTTGCATAAACTCTTTTTTGAGCTCCGCGATAAATTTGGGCAGACCTTTGTTATTGTTACCCATAACCTAGAATTGGCTGATTTGGCCGACCGTAAGCTTACCATGGTCGACGGACGAATTACGGACTCGGTTGGTATTGAATGGACGGATATTACCAATCGGCCACTACTATGACCCATAAAGAACTCAAGGAGTTTTTAGATACAAAAGTCGACCAATACAATCTTCCCGATTTTTTAGAGAGTGACCCAATCCAAATTCCCCATAAATTCAGTGCAAAAGAAGATATAGAAATCAGTGCCTTCTTAACGGCAACTATTGCTTGGGGTAATAGAAAGAGCATCATCAATAACGCCAATAAAATGATGTCTTTGTTGGACTACGCACCTTTAGATTTTGTCCAGAATCATACAGATTCTGATTTAGACAATTTGAAGGATTTCGTTCACCGAACATACAATGGCAGCGACCTCTCATTTTTTATTCGTAGTTTAAAGAATATTTATGCCAACCACAAGGGGTTGGAAAATGTTTTCGCTACTGGTGCGAGCAAAGATTCCGTACAAAATTCAATTTCAGAATTCAAAAAAGTGTTCTTTGAAATACCCCATCCACAACGAACCACCAAACATATATCAGACCCCTTAAAAGGTTCTGCTGCCAAACGAATTAATATGTTTTTACGGTGGATGGTAAGGGATGCTTCAACCGGGGTTGATTTTGGAATTTGGAATAAAATTTCACCTGCCCAACTCTCATGCCCCTTAGATGTTCATTCCGGCAATGTAGCCCGTAAACTAATGTTACTTAAACGAAAACAGAATGATGCCAAGGCCTTGGCAGAATTGGATGCTTCACTGCGAAAATTAGACCCGTTAGATCCCGTTAAATACGATTTTGCGCTTTTCGGGCTTGGTGTATTTGAAAAATTCTAATTAACAATTGTTATTTTTTTTATCATCCTTCAAATTTCCCTACATTTATTCCAAGACTAAAATCAATCCGAAAATGAAAAAATTAATACTTTCCGCATGCCTTGTTATCGGTTTTACGATTACTAATGCCCAAGAACGTAAGTTGCCAATTGATACTGTAATTACTACCCAACATAGTGTTACCATAAATGGTACACCTATCAACTATACAGCAAAAACAGGTACCCAACCTGTATGGGATGAAGAAGGCAAGCCTACTGCCTCTTTGCATTATACCTACTATACACGAAATAATGTGAAAGACCGTGCATCAAGGCCTTTATTAATTTCTTTTAATGGTGGTCCAGGTTCTGGATCAGTTTGGATGCACCTTGCTTATACAGGTCCAAGAGTTCTAAAAATTGATGATGAAGGTTATCCTGTACAACCCTACGGAGTTAAACATAATCCTTATTCTGTTTTGGACGTAACCGATATTGTATACGTTAATCCTGCAAATACAGGTTATTCCCGTACAATTCCTGAAACGGGAAAAGATGTAGATCGAGATAAGTTTTTTGGAATTAACGCTGATATAAAATATTTGGCCGAGTGGCTAAATACCTTTGTGACAAGAAATAATAGATGGCGCTCACCAAAATACATTATTGGAGAAAGTTATGGTGGAACACGTGTTATGGGACTTTCCTTGGCATTGCAAAACCAGCAATGGATGTATTTAAATGGTGTGATTATGGTTTCACCTGCTGATTACAAAGTAATACGAAATGGTGGTCCTGTTTCTGACGCCATGAACCTTCCTTATTTTACCGCTGCTGCTTGGCACCATAAGGCCTTGCCTACAGAATTACAATCCAAGGATTTATTGGAGATTCTACCAGAATCTGAAAATTACACTATCAATACGCTCATTCCCGCACTTGCCAAAGGTGGATATATTGGTGAAACTGAAAAGAACGCCGTTGCTAAAAAAATGGCCTATTATTCTGGCTTGTCAGAAAAAGAAATTCTTGATCAAAATTTAGTGGTACCAACGGGATATTTTTGGAAAAATCTATTGAAAGATAAAGGCTATACCACTGGACGACTGGATTCTAGATATTTGGGAATAGACCGACAACAATTTGGTTCAAGACCTGATTATAGTGCAGAATTAACTTCTTGGTTACATAGTTTTACACCCGCCATCAATTATTATTTACAGGAAGAATTAAAATTTAAAACCGATATTAAATACAATATGTTCGGACCTGTTCGCCCTTGGAACAATGAGAATGACAATACACGTGATAATCTACGTCAGGCAATGGCTCAGAACCCATATTTGAATGTGTTGGTGCAGTCAGGCTATTATGATGGGGCAACTACTTATTTCAACGCTAAATATACCATGTGGCAGGTTGATCCCAGTGGACGAATGAAAGACCGTTTTGAGTTTAAGGGATATCGCAGTGGACATATGATGTATTTACGTCGTGAGGATCTACAGAATGCTAATAATGATATTCGCGCATTCATCAAACGTACCACAGCGAATGGGGAAAGTGCCAAGTATTAGTGTTTTTTTTATGCTATTTCTGCCAAATCTAATCGGATTTAAAGTTATTGGTAAACTTAAGTGGTAATTACCTTTTACAAAATCCTAATGCCCTAAAATAAAGACAGTTAGCTATACAATTAAAATTTCCTTTCTTCGTTTATGATTATAGAAAAATATTTAAAGAAATAATCCCAAACGTTATGAAAACAAGATTAAGAATTGGATACGCTTTATTGGCTTTTATTTTGGTATTCAATATTTCATGTGATAAGTCAGATGATAATGCCAATACTGATGCGAATGCGCTGGTATTACCACCATACGAATCAATGGCAGTAGACTTCAGTGATTTTTTAGATGATTCAGCAAACTCAGGTAAACTAAATTCGACTACCGCCAAAGTAGGTGGTAATTGGTTATATCCGAGATTGGTTGTCGGTATATGGAATACAGCTTTATTCACGAACCTAGCTGTTCCGGTTGCATCATTTAGAGGGGCATTTGCGCACAAGGCAGAATTAATAGGCGAAAATACCTGGCAATGGTCTTATACCGTTGATGGTTTTACGAGCGAATATACAGCGAGACTTACAGGAGAATTGACAAGTGAAGAAGTGGTTTGGAAAATGTATGTTACCAAGGCTGGAGTTGGTGCCTTTGATGAATTCCTATGGTTCTCTGGTGTTTCAGATTTAGATGGAAACAGCGGGGAATGGGCACTTTACCAAAGTCCGGAACAACCAAAACGTATGATCAATATTGAATGGAGTCGCGAAAATGATGAAATTGGTAGTATACGATACTCTTGGGTACGCGAATTGAATGATGAAGATAGTGATGACCTATTCATGGGCAGTTACTTGGAATATGGATTACAAGAAGGAGATAATGATGTATATTATAACATTCACGTCTATGACTTGCAATGGGAGGACTTTGTTGATGTGAACATTGAATGGAACAGCACCGATTTTAATGGTCGTGTAATGGCCCCATCTCATTTTGAGGATGAACTTTGGCATTGCTGGGACAGCACAGGTGAAGATGTAGACTGCGAATAAGAAATCTTAAACTAAAATCAAAGCCTTGACAATCATGTCAGGGCTTTTTTGTTTCCTGTAATTAAGCTAAATCACTATATTTAATGCTTTTCTAATTTTATATTTAATATTCGCTTAAATACTTCTCCATGAAATCAGTTTTGGTATTATTTTCATTGTTTATAATAGTCACTTCAAATGCGCAAGATTGGGCCAATCTTGAACAATTCAAAATCGACAATGCTAAAATAGATTTGTCAAAAACCAATGAAAATAGAGTTGTTTTTATGGGCAATTCAATCACAATTGGTTGGCTGAATTCCATGCCTGAATTTTTTGAGGGAAAACCTTATATTAATAGGGGCATAAGTGGCCAAACTACTCCGCAAATGTTGCTGCGTTTTCGCCAAGATGTTATAGCACTGCAGCCCAAAGTTGTTGTTATTCTTGCTGGAACCAATGATATTGCCGGGAACACAGGCCCATCAACTTTGGAAATGATTGCAGATAATATAAAATCGATGGCTGAATTGGCTAAAACACATGGTATTAAAGTTGTAATTTCTTCTACCCTACCCGCTTATGATTATCCATGGAAACCAGGATTGCAACCTGCTGGAAAAATAGTAGCACTCAACAATATGTTAAAAGATTACTCGGAACAAAAAGGACATGTTTATTTGGATTACTTTTCAGTAATGGCGGATGAGCGTAATGGACTTCCAAAAAAATTCGCGAATGATGAAGTGCACCCTACTAAATTGGGTTATGAGGTAATGGCTCCCTTGGCTGAAGCAGCAATTTCAAAAGCATTAAGCTATAAACAATAATATGGACATATTGATCTTCACTCAGCCCTTTTTTTAAAGAACAAAAAAAGTCTACCGAGAATAAGGAAAACTCGGCGGAATGTTAAAAGATGTGGTCAATGATTTGAATGCGTAAATCTATTTTGAATAATCTCTATTTACTCTGCTCCTTAGTGCATTTGCTTCAGCATCACCTTTAAATTGTTGTTTTTCTGGATCCCATTCTAAATTATGACCTAATTGATAAGCAATGTTCGCAATATTACAAATACTTGCAGAACGATGGCCGGTCTCTGCATCACAGATAGGTTGTGTTCTATTCTTAATTGAATCTAACCAATCTTGGTAATGATTTCCTTTTGTATTATAAAGTCTTATATCAGAGTCTTTCAACGCTGCCGTCAGGATATTTTCTGGATCCGCTTCAAAATAACTTCTACTAATATCCATGGCACCCTCACTTCCGATGAATCGAACTCCCCATCCTCTGCCGAAATCTTCATGCACCATTTCAATTCCATTGGCATAAAACATACGTAATCCACGAACAGATGTTCTATCCGTAGGAGGAATGTACCTAATTGGACCCGTTTTGTCCATGCCTAAAGCCCATTGGGCAATATCGAACATATGCGCTCCCCAGTCGCATAGAATACCACCACCTACTTCCCTAAACAATCTAAAGTCTGGCCAGAAATCAACATCATTACGAGATGGAGCTAATCTGTGGTTATAAGGCAATAGAGGTGCTGGACCACACCAACTGTTCCAATCCAATTCTTTAGGAACTGGCTCTTCTTCCATATTATAGGGTATTGCCGGATCACCTACATTTACCAGTACTTTTTTTATTTCCCCCAAATAGCCATTTCGAACCAATTCGCATGCCTTCCTAAAATTTTCCCCAGAACGTTGCATGCTACCCGTTTGCAATATCTTTTCTGTTTCTTCGGTCGTTTTAACCAAATCTATACCTTCAGTAATTCTATGGGTCAATGGTTTTTCGCAATATACATCCTTGCCAGCCTGCATTGCATCAATAGCCTGTATAGCATGCCAATGATCCGGGGTTGCTATAACGACTGCATCAATATCTTTTCGGGATAATAATTCTTTATAATCGGAATAACTGGTAAGACCTTTATATTTTTTAACTTTCCGCTCCTTGGCATAAAGCTTTCCAACATGTTTTTCGAAAGCTGCTGTCTTTGTTGTCCAAACATCACAACCTGCAACTATTTGTGCACTAGTACTATCTACAAAGCTTCTTGCCAACCCATTTGTTTGTTTTCCTAAACCGATAAAACCCAAATTGATTTTATCACTTGGAGCAATAAACCCTTGGCCCAATACATGACGTGGTACAATACTGATCGCACCAACAGTCAATGCCGTTCTTGAAATGAACTTTCTACGCGAAAGAGGAGTCGAGATTTGATTTGATTTCTTTTTATTTGAATTGGATTTTTCCATGTTAAATAATTTTCAAAGTGTCACTTTTAATCAGAAATGAATTTTAAATTTACTGCATAAAACACTCAAATGAGAGCTAATCCCTTTTAATAATTTGGAGTTTAATTTGAATGTTGTGCCACAAAAATATATCCCTCAAAATTACAACTTGTTACTGTCCTTTATGCATCAAATGTATTTGTGTATAGATCATATCGTTACAATCAACATTAATTAAATTCTTTAGCTAAAATTGTTAGCAATGCTTCATATTCCTTCTCACGTTCTTCCTGCATCGCCAAATTCATTTCTGAAATTATGGAAGCATCCTCGGCTTAACCGTAAGCATTGTTGCCAATTGGCATACGTTTTATCTTTTATCAAACAATATAAAAAACAATTACCTTATAAGGGTAATCTATCGGTGATATCCCACAAAACTGAAATAATCAGTATCTTTATGGTCTTATGGCCAAGATTTTTTCCATAGCGTTATCTTTTTTAGTTCTATTCCAAAGTTTTAATTTGGATTTAGGTGATTTGGCCCATATTGATGAACTTTTGGAACATGCCGAATTTCACTCTGAAAAATACGGTGATAATTTCTTTGTCTTTATTTCAAAGCATTACGGTGAGTTGCAAAAAGAGCATTCGCGAGATCACCAGGAAGAAAAACAAGAACATGAAGAACTTCCTTTCACCAATCAATATTGTTCGCATGTCTTTACTGCAAATGTTATTAACAAAATTCAAATACCCGCATTAAAAACATGTCCGCTACTCGATTTTACGGCCAATTTTTATTATTTGGACAATTACTCTTCATTTGAAAAATTTGATTTTTTTCAACCTCCTAAACAGGCATAATCCCAATTCGATTTAGTTCGTCGGCTACAAAAGTAGGTTGATGTTTTGTATCACTTTTTACTTTGGATTATGTTATCTAAAATTATACGATTTAGTATAAAGAATAAGCTTATAGTTCTTTTACTTACCCTTTTCATAGTTCTCTTTGGGATTTATTCATTGACCCAGATTTCAATTGGTGCGGTTCCTGATGTGACCAATAACCAAGTTCAGGTTTTAACGACTTCCCAGAACCTTTCTACCCAGGATATTGAACAGTTTATAACCTATCCTATTGAGTTGGAAATGGCCAATTTACCGGGTGTTGTCGAAATCCGGTCAATATCGAAATTTGGTTTGTCGGTTGTCACCATTGTTTTTGAGGATGATATGGGTACTTATTTGCCCCGCCAATTGATTGCGGAAAAAATAAAATCAGCTTCAGAAAAAATCCCAGAGGGTTTTGGAACCCCGGAAATGGGTCCCATCACGACTGGACTTGGTGAGATTTATCAATATATACTTGATACCAAACCAGGGTATAAAGACCAATACTCTGCCATGGATCTGCGTACCATTCAGGATTGGATCGTTAAACGTCAATTATCGGGTATTCCTGGTGTTGTTGAGGTAAACACTTGGGGTGGTTATTTAAAACAGTACGAAGTCGCCATTAATACTGAAAAACTGAATGCGATGAATATAACCGTCGCTGAAGTTTTTAAAGCCCTCGAAAACAATAACAGCGTTGCTGGGGGTGGTTATATTGAAAAAACGAACCAGGCATTCTTTATCCGTGGGGAAGGATTAATTACCTCATTGACTGATATTGAGAATATTGTTGTTAAAAATGTAGATGGTATTCCAATCTATATTAAAAATATTGCCAATGTTGGTTTTGGCAGCGCTACACGTTTTGGAGCAATAACCGGAAATGGGGAAGGTGAAAAGGTCCTCGGACAGGTAATGATGCTCAAAGACGCCAATTCAAAAAAGGTAATAGACGCCGTGAAGGAACGTGTTGCCTCCATTTCTAAAACATTGCCAGAAGGCGTTTATATCAATCCATTTTTAGAACGTAGTGAATTAATCGCCAAAACAACATTAACAATCGCAGAGAATCTCATTTTGGGGTGTCTAATCGTAATTTTTGTTGTGGTACTCCTCCTGGGTAATTTCAGGTCTGGTTTAGTCGTTGCTTCTGTGATTCCGTTATGCCTTTTGTTTGCATTATCATTTATGTATTTATTTGGAGTCGATGCCAATTTAATGAGTCTTGGAGCTATAGATTTTGGGATTATTATAGACGGCGCTGTAATTATCGTTGAATTCATTGCTTTCCAAATTACTTCCAAAAGATTGGAGCTTGGCAGTATGTCGGCAAAAGATGTAATGCTTGCCAAAGATGAAATCACATTTAACAGTGCCTCAAAAATGATGAACTCTGCTATTTTCGGTCAACTCATCATCCTAATAGTTTTCATCCCAATATTATCATTAAGTGGGGTTGAAGGAAAAATGTTCAAACCTATGGCATTGACCTTTAGTTTTGCCTTGATAGGTGCTATGCTTATGTGTTTCACATATGTTCCAGTAATCTCTACTTTAATATTAAAGCCTACGAGGGTTTCTGATAGAAATATCTCAGTGCGTTTAATGCGATTTCTTAACAAGGTCTATGAGCCAACCATTCATTGGGCTTTGCAAAGCAAAAAATTGGTCCTCGGAATTGCCGCCTTTTTACTGGCGTTATCAATTTATCTTTTTACAACTATGGGAGGGGAATTTGTTCCTACCCTGGATGAAGGTGATTTTGTGATTCAACCCATTCTTAAAACGGGGACTTCATTGAGCAAAACGATAGAAACTACCACAAGGATTGAAAAGATACTGTTGGATGAATTCCCTGAAGTAGATCAGGTGGTCACAAGAATTGGTGCGGCCGAAGTCCCAACGGACCCCATGTCTATGGAAGAGACCGATGTTATAATCACTCTGAAACCTAAAAAAGAATGGGTTTCAGCTTCTTCCAAAGACGAACTGGCCGATAAATTCAAAGAAGCCTTGGGAATAATACCGGGTATGGAAGTTGAGTTTACCCAACCCATTGAAATGCGATTTAATGAACTTATTACAGGTGTACGCGCCGATATCGCCATTAAGATATTTGGTGAGGATTTAGATGTTTTAAACAAGAAAGGGAACGAAATAAGAAGGTTGGTTGAAGGTATTGAAGGCGCTGCCGATATAAGTGTAGAGAAAATTACGGGATTGCCACAAATGAACATAAAATACCAACGAGCCAAAATAGCCCGTTACGGATTGAATATCAATGATTTGAACAAGGTAATAACAATGGGTTTTGCAGGAACGAATTTGGGCAGTGTTTTTGAAGGGGAAAAACGATTTGACCTTACCTTACGATTGGATCGTGATAGCCGAAAGAATATTGATGATATTAAAAACCTATATGTTGATTTGCCCTCAGGTGGTAAGATTCCAATGAGCGAACTGGCCCTAATATCATATACCAAAGGAGCTGCTAAAATCTCACGGGACGACACCAAACGCAGAATCGTGGTCGGCATCAATGTCCGTAACCGAGACCTGCAATCTGTAGTGACCGATGTTCAAAATAGAATTGAATCAAATATAAAGCTACCTGCAGGTTACAGCATTACGTATGGTGGCCAGTTTGAAAATCTACAAAGTGCAAAAGACAGATTAAAAATAGCCGTGCCCATAGCTTTGGTGTTAATTTTCTTTTTGCTCTTTTTTGCCTTTGAATCGGTCAAAGATGCATTAATTATTTATTCCGCTATTCCTTTAGCTGCCGTTGGAGGTGTATTTTTCTTATGGATGAGGGATATGCCTTTTAGTATTTCGGCAGGTGTAGGATTCATTGCTCTTTTCGGAATTGCGGTTTTAAACGGAATTGTGTTGATAGAACATTTTAAGGAACTTAAACATCAAGGTATGATTGATATTGAAGCTCGAATTAAACAAGGAACAAAAGACCGTTTAAGAGCCGTATTACTAACAGCATCAGCCGCAGCATTAGGTTTCTTACCCATGGCAATTTCAACCAGTGCCGGTGCAGAAGTACAAAGACCTTTGGCAACCGTCGTAATTGGTGGACTTATAACCGCTACCCTACTTACGTTAGTAGTTTTACCTGTTTTATACTCAATCTTCGATTCAAAAATTGAACTTAAAAAGATGATTATAAAGAAACCAGTTCAAGGCTTGAGTGTTCTCCTTTTACTCTTTACTATTAATACAAATGCACAAGAAAAAGGATTGAATTTTGAAGAGATAAGAACCTTGGCATTGTTGGCATTGGAAAACAATGCTGGATTAAAAGCAGCTTCCTTAAAAGTAACGGAATCAGAAGCTCTTGTTGGTAGTGCATTTAATTTTGATAAGACAGAGGTGTATTATCATTATGACCAGAATAATCTGGCTTTCAATAATAATCCGTTAAAAGTCTATGGCATTCAACAAAGTATTATGTTCCCTACACTTTATTTCGCTGGCAAGCGCATTAACAAAGCAAATTTGAGGATGGAGCAAAGTCTTTACGAGATGCAAAAACAAGGTCTTGAACGCGAAATTGCCTCGGCCTATTTCCAATTGTTATATACTCGGGAGAAGAAACAGGTTTATAAGTATTTAGATAGTATTTACCAAAAATTCGCCCACGCTTCCCAGCGAAGATTCGAATTGGGTGAAACCAATTATCTTGAAAAGATAACGGCCCAAGCCAAACAAAAAGAATTTCAAGCGCTCTTTAATCAAGCTAGGGAAGATGTTGCAATTGCCAATTCTCGCTTGGAAAAAATCACACAGGTTGAAGAACCTTTACATATTGCTTTGACACCACTTTATAAATTGGAATTACTACTCAAGGATCTTGCACAAAACGTCGGTATTTTACTGTATGACCAAAGGAATTTGCTTTTCAAAGCCAAAAGCGGATTTGAAAATCAGCAATTATTACCAGATATTAGTTTTGACTATTTCCAAGGAACCAATACAGGTTTAGGCGAGAATTTATACGGTTATCAAGTAGGGTTGAAAATACCACTGCTCTTTAGCGGAAATGCCTCCAAAATTAAAGCAGCTAAGATTGCTAAGAATATAGCTATTGAAGAATCCCTTGATTATAAAAACCGACTGCAGCTGAAGTATGAGCAACTTATGGGACAACTACGTAAATATGAAGAAGCTTTAATATACTATGAAAACAGTGGCAAAAATCTTTCTGATGAAATACTTAAAACAGCTTCAATAAGTTTCCAGAATGGAGAAATCGATTTTTTCCAATATATCCAGAGTTTGGAGAATGCCCATAGTATTAACATCTCCTATTTGGAAAATCTAAACAATTATAATCAAACGGTCATTGCCCTAAATCATCTGACACTATGAAAAATACCCGACAATTAGCCGTAATTGGCAATTTAAAGCATATAAATTTCAAAATATATTACATGAAGTCCTTTCAATATATATCAATTCTTATATCCGCATTTCTAATTTTGGCATGTGGTGAATCAACAACCAGAGGTGAAAATACTGGGACAACTGATGCAACTTCGGAAGAAAACCGAATAGAAATAAGTAAAGCACAGTTCGAAGTAGGCAAAATGCAACTTGGTAAATTATCAGAGCAAGACTTCCCTTTAATGGTTCAAAGCACGGGAATGATAGATGTGCCCCCACAAAGCAGGGCTATTATAAGTTCTTTTGCCGGGGGATATGTTCAAAAAACACCACTATTGGTTGGGAACAAAGTTCGAAAAGGTCAGGTATTGGCGACCTTGGAAAACCCTGAGTTTGTAGAAATGCAGCAAAGTTATCTTGAAACGGCACAACAGCTTGGCTATTTGAAATCTGAATATGAGCGTCAAAAAACCTTGGTCGAAGAACAAATTAGCTCCCAAAAGAACTTCTTAAAAGCGGAGAGTAATTACAAAAGTGCTTTGGCCGTCTATAACGGACTGAAAAAGAAATTACAAATGCTTAATATCAATATCAGTTCTGTTGAAGCGGGCAATATTACTTCGGAAATTACGCTATACGCGCCTATTCACGGCAGTGTTACAAAAATGAATATTAGTAAGGGCACTTATGTTTCACCTGCGGATGAAATCATGGAAATCATAAATACGGACCACATACATCTTGAACTTGCTGTATTTGAAAAAGATATCCTTAAAATAAAGGAAGGACAAAAAATCATTTTCAATATTCCAGAAGCTCTTGAAGATACGTTTGAAGCTGAAGTACATTTGGTTGGAACTTCGATTGACACTAAAAACCGAACTGTAACAGTACATGGCCATTTAGAGGATGATAAAAACCACAATTTCGCTTTAGGCATGTTCGTTGATGCACAGATAATCACGGAATCTAGCCAGGAACTTGCCTTACCTGATGATGCCATCATTACATTGGATGATAAATTCTATGTACTATTAATCAATTCCAAAGATGAAACCCAATATGTTTTTAATCAAAAAGAAGTTACTGTTGGTAGTAGTTTTAATGGGTACACTAGAATCAAAAATACAGATGATTTTACGGATAATGATTTGTTCTTGGTAAAAGGGGCATTTAATTTAATTAGAGCGGATGAGTAGTTTTTTTAACTTACTTCTTATATCCAATAGTATGAAAATCATTAAAATCCTATTCCTTGTACTTTGCTTTTCAGCATGCACATCCCCTGTTTCAGAAAGTGAAGATATTGCAGCTATAAAAAAAGTGCTCAAATCGCAGGAAGAAGCATGGTCAAACAATAATTTAGAAGGTTTTATGCAGGGATATCTTCAATCGGACTCCATTCCCTACTTTGGAAGCAGCGGGGTTACTTATGGTTGGCAAAAAATGTTGGATCGCTACAAAAAAGGATATCCCACAACAGCAGAAACTGGAACATTGAAATTCACCATTGCTAATATTTCCAAAATAAGTGATAATGCCTATTGGGTCATGGGAAAATACTATTTAGAACGTGAAGTTGGTAACGCCAATGGCACATTCATGATTGTATTTAAACGAATCAATGGTGAATGGAAAATAGTGGGCGATCATTCTTGCTAGTATTAAAATCTTCGTTCAGGCGCGAATGGCCCAATATCTATCGAGGTTTTTTTTCCATCAATAATCTCAGCAACCAATTTGCCAGTCACAGGACCTAAACTCCAGCCCATCATAGCATGGCCTGTTGCAAATGTAAGGTTATGGATTTCAGGGCATCTTCCAATATAAGGTAATCCATCTGGGGATACAGGTCGCATTCCACTTTTGGCTTTATCCATCTCCGTGGCATTGATCTCCACTTCAGGATAATAATTATTAGCAGCATTGGCAATGGCCTGTACACGCTCTTTTCTAATCGTTGTATTAATACCCGAAAATTCCATAGTACCAGCAAAACGAGTGAAACCTTTCATTGGGGTAACCGCGACTTTGGCCTCCATTAATATGGCAGGGATCGTAATTCCAGTTGGCATCTCAACATTTATACGATACCCTTTACCTGCTTGTAAGGGTAACTTTATTTTTAATTTTTTGGAAAGTTGCCCGCTCCATGATCCGGCGGCCAATACTACTTCATCAGCTTTGTAGGATTCTTTTGAGCTGACAATTTTCTGAATTTTATCATTAGAGATTGAAATATTCAAAACTTCCTCATTTGTCTTGATAACAACTCCTTTATGCTGCAAAAAATCAATCATTTTGGGCATGAATTCAGTCGGTGTCATATGTCCATCACACTCATAGTGTATTGCCCCTTTGGCCTCAATATTAACATTGGGTTCAATGGCGTTTAATTTTTGTTTGTTCAAGAATTCAACTTCCAATCCTAACTGTCTTGCCTTTTCGGCAACTTTCATTTCTTCTTCAACTGCTGCATCAGTCTTAAAGAGCATCAACAATCCTTTACGCTCTAAATGAAAATCACCCAAATCTCCAGAAGCCTTAATGCTCTCGAACAGATCCCTACTTAATAGATTAATATCCTTGATAACCGGAATTGCCTTTTCTACCTTCTTTTGCGTTGAGGCCCTATGAAAATACCATGACCATTTAAGGAAGTCTATGTCAAAACGAGGTTTTATATAAAATGGACTCGATGAATTGAACATCCACTTAATACCTTTGAAAATCATGCCAGGAGCTGCCAATGGTATGATATGACTCGGTGTAATATAACCGGCATTTACGAATGAAGCCCCGCTTGATAAATCCGATTTATCAATAACAGTTACTTCATGTCCCTCTTTTTGTAGATAATATGCAGAGCAAAGACCAACGATTCCACCCCCGATTATTATAATACTTTTACCCATTTTAAATTACTTGAAATCCATGTGCATATGGGTCCTCATCATCTATTGTAATAATATTATGGCCATATATTCTTGCCCAACCTTGAATACTTGGGATGATAGCTGGCATATCGCCCAAAGAAGTTTCTTTTTCTACCCTTCCAATAAATTGCGAACCAATATAACTTTCATGAATGAATTCCTCTCCCAATTTTAATTTGCCTTTGGCATACCATTGGGCCATTCTAGCGGAGGTTCCAGTACCGCAAGGGGATCGATCTATGGCCTTATCCCCATAAAACACGGCATTTCTTGCTGTCGCCTCGGGCGAAATGGTATCGCCTGTCCACAACAAATGGCTAACACCGTTGATGGTTTTATTTTCGGGATGGATAAACATTCCGGGGTATTTTAAATTGATCTTATCCCTTATTTCCTGACTTAATTGAATAAGCTTACTAGCCGTAAAATCATGAATACCCGAAAAATTCTTTTGGGGATCTACAATAGCATAAAAATTACCTCCGTAGGATACATCAAAAACCAACTCACCCAACTCCTTGCAATCTATTGTAAGATCAGTAGCTGCCAAATATGACTTCACATTGGTCAGCTTAACCCAATCAACTTTTTTGCCTGTTTGCTTGTATTCTACTTGTACCAATCCTGCAGGTGTCTCCATTCTGACTTTACCTGGTATTTTGGGTGCCAAAAGGCCTTCTTCTATTCCGATGGTTATAGACCCAATAGTACCATGACCACACATGGGCAAGCAACCGCTGGTTTCTATAAAAAGGATACCAAAATCATTTTCAGGATTTGACGGGGGATAAAAAATGCTCCCACTCATCATATCATGGCCTCGCGGTTCGAACATCAATCCTTTTCGGATCCAATCATACTCTTTCAGAAAATGTTGGCGCTTTTCACTCATATTTTTACCGATGAGTTCAGGACCTCCTTCCGCTACCACCCTAACAGGATTTCCACAGGTATGTGCATCAATACAAGTAAACGTGGTACTACCCATCTTAGGATTAATTATATTGACCTAGTGGTTTGCTCATTGTTAACCAATCGTGTTATTCCCAAAGGATTTGAATCTTTCAATGCATCTGGCAATTGGCTATCTGGCCAATCTTGAAAGCTTATAGGTCGTACCCACCTTTTGATTGAATGTATGCCCACTGCTGTAAAACGACTGTCCGTTGAAGAAGGATAAGGACCACCGTGATGCATGGAAGGGCAAACTTCAACGCCGGTTGGAACCCCATTATAGATTAATCTACCAACCCTGTTTTGCAAAGCACTTACAACCCTGGGGTTATTCATTAATTCGTTGGCCTCGGCGATTATAGTTCCAGTAAGCTGCCCCTCAAGATTAGAAATAATTTGCTCCAATTGGTCAAAATTCTCACATTGAACGACTATGGAATAAGGTCCGAATACCTCTTGGTGCAAGGTTGGGTTTTCCAAAAAGGTCTTACCCTCTGCAGTTGTTACAGTTTGCCGGGCATAATTACTTTGAACATCCGATTCGTAATCTGCTACCACCTGTAATCCACTCTGAGATACTGCTTTTTGTCGGTTACTTTCAAATGCTCCCATTATATTCGGATGCAACATGCACGATGGTTCTATCTTGACTATTGCATCTGAAAGATTTTGGATAAAGCCCGTTAATGCCTCTCCTTTTATGCCGAGTAACAATCCTGGATTGGTACAAAACTGTCCTGAACCCAAGGTTATCGAGCTTGCATAAGTATTCGCCAAGGTTTCTCCCCTTTTTTTGGCTGCTTCTGGTAATATGACCACTGGGTTTACACTTCCCATTTCTGCAAAAACCGGAATTGGTTCTTCGCGCTGTGAAGCTAAATCGAACAATGCCCTACCCCCTCTAATACTTCCCGTAAAGCCAACAGCTTTAACACCCGGATGCTTTACCAAGGCAACGCCAACCTCAATACCGCTACTGTTTAAATTTGAAAATACTCCATTGGGCATCTTGGTTTTCTCCGCAGCTTTGATAATAGCCGAAGCTACCAATTCTCCTGTACCAGCATGCATAGGGTGCGATTTTACAATTACAGGACAACCTGCCGCAAATGCAGCTGCAGTATCCCCTCCTGCTGTAGAATACGCCAAGGGAAAATTACTGGCCCCAAAAACAACTACAGGCCCCAAGGGTATCATCATCTTTCGGAGATCGGGTTTTGCAATTGGGACCCTATTGGGAATAGCCGTATCTATGGAAGCTTCAACCCATGAACCCTCTTTAAGCATTTCGGCAAATGAACGAAGTTGGCCTAAGGTCCTACCCCTTTCTCCCATTGCCCTACCTTCAGGCAAGCCTGTTTCAGAGCAATATGTTTCAATCAACACATCATCCAAAGCCAGAATTTCATCGGCAATGGCATTTAAGAATTCCGCTTTTCTTGTTCCTGAAATCCCACTGAACTGGTAATAGGCATTTTTGGCCATCCGTACGGCTTGATCGATCTCTTCCGCTGTTGCCTCAACAAAACTGAATTCGTTTTCCTTGTTCGATTGTGGATTAAAAGTGGTGTACGTTTTAGTGCCTTTTGCAGATAGGTTATTTCCAATATAATTTTTACCTGTAATCATTTAATGTTTTTATATAGATTTTCCTAAATTATGTGAATACCAATGTATTGAATTATTCTTTTAATATTGGCCGAAACCAATTAATAAATCAATGCTTTTAAATAGTTTGGGAAATTGCCATATAATCTGGCAAAAGAGGTCTTGTGCGCAATCCTTCTTCAATAATATTTAGCACTCTAGCTCTTTCCACACCATGCAATGGTAACCTAGGAGCCCTAACTATTTCTGTGCCAATACCTGTACCTACCTCGGCTAATTTAATATTCTGAACCAATTGGGGACTTATATCCAATTCCAACAATGGTAAGAACCATCGGTAGATTTCTATAGCCTCGGATACTCTTCCAGCTTTAACCAATTCGTGAATTGCAACTGTTTCAGCTGGGAAAGCACAGACAAGACCTGCAACCCAACCATCAGCGCCCATTAAAATGCTTTCGAGTGCCAAAGTATCAACACCACAAAGCACTTTCAATCTATTTCCAAATCTATTTCTGATTCTTGTTATATTAGAAATATCGCGAGTTGATTCCTTAACCGCTTTGATATTATCGCATTCTTCCAACAATTCTTCAAACATATCCAAGGTCACCTCAATCTTATAATCAACAGGGTTGTTATAAATCATAATTGGCAAATCGGTGCTCTTTGCCACTTCCTTAAAATATACAACAGTTTCACGGTCAGTAGCCTTATACCGCATAGGGGGTAACATCATTAATCCGCTAGCACCATATTCCTTGGCTCTTTGGGCAGCTAGAATAGCATCTTTTGTACTCTGTTCGGCTATATTTATTATAACCGGAACCTTACCATCAACGATATTGACAGTTTCCTGAATCAAGATGCGCTTTTCATCATCGGTCAAAGTGCTTGCTTCCCCTAAAGTTCCTCCAAGGATTATTCCGCTAACACCTGCTTTTAATTGTGCTTTTATATTTTTGCGAAACATTATCAAATCTAGAGTATCATCCTCATTGAATTTAGTAGTCACTGCAGGCATTACACCTTCCCATTGTACTTGCATAACTTTTTTGTTAAAATGATTGTAGTACAAAAATACTACGGATTCCGGTTTAATGGTTATATCAATATTATCAACTATTATGAGTATATTACCCCAATTATTATACAAATCATCTATTTAAGTTTAATATTTGCATATTATTATACTATGAAAGTCCTACCTTTTAAAATCCCCAAACCCCTGAACCAAAATTTAATTGTACAAGTTGATGAATCAAAAATGTTCTATAACCAATTACACCAGCATGAAGAATTACAATTGAGTTTGATATTAAAAGGCCAAGGGAAATTAATTATAGGTAATAGTATTCATCACTTCACAGCCCATGATTTTTTTGTTATTGGCTCTAACTGTCCACACCTCTTTCAAAGTAAAAAGACGGATAAGGATGTTAAAATGATCTCCCTTTTTTTTACTAGGGATTCTTTTGGAGTTGATTTTTTTGATCTTCCTGATATTGAAGAGATTCACTGTTTTTTTGACATTGCCAATGATGGATTTAGATTGTTGTCCGATAAAGAAGCGGTACATGACTTATTGATCAAATTTCCAGAGCAGGACAAATTAACGCGGTTTATAAATCTTTTGACACTAATTAAAAAGCTGTGTAATGCTGAACGGGAAGTTCTGACCAGTTTTGTTTATCCCAAGAAAACAGGCAATCAGGATGGACAACGATTACAGGTAATCTTTGATTTTGTCATAAATAATTTCCAACAGGAGATTAGCCTTGAAACCGTTGCTAATTTAGCCTTTATGACGCCGAACGCTTTCTGTCGTTTTTTTAAGAATCGAACCAACAAAACATTCTTTCAGTTTTTAATTGAATTACGTTTAGAACATGCTTGTCAACTTCTCAATGACAGGGCATTGCCCATATCTGAAATTGCAGAAAAATCAGGATTTAATTCAATTTCAAATTTTAATCGCCAGTTCAAGACCCAAAAAGGAATCTCACCATCGCAATATAGCAATAGGGTAATGACCTAGTTTACATTGAACCATACATTCTTCATTTCATCCGAAAAGCATTACCATTCTTATTGTTTTGATTATTTTTGAAACCAATAATGAATTAAGATACAATGAAGAAATTAGTTTTATTAGCCCTTGGTTTGGTAATGGCATGTAATTCATCCCAAAAAGCTGTACCCGAAAAAACAGCTGTTAGCCAAACATCAGCTGATCCTGTTAGCTATGCAAAAACCATAACAATAGCTGAGCTGGAAGAGCATCTTTATGAATATGCTTCTGACAAGTACGAAGGGCGTGAAACAGGGGAACCAGGACAGAAAATGGCTTCTGAATATTTAAGGGAAGAATATATTTCCTTGGGCATTCCAGCCGCAAAAAGTGATGGAGACTACTATCAAAACGTACCACTTGAAGTCGAAAAAATGCCTACTGGAACGGTAAGTTTGAATGGTACCGAATATAAGCTTGGTGAAGATGTCCTTTCATTTTCTACAGCGGAAGGTTCCTTTAGTAATGTCATTTATGCTGGGTATGGTATTGATGACGAAAATTATAATGACTTTAAAGATCTCGATGTAAAAGGCAAATTGGTATTGGTCAAATTTGGTGAACCAAAAAACCAAGATGGCACTTATAAAGTTACTAGTACCAATGAAAGTTCTAACTGGAGTAATATTTCCGACGCCTTTGCCAAGCGTTCAAAAGCAGTTATGGACAATGGGGGAATAGGAATGCTCTATGTAGATGCTGCAAATTTTGGAAGATACAAGAGCTATTTTAATCGAATGAAAAAAAGTGCCTCAGGAAGTTTATCAGTTAAAGCTGACAATGCCAATTTTATAAATATTCTGTTCAACGAAAAAACAGCCACCGCACTTTTTCCTGATATTTTTAAGAGTGACGCCTCTAAATCACTAACTACCGACCTTAAATTGAATCTTACTACAGCTAATAATTCAATAAGCTCTGAAAATGTAGCAGCTTTTATCAAAGGATCTACCAAACCCAATGAATATGTGGTCATCTCAGCGCATTTAGACCATATTGGCAAAACGAATAAAGGCGAAATAAACAACGGTGCAGATGATGATGGTTCGGGTACCGTTGCCCTTTTAGAAATTGCGGAGGCCTTTAAGAAAGCGGCCGAAGCTGGTCATGGCCCAGAACGTTCAATTGTTTTTCTTCATGTTACTGGAGAAGAAAAAGGACTTTTAGGCTCGCAATATTATACTGACCACGACCCCATCTTTCCCCTAGCACAAACCGTTGCCAATTTGAATATTGATATGATAGGTAGAATTGATCCGGAGCGTGAAGGTGGCCGTAATTATGTTTATTTAATTGGATCTGATAAGCTAAGTTCCGATTTACATAATCTTTCTGAGGAGGTGAATAGGAAGTATGCAAACATTGAATTAGACTATAAGTTCAATGATGAGAACGACCCAAATCGTTTTTACTATAGAAGCGACCATTACAATTTCGCTAAAAACGACATACCGATAATTTTTTATTTTAGTGGCACACATGATGACTATCACAGACCATCTGATACTCCTGATAAAATTAATTATGACCTATTGGAAAACAGAACGCGGTTAATTTTCCATACAGCGTGGGAAATAGCCAATCGTGATCAGAAGGTAATTGTTGACAAATCGACGAAATGAAAATGCCACTTTAATTCTACAAAAAAAGCCTTGTCAATTGACAAGGCTTTTACTTTTTGGGTGGAAGACCGGGTTCGAACCGGCGACCCTCGATACCACAAACCGATGCTCTAACCAGCTGAGCTACAACCACCATTTGTAAGCGGTGGCAAAGTTAATTTTTTTTAACTGATCTTTCCAACTAAAACAAATTATATTTTTATAAGAATTCCCGATTGTTTTTCTTTATGAAATTCTATCACTTACCTCTTCAAGACTGCTAGTGGGCTAAATCATCGACAAAATACACGGTTTTATAGATAAAACACACAATAATCGCGTTTTCACAACAATTATTACTTATCCCTATTAATGGGGATTATTTTTATTCCCTTAATCCTCTAAGGGTTTTCAATCCGATGCCATTGAAACAAAAGAATAACGTAAAACCTAAATACAAATTGAATAAGTACGCTTTACTTACAATCATTCTATTTTTTGGATACAGCCTTACCTATGCCCAATTGACCAGAAGGGACAGTTTAGAGAAACGTATTGAAGATTATCGCTCAAAGCATGATTTCTCTTCCAAGGATAGCCTCTATATTGATCTCCTTAATGATCTAGGTTCTGAAATGCGGTATTTTAAATCAGATAGTCTCCTTCTGCTTTCCCAAGAAGCCCATAAATTTAGCAAGGAAGCCAATAATGATTATGGACAATGTAAATCTTTAGTAGGTATAGGTGATTATTATATGGACAAAGGGAAATTTGACCAAGCAATTACGTACTACCAAAAAGCTTTAATTAAGGCCAAACAACTAAATGACAAAGACCTTATACTTAATGTTCAGAATGATATTGCAGGTGCTTATGATTTTAAAGGGGATTATGCCGAAGCTTTGAGTAGATATTTGGAAGGTATTGAGTTAGCAACCCAAATTGGGAACAATCTTATGCTATCTATACTCAATGAAAATATAGCGAACCTTTACGCAACCCAAAAAAATTATAAACAGGCAATCCATTTTTATAAAATCGTCAAAAGAATCAATGATAAAATTGGTAACGATATTTTTTCAGCAGAAACAATGAGCAATATTGCTTCTGTTTATGCGGATATGGGTGAATTAGAATACGCTATGTACAATGTAAATAGTAGTATAACAGTTTTTGAAAAACACAAAATAATGGATTGGCTTGCCTATGCCTATGAGATAAAAGGTAAAACTTATTTAAAGGAGGGGGATAATAAATGGGCCTTATTCTTTTACAAACAAAGTGAAATGATCCATAAAAACCTTGAAGATGACAGGGGTGAAACATCGCTATTAAATGGTATAGCTGAAGCCTATTTGGGTCAGCGTAAAGATAGTTTGTCGGAGCGATATGCTTTAAAAGGCTATGAGCTTTCCAAAAAAATAAAATTTCACGAAGAAACTCAAAAAAGCGCCAATATCCTCTATAAAATAAACAAGAACAAGAAAGATTTTGAATCGGCATTGGTCTACCATGAGATATCCGAAACCTTGCACGATACCATATCAACCAACAAAAACAATAAGAGTATTACTATGTTGGTGACGAAATTGGAGTTTGAAAAACAAAAGGAAAGCTTAATGGAAGAAAATTCCAAAGCTCTGGCTAGCCAAAAAAGATATATTTATGCAGCACTTTTTATTTTGGTCATATTCTTGATTGTCACGCTGATTGTTAGAAGAAATGAAAAAATTCAAAAAAGATTGAATATTGAACTTTACAACAAAACCGCTAAATTGGTTGAAAATGAAAAGGAATTACGAGACATCAATGAAACCAAAGACAAATTGTTCTCGATTATAGGTCATGATCTTAGAGGTCCTATCGCTGCTTTCCAAGGACTTTTAAAACTCTATAAAGATGGTGAAATAAATGGTAAAGAGTTCTTAGGGTTTATACCTAAACTAAGCTCGGATATTGACCATATATCATTCACTCTAAATAACTTATTATCGTGGGGTCGTACACAAATGAATGGATCTGTAACCAAAGCAGGAATAGTTTCAATAGAGAATCTAGTTAATGAAAACATTAATTTACTAACCGAAACCGCTGAGGCCAAATCCCTCAAAATCATCAATAAAATGACCGCGAATATCCTTTCCTGGTCCGATAGTGACCAAATTGACATTGTTATTCGTAATCTAATGAGCAATGCCATAAAATTCACCCCTGAAAATGGAATGATTACCATAGATGCTTTGGAAAGAAGCAATACATGGGAAATCTCGGTACGTGATACAGGCGTAGGTATTGATAGTGAAATCCAAAAGAAGATCTTCGAAAAAAATTCGACTATAACTACTTATGGTACAAACGACGAAAAAGGCACTGGTTTGGGACTATCACTTTGTAAGGAAATGGTTGAAAAGAATAGCGGTAAAATTTGGGTTGAGAGTTTTAGACCAAATGGCACCTGTTTCTATTTTACGTTGCCTAAGGTTCGTGACAAATTCCAGAAAGCGGGTTAAATAAGGTCGTTTAGATTCTTAATTCCAGGAAAACGTTCCGAAGTAAACCCTTCAGCATGCTCTACCCCAATTAATCGACCCAAATCCCTAGCTCTATAATTAACACTTTCTAAAAAGTTTTTACTACTAATTGGGGTTTCGGGCTCATCACTTTTAGGGTCATGGAATTGTGAAGAATAAGCCAATATGGCTTCAATTTTTTTATCAATAAACCCAGACACATCTACGACAAAATCTGGCTGTATATTCTTCCATTGAATATAATGATAGACGTGATTTGGTCGCCAAGGGTCTTGCCAATGGTCATCTCCCTCCATTTTGGTGTCAATTTTTTTCAATCCACTTAAAAAGCAAGAATCACTGACCAATTCACTTCCTTTAGCATGGTCAATATGCCGATCTTCAACAGCATTGCATAAAACAATATCAGGCCTATACTTTCGCAAAATTTGAATTATCGCTATTTGATGATGCTTATCATTCACGAAAAATCCATCAGCAAATTCCAGATTTTCACGAACTACTACACCTAATATTTGAGCAGCAATATTAGATTCCTCATCCCTTATCTCTGCAGAACCTCTTGTTCCGAGTTCACCTCGGGTCAAATCAACAATACCAACTTTTTTGCCGTTGGCAACCTCTTTTGCAATTGTTGCCCCAGCCCCTAGTTCTGCATCATCGGGGTGTGCCCCGAAAACCAATATATCTAATTTCATTTGTAAATTTAATTTTTAAATTCCCCATTTCATGGGAATAACATTCATTCTAAATAATTTTCTAAACAGATCTAAGTATTGATTTTCGAATTAATGTGCGGCTGCTGCCGAACGTTTCTTTACTTTTTCCAACGCTTGTTCTATATCAGCAATTAAATCTTCTGGTTCCTCTATGCCCACAGAAAAACGAATCAATCCATCTGATATTCCTTGATTCTTTCTTTCTTCAGGGCCAATAAGTGCATGAGACGTTTGGGTTGGTGAAAGTACGGTACTTTCTACCCCTGCCAAACTCATAGATGATTTTATCAATTTCAATGCTTTTTGAAAATCAGAAGCATTATAATTTGCATTCAATTCAAACGACATCATTCCCCCAAAACCACGCATTTGTGCTTTCGCCAAAGTATGACCAGGATGATTAGGTAGCCCCGGATAATACACACAGTCAATTTCTGGATGTGCATTTAAATACTCCGCCATGTGTTGAGCATTGGCGTTCTGGGCCTTTACACGAATACCCATGGTTTTTATACTTCGTTCTAGTAACCAAACGGTATAGTCACTTAAACTGCCCCCTAAATTCTTAGCCAATTGGAAAATACGTTCCATATTTTCCTGTGAAGAAGCTACGGCTCCTGCACATATATCAGAATGTCCTCCCATATATTTTGTGGCACTATGGATAATCACCTCAATACCGAAATCAATGGGATTCTGATTCACTGGGCTGGCGAAGGTATTATCTATCATGGAAACTAGTCCATGCTTTTTAGCTATTTTGGCAATAGCGTCCAAATCTGTTATTGTTAATAAGGGATTTGAGGGAGTTTCCACAAAAATCACCTTGGTGTTTTTCTTTATTTTTGCCTCAAAGTCCTTGGGGTCCAAGCCATCAGTAAAAGAGTATTCTATTCCATATTTTGAAAATTCCTCATTTACAAAATTGTAGGTCCCCCCGTATAATGTTTTCTGCAGTACAATATGGTCTCCTGATTTTAAAAATGCCAACAATGTTGTGCTAACTGCAGCCATGCCACTACCAAATATCATGGCAGTTTCAGCATGTTCGAGGGCTGCGATTTTTTGTGACAGCGCTACCTGATTAGGCGTATTGAAATACCTTGGATAACGCTTAACATCAACATCTTCAAAGGCATAAGAAGTGCTCATATACAAGGGCGAAATCGCTCCTTTGAATTGTTCATCATGTATTTCACCTTCATGGGTACAAATAGTATTTATCCCTTTTTTCTTTGTGCTCATAGCTTCCTTTTAAATCGAAAGCTAAAGTTATGAAATTCTTTTTGTCAGCCAATACTAATTGCATAATGTCATTTCGGAAGAACAAATTAAAGGCACTAAACATCTGCTTTCTTCCTATTCCCTTTTTTGAACCAAACAATTGCGATTACCGCTAGCATCACTTCTGCCAAGGCAAGGGCAATAAAAACACCTAAAGCACTCATTTTAAAAGTTATAGCAGCTAAATATGCAAATGGTAATTGAAGCATCCAAAAAGCAATTAAGTTTATTTTGACGTGTCATTTTATAAGAATAATGTTAAAAAGAAGAAAAATAGATGTTGCAGGAAAAACTGATTTTGGTCAATTACTTCCTGGGCAATAACTCGATGACATGTATAAATAACATAATTCGCTTAATGCTTGATACAGTAAAACCTCGATAAAATTTCTAGACATTAAAATGTATCAATTTAATTCAGAATGATTTAGGTCATATCACAAAACTATTTCACTTCCTAAATTTAGATTGTAAGAAATTTTTTACCCGTGTACCAACGCATAATAGATAATATAAATAATTGGTTAAATGAATACCTGTTATTTTCAGGCGACAGTGAAGAAACGCTGTTACTGAAAAAAATATGGTGGGTTACTCATGTTGGTGGATTACCTTTTCTTCTGCTCATGAGCTTTGTAATTGGTGCCAAGGAGGGGATGGAAATCGTAGTATTAAACATCGTTTTTGTTGTAGCATTACTTTTAGGTCTCTTACTATTCCATTTTCATAAAAAAGAAATCCAAGGATTTGCATTTGCATCCCAGCTAGGACTTGTTGTACTTTCATCAATAAAAGTCTATTTATTAGGTGGTCTCCTTACTGCTGGAGGGGCAATTTTCATAGGTCTTATGGGTCCTTTATATGCACTCACCTTACCTAATAAGAGGCGAGCGATATTCGTTTTTATATTATACATGGTGTTAATGATAGCTGCCACCTTAGTACAACCTCAAATACCAGAGAATTATTTAGTAATTTATTATGTATTGGGTTTCATTATAGGTATAACCATAGCATTTGTGGCACTCTATTATTACACGTCACAAGTACAAAGACTTGAGCAAGAGGAAAAAAGGAGGATGAATGAGCTCGATGATTTCAAAACTAAATTTTATACCCATATCACCCATGAATTCCGAACACCTTTGACAATAATATTAGGTATGGCCAATCAAATGAAAAATGACCCCGACAAATGGCATCAAGAAGGCATCGAAATGATAAAAAGAAGTGGTAAAAATTTGTTGAATCTTACCAATCAAATGCTTGACCTATCAAAGTTGGAAGTAAATGCGATGCCCGTCAACTTTATTCAAGATGATATTGCCATTTACCTGAATTATCTGGTCGAATCTTTACATTCCCTTGCAGGTTCAAAAAACATAAGCCTTTCGTTCTTAGCAGAACCTAAACAAATAAGAATGGATTTTGATCCTGACAAAATTCAGGATATACTTTCAAACCTAATAACAAATGCGATAAAATTCACGCCAAAAGGAGGCCAGATTGAAGTTTTCGCATCTTTGGAAAAGGGTCTAAAAGGTGATAGCTTGGTTATTTCTGTCAAGGACAATGGAGTTGGCATTCCCAAAGAAAATATTCCAAAAGTGTTTAATCGTTATTTTCAAGCTGAAAATCAAAACGGACAACTCATGGAAGGTACAGGACTTGGATTAGCCCTTACCAAGGAATTAGTGAAATTGATTAAAGGAAGTATAAACGTGCAAAGTTCTCCAGGAGAAGGTTCCATCTTCAGGGTGCACTTACCTGTAACCAATACAGCTAGTGATATGCCAAATATTCTTTCCAAAGAACTGATACATTCAGGGATTCATTCTGAAAAAAGTATGCCTATCGAGAACTCATGTAAAGATATTGGTAACGAAAACCTGATTTTGCTCATCGTGGAGGACAACATGGATGTGGTGCGATACCTCCAATCCCTACTTTCCAACGATTATAAGATTGTATTGGCCGGTAATGGTAAAGAGGGTTTTGAGAAAGCAATTGAAATTGTCCCTGATATTGTCATAAGCGATGTAATGATGCCAGTGATGGATGGTTATACGTTTTGTGAAAAACTAAAAGGCGACCTGAGAACAAGTCACATTCCTATTGTATTGTTAACCGCTCGTACTGATTCCGCTTCTAGAATGGAAGGCCTAAAAGCTGGAGCTGATGTGTACCTCGCCAAACCTTTTAACCGTGATGAATTATTGGTTCGTATTGAAAAACTGATCCAATTACGTGTAAAATTGCAAACTAGGTATAAAGAGCTTGACGGTTATTCTGAAATCATTGACCAAATAAAAAGTGTATCCTCAAATAAAGAAGACAGTTTTATTCAAAAGATGCTCCAAATCCTAAAAATGAATCTAAGCGAAGATGAGTTTGGTATTGCTGAGCTCTGTCAATCCTTAGGTATGAGTCGCTCACAACTCTATCGCAAATTTTCCGCACTTACAAATACGAGTGTTCATCGCTTCATTCAAAAAATGCGTTTGAACAAGGCTAAAGAACTATTATTAACAACGGAACTTCATGTAAATGAGGTAGCTTACGATACGGGATTCAAGAACCCTTCGCACTTCAGTAGAATTTATTCACAAGAATTCGGAATTGCACCTAGCAAAACAAGAAATCAAGTTATAACGTGATAAATATTGCGATTTCCAGATTGTTTACCCGTTTTGGGACAGATAGAAATACATTTGGTACGCACAGAAAAGCAAATTTCATAGTTCAAGAATAATTTTACAGTAGATATTTTAACTGGGCATTTTTATAAAGAAAGTCCTTTCAATACAATTTTAAAAAAGGTATATCCATGCCCAGATGACTTTAGTTAATCTTAAAAATTCTGTATTATGAAAACTCAAAAACTTCTTATTGCATTACTCGCAATAGCTTTAACAATTGGGGGATGCCAAAAACATGACCCCATAAAAGTCACCCAAAAGGGTAAACTCCAAACAAAACAAATGACAAGTCCTGCACTTGCCGATAATCCTATAGGGAATCCTGCAGATAGGGATATCGTGATTTATACCCCACCAGGATACAAACGTAACGGGGCCAAGGAATATCCCGTTGTCTATCTTTTACACGGCCTGCCCTTTACTGGAGACTCCTTTATTTCAAGCGAACCCTGGGATGAGTGGATAGATCCTAATGGAATGTTCAAAACCTATCCAGATTTCCCACAAGAGGGATTCCGGGATTGGATGGATTATATGTTATATTCCGATAAAATTGAACCTATGATCGTAGTTATGCCCAATGCTGCGAGCGCCTATGGATTTAGCTTTTACACGAATTCAGTACTCAATGGTAACTTCGAAGATTATATAGTAAATGATCTTGTCAACTATGTAGACTCGAATTACAGAACCATTCCAAATAGCAACGGCCGATCGATTATTGGTTTTTCACAAGGGGGGTATGCCGCTATGATATTTGGCATGAAACATTCCGATAAATTTAGTGCAGTTGCCAATCACAGTGGCCTTGTTGCACTCGAAGCGCTTTACGCACTAACTCCAGTGGTAATAGAAGAAAGCCCAGACGGTTTGATGGGCCCAGATCCTAGCAAATTTTTTACGAGTGCTATTTATGGAATGAGTGCTGCCTGGTCTCCCAACTTAAGCAATCCCCCTTCATTTGTTGATTTACCTTTTAATGCTCCTACCTGGGATAGAATCGAAAGTGTATGGGATAGTTGGAAAGAACATGATCCTTTTACCATGCTTGATACCTATGGAAATAATTTCAGATCATTGAATGGCATTTATATGGACTGCGGAAGCTTGGATGAACTAGGAACATGCTCCGCTTATGAATTCTTCCTTCCAAAGTTGGATGCAATGAACATCGATTATACTTATGATAACTTTGAAGGGGGACATTTTGATCAAATGTACTCAAGGTTAGAAATTTCGTTGGCGTTTTGTTCTGATAAGATGAACTAGACGTTCTAGGTTTAAGCATTGCTAAAAGTTACCGAATTCATGGCCAATGATCTTCTAGGCATGAATTCGGTGCTTTACGCCTAATTGATAAAAGATATTGGCATGTTGAAGTTCTTCAAAATAATTAGACAACAACTGATAGTAAATGGCAGTTTCAGAAAGTATTCAATCTATGCCCTAGGAGAAATTGTTTTGGTCGTGGTCGGGATTTTAATAGCACTCAGTATTAATAATTTGAATGAACGTCGTAAGATCGAAGTATTGGAGCTCGAATATTTAGAAAGACTGCGCACCGACCTAATAGCTGACTCCATTTATTTAAATAAAGAGATAGAGGAATGTAAAAAGGCTATGAAAGACAGTTATCAGTATATTCATAAAGCGTACGAAAAACAAGAAAGTATCGAAGATTATATTGATTTGGTTGGGTTCACAATACATAGAACAGAAAATTTGGTCGTTCAAAATTCAACATATGCCGAACTTAACAATGCTGGGCATTTAAGTATTTTCCAAAACAAAGTGTTGAAAGATAGCCTAATTGTCTTACACCGGGAATATGAATATGTGGCCTCTCGAATTAAGGAATTCAATGAATACCACTCCAGATATTTAAGTTCAATCAAAGTTTATGCAAGAAAGTACTCTAAAGACCGTTCTGCGATCTTTGACGAAGCCAAAATGTTCAACCCAACGGAATGGGAATATATTAATGACCCAACTTCACAAGATTTTAAGGATCAAGAGTGGGCACAAGCCATGTATCATGTTAAATATGCAGAGGCCATGGAATTACACCAAAAACTTCTACTCAAAATACAATTTTTAATAAAGCGAATTGAAAGGGAGTTAGAGAATAGAAAATGATATAGTTTTTAATATTTATAATTCAGCTCGACAGTTTATAATACAATTATGTGCAGAATAACCAACGAATTACTTTTCGTAATTCACTTTATAGCGCCAATAACTAATTGCACCAAGAATTAATACACCAAATATGGTGTAATAGATAAATACCGGAGTTATTACTTGAGCCCCACTGGCATAGCTATGTAAACCTACCAAATAGAAGTTCACCCCGAAATAGGTCATCATGATGCTTCCAAATGCAACAACACTCAAAAAGTTGAATAGCCATCTGCCACGCATACCGGGCACTAATCTTGCGTGGATTACAAAGGCATATACCATAATCGATATCAAGGCCCAAGTTTCCTTGGGGTCCCAACCCCAATAACGCCCCCAACTTTCATTGGCCCATTGGCCACCTAAAAAGTTACCAATGGTAAGCATGATCAAACCAACCATCAAGGCCAATTCATTGATAATAGTTAGCTCTTTAAGACTGAGCTTCATACGTTTTTTGTTCTTTTTATTGGTGAGGATAATCAGTATTAATGAAACGAGGCCCAAGATCATCCCAACAGTCAAGGGGCCATAACTACCTACAATCACAGCAACATGTATCATGAGCCAATAACTATCCAACACAGGCACTAAATTGGCTATGGAAGGGTCAACCCAACTTTGGTGGGCAATCCATAATAACATGGCAGTCACAAAGGCTGAAGCAGCAATGGTCATATCACTTTTACGTCCCAATAACAATCCCATTCCCATGGTAGCCCAAGAGACATAGAGAATGCTTTCATAGGCATCACTCCATGGGGCATGGCCTGAAATGTACCATCGTAATATTAAACCTGCCGTATGCCATAAGAACAAAATAATGACAGTTCCCTTGAAGAAATACGTGCCTATACGCCATATTTCACGCTCTTTAAAAATCTGGAAAATCAAAACAAAGAACATTAAAATACCTACCAGGGCATAGACCTTATATAAGATATTGAAGATGTCCAATTTGTTATAAATGACCTCTGTATCAATTTTGGTATCGGTCGGTAAAACTTCACTTCCGTGATTCGCCTGATTCTTCTTAAAAGCCGCCAATAATTTGTCGGCCTCCGTATAATCACCACTAGCCTGTGCATTCTTCAACGACATTAAGTAATATGGAATCGCATTTTTAATGAAATTGGCATAAAGTGAATCTGTTACTTGGTATTGCCCTCCGCGATATTCGATAGCAGAAATCCATTTGTTATTCTCATCGTTCAACAGCGGGAATATTTTTACGATTTGTCCACTTAAAGCCTGGTCCAAAAGACTTAATCTTATATTGGCATCTTTAAAATCCTGCTCAAACTTATTAGGATTATTGGTAGCCGTGGCAGCTCTTAAAAAAGGTTCCAATTTATATTTTCCGTCTTTGTCAAAAAAGTCAATAGCCTTTACGAATTTCTGCCCCGCCGGAATACCTATAACCTTTCGAATACTATCGTTCTTGGCTTTTTTATCGAGTGCTATGAACTCAACATTATACCAAATCGTTGGATTCATCATCATGGACAGGAATACCTGATCAGAATTCATATTCTTGTACTTGTCCTTCAAGCTTAGCTTACGAAGCAATTCTGAAGAAAAAGTATTGATGGGTTTCATACGTCCCCCTTGATCCTGCACGACCAGTTTCCCAAAGTTTTCAGCATGCTCGATGGGTACAATATTAGCGATCAAAAGGGAATCTATCTGATTTTGGGTAGGAACTTTGGAATGGTCATGACCATCATTCTCAGAATGATCTTGGGCAAAACCATTCAATACTAATCCGAAGATAAGTAGCACCGTCAAAGCTCCTTTCTTTACCTTAATTTTGTCCAATGATTTTGCAAGATCCTGGAAACGGGTCTTCCCAAAGAACATAATACCCATTAGACCAGCATACAACAGAAAATAACCTATATAGGTAATCCATGTACCCCAGAAATCATGGTTCACAGAAAGCGTTGTTCCACGTTCATCTGGGTCAAAACCAGACTGAAAGAAGCGATACCCTTTATGGTCCAAAATGTGGTTCATGAAGATGTCATAGT
>RCMY010000403.1_pt1 | contig 40841 bp, 30 predicted proteins | sample 2041341 | NCBI WGS metagenome assembly RCMY01 (sample SAMN09708234, study PRJNA481090) | Marine sediment metagenome, whole genome shotgun sequencing project. | reverse complement strand
TTCACCATAAAAATAGTTGCAATGGTTTTTGCCTTTTAAGAGTAAAGTCAGATTCTTGTATTGCATCATAGCTTCTACATCATAATACCAGTTTGTGTAACAATGATGATAAGTAACCCCATAACTATCATAATAATTCATACCAGTAGTAAGGTTGAATGTAAAAAGTTTGAATAGCGGACCAACTTCTATCTGAACTTCAGGATTTAGGCTCTGCCAACTTCTTTGGTTTTGCTGTGTACGTATAAATTTGCGACCTTCTCTAAGAGTTTCTTCCATTACAGGATTTTGCTGATATTGATAATTCATATTAAAGTTTACGTTGAAAATGTCATGTCGCCATTCATAATATAAATTAGTCATCCATGTATGACTGACACTTAGATTAGGATTACCTCTTCGTATCTGTAATGAATCTATAATTTGCTCAACATTACTGATGTCTCCTAAGCTAGGAGTAGTATATGAACGTTCTCCACTTACCTTTATATACGATTTGTCATTAATTCTATAGCTCATGCTTGCCTTTGGATACCATTCTACTTGATACATTTTGTTTGAACCTTGAAGCATCCATATATATGATAAGTATGCACCCAAAGAATAATTTAAATTGCCAATACTATGTTTCCATTCAGCAAAACTCCGTGCATAACCATCGTGCATATTTGTTGTTTGGGTAACAGTTCCTGTATAATCGTTGTTTGTATAAGCCTGATTTCCGCTTGCTCCAAAACTCAAATTGCCTTTTTTAGTTAGCCCTAAAGAATAGATAGCTTCGGCGATAACAGAATATTTATTACCTCGAGTCATAGAATTTATTTCGGTTTGTACTAAGGATTTTTTGTCTTCTGTGTAATTCCTGCGTATATTATTGTGTATATAGGTACCGACAACATTGAAAATCAATGTGCGATTATTGTCGTAGTTGCGTTGGAAATATATGTCGAGCCAAGGGCGTGTCTTATTTTCATTGTTAATATCAAGCATATCCACTGAATTATTCCTGTCATTAATTGGGAACAAAGTGCTTTTTGTGTTTGTTGTTGATTTATCTCTACCAAGATTTATAGTAGTATTTAAATACCATTTGTCTCCATTCTTATAATTATAGTATATGTTACCATATAGATTGTTATATTTTAATTTATCAGGTTCTCCATTTTCGTTACGCGTAAATGAAGTCCCGTCTTGATAATTAAATGTTTCTGTGTTGTAACGCCATTGGTGAAGGTTGCGATAACTCTCCCATATAAATGCGCCAATTTCTGACTTCCCTTTATTATATGATCCTGATAATTGGTCTTCTCCCCATCCATCGAAAGGAGAATGACGACTCTCAAGAGACAACGTTCCACCTGATACAGGACGTTTTGTTATATAGTCAATGACGCAAGCAACGTTTTGACCATATTTCATTCCGGGATTATCATTATACTCAATCCTTTGAATATTTTCAGGCCTGAGTGCCTGTATTTGTTGTATGCTGACCTTTGCTCCATTTATTCGAGTTTGCACTTCTCCTTTTGCAGAAGACGAAATGGTGTTGTCAATAGGATTGATATGTAAGCAACTAAGTTGCATAGCTCTTAATAAATCTACCCCGTTATTAGAAGCTTTAATTTGAAATTTAGTAGGTAGTGCAATCTGTTTATCAGATGTCCTTACGACTTTTGACGCATTAACAACCACTTCGCCAAGTTGATGCGATGTAGATAACATAGAGATGTTACCAAGTTCTATATTGTCATTCTGAAGTTTGACGTTCATAACTTTGTCATCAAAACCAATACTGGTGATTACAATTTTGTAATCTCCATTATTTAGATTCTCAAAAATGAATTGTCCGTTTTTATCTGAGATAACGCCAGACACGAATGAAGAGTCTTGCTTTTGTAAAAGCACGGATGCATAATCAACAGCCTCTTTCTGAGAAATCAGTTTACCTTTAATAGAGTATACCTTTGCGTTTAAGCAGCATACTGACATTATGAACAATAATGTGATTGTAATTCTTTTAGTCATATATTAATCAATTTTATGTGTATAGACGTTGATTGATGAAATAATGTTGCATTGGTGTTATAAATTACGCAAATTTATTAATTGCAATTAAAATTAAAGTATATTGATATTCAATGGAAATGACATAAAGAATGTGGGCTGAAAATTATTAATAAAGTTTAGTTAATTATATTCAAATCTTGGTTTAATGCCGAAAAACAGTGTATCTTTGTGACGATTTATTAAATAGATTATATGAATAAGCAAGTTTTTCAGACAGACAACAAGTCAAGATGGATGAAATTTAAGTGGTCAATCAGAGTCGTTGTCTTTATTGCGGTGATATTCATTGCAATATTTATTACAATGTTTATTATCGATCATATACCAAGTGTCCCTTTCCGTCAGGATTTTAGGAGTGCAATGACGGCATCAAAGCCTTTCTTGCAAGAAACTAAATATTCGCGTGAGTATAAAGGATTCCGCTCATTTATATCTGAAAAGAAGTTGCATAATAACTATGCACAGGAGAAAATGAGAAGACTCGGTAAATTGAGACGTTTTGGTGGACGTAGTGATTCTCTTATTCAGAAAAACGTAGATAGTTGGACTGATTTCTCTGCTGGAATACGCGCCGGATTCTATGTGTCATGGGATCCTAAATCGTATGCTTCTTTGCGTCAAAATATTCATAATCTAAACTTGGTTATGCCTGAGTGGATGTTTCTTGATCCGAAAACCGACGGCATGAAGTTAAAAGCAGACAATAAAGGTCTTGCATTGATGCGTAAGAGCGGTGTGCCTATTATGCCAATACTTACGAATAATATTAACAAATCTTTCCGTGGTGATGTTGTAAGTCGTATTCTGCATAATCCGACGAAACGTCGTAAGCTTATTGATAACATCGTTTATCAATGTGTGAAGAATAATTTCGTTGGAGTTAATATTGACTTTGAGGAACTCACCGAAAACAGTGATGAATACTTGATTACATTTATCAAGGAACTTTCTACAACGATGCATAATAATGGTCTTCTGGTGACAGAGGATGTTGAACCGTTTAATGATGACTATAATTATAAGGAACTAGCAAAATACCTTGATTATCTGGTCTTAATGGCTTATGATGAGTATTCTCAGTCAAGTGATCCTGGTCCTGTTTCTTCGCAAAAGTGGATAGAGGCTGCTTTAGACCATACTGCACTTGATGTTCCTAATAATAAAATTATATTAGGTCTTGCTGCATTTGGATACGACTGGAGTAATAATCCTAATGGAAACGTCAGTATTGATTATCAAGGTGCTTTAGCAAAAGCTGCAGAAAGTGGATCAAAGATAAACTTTGATAACAATACATATAACCTTGATTTCGCATATCGTGATGAAAGAGATTATCTGCATCAGGTGTATTTCACAGATGCTGCTACAACATTTAATGTGATGCGTTTCGGTTCTGAATACGGACTTGCCGGATTTGGACTTTGGCGTATGGGAAGTGAGGATAATCGTATCTGGAAATACTATGGTAATGATATGCAAAGCAGTTCACTTGGAAAAGTAGGACAGCATGAATTTGAGGAAGTAAAGCTCAATAGTGGTATTAATTATCTTGGTGACGGTGAAATTCTGGATGTTAAGAAGACACCTAAACAGGGTAAGATTAAACTTGTGATGGATAGCACAAATAGTCTTATCGCCGAGGAATATTATATCAAGATTCCTACTTCATACCAGATTATGAAATATGGTGAAGCTGGAGATAAAGAACTGTTGCTGACTTTTGATGATGGACCTGATTATCGTTGGACTCCAAAGGTTCTTGATATATTGAAGAAGTATAAGTTGCATGCCGCTTTCTTCGTAGTGGGAATACAGGCAGAACGTAATGTACCTTTAGTAAGACGTATATATGATGAAGGTCATCTTGTAGGTAACCATACTTTCTCTCACCGTAATGTTGCCAATGTTTCACCTGATAGAACTTTTGCAGAGCTGAAACTTACCAGACTTCTTATCGAATGTATTACCGGACATACCACAATACTTTTCCGCCCACCATATAATGCTGATAGTGAACCAGCAAACATGGAGGAACTTGTACCGGTTGTCTTGGCAAGAGAACAAAACTATATTGATGTTGGTGAGAGTATAGACCCTGAAGACTGGGAGCCAGGAATCACTGCTGATCAGATATTTAATAGAGTTGTTAAGCAAGTGAAGCAGGGCGCAGGTCATGTGATATTATTGCATGATGCTGGTGGAGATACACGAAAAGAGACTATCAAGGTCTTACCACGTATTATAGAGTATTTCCAAAAAAGAGGCTATAAATTTGTTACGTTGGAAGATATTCTTCAAAAGAAACGTGACCAGTTGATGCCTAACGTTGAAAAGGGAAAAGAGTATTATGCAATGCAAGCCAATTTGGCTCTTGTTACTGCGACATATGATATAATACAGTTCCTTACAGCAATGTTTATCATCTTTATCATTTTGGGTATAGGACGATTGCTGTTTATGGTTTGTCTAACAATAAAGGAACGTCGTAAGGAAAAACAACTGCAACAAGATGTAAGTATAACATCTGATGCACCAAAGGTTTCTATCATTGTACCTGCGTATAATGAAGAAGTTGATGCCGTTTCTTCATTGGAGAATTTGCTCAATCAGGATTATCCTAATTTTAATGTGATATTTGTAGACGACGGTAGTAATGACAATACTTACAAGTACGTATGCGATGCTTTCAGCGATAATTCAAAGATGGTGATACTTACAAAGCCTAATGGCGGTAAAGCATCTGCGCTTAACTATGGTATTATGCATACAGATGCAGAGTATCTTGTATGTATTGATGCTGATACGAAACTGTATCCGAATGCTGTCTCTCTGCTTATGTCACACTTCTTGCGACCAGGGTCAGAAAAGGTTGGTTCGGTTGCTGGTAATGTGAAAGTTGGAAATCAACGTAATATGTTAACAAAATGGCAGGCTATTGAATATACAACAAGCCAGAACTTTGATCGTATGGCTTATGCTGCCATTAATGCTATTACTGTTGTTCCAGGTGCTATTGGTGCATTCCGAAAGCAAGCAATAGAAGATGCTGGAGGATTGACTACCGATACTTTGGCTGAAGACTGTGACTTAACAATAAGAATCAATCGTGCAGGATATTTGATTGAAAATGAGAACCGTGCTGTCGCAATGACTGAGGCACCAGAGCATATTAAACAGTTCATGAAACAACGTGTGCGCTGGACCTTTGGAGTGATGCAGACTTTCTGGAAGCATCGTGATGCATTAATGGTTAAGAAAAATAAGGGATTAGGTTTCTGGGCTTTACCTAACATGCTGATATTCCAGTTTATTATTCCAACCTTCTCGCCACTTGCTGATTTATTCATGATTATAGGTCTGTTTAGTGGTAACGCATGGCAGATATTTATATATTATCTAATGTTTACAGCCGTTGACTGTAGTGTCTCTGTAGCAGCTTACCTCTTCGAAAAACAACCGCTACGGGTGCTGTTATGGATCATACCTCAGCGCTTTGCATATCGTTGGATTATGTATGTAGTACTATTTAAGAGCTTCAAGCGTGCTATAAAGGGTGAATTACAGACATGGGGAGTACTGAAACGTACAGGAAATGTTGGTAAAATCAACTCAAAAAAGAAGTAATTTCAATAGATAGTTTACAGACAATAAATTGTTATGAATAGAAAGATACATTTCAGTCATAAAGAAGAAATCTGGAACTCATGGAGCCATGCCGCAGGTATCGCATTGGGCATCGTGTTTGGAGCGATATTCTTGGTGTGGTGCTCACGTGCGCATGACGGATTAGCTACAGCTGGAGTGATACTATATCTCTTTGGAATGCTATCCTCTTATGTAGCTTCTACAATATATCATTCTTTGTCAGCTTGGAGTAAGTGGAAAGAACGGTTGCGTAAATGGGATCATTCTGCTATTTATTGGCATATTGCCGGAAGCTATTCTCCAATAACACTTATCGCCTTACGTGATCAAGGGTATTGGGGTGTGACGATGTTCTGTTTTGTTTGGGGATGCGCTATAGTTGGTACTATAATAAGTTTTGTCAACTTGAAGGATCACAGCAATTTGGAAACGATAGCTTTTGTTGGAATGGGACTTAGCGTGCTCATTGCTTTTAAACCTATGCTAGACACTTTAAGTGGTGGCGCCCTACAATGGATAATAGCAGAAGGTGTCTGCTATATTACAGGTGCTGTATTCTATAGCATAAACAAAAGAAAGTATATGCATACGGTATTCCATTTCTTTGTGTTGGCGGGTAGTATATGTCATATCGTTGCCGTGTGGGATATACTGATGAAATATGTTTGAATAACAATTTGATTATATCATAATGGGACATGTCTATTTAATTTATAGGCATGTCCCTTTTTTATGAGTTACAACTATTGACTTATTCCTTATATACAATAAATCTTTATATGCTGGCAAAAAGTGAATTCCTCGTCAATTTATGGAAGGATATTCTCAATAAACCTAATACGGCTAAAGACAACGCTACCAGAAAAAGTTTTTTGTCAATTGATAATATCGATGAAAATAAGTTTCTTATGGTAAGGAAACAAAAATTGGTTCATTCGGCTAAAATCGAATGAACCAATTCCTATTATACGTAATGCTGACGAGTGTTCATGCGTGCTTCAACAACGTTTACTACATAATCGCCAAGCTTCTCACATTCCTGAATGATGTCCATATACATTGTTCCAATGGCATATGTATACTCATGAGAATTTACATCGTTGATGTTTTGTGTCTTCAGTTGATTGCGGAAATTATTGATTTCGTTCTCAATGTTGAAAGAACGGTTTACATCAATATTGTCTTTATTGTGAGAGAACATGAAGTTCATCTGTTCTAGGGCGCTTTCAGTGAGTTCAAACATCTGGTGCATGTGCTCGTACTGCTTTGGAGTAAAGTCCTCCTTGCCAGTTACGCGACGGTTTATTGTACGGGCAATATTGTAGCAACTGTCACCGATGCTTTCTATTTCGCTTATCTCGCGAAGCATGGCACGAATCTTGGCCTTGGTTTCATCACTTAAATGTGCATCGCTAACCTGATCAAGATATTTTGCGATTTCTATTTCCATGTTGTCACTGATACCTTCATATTTTTCGATACGGCTGAAAATCTTAAGCAGATTCTTTTCGTCTTTCTCTTTTAGAAGGTCCCGAACCATACCAAACATTCTTTGTATGCGTTCTGAAAAGCTGGATATTTCTTTTTGCGCTTCAAGTACACTTAACTCTGCAGTCTTCATAATACCTGTCTGGATAAAGCGTAGGCGGAAATCATCTTCGTCGTTCTGTTTTTTAGGCTTGATGACTTTGCAAACAATCTTTTCCATTTGAGGTATAAACCCGACAAGAACCAATGTGTTTGCTACGTTGAATGTTGTGTGGAAGGCTGCAAGTACGAAACTTAATTTTGCAGTATTTGCCAGAAAATTAGGATCTGCTTTTGTTATAGTTTCATCGTATCCTACAAATCCGCAAACCATATCAATAAATGGTTTAAAGATGCAAAGAACCCAGAATACACCAAACATATTAAAGAACATGTGGGCAAAGGCGGCTCGTCTCGCTTGCGTGTTTGCTGTCAATGCGGCGATATTTGATGTTACTGTGGTTCCAATATTCTCACCCATAACAAGTGCAATACCTTGATATATTGGTAGTACACCGTTGGAACATAGAATCATCGTTATAGCCATAATTGCAGCAGAACTCTGTACGCACATGGTTAGTACACTTCCTATTAATAGGAATACCAATGTTGTGGTGAAACTGTTTGGGTCAAATGATGTAAAGAAAGCTAAAACTGGTTGGTTATGAGCCAAATCCATATCGATGCCGGTTTGTCTTAAAGTTCCCAAACCAAGGAACATAAATGATACTCCGAATATAAAATCGCCAAGTATCTTACGCTTTTTTGAGTAGATCAGTAGTATGGCAATAAAAAATGCCGGCCATACGAAATCGGTAATATTGAAAGAGAATCCTGCACTCATTATCCATGCCGTGAGGGTGGTACCAATATTTGCGCCCATAATTACCGATATTGCCTGTGCAAGTGTTAAAAGTCCTGCGTTAACAAATGACACTGTCATCACTGTTGTTGCGGTAGAGCTTTGTACTGCGGCGGTAATGAAGGTGCCGGTAAGGATTCCTGTAAAGCGGTTGGTGGTCATTGCTCCTAATACGTGACGAAGTTGGGGACCAGCCATCTTCTGTAAACTGTCGCTCATAGACTTCATACCAAACATAAGAAGTGCAAGCGAACCAATAAGTTTAAAAAATATCCAAATCGACATAATTTATTTAATTTGTAATGTCTAAATTTTGTAGAGATGCAAAACTTTTATATCTTTGGGGTTCTGATGTTATAACAGTTAAGTTAACATTATTATATATAATAAATACCAATCTATGAAACAAGTAATACAAATCCGTTGCAAAAATAATAAAAAAACTCAAAACGTGGCTATAGGAAGCACACTTTCTGATGTTTTTTCTGAATTTAAGATTGATATGCCATACGGACCTATATGTGCAAGAGTGAATAATAAGGTAGAAGGAATGCACTTTAGAGTTTATCATAGTAAGGATGTGGAATTTCTTGATATGCACTCAGCTTCAGCATCCCGTAATTACACGCGTACATTGTTTTTTGTTTTGTGTAAAGCAGTTCATGATATTTATCCAAAAAGTCGTGTAGTTATAGATATTCCGGTATCTAATGGTTACTATGTGAACCTACAATTAGGGCATCCTGTAGGGCTTGAAGATGTAGAAAAGATAAGAGAGCGTATGAAGAAAATCATTCATGCGCGTATGCCTGTTACACGACATGAGGTGCCTAGCGAACAAGCAATTAAGATGTTTCGAGATCGGGGTGATGGAGCAAAAGTAAAACTGCTAGAAAGTAGTGGACGACTATATACTACATATTATCAGATAGATGATTATGTTGATTTTTATTATGGTTCTCTCCTTACTAATACTAAAAAGCTGTATCTCTTTGGACTAGAAAAATATTATGATGGTCTTTTGTTGCGAATTCCTTCAATGAAGGATCCTTCTGTGTTACCAGAAATGACACGACAGGATAAAATGTTTGAAATATTCAAAGAACATCATAGATGGCAGGATATCATGGGAGTGCGTACCGTGGGCGATTTCAACGAATCTGTTACAAATGGGTTTGCTACGGGACTTATAAATGTTAGTGAGGCTTTGCAGGAAAAGAAGATCGCCATGATTGCGGATGAAATAGCAAACCGCAAAGGCGTGAAGTTGGTGTTGCTTGCTGGACCGTCATCATCAGGAAAGACAACTACTTGCAAAAGATTGTCAATACAATTGCTTGCAAATGGAATAAAACCATTGCAGATAAGTTTGGATGATTACTTCGTAGATCGTGAACATACGCCTAAAGATGACGATGGTGAACTTGATTATGAAAGTATATATGCTCTGAATCTTAAACTTATTAACGAACAGTTTAATGCTTTGTTTAGAGGGGAAGAAGTAGAATTGCCTAAGTATAATTTCCAATCAGGAACAAGTGAAAAAAGTGGCAAGAAGTTGAAAATGGACGAGCATAATGTGTTGGTCGTAGAAGGAATACATGCTCTAAATCCAGAACTGACTTCGCAGATACCAGAAGAGCAGAAGTATCGCGTTTATGCATCAGCACTCACTACAATATTGCTTGATGATCATAATTATATACCCACAACTGATAATAGATTATTGAGGCGAATTGTCAGAGATTATAAATACCGCGGGGTTAATGCGATGGAAACAATTCATAGATGGCCTTCTGTTAGAGCTGGTGAAAACAAGTGGATATTTCCGTATCAAGAAAATGCGGATGCTGTTTTCAATACAGCTATGTTGTTTGAACTTGCTGTTCTAAAAACACAGGCAGAGCCATTGTTGGAACAAGTTCCAGAAAATAGCGAGGAATATAGTGAAGCATATCGACTTTTGAAGTTCCTTAAATATTTTCTGCCGATTAGTAACAGAGATATTCCCCCAACATCTTTGTTGAGAGAATTCCTTGGCGGAAGTTCTTTTAAATATTAAGTCATAAAAAACGTGCTTTGTCTTTTTAATTTTAATCAGCAGTTTGTTTCGAAAGAACTGCAGATTGAAAAAGACAAAGCACGTCTCGTTATTGTGTTTTTATAATTTATCTCCGTAGCATAAGTCTCCGGCGTCACCAAAACCAGGTACAATATACTTATGTTCATTCATTCCAGGATCAATTGCTGCACACCAAATTGTGGTTCTATCCTCAGGGAATGTGTTCTTAATATGTTCAATTCCTTCTGGAGTTGCAATGACACAACAAACGTGAATTTGTTTAGGAGTACCTTTAGTGAGAAATGCTTTGTAACCAAGTTCCATACTTCCACCTGTAGCCAACATCGGGTCAGCTATAATGAGGTTTTTCTCATCAATGCTAGGGGTGGCAAGATACTCAATATGTATGTTAACTTCGTGATGTTCTTCGTCTTTATATTCGCGGTATGCACTTACAAAAGCATTTCCTGCATGATCAAAGACATTCAAGAAACCATTATGGAATGGGAGTCCTGCGCGGAAGATTGTTGCAAGAACAATCTTGTCTGTAGGTACATTAATTTTAGCTATGCCTAATGGAGTGGCAACTTCTTTTTCGCTATATTCCAATGTCTTTGAGAGTTCAAAAGCTTCGAATTCACCAATACGCATAATGTTGTTTCTAAACAGCAATCTATTTTTCTGATAATCTACGTCACGGATTTCAGCCATATACTGGTTGATAATGCTGTTTTGCTCTGAGAAATTTACTATTTTCATAGGTCGTTTTATAATAATTTGTGCAAAGTTAGACAATATCTATTTATTTTGCAAAGTCTATTTTGCAAATGTCTTTTATACAATGTTTTTTTTAAATTCTTTAACCTAAAAAATTTTCTGTTGTATGTTTTTTGACAGAGTAAAGTTGGTTATTCGATACAATTTCGTTATCTTTGCGGTCGAATTTTAAGGTATTAATTAAGGAAATAAATATTTCACAACTTAAATACATTTGAAAAATGGCAAAGTTTGACAAGTCTGTACTCGCAAAGTACGGTATTACAGGTACTACAGAAGTACTTTACAATCCTTCATTTGAAGTTTTGTTCAACGAAGAGACTAAAGAAAGTCTTCAAGGTTTTGAGGTAGGTCAGGAAACAGAGCTAGGCGCTGTTAACGTAATGACAGGTATCTACACAGGTCGTTCACCTAAAGATAAGTTCATCGTTGACGATGAGAACTCTCATGACACTGTATGGTGGGATTCTGAGGAATTTCATAACGATAACCACCGCACATCTAAGGAAACTTGGGATGTTGTAAAGGAGATCGCTAAGAAAGAACTTTCAAACAAGAAGCTTTTTGTTGTTGATGGTTTCTGCGGTACACACAAGGACACACGTATGAAGGTTCGTTTCATCGTTGAGGTTGCTTGGCAGGCTCACTTCGTAACAAACATGTTCATCCGCCCACAGAGTGAGGCTGACTTTGAGCAGGAGCCAGACTTCATCGTTTACAATGCTTCTAAGGCAAAGGTTACTAACTATAAGGAACTTGGTCTTAATTCAGAGACAGCTGTTGTATTCAACGTTACTTCTAAAGAGCAGGTTATCGTAAATACATGGTACGGTGGTGAAATGAAGAAGGGTATGTTCTCTATGATGAACTACTTCCTTCCACTTAAGGGTATGGCTTCTATGCACTGTTCTGCTAACACAGATATGAACGGTGAGAATACAGCTATCTTCTTCGGTCTTTCTGGTACAGGTAAGACTACATTGTCTACAGATCCAAAGCGTAAGCTTATCGGTGATGACGAGCACGGATGGGATGATAACGGTGTATTCAACTTCGAAGGTGGTTGCTATGCTAAGGTTATCAACCTTGACAAGGAATCAGAGCCTGATATCTACAAAGCTATCCGTCGCGATGCTCTTCTTGAGAACGTAACTGTAGCTAAGGATGGTACAATTGACTTCAATGATAAGAAGGTTACAGAGAATACTCGTGTATCTTACCCAATCTATCATATCAAGAATATCCAGCGTCCAGTTTCTCAGGGTCCAGCTGCAAAGCAGGTTATCTTCCTTTCTGCTGATGCTTTTGGTGTTCTTCCTCCAGTATCAATTTTGAATGCTGAGCAGACTAAGTATTACTTCCTTTCTGGTTTCACAGCTAAACTTGCTGGTACAGAGCGTGGTATTACAGAGCCAACTCCTACATTCTCTGCTTGTTTCGGTCAGGCTTTCCTTGAGCTTCACCCAACAAAGTATGCTGATGAACTAGTTAAGAAGATGGAGAAGAGTGGTGCTAAGGCATACCTCGTAAACACAGGTTGGAATGGTACAGGTAAGCGTATTTCTATCCGTGATACACGTGGTATCATCGACGCAATTCTTGATCACTCTATCGATGCAGCTGATACAAAGACAATCCCATTCTTCGATTTCGTAGTTCCTACAAAGTTGAATGGTGTTGACACTAACATCCTTGACCCACGCAACACTTACTCTGACGCTAGTCAGTGGGAAGTTAAGGCAAAGGATCTTGCTGCACGTTTCATCAAGAACTTCAAGAAATATGAAGGCAATGAGGCTGGTAAGGCTCTTGTAGCTGCTGGTCCAAAGCTCTAATCCTAGAAGATTAAAACTTTATATATTAAACTCGCTTTCTTTTGAAAGCGAGTTTTTTTTTGTTTTTTCAAACCTTAATAATGAATTATATTGTATTCTGCCAATTTGTTTACTAAAAATATTGCTAGAATGATTTAATCACTGTTTGTTACTTTAAAGTAATGGTTTTAAGTAAAACAAACTTAAAAAACGTTCTTATAATCATTATTTTACATAATAAAGGATAGAATTATTGCCCTATTTGCAGAATTCTGATTAAATTTGCAGACAAAAACTTGCGAGAAAGTATTTTCTCGTGGTATTTAATAATATAATTGAGTGTAATGAAGAGGAAGCTATTATCCTTGGCAGCGCTGATTTCAGCCATATTTGTTTTTACATCTTGTTTAAACAGTGATAATGAAGTAACAACTTATTATGGCGATACCGCTATAACAAGTTTCTCAGTTGGTACGCTTAAATATTATAAGCATACCACATCATCAACTGGCAAGGACAGTGTATATCAAACCACGCTTAGTTGCAGTGGGTATAAATTTTATATTGACCAATCTAAAGGTGAAATATACAACCCTGATTCACTACCTTATGGTATTGATGGTAAAAAGGTGTTATGTACTGTTTCATCTAAAAACAGTGGAAGCATTGTGATAAAAAGCCTTACTAGTGATAGTTTGGCCTACTATTCAAGTACTGACTCTATGAATTTCACTACTCCGCGTGAATTCCGTGTCTATAATCAGGAAGGTACTGCTTATCGTAAATATACAGTTCACGTGAATGTGCATAAGGAAGTTGCAGACTCTTTCCGATGGGATGCGACTTCGGCAATTAATGATAATATTGCGGCTCTTTCGGCAATGAAGGGAGTTGCTTTGAATAGCCAGATATTCCTTATGGGAAATAGTGGTGGCGTAGCAAAACTTTATTCAACTTCACAAAATAGTGTTTCAGGCTGGAATGAAATTACTCCAAATATAGTAATGTCTACTGATGCCTATAAGAGTCTTATCGTAAAAGATGATTATATCTATACGTATAATAGTGGAAGTGTAATAAGAAGTAAGGATGGCATTTCTTGGGAGATGGTAAGCAATGAACCGCTTACTGGATTGGTGGGATGCACATCAGCAAAGATGTATGCACTAAGTGGAAGCGGAATAAAAATTTCTTTAGACGGTGGTGTGACTTGGACTGTCGATGTGATGGAAGATGCTTTGAATTTGCTTCCAACAGATAATGCAAATATGTTTAGTTTTGCTTCTCCTGTTAATGACAATACAAATAATCTTGTTCTTGTAGGAAATCGTGATGCATCGTTTACTAGTGATGCTTATGCTATGGTTTGGGGCAAGGTTGAAGAGAATGCGGCTGGAAGTGAAAACCAACCTTGGGCATATTATAATATAACAGAAGAAAATAAATACCCAGCTCCACGTCTTACTAATCTCCAAACGGTTAAATATGGAGATGCGATAATGGCATTTGGTGGAAGTGGACTTGGATTGAGTACAGAAAAAGCCTTTAATAAATTCTATATGAGCTATGATAAGGGAATCACATGGCAGAATGACTCTCTGATAACACAGCCGATAGGATTTAAATGCGCGGCTGCGTCCTTTGCACTTGTTGCCGACAATAATAATTGTATTTGGTTGATATGTGGAGATAGCGGTCAAGTATGGAAAGGGCATATTAATAAAGTGGCTTGGAAAGAAGAATAGTCTGATAAAATGCGAAAAGTCGTTTTGATGATAATACTAATTATCTCTGCCACTTCAATGAGTGGGCAGACAGACGACGACTATCGTATGGAAATCGGAGGGGGCTTGGGCTTGACGGGATATTTAGGTGATTTTAATAGCAATATAACTAAAGATCTGAAGCCTATGCTCACAGTTGTTTTAAGACGTAATATTGACCATTTTATGGCATTGAAATTAACAATGTCATATGGAAAGCTAAAAGGAAGTTCTGCAGGGGTAGATACTTATTATGCTGAATATGCTGATGGCAAATATAGTTTTGATAATTCGATTGCTGACGCAAATTTAATATATGAGTACAATTTCTGGCCTTATGGTACTGGAAATGACTATCGCGGTGCAAAACGTTTTACACCATTTGTGAGTGGTGGTATCGGAATGACATATTGTGATTGCTCGAATAATGTCTTTACAGCTAATATCCCACTTGGTGTGGGCCTTAAATATAAAATAGGTGAAAGACTTAATGCTGGGCTTGAATGGGCAATGCATTTTTCGTTAAGCGACAGACTTGATGGGGTTAAGGATCCATATGGGATAAATAGTTCTGGTTTATTTAAGAATACAGACTGTTACTCATCACTCCTTCTAACAATCACTTATAGCTTTATGCCAAAGTGTACAACATGTAATAAAGAGTAGACTATATATATGAATAAAACATTGGATATGACACGGATACCAGAGCATATTGCCATCATTATGGATGGTAATGGACGTTGGGCTGCTGAGAAAGATAAACCGAGAAGCTTCGGTCATCAGGCAGGTGTTGACGCTGTGCGAAGAATAACATCTGAATGCGTACGTCTTGGTGTTAAGTATCTCACCCTATATACATTCTCTACAGAAAACTGGAATCGTCCAGCTGATGAAGTAAGCGCATTAATGGGACTTGTCTTGAGTTCTCTTGAAGATGAAATATTCATGAAAAACAATGTGCGCTTTAGAGTAATTGGCGATATTAAACGACTGCCACAAGATGTGCAGGATAAGTTGGACGAAACCATGGAGCATACCATTAACAATGATGCAATGACAATGGTTGTTGCATTGAGTTATTCAAGCCGTTGGGAAATTACAAAGGCTGTACATGATATCGTTGATGAAGCTATAGAAAAATCTGTTGTGGGACAACTCGACCATAAGACTGTTGAAAAAATGATCACGGAGGAAACTATAAGTAAGCATTTGGAAACAAGTTTCATGCCAGATCCTGATTTGCTGATACGTACTGGTGGCGAGTTGAGAATAAGTAATTATTTGTTATGGCAGATAGCTTATTCTGAACTGTATTTCTGTGAAACATATTGGCCAGATTTTGGAGAAGAGGATTTGCAAGATGCTATTTTGAGCTATCAAAGTCGTCAACGAAGATTCGGTAAGACAGAGGAACAAGTTGAATCTGCCCAATCAGATAAGTAGATTATAGATAATAATATTAAAGATTCGAAACATCTTTTAGAATGAATAATATAAAGAAGGTATTTTTACTAACAGTGGGTCTTACCCTTGGACTGTATTCACAAGCACAGGACAAAATTCTAAACCCCGATATTTCTTATGCAGGTACTCCGCGTTCTTGTACTATTGGGGGTATCAACATCTCTGGTGTTGAGGGCTATGAAGATTATATGCTTACAGGTATTTCTGGTTTGCAGGTAGGACAGGAAATAGAAATTCCTGGATCTGAGATAACAAATGCTGTAAAGCGTTATTGGCGTCATGGTTTATTCTCTGATGTTCAAATTTCAGCAGATTCTATTGTCGGTAGAAAAATTTATTTGCATATTGCGTTGAAGACACGTCCTCGTGTTTCGACAATTAATTATGAAGGATTGAAGAAAAGTGAGCGTGAAGATATGGAGCAGAAACTTGGTCTGCTTAAAGGCTCGCAGATTACTCCTAACATGATTGATAGAGCAAAGATTCTGGCTAAGAAATACTTTGATGATAAAGGATTTAAGAACGCCGAAATTGTAATAAATCAACATGATGATGTTGCAAATAAAAACGAAGTGATTCTTGATGTCATTGTTGACAAAAAGCAGAAGATGAAAGTTCGTACTATTACTATTGATGGTAATAAAGCTCTGGGCGACAGTAAAATAAAAGGTGGACTATTTAAAAAAGGTGCTTTTGCCAAGACTCACGAGGCTGGTAAGTTAAGCAGTTTCCTTAAGGCTAAGAAATATACACCAGAGAGATGGGATACGGATAAGAAAAAGCTTATTGAAAAATACAATGAACTGGGTTTCCGTGATGCAACAATCTTGAAAGATAGTGTTTGGAATAATGATCCAAAGCATGTTAGCATATATATTAAGGTAGATGAAGGACAAAAATATTATCTACGAAATATAACATGGGTTGGTAACACTGTATATACGACATACGATCTGAATCGTCTATTCGGTATGAATAAGGGGGATGTTTATGATCAGAAACTCCTTCATAAGCGTTTGAATGAAGATGACAATGCCGTAGCTAATTTATATTATAACAACGGTTATGTTTTTTCAAGCATCAGTCCTACAGAAGTAAACATTGTAGGTGATTCAATAGATCTTGAAATACGAGTCGTTGAGGGACCTCAGGCATATTTGAGCCATGTTCGCATAAATGGTAACGATCGTCTTTATGAAAATGTTGTTCGTCGTGAATTGCGTACAAAACCAGGTGATCTTTTCTCAAAAGAGGCTTTGATGCGTTCGGTACGTGAGTTGGCTTCAATGGGACATTTCGATCCTGAAAAGATTAATCCTGATGTTAAACCATCTCCTGAAGATGGAACTGTGAACATCAACTATAATCTTGAACAGAAAAGTAATGATCAGGTTGAATTCTCTCTTGGTTGGGGACAGACTGGTGTGATAGGTCGTATAGGTTTGAAGCTTAATAACTTCTCTATGGCAAACCTATTTAATAAGAACAAGGAACATCGTGGTATCATGCCAATCGGTGACGGCGAGGTCCTAAGTCTCGGTGCACAGACTAACGGTACATACTATCAGAGCTATAATGCTAGTTACTCTACTAACTGGTTTGGCGGTAAGCGCCCTAACCAATTTAGTGTGAGCGCATATTTCAGTAAGCAGACTGATGTCTCTAGCACATATTATAATAGCTCTTACATGAATAACTATTATAGTTCAATGTATGGCTATGGAAGTTATAACTACAATAACTATGAGAATTATTACGATCCAGATAAATACGTAAAGCTTTATGGAATAAGCCTTGGATGGGGTAAGCGCCTTCGTTGGCCAGACGACTATTTCACATTGTCTGCACAGTTATCTTATCAGCGTTATGATTTGAAGAACTGGAGTTACTTCCTTATGACAAATGGTTCTGCAAACAACTTGAATATTAATTTGTCTTTGAGTCGTACTTCAACCGATAACCAACTCTATCCACGTAGGGGTTCTGAATTTGTAGCGAGTGTGACACTGACTCCACCATGGAGTGCATGGGATCACAAGGATTATAAGAATCTTGCTAATGATCCATATTCTGCAACATATTCAGCTGAACAGCAGGAAAAGTACAGATGGGTAGAATACCACAAGTGGAAGTTTAAAGCGAAGACATATACAGCACTAAGTGGAGGCGATAAATGTTTCGTGCTCATGTCACGTGTTGAGATGGGACTCCTTGGAAGCTATAATAAATATAAGAAGTCTCCATTTGAAACATATTATGTCGGTGGTGACGGTATGAGTGGATATTCTACTGGATATGCTGAAGAGACAATCGGACTTCGTGGTTATGAGAATGGTTCACTTGCATATAATGGTTATGCTTACGACCGCTTCACATTGGAACTACGTTATCCATTTATGCTTGGCAACACAACTATATATGGTCTTGGATTTGTTGAAGCAGGTAATGCTTGGAGCGATACAAAATACTTTAATCCATTTGACATGAAGCGTAGTGCAGGTCTTGGTGTGAGAATCTATCTGCCAATGGTTGGTTTGATGGGTATTGACTGGGCTTATGGTTTCGACAAGGATAATGTTAATGGAACAAAGGGTGGAAGTCAGTTCCACTTTATACTAGGACAGGAATTCTAAATTATAAAGATTAAAAGTATGAAGAAAACAGTATTGATATTTGTCTTGCTATTATCAGCAATGACAATGAGTGCACAAAAGTTTGCTCTCCTTGATATGGAATACATACTTAAAAATATACCAGCTTATGAACGTGCAAACGAACAGCTGGATCAGGTGAGCAAAAAATGGCAAGCAGAAGTTGAGGCTTTGAATACAGAGGCTAGTACAATGTATAAAAACTATCAGAATGAGATTGCTTTCCTTTCACAGGAACAAAAGAAGGCTAGACAGGAGCAGATAATGCTTAAAGAAAAAGCTGCTGCAGATTTGAAGAAGAAATATTTCGGTCCTGAAGGCGAATTGTTTAAAAAGCGCGAAAGTCTTATATCTCCAATTCAGGATGATATTTATAATGCAGTAAAGGAAATTTCTGAAATGCGAGGATACAGTTTAGTCTTAGACCGTTCAAGTGATCAGGGAATCATATTTGGAAGCCCACGTATAGATATATCTAACGAGGTTCTTCTGAGATTGGGATTTGCAAAATAATTAATATAAATATAAAATTAGAAAACATGAAAAAAATTATTTTAATGTTGATGTTGTTTGCTCCTCTGGCTACATTTGCTCAGAAGTTCGGACATCTTAATGCTCAGGAAGTAATGTCACAGATGCCTGAATTCATCAAGGCTCGTGGAGAGATGGAAGCAACAGCAAAGCAGTATGAGAATGACCTTAAGGCCATGCAGGATGAACTGACACGTAAGAGTCAGGAGTATGACAAGACAAAGTCTACAATGAATGCAACAAAGCAACAGGAAACAGAGACTGATCTTCAGACAATGTACCAGAAGATTCAGCAGACATACCAAGACAACCAGCAAGCTCTTCAAAAGACTCAGCAGGAAAAAATGCAGCCTATTACAACTAAACTTGTAAATGCTATTAAGGCTGTAGGTAAACTTGGTGGTTATGTTTACATCATGGATGTAAGTGCTGGTATACCTTATATCAGTGATACCCTTAGTAAGGATGTTACAGCTGATGTAAAGGCACAACTTAACAAATTGAAGTAATTATCATACACCGATATGAATAGAGTAGGGACGGAATGATATATTCCGTCCCTACTTTCTCATAAAGAGAAATGTTCGTTCTGTGTGATTTTAATAAATCAGTAATATTAAATATTTGTTCAATTATGAAAAAGCTATTCTTGTTTCTTGCTTTCGTTGCATTTACGTTTGCAGCCAATGCTCAGACTACTTTAAAATTTGGCTATTTCAGCTTTGATGATGCGATGAAGCAGATGCCTGATTATGCTGTGGTACAGCATAATATAAATGATTTGCAAGCAAAATATGATGCAGAAACCAAGCGCGTTGAAGATGAGTTCAATAAAAAATATGAGCAGTTCCTTGACGGTCAGCGTGACTTTGCACCTACAATATTGCAGAAGCGTCAAGCAGAACTTCAAGATATGATGGAAAAGAATGTCGCTTTTAAGCAAGAGTCAGCACGTCTATTAGCGCAAGCAAAGAAAGAGGCTTATGACTCATTAAAGGTGAAATTGCGTCTTGCAGTTAAAGTAATTGGTGATCAGCGTGGGTATGCTTTTATTTTGAATACAGACAATGATGCCGTTCCATACATTAATAATGCTTCAGGAGAAGACATCAGCGCTATAGTTAAAGACGTTATTAATAAATAAATGGCAATTTCGTTCCCAAAGAATCCAGGCCCTATTGGAGTCTTTGATTCTGGTTATGGTGGCTTGACAATACTTCATGGTATTCGTCAGTTATTGCCACAGTATGATTATCTCTATCTTGGAGATAATGCAAGAGCACCTTATGGTACCCGTTCTTTTGATGTCGTATATCAGTTTACACGTCAGGCAGTTATAAAAATGTTTGAAATGGGTTGCCATCTTGTTATACTTGGATGCAACACCGCTTCGGCTAAAGCTCTGAGAAGTATACAAACACGTGATCTTCCTGAATTGGATCCATCACGAAGAGTGCTGGGGGTGATAAGACCTACTGCTGAAATTATAGGTACTCTTACAAAGAATAATCATGTTGGACTCCTTGCAACAGAAGGAACCGTTATCAGTCATAGTTATGATTTAGAGATAAAGAAATTCTGGCCTGATATAAAGGTAAGTGGAGTCGCTTGTCCTTTCTGGGTACCATTAGTTGAGTATAACGAAGCTGATAGCCCAGGAGCAGACTATTTCGTCAAGAAACGTATTGATGAACTTATGAGAAAGGATGATGATATTGATGCCATCATATTAGGTTGCACGCATTATCCAATTCTTATGCCTAAGATAATTAAATATGTTAAGCCAGGAGTAAGGATTATTCCTCAAGGAGAATTTGTTGCAGATAGTCTTAGAAGCTATTTAGATCGCCATGACGATATAAAGAAACAAATAACTCATGGTGGTTCTTGTAAATATTATACTACAGAGAACCCTGATAAGTTTAAGGAAAGTGCACAAATATTCCTTCATGAGAAGGTTACTGTTAATCATGTAGATTTAGAATAACAGTCGCTTGCTGAGGTATCTTACGGGATACCACACAGCAAGCCATCCCACAGCAAGTACAGTTACGAATATAATTGCAACGTCTCCATAGTGAACACTAACTGGATATGCATTAACTACGAAGTTACCTGTGCTATCACCAAGAGATACTATTCCATATTGCTGTTGGATGAAGCACAATAATAGTCCAACTCCAATACCTATAACAGCACCAATAGCTGAAATCATACGACCCTCAAACAAAAATATTTGCGATATCTGCTTGTCTGTGGCTCCAAGATTTCGTAAAGTGTTTACATCGTTTTTCTTATCAATGATAAGCATAGAAAGCGAACCTATAATATTAAAGCAAGCAACAACAAGTATAAACGTAAGGAAGATATATGCGATGATTTTCTCAATCTGCATAATCTTAAATGTATCAGCTTGTTGTTCAAAGCGATCCATTACTTTATATTTGCTTCCTGCTATCTCTTGCATTTCTTTCTTGACCTCATCAAGGTTACTGCCATCCTTAAGTCTTATTTCAAGAGATGATAACATACCTTGCTGTCCGAAGATATTACGTGCGAAGGCTATTGGGGCGATGATATAATTCTTGTCGTATTTGCTTTGATTTACAGCAAATACAACTCCTGGTGATAACAAAGAGTCTACAACAAAAGCAGATTGTGGATTAGACATATCAAGTTGGCCCTCTCTTTGTGGAGCATATATGCGCAGGTAATCACCAAATCGAGCACCTGTTCCTAAAGTTGTGGCAAGTCTAATACCCATGATTCCATATTGCAAATCGCCTGCGTGAAGACTGTAGTGTCCGTCGCCATAAAGAATATCTGTAATATGTGTGAGCTGATCAAAGTTATCATCAACACCTTTCACAGTTACCATAGCTTGTTTGTTATTATAGATAGCTAGTGCTTGATCTTCTACACTCTCTGTTGCTACATCAACTTCTGGCAAATGTCTAATCTTTGTTAGCAATGGATCATCTGAAGGGGCTGTTTTTCCTTTAGTCGGAACCACTTCAATCTGTGGGTCGAAGTTAGTGAAGAATGTTGCAACCAAATCATGGAAACCATTAAATACACTTAAAACAATCACAAGTGCTGTAGTAGCTACCGCTACTCCTATAACAGAAATGATTGATATGACGTTGATAACGTTTGTGCTCTTCTTAGAGAAGATATATCTTTTAGCAATATAATATGGAAAGTTCATAAATTTTGCCTATCCCATAAAAAATAGGAAGGATATTTTAAAAAACTATTTTTTCAAAAGTTCGTCAATATGTTCGATGTAGTCTAAACTATCATCAATAAAAAATCTAAGTTCAGGAATTATTCTAAGCTGATTGTGTACTCTCTGACCTAGATTAAATCGAATAGCTTTTTCATTTTTTGTGATGTTAGCTATAAGCTCTTCACCTTTGTCACTTGGGAATATGCTGAGATATGCAGTGCAAATGCTCAAATCAGGACTTATTTTAACACGTGTGACACTAACCATTATGCCGTGCATCATGCGAGTTTGTTCCTGAAAAATTGTTGCCAATTCTTTCTGTAGTAGGCGAGATATGCGGTTTTGTCTTGTTTCTTGCATAATTATATTTTTATATAGTGCAAAGATAGTGCAAGCCGAACACAATACAAAATAAAAAAAGCATTTTTTTCATTTTATTATCGATGCCCAAGCAATCTTCATGCCCAACTAAATCTTGAAAACAAGACATGATGCAAAGCAAAAAACACGAATCATAGATTTCAATTTATTAAGTGATGAAGACTTGTTATATCAATATTACTTTGTTGTTGTGTAATGGTATATGCTAATAATCAGCATGTAATGGTATTAAAAGAGTTAAAAATATTGCAAATATTTTGTATTTTTACAAAGTTGTTCTATCTTTGCATAATATAATCTTAAGATTTTATAAACTAAAACTTTTATACATGAGACTTAAAAATTTACTATTAGCAGCATTGCTTCTGCTTACAGGTATTGTTCAGGCTCAACCGAAGATGACTATTCCTGTTGACAAGGATGTACGCATTGGCAAGTTGGCTAATGGATTGACTTACTACATTCGCCACAACAATTGGCCAGAAAATCGTGCAAATTTCTATATAGCACAAAAGGTGGGATCTATCCAAGAGGATGAGAGCCAGCGTGGTCTTGCCCATTTCCTAGAACATATGGCTTTTAATGGTTCTGATAATTTCAAAGGTAACTCTCTTATCGAATGGTGCCGTGCTAATGGTATTGAATTTGGAGGTGATCTTAATGCATATACTAGCATTGACCAAACTGTTTATAATATAGATAATGTTCCTACTCAGCGTGCCGGAGCTGTTGATACTTGTATGTTAATTCTTCGTGACTGGTCAACAGGACTTACGCTTGACAAGGAGGAAATAGAGAAGGAACGTGGCGTTATTCATGAGGAATGGCGTTTGCGTACAAGTGCTCAAAGTCGTATGTTTGAGCGCAATCTTCCAAAACTTTATCCTGGTAGTAAGTATGGTGTACGTTATCCAATCGGCTTGATGAGCGTTGTCGATAACTTTAAGCCAAAGGAGTTACGTGATTATTACGTGAAGTGGTATCATCCATCTCATCAAGGAATTATCGTAGTTGGTAATGTTGATGTTGATAAAATAGAAGCAGAGATAAAGAAGCTTTTTGGAAATATACAGAATCCAAAGAACGAAGCTCCGATTGTTGATGAGCCAGTTCCTAATAATGCACAGCCAATAGTTGTTATTGATAAAGATAAAGAGATGCAAAGTTCTATTGTTGAACTTATGTTTAAACATGATGTGTTCCCTGATTCTTTGAAAAATAACATCCAATATCTAGTTTATAATTATATCAATGGGGCAATATCAACTATGCTTGGTAATCGTTTCACAGAGGCTGCGCAGAAGGCAGACTGCCCTTTCGTAGGTGCACAGGCTTCTGATGATAATTATATTTTTGCAAAAACAAAAGATGCTTTTGATTTGAGTGTTTCTCCAAAAGATATTAGTGTTGCATCAAATGCGTTAAAGGCTGCTTTTGTTGAATTACGCCGTGCTTCAGAATTTGGTTTTACTCCTTCTGAGTATAGTCGTTTTCAGGCTGACTATATAAGTGGACTTGATAAATCTTATAGTAATAAAGACAAGAGATATAATAGCCAGTTTTATAGCGAATGTCTAGGACATTTCCTTACAAATGAACCAATGCCAGGTATTGAGTATTCTTATCAGACGATGAAACAGATTGTTCCAATGATACCTCTTGAGGCAATTAATGAACAAATCAAAGAACTTGTTTCAAAGAGTGATTCGAATATGGTTATCATTAACTTCAATAATGAAAAAGAAGGTAATGTATATCCTACAGAAGCTCAACTCCTTGATGCAGTTAAGGCTGCGCGTGCTGAGAATATTGCAGCATACGTTGATAATGTTAAGAACGAACCCCTAATTAAAGAACTTCCAACAGCTGGAAAAATTAAGAAAGAAACCAAGAGTAAAAAGTTTGATTATACAACTCTTGAACTTTCAAATGGTGTGAAGGTTATCTTAAAAAAGACTGATTATAAAAAAGATCAGGTAATTCTTTCTGGTACAGGTGGCTCAGGTTCTTCTTTGTATGGTAAGGCTGATTATGCCAACACTCAAGTGTTTAACAGTGTTATTGGCATAAGTGGACTTGGTGACTTCTCAAGCACGGAACTTCAGAAAGCCATGGCAGGAAAGATTGCTAATGCTAATTTGAAGATGAGTGAAAGAAAGATGAGCATTGATGGTAATTCAACACCAAAGAATGTAGAGACTATGCTTCAGATGGCATATCTATATTTTACCAACATTAAGAAAGACAATGACTCATATAACAATCTTATGCAGCAACTAACTGTAGGGCTCAAAAATAGAGAGCTGTCTCCGGAGGTAGCTTTTAGCGACTCTTTGACTGCAACTCTATATAATCATAATCCAAGAACAGCCCCATTGTTGCTAGAGAACTTAAAAGATATAAACTATGATCGCATTCTACAGATTGCTAAAGATCGTACAGCAAGTGCAAAGGGATGGGAGTTTACGATAATCGGTAACTTTGATGATGCAACAATTCGTCCACTTATCTGTAAGTATCTTGGTTCTCTTCCTGCTAAGGCTAACAATGTAGCTTCAAAGCGAGATCGCATACCACAAACGGGACAGATTGAAAATATATTCTATCGCAAGATGGAAACCCCTAAAGCCAACTGTTATATGATTTGGCATAACATGAATTTACCATATACGCTAGAAAAGTCAATTCAGGTTGATATGATAGGTCAGGTACTTTCTATGGAATATTTGAAAGAAATCCGTGAAGAAGCCAGTGCTGCGTATTCTTGTGGAGCTTATGGAGCTGCCAGTGCAGCTGATGATGGATTTAAAATTTATCAGGTTGTTGGCGTATGTCCTATGAAACCAGAGAAGCGTGATATTGCGTTGAAGATTATGACTGATGAGGCAAATAAGCTAGCTACTACATGTGATGCAGAAATGCTAAATAAAGTAAAGGCTTTGATGTTGAAGCAAATTGATGACCGTGCAAAGACTAACGGTTTTTGGGAAGGTGTTATCTATGAATATGATAAATTGGGAGTTGATACATATTCAGACTATAAAAAACTCGTTGAGGCACAGACACCACAGAGTGTCTCTGCATTCATGAAAGAATTCCTTGGAAAAGGAAGCAAGATAACAGTTGTTATGCTTCCTGAAGGAATAAAATAGAAAGTAAAAATATCCTTTGTTATATATGGGTGTGCAGATTAAGTTCTGTACACCCATTTTCTGTTGTATAAATATAAAATAAGCGTTTTTCTTTGATATTCAACGAAATAACTGTAACTTTGCAGCCTAAAAGTTTTTATTGAATATTTAAAAGAAAGGATTAAGATATATGCCTTATTTATTTTCTTCAGAATCAGTTTCAGAAGGACATCCTGATAAAGTTTCAGATCAAATATCAGATGCCTTGCTTGACCAATTCCTCGCGTATGATGAGAATTCTCATTGTGCTATAGAGACATTCTGCACTACAGGACAAGTAGTCATTATGGGTGAAGTGCGCTCTAAGGAATACATTGATTTACAGACTATTGCACGTGATACTATAAAGAAAATCGGATATACAAAGGCCGAATATCAGTTTGATGGTGATTCGTGTGGAATATTAACAGCAATTCATGAACAGAGTGACGATATCAATCGTGGTGTAAGTCGTGCCGAAGAGGAAAATCAAGGTGCAGGCGATCAAGGTATGATGTTTGGATATGCTTCAAATGAAACTGAGGACTATATGCCTGTATCTCTTTATCTGTCTCACCTTCTTATGAGTACACTTGCTGAAATCCGTAAGGAAGGCAAAGTAATGACATATCTCCGCCCAGACTCAAAAAGTCAGGTTACTATAAAATATAGTGATGAGGATGTACCTTTGTGCATTGATACGATAGTTGTAAGTACGCAGCATGATCAGTTTGATGATGATGATGATCGTATGCTTGCAAAAATTAAGGACGACGTTATTAATATTCTGATTCCTCGAGTAAAGGCAAAGTTAGGAAATAAAGTTCTTGCTTTGTTTAACGATGATATCAAATATTTTGTAAACCCTACAGGTAAGTTTGTTATTGGAGGTCCTCATGGTGACACCGGACTTACAGGCCGTAAAATTATTGTAGATACTTATGGCGGCAAGGGCGCTCATGGTGGAGGTGCTTTCTCTGGTAAAGATCCTTCAAAGGTTGACCGTTCTGCAGCTTATGCAGCAAGATATATAGCAAAAAATATGGTTGCAGCAGGAGTGGCTGATGAAATGCTAGTTCAGCTAGCTTATGCAATTGGTGTTGCACAACCAGTAAGTATATATGTTAATACATATGGACGAAGCAATGTAAAAATGTCTGATGGCGAAATCGCTGAGAAGATAAAAACAATGTTTGACCTTCGACCAAATGCTATAGAACATAAATTAAAGTTATGTCAGCCAATGTATCTTGAAACTGCAGCTTATGGTCACATGGGAAGGAAGAATGAAATAGTGAAAAAAACATTCAGCAGTAGATACCACGAGACGAAAACAATCGACGTGGAATTGTTTACATGGGAAAAACTAGACCGTGTTGATGAAATCAAAACAGCATTTGATATTTAATTAAATCCATAAAGAGGGGGACGGGAAATCAGACCCGTCCTTTTTTATATGATACAGCAAGAAGATTCCATAGTAAATGCAGAGGCACAGCAGAAAACCTTGACAGGAATTCCGCATGTGAAAAAACAGCCTACACCTGCGCAGATACTCAGTTGGTTGCCGAAAGATGCTACACCTGAGCAGCAGGATTCTGCTATTCAGGCTAACATAAAGCCCAGCGATATCCATTGGAGCAATATGCCAGATACGTTACATCTCCCTGGACAGCCTGTTGGGAAGAGCTGGCGTGATGTGAATTTGCCAAAATACTACAAAGAATCATTCTTTTCTAACTCGCCTTGGTTTCATCCAGAATTGTCTGGTGGTCGCTTAGGTGTTGCTGGTGATCCTGTGCCTTATACGATTGCTGGTGATAACTTGATAACAGGAATATTGCTTTCTTGTTTTATATTAGCGATGGTTGCTTTTGCACAGTCTCATAAATTTATCATGCGTCAGGCAAAAAATTTCTTTTATGTTCAGCATGGTGAAACTACTGCGATAACAGAAACTTCTGGTGAAATTCGTTTCCAGTTCTTTTTGATGCTGCAGACGTGTCTCCAGTTCTCTTTGTTGTTCTTCTTATATGCACGTTCTGTTGTTAGTGACACGTTCATTGTTGAACAATATAAAGTCGTGGGACTGTTTTCTGGGGCAATACTAGGGTATTTCCTCTTTAAGTTGCTGGCTTACACGATAGCCAACTTGACATTTTTTGACAAAAGGGCAAATGAACAATGGATTAAATCATTTTTATTTATAAATTCTGTCGAAGGGTTACTGGTGTTTCCTGTAGTAATGTTAGTTGTTTATTTTGGGCTTGCATTGAAAATGGCATTCGTATATACCGCGATAGTAGTGATTTTGCTAAAATTATTGTCTTTATATAAGACATATATAATCTTTTTTAGGCAAAAAGGCGCCTTTTTGCAAGATATTTTGTACTTTTGTGCACTCGAAGTTATGCCTTTACTCACATTGTGGGGAGTATTGACAGCTATAAATGGTTATTTGAAAATAAATTTTTAGGACATAATGATAAAGAAGATTCTGATCTCTCAGCCTAAGCCAACAAGCGAAAAATCACCTTATTATGATATCGCAAATCAGTTTGGCGTGGAATTGGATTTCCGTCCGTTTTTCAAAATAGAGGGTATCTCTTCACGAGAATTCCGTGAGCAGAAAATTAGTCTGCTTGCTCATACGGCCGTTGTCTTCACATCGCGTCATGCGATAGACAATTATTTTAAATTGGCTAAAGAGCTACGTGTTACTATTCCTGAAGATATGAAGTACTTCTGCCTTATAGAGACAGTAGCGCTTTATATTCAAAAATATGTGCAATATCGTAAACGCAAGATTTTCTTTGGTAACACTGGAAAAATTGATGGTTTGTTGCCACTTATGCTCAAACATAAGACTGAGAATTTCCTTATTCCATTGAGTAATGTTCATAATGATGATATCAAGGATATGCTTGATGCCAAGAACATCAAGAATACTGTTTGTACGATGTATCGTACCGTAAGCAATGATTTCACGGAAGAGGAAAAACAGAACTTTGATTACGATATGATGATATTCTTTAGCCCTACTGGTGTTAAGGCTTTAAAGAAAAACTTTCCTGAATTTGTGCAGGGTGATATTAAGATTGCTGCCTTTGGTCCAGCTACAGCTAAAGAGGTAGAAGCCCAAGGTTTGCGCCTTGATCTCATGGCACCAAATAAGGATTATCCTTCTATGACTGGTGCGCTGAAGGCCTTTCTTGAGAAAAATAAGAAGTAATGTCGGCATCTCAAGCTGAAAATTTAACTAAACAAGAGCGTGTTTGTAGCAAATTACTCATAGATCGCCTCTTTAATGGTGGTAAAAGTCATTCGATGTCTGCTTACCCATTAAGGGTGGTATATATGTATTTGCACGCAGATGAAATGGTAAATGACGTACCGAATACTCAGTTACTTGTCAGTGTACCTAAAAAATGTTTTAAGCGTGCAGTAAAACGTAATCGTGTTAAAAGGCAGGTCAAGGAAGCATATAGACGTAATCGTAGTCTGGTTTCGGAAAAAGTGGCAGATGGATGTAGCTTAGTTATGGCTTTTATATGGCTTGATTCAAAACTATATGATACAGCTTCTGTAGAGGGAAGAATGAAAAATCTTATTCAACGTATTAGTGAGAAAATATGAAATTCTTGATAGGCATATTGCATAATGTGTCGAGAGCCCTTGCTTGGATTCTCGTACTGCCAATATTGTTCTATCAGAAATTTATAACTCCTTATACTCCACCTTCGTGTCGTTTCACTCCTACTTGTTCTGAGTATTCAAGACAGGCAATATTAAAGTATGGTCCTATAAAAGGATTAGGACTTGCTATATGGAGAATATTAAGATGTAATCCTTGGGGTGGTAGCGGATATGATCCGGTGCCGTAAGTTTCCTTTATTGGGCCCCAGTAATATAATAAACAATAAGACGAGGATGTTTGCTCGTCTTTAAATTGAAAAAATATAATGGCAAAAAACTTTGTTGAAGAACTCAAATGGCGTGGTATGCTAGCTCAGATTATGCCTGGTACAGAGGAATATTTACAGTCACACATGGTGTCGGCTTATCTCGGTACAGACCCAACAGCAGACTCTTTGCATATTGGTCATCTCTGTGGTATCATGATGCTTAGTCACTTGCAGCGTTGTGGTCACAAGCCCTATTTGCTTGTAGGTGGTGCTACTGGTATGATCGGTGATCCTTCTGGTAAGAGTCAGGAGCGCAATCTTTTGGATTCAGAAACATTATATCATAACCAAGAGGCTATAAAGAAGCAAGTTTCAAAGTTTTTGGATTTTGATGGAGATGCTCCAAACAAAGCAGAACTTGTTAACAACTACGATTGGATGAAAGATTTTTCTTTTCTTGATTTCGTTCGTGAAGTTGGTAAGCATATCACTGTTAATTACATGATGGCTAAAGATTCTGTTCAGAAGCGTCTCAATGGTGAAGCTCGTGATGGTTTGTCTTTTACGGAGTTCACTTATCAGTTGCTTCAAGGATATGATTTCCTTTATCAATATCAGAAATATGGTGTAAGATTGCAACTTGGCGGTAACGACCAATGGGGCAATATGACAACAGGAACAGAGTTGATACGTCGTACTCTTGGTAGTGAGGCTGAGGCTTTCTGTCTTACATGTCCTTTGATAACAAAGGCTGATGGAAAGAAATTCGGTAAGACTGAGAGTGGTAATATTTGGCTTGATCGTAACCGTACAACTCCTTATGCATTCTATCAGTTCTGGTTGAATGTAAGTGATGATGACGCTGAGAGATATATTAAGATATTCACAAGCCTAGAAAAGGATGTGATTGATGCTCTTATTGAAGAGCACAAACAAGATCCAGGTAGACGTGTGCTTCAGAAGCGTCTTGCTGAAGAGGTTACTGTTATGGTGCATTCAAGCGAAGATCTTGAAATGGCTATCGCTGCAAGTAATATCCTTTTTGGTAAAGCGACAAAGGAAAGTTTGTCAAAACTAGATGAGGCGACTCTAAATGATGTGTTCAAGGATGTTCCTCATTATACTATAGATAAGTCATTGCTTGGAGGTACAGCTGTAGACCTCTTTAATCAGGATGGCATGGAAATCTTTCCAAGTAAGAGTGAAATGCGTAAACTCGTTAAGGGTGGTGGCGTAAACTTGAATAAAGAGAAGGTTGCAGCATTTGATCAAGTGGTAACTTCTGACGATCTTATTGATGGAAAATATCTGCTTGTACAGCGTGGTAAAAAGAATTATTACTTAATTACTGTAAAGTAAACGCTTAAAAATTTGGTAGTCGATGAAAAATCTATTACCTTTGCACCCGAAAACTGGAAACAGTTTATATTGATTGTCCCATGGTGTAATGGTAGCACTACAGTTTTTGGTTCTGTCAGTGGTGGTTCGAGTCCGCCTAGGACAACAGAAAAGTCCACAAATCTTATTTTAGGATTTGTGGATTTTTTGTTAAGATATGCGTGACAAGTACAGAACATAAAGAGTTAATCATATTGCTAATATTCAGACAGAAATATAGAAACTCTGAAATCACGTATAATGGCAAAAAGCGTGGATAATTCTAATAAATAAAGTCCCCCACCACCTCCTGCGTTTTATTTGTTTTTTGGCTACGAAGCTACGTTATCTTTCGAATAGCCTATAAACAAAGGGATGGACGATACGTAGCTAGGAGAATTTAGCTACGATAAGCTACGTTCTAGCTACGTAAACTTGTGTTGTTTTAGGATGAAATGTATTCTATAAGTAAATTTGTCAAAGACCGTTATCTGCATCTGAGGAACTGAGGATGTGTAAATAGAGACCGTAAACGAGAACTGAAATTCCAAGCTAGTTTAACTATTATGCTGAATTTTCGGCAAAGATATTGCAAATTTTTTGTTCATGCAATCAGATTTAGGTTAGACTGTTAGCCAAAGTTATATTAGCAAGAGGGCTCACCTCATAATACATGTGCGCATGCACGCACGCTAAGACTTTTTCGTGAAGACTAGTGTCGATGCGTCTATCTATTGAGTATCAATTTGCTAGACCTCTTTTCAAATCGAATAAAGTGTCGGTTATTCGTCGGTAAAATATGGGGAAAAAAAACTCATATTGCAGTGCTCTTTATGAAGCAATTTGAGGCTTTTTTTGATATTTTTGCAGTGTTTTCTATAATGAAAAGCACTGCGTTTTACGAAGTAATAGGAGGTAAAACATTGTAGAAACGTTTGCGTTTCTATATGGAAAGAGTTACGTTTCTATATAGAAACGCATGCAAAACTTGATATTTTACCGTCAATTCATCGTCACTTTATTTCGTCAAATTCGTCGATAAAATATTGATATTCATTAAGTTGACACATCGACACTAATATTTTTAAAAACCTAAATGCGTGCGTGCACGCACGTACATTAATATAGGTAGAAATAGATGACGTAGCTAAAACGTAGCTTATCGTAGCTAAATTCTCCTAGCTACGTATCGTCCATCCCTTTGTTTATAGGCTATGCGCGAAATGGCGTAGCTTACGTAGCTAAAAACAAAAAACAACGCTGAGAAAACCGCCAAAATGTACAAAAATTCAAATCGCCACAGAGAAGTTATGTCTCAAAACATTTAATTTATCATACGTTGCACTAAAAGCTTGTAATATTAAGTAGACACCAGTGCTAATTTTACGAGACACACACATATTGCCACAATTTCATAATTAGTCCGACACTAATGAGAAATTGTATTTTGTTACAAGCATTATTTGTTTTATTATGTGTGTCGTGAAAAAAGATAAATGAGTAAATATAGGTTGTTTCAAATTAATTTTGTATTTTTGCATCAGACTACTCTGATAACTTAATAGTAAAACAATAGATAATGGATACATTTTCAAAAAACTTTTCTTTGGAAGGTAAAGTGGCATTGGTAACAGGTGCTGCTTATGGTATTGGATTTGCAATTGCAGAAGCTTATGCTAAGGCTGGTGCTAAAGTTGCATTCAACTGCCGCAGTCAGAAACATCTTGATCAGGCAATGGCTGATTATCAGGCAAAAGGCATTGACGCAAAAGGATATATTGCTGATGTAACAGATGAGACTCAGGTGAAAGAGCTTGTTGCAAAGATAGAAAAAGAATTAGGTACTATTGATATCCTTGTTAATAATGCTGGTATAATTAAGCGTATTCCTATGGACGAGATGAGTGTAGAGGAATTCCGTCAGGTTATTGACATTGATCTTAATGCACCTTTTATTGTTTCAAAGGCTGTAATTCCTGCTATGAAGAAAAAGGGACATGGCAAGATTATCAATATATGTTCTATGATGAGCGAACTTGGACGTGAGACTGTAAGTGCCTACGCTGCCGCTAAGGGCGGATTGAAAATGCTTACACGAAATATCTGTTCAGAGTTTGGCGAATATAACATACAGTGTAATGGTATTGGCCCAGGCTACATTGCAACTCCACAGACTGCGCCTCTTCGTGAATTACAGCAAGATGGAAGTCGCCATCCATTTGATAGCTTTATAATAAGCAAGACACCAGCTGCTCGTTGGGGAACTCCTGAAGATTTAATGGGACCAGCAGTGTTCCTTGCTTCTGATGCAAGTGATTTTGTTAATGGTCATGTGCTATATGTTGATGGAGGTATTTTAGCTTATATTGGCAAGCAACCTAAATAAGTTAATAAGCATATATAAAAGAAAAGAGCGGCTCTTAAGAGTCGCTCTTTTATGTTGAATAATCTTTTACAATTATTTATTTACTGCATCAGAAAGCTCTGCACCAGCCTTGAACTTAGCAACCTTCTTTGCTGCAATCTGAATCTTAGCCTTTGTTGCAGGGTTGATACCTTCGCGAGCAGGACGCTCGTTAACACTGAATGTACCGAAGCCTACAAGCTGGATTTTGTCACCTTCAACCAAAGCGTCTTTAATAGCAGCTGTTGTTGCGTCCAATGCCTTTTTAGCGTCTGTTTTGCTCAGACCTGCGCCTGCAGCGATCTTTTCGATTAATTCTGTCTTGTTCATAACTTTGAATTATTAAATGATTATTTATATAAAAAAATATCTTTTGTGCTGACAAATATAGGTTATTCATTTCATAAAACAAACAAAAAAACAAAAAAAGTGATTTATTTTTTGAAAATTTGTGGTAAACCTTGTGTAATAGTAGTGTTTAAGGGATATTTTTCGTAATTTTGTAACCGTTATACAACATTTGTCGAACTATAAGAAATTACATAATATGATGCGTATTCCAACGGTAACCAAGAACTTACTTATAATAAATGTACTGGCGTTTTTTGCTATGTATGTGCTCCGATCTGTTAACTTGTTTGGCGGCTCTCCGGTAGAGTTGAATGATGTCTTGGGATTACACTTCTTTCTAGCTCCTGATTTCCACATTTACCAATTGGTAACTTACATGTTTATGCATGCTAATTTTACGCATATATTCTTCAATATGTTTGCGTTGTGGATGTTTGGTATGATCGTGGAACGGACATGGGGTGCAAAGCGCTTCCTTTTTTATTACATTTCTTGTGGAATTGGTGCAGGACTTTTTCAGGAATTAGCGCAGTTCTGTGATTTATATTTTATGCTTTCTTCTCAAAGTGCCAATGTGTCTATAATGCATTTGCCAGAAGTGGCAAGACAAGCTCTTAACGCATGGACTACAGTTGGTGCATCGGGATCAATTTATGGTGTGCTTTTGGCATTTGGAATGTTATTTCCAAATGAGAAATTATTTATAATTCCAATTCCTTTTCCAATCAAGGCAAAATGGTTTGTCATGATTTATGCTGGTATTGAGTTGTTCTCTGCAATGGCTACAGCTGGTGATGGGGTCGCTCATATAGCTCATCTTGGTGGAATGGTTGTTGGTTTCATCATGATAAAATATTGGCGTTGTCACGCTTATCGTGGTTCTAACATGTCTGATGGCAATCAATTTTTTGATAACTTGAAGCGTAAATGGGATCAGCGTGGTAATAAAAAGAAGTTTAAAACGTGGCATAATAAAAATACAGAACCAGAAAGTTATAATTCACATAATAATGACTGGGATTACAATGCTCGTAAAAAGGTAGAGCAAGACGAAATAGACCGCATACTTGACAAAATACGCAAGAGCGGGTATGATAGTCTTTCTGCTGATGAAAAGCGTTGCCTCTTTGAGAGTAGTAAGAAGAATTGAAAATGATATTATGTTTGGTTCTATAAGGAAATTTTTCTTACAACTGATTGCCGGAGCTAATTTGGCAACGATTTTCATTATGTTGTTTGTCGGCTATTCAGATAGACTTGATCCTGTCAAGCATGCTGTTTTAGCAAATGCAGGTTTGGTCTTCCCTATCTTTTTGCTTATTAATTTCTGTTTTCTAGTATTTTGGTTGTGTTTCAAGAAAATAGGAATGTTGATACCATTGTTGGGATATATATGCTGTTATATCCCTGTTCGAACTTATATCCCATTTAATATACCAAGAAGTGCACCAGAGGGTGCGATAAAGGTTATGTCATACAATGTCTGGTCGTTTGCTGGTTGGGAACGTTATCCTGATGGCAAGTTCCCAATATTGGAATATATCAGAGAGCAGAAAGCAGATATTCTTTGTTTGCAGGAAGCTTTCACAAATGAGATAGGCAAGGCAAGAGTTGATTCTGTTATGGATAAACTATACCAGTATAGGGATACTGCAATGAGTGGACCTGGTGGTGATTGCATCGCGATTTACAGTAAATACCCAATCGTCTCACGTGAACGTATTCAATACCCTTCTAGAGGTAATCTCAGCATGGCTTACGAAATTAAGAAAGACAAAGATACAATTATTGTTGTTAATAATCATCTAGAAACAACAGGACTATCAGTCGAGGATAAATCTAATTTTAAGTCAATGGTGAAGGGCCAACTTGAAGGAGCCGAAGCAAAAAAAGCTTCCTATCATCTTATTGACAAACTAGGAGAGGCCTCCGTAAAGCGTGCACCTCAGGCAGAAGCTGTGGCTCGGTATTTAAGTAAACATCTTGGCAGGAGTATCATACTTTGTGGTGATTTCAACGATGGTCCTATATCTTATGCCCATCATGTCATATCCAAACACCTAACCGATTGTTATGTGGAAAGTGGAAATGGACTAGGTTTGAGTTATCATAAAGGCGGTATGTATGTTAGAATAGACAATATTATGTGTTCAAGTGATTGGCAACCGTTTGAATGCAAAGTAGACAGTAAAATAAAAGATTCTGACCATTATCCCATCTTTTGTTGGCTAAAAAAGAGAGGAAAACCCTAAAAAATGAATATTTAAAGGCTATAAATTTTTTAAAGTGACAAAAAAATGTTATTTTTGCACTTCTATATATAGTCTATGAATTATATAGAGAACATAGAAAAACAAATAATTTATAACATAATAAAAAATGCAAAACAAAGGAATTGTAATTTGTACAGCTGTCCTACTGACACTTGCAAGCATTTTCTATCTGTCATTCTCGTTCGCCACACGTTATTATGACGGCGAGGCTGCAAAGCTTAAAGACCCTATTGCGCAACAGGATTATAAAGATTCTGTTAAGTATTTGGGTATTTATTCTTATCAGAAGTGCTTGGAAACTCAAATTGGTTTGGGTCTGGATCTTAAGGGCGGTATGAATGTGGTTTTGGAAATATCAGTACCTGATGTTGTCGAAACTCTTGCTGATCACAAGACAGACGAAGCTTTCACTAAGTCAATGAAACAGGCTAGAGCCGAAGAGGAAACTAGCCAGAGCGATTTCATTTCTCTCTTCGTTAAGTATTATCATCAGAATGCACCGGGACATCATCTCGCTGAAATCTTTGCTACTCAGCAGTTGCAGGGTAAGGTTTCTCCACAAAGTTCTGATTCTGAAGTAGAGAAGGTTCTTCGCTCTAATATTCAATCTGCGATTGATAACTCTTTCAATGTCGTTCGTACTCGTATTGATAAGTTTGGCGTTGTTCAGCCAAATATCCAGAAACTTGAAGGTCAGACAGGTCGTATCATGGTTGAAATGCCTGGTATCAAAGAGCCTGAGCGTATGCGTAAGCTCCTTCAGGGTAGTGCAAATCTTGAGTTCTGGGAGACTTACAATGCCAGCGAAATTATTCCTTACCTTACACAACTTGATTCTCGTCTTGCCAATGGTGGTAATGATGCCGATACAGCAAGTGTAAAGAAGGAAGCAACAAATAAAACTGTTGCAAAGGCAGCACCTAAGTTCAAAATTAAGAGTACTGCAAAAGAAGATGCTTCTGAAGCAAGTAGAGCTCAGATTAATGCTGCTAAGAAACTTCATCCATTGCTTGCTATGTTGCAGACAACAGGACAGAATTCTCTTAGTGTTGTAGGCTATGCAAGTGTACGCGATACAGCTGCTGTAAATAGAGCAATTCATAGTGCTGCTGCAAAACAGGTTTTACCATCTGACCTTAAACTCCTTTGGAGTGCTAAGCCTGCAGATGGTATTCAGGCAAAGAATATTTATGAACTTCATGCCTTGAAGGTTACTACAACTACTGGACGTGCACCACTTGAGGGTGATGTTGTGACAGATGCAAGCGATCAGTTTGATCACATGTCTGGTAGCCCAGAAGTTTCAATGACAATGAATGCTGATGGTGCTCGTCGTTGGGCAGCCTTGACAAAGGCTAATGTTGGTAAAGCTATTGCTATTGTTCTTGACAACGCTGTATATTCAGCTCCTCGTGTAAACGGTGAGATTGATGGTGGTCAATCTTCAATAAGTGGTAACTTCACTATTGAGGATACAAAGGACCTTGCAAATACATTGAAGTCTGGTCGTATGCCTGCACCTGCACGTATTGTACAGGAAGAAATAGTAGGTCCTACATTGGGTGCCGCTTCTATCCAGCAGGGTGTTGTTTCATTCGTTATTGCTTTCGTTCTGTTGATTTTCTACATGGTTGCCATGTATAATTTCATTCCAGGTATGATTGCTAATGCAGCTCTTATTGTTAACGTATTCTTCACACTCGGTATATTGACGTCGTTCCAGGCGGCACTGACGATGAGTGGTATTGCCGGTATGGTGCTGACGCTCGGTACGGCGGTTGATGCCAATGTGCTTATATATGAACGAATAAAAGAGGAACTTCGAGCCGGTAAGGGCATGAAGCAAGCTGTGTCCGCGGGTTACAGCAATGCTTTCTCGGCCATTTTCGACTCTAACCTTACTTCTCTTATCACAGGTGTAATTCTTTATATCTTTGGTACAGGTCCTATTCAGGGATTTGCTACAACTTGGATCATTGGTCTAATCTGTTCATTCTTTACAGCCGTGTTCTTGACACGTCTTGTTTATGAATATCAGTTGAACCATGACCGTTGGATGAAGCTTAAGTTTTGGACAGGTATGAGTAAGAACCTTATGCAAGGCACAAACATTAAGTTCATGTCAATGTATAAGACTACATTTACTATTACTGGAGTTGCAATACTTTTGTTTGTAGCAAGTTTCTTTGTACGTGGCTTGGCAAGAGGTATAGACTTTACTGGTGGTCGTAACTATGTAGTTCAGTTTGAAAAACCAACACAGCCAGAGCAAGTTACTGCTGTTCTTGATGGAATATTCCCAGGATGTACATCTAGTGCCCTATCACTTGGTACTGATAGTAAGACTATTCGTATTTCTACTAACTATAAGATTGAATCTAACAGTTCTAACATTGATGATGAGGCTGAGACTCTTCTTTATAAAGGTCTTAAGAAGGCAGGAATGGTAAGCCAAAAGAGCGTTAAGGCATTTAAGAATCCTGACGTTCGAACAGGTGGTTCTATTATTAGTTCTTCTAAGGTAGGTCCTTCGGTTGCTAAGGATGTTACTTATGGGGCTATATTTAGTGTGATTATCTCTATGGTAGCTATATTCTTGTATATCCTTCTACGATTCCGCAATGTTGCGTTCTCTGTAGGTTCTACTGTAGCTCTTGCATTTGATGCATTGACCGTAGTTGGTATCTTCTCATTATTACAAGGGGTAATGCCATTCTCTTTAGAGGTGGATCAGACATTCATTGGAGCGGTGCTTACTGTCATTGGTTATTCTATTAATGATAAGGTGGTGGTATTCGACCGTATTCGTGAGAACTTGAAACTTCATCCAAAGGAAGATATACAGATCTTGTTTAATGATTCTATCAATCAGACACTTGCCCGTACGGTTAATACTTCATCAACAGCTTTGATTGTATTGATTGTAATCTTGTTGCTTGGTGGTAAGAGTATTCAGCCATTTGCATTCGCAATGTCTATTGGTGTAGTGTTTGGAACATTGTCTTCAATATTCATAGCTTCGCCTATCGCTTATCTTGTAACAGGTAAAGAAATCCGTGATCATAGAAAGCTTGAGGAAGCTAAAGCTGTAGAAGTGAAGTAAACATAGTCTTATAAAAATAAGACAAAACATAATAAAGCCCGTCGACAATATATGCCGACGGGCTTTATTGATAATAAGACCTTAGTAGTACCTCACCCACCCCTAAACAAGCCTCTATACCTCCCCTAAGTATGAAGACTAATATTATTAATCATGCTATTCTTACACAATGCATTAGTAATGTATATAATAATATATTAGTATTGTGTAATTTTGTTACATTAGATTATATTTAAGTGGATTATTATAAACTATTTCTGTTCATTATATTGTTATATAAACATGAAAAGCGTCTAATACTAGACTCCTCAGTTATCATTATACATTCATATATATGGCTATAATAATGAATTTTGTCCGTAAAATAGGATAAATAACTATTTTTATGTAACTTTGTCATGTGATTTCTTGTATTCACTTTTATGAATGCTTGTTATCTACTATTTGCATTAATTGATTAACTGAAATATAGGGAAAATGTCTGATAAGGTTTTAAATGTAATCGTTACTTATAACCGTCTTAATGATCTTAAGGTTTGTGTTGAGAACGTAAAGGGTCAAACATACAAGGATTTAGATATCCTTGTAGTCAACAATGGAAGTACTGATGGAACAACAGAATACTTGGCACAACAAACAGGCATAAAAGTCATTAATCAAGATAATCTTGGTGGTGCTGGAGGTTTTTACGCTGGCATGAAATACATGATGGATAATGATTATGATTGGCTTTGGATGATGGATGACGATGGAGTTCCTGATTCTAGCCAATTGGAGACTCTGCTAGCTTTTCATAAAAAAACAGGATATGCTTTTCTTAATGCTTTAGTCGTTGATAAAAATGATCACAAAAAATTTGCTTTTGGTCCACTTAATGGTCATCGATATGTTTATGTTGACGAAGTTACAGGAAACGAAGACTTTAATGTAATGATTCATCCATTTAATGGTACTTTTATTAAACGTGATGTTATTGAGAAAATTGGACTGATTAAAAAAGAATGCTTTATTTGGGGTGATGAACAGGAATATACTGCTCGTGCACGACAAGCAGGGTATACTCCTCACACGGTTACAACTGCTATACATTATCATCCAACAGAGAAAGGACGCAAGGGACGTGTTTTCCCTGGTCTTTCACATAAAAATATATTTGTTAAGCCGAAAAAGTTTTCACATTATTTTTATAGAAATCAAGGATATATAGACCATACATATAATAACTATCATCATATCTTCACAAGATTTATAATTAGATATTCGCTATATTTGATACGCAAAGGTAGTTTCAAAGAGCTTTGTAAGCTCTTTAAATATTATATTCGTGGTTGGAATAACAATTATGAGTAACTTTTTTTACGTAATATCATTATACACATAACAATATTTTATTAACCTCAAATCCGCAACTAAGCCCTTCAACGTCCTTCTTGCGTGTACATGTCCTCTCTTACTGAATTAGCAGATAAATTGAGGTAGAAA
>RCMY010000402.1_pt1 | contig 40858 bp, 35 predicted proteins | sample 2041341 | NCBI WGS metagenome assembly RCMY01 (sample SAMN09708234, study PRJNA481090) | Marine sediment metagenome, whole genome shotgun sequencing project. | reverse complement strand
GTTCCCACCTTCTTCATGGCGTTGGCGACCATCATGATGGCATCCCAGGCATAGCCGGAATGGGTGTTGATCGGGAACTGCTTATCGTAGCCTTTCTCATTGTACAGCTTGACAAACTCCAGGATGACTGCTTTCTGCGGATCAGTGTCAGGCAGCTCACCTACAATCATCAGCTTGGTTGCGGGCATCCGGTCGCCTTCGCTTGCTGCGCCGGCAAGTTCGATATACTTGGGATCTGGCAGGCCATGACACTGAAACAGCGGCAGATCGATACCCAACTGCACTTTGTTTTTGGCGATGATTGAACCGGCAGGTCCAATGGTCCAGGCGACTATTGCCTGGGGACCTGCGTTTTTCACCTTGGTGAGTTGCGCGGTCATATCGGTGTCGCGGGTACCAAACGATTCACGGGCGATAATCTCGATGCCGTATTTGGGGGCGAGTTCTTCCATCCAGTGCTCGCCGTCTTTACCAAAGCCATCGGCTGCGGCCAGCAGGGCAATCCTGGTCAGCTTTTTTTCCTTGAGATAGATGAATAATCGCTCTACAGCAATACTGGAGCGCTGAGGCGATTTAAAGACATATTCAAAGGGACCGAATTTGCCGCCCATGATGACCGGATCCCCACCTACTGTCATAAAGGTCGGGGTCTTACCGCTATCGACCACTTTTTTAACGTTCATCCCGGTATCGGTGAGCGTGGGGCCGATGATAGCGACAACCTCATCCTTATGGATAAATTTCTTGGCAATCGATGCTGCTTTGGCCGGGTTTGCTTCGGTATCGGCAAGGATCAGCTCCAGCTTCTGGCCATTGATCCCCCCTTCATTGTTGATTTTTTCCACCACCATCTCGGCCACCAGCTTGGTGGGCGTACCGATAAATGCGGCCCTGCCCGAGAGGTCAAAGAACGCACCCAGCTTGATGGTATCCGCCGCAAAAGCAGCCGGGGCGAACAGCGTTAGAAGGGTCAGTGCGGCTAATAACTTTTTCATTGGTGTTTTTCTCCTGGGTAAATTATTTTCATACAATCTCGTCTGTTATCCGTTTATCAAAGACCCGTTGACTCTTTTTCTCGGAACGGGGCAAGGTGCCGTACCCCACCAGCTCCGTCTTGACCGAGACCAATATCTGTTTTTTAATCTGGTGCACCACTTCATGGATGAGTTCAGCCGTCCGACTGCCGTCTACCCCTTCGGCACGCTCGACGATTAAGTTCATATGGTCGCGTTCGGCACTGTCTCTATGCATATGTATCTGGTACTCGGAACCCAGGCCGGGCACAGCGGAAAGAATGGTATCGATAGTGCTTGGATAGATATTGACCCCGCGAAATTTGATGGTGTCATCGGAGCGTCCCCTGATCCGCGAGTGGCGCGGCATGATGCTGCCGCAGGAGCAGGGACCGGCAATAATCCGGGTAATATCGCGGGTACGATAGCGGATAAGCGGTGCTCCTTCCTTGCAGAGACTGGTCACCACCATTTCCCCCCATTCCCCGTCCGGCAGAGGTTTGAGTGTGTCCGGATCGAGAATTTCCAGTAGAAAATAGTCTGCCCAGTAGTGGATGCAGTCATGATCGGAACATTCGATGCCGGTTCCCGGGCCATACAGCTCGGTCAGGCCGGTAATGTCGAACAACTCAGCGCCACCAAACAAATCGGAAATTTTTTGGCGCATCGAGCGACTGGAGCGCTCAGAGCCGTAAATGATTTTTTTGACGTTGATTTTATCGGCGATGCCGCGCTGATGGATTTCTTCGGCCATAAGAAGAGCCATGGAAGCGGTTGAACAGAATACTGTCGACTGGAAATCAAGGAGAAACTGGATCTGCATATCGATATTGCCGGGACCGATCGGCACCGCCAGGGCCCCTATCTTTTCACAACCGAGCTGAAATCCCATCCCTGCCGTCCACACCCCGTAACCGACCGCAACCTGGACCCGATCGAGCTGGGTCACCCCGGCCATCTGGTAACAGCGGGCAAAAATACTGATCCAGTCATCGAGATCTTTTTGCGTATAACTGAGTACTTTTCTTTTACCGGTGGTTCCCGAGCTGGCGTGCACACGGACAATCTGTTCAAAAGGCACGGCGCGAAGGGGAAAAGGATACCCGGTACGAAGATCATCGGCTGTGGTAAAAGGGAGCTTTTGCAGATCCGCCAGGGTGTTGATATCATCCGGGCCAATATCTGCCGCTTCCAGCTTTTTTCGGTATTGCGGTGAGCCCTCGTAGACATGGGCAACTGTCCATTGCAGACCTTGTAACTGGTGCTCTTTAAGTTCCTGTTCACTTTGAAAGGCGGGCATAAAATCAGGGGTGTGCATTGCGGGTTTCTCCAAACGTATATTGGTCAGGCCTGCAGCGCCAAGTCGACTGGCGGCAGGATTTTCATCACTGGCTGCACCGAGAAAGGCTGCGCGCAGCATGGGATCATTTAAAAGATGCGCACTTTTACCCTGCTGGACAAGCCGACCGTTAGCCAAGAGATAGGCCTTGTCGGAAGCAGAGAGAGCGCGCGCGGCGTTTTGCTCAACCAGCAGAATAGTCGTGCCGCCACGGGCAAGTTGCCGTATTATGGCAAAAATATCGTCCATAATGCGCGGCGCCAGGCCCAGACTCGGTTCATCAAGCAGCAACAGACGCGGCCTGGCCATCAGCGCCCGGCCCATGGCGAGCATCTGCTGTTCGCCCCCGGACAGCGTCCCGGCAAGTTGCTCCCTTCTCACCTGCAGTTTCGGAAAGCGGTCATAGACCTCTGCCATGCGGCGGGATTTTTCGGACTTGCTCAGCTTGAGCGGGATGGCACCCAGCTGCAGGTTGTCAAATACCGACAGATCGCTGAACACCTCGCGCCCTTCCGGAGAGAGAGCGACTCCGAGCTGCACCATTTTGGCAGGGCTGGTACCGGTGATATCTTTGCCATCTAAAGAAATGGTGCCGGCGCTTGGTTTCTGCAGCCCGAGCAGACATTTAAGTAAGGTGCTTTTCCCTGCGCCATTAGCGCCGACCAGAGCAACGGTTTCCCCGGCAGCAATGGTCATATCTATCCCGTAGAGGGCCTGAGCGGCACCGTAATGGGCAGAGAGATTGTTTATGGTCAGCATCAGGCGGTGGCCTCCATTTGGCCGAGATACGCTTCCAGTACCAGCGGATTTCGCCGCACTGCATCCGGGGTTCCGGTGGCAATACACCTGCCGCTGTCGAGGACCACTACCTGATCGGCGATATGCATCACCAGATCCATATCATGCTCGACCAATAGCAGGGTGTGCCCCGCACGGCGCAGGAGTTTGAGTTGCTCGCCTACCGCGGCGGTTTCCTCTCCATTGAGGCCGGCCACCGGTTCGTCCAGCAGCAACAGGTCAGGTTTACCAACAGTGGCCCTGGCCAGTTCAACCCTCTTTTTATCACCATAGGCGAGAACCCCGGCGGGCCAGCTGCTCTTAGCACTCAGTTCAAAGCGATCCAGGGCTTCGAGTGCGCGCAGCTTTAACTGTCGCTCTCGATGACGAAGATACGGCAGCCGCAACATCGCCAGGATCATGGATTTGCCACCCGCACAGGTTAGGCCGGTCAGCACATTATCCAAGACGCTCAGCCGTGGAAAAAGCCGTAGATTCTGAAAGGTGCGGCTGATCCCCAGCTGGCTGACCGCATGGGCCGGCAGCCCGGTAATCTCTTTATCTTTAAAGATCACCGAGCCGCTGGTTGCCGGCAGTACCCCGGTAATACAATTGATAAGTGTCGATTTTCCCGCGCCATTCGGGCCGATTAAGGCAGTCACCTGGCCTTGCGGTACCTGAAAGGTGACATCACTTAAGGCAGGCAGGCCGCCAAAGTTTTTGCATACCGCCGTAAGCTGCAGCATTATTGCGTCTCCCGCTTTCTTAAGGCCAGTCGTACCTTGATCATATCAACAAGACCAGTGACCAGCCCCTGGGGCAGAAACATCAGCACCAGCACCAGGATTCCTCCATAAACAAAATCCTTATAGGTTTGAAATACGCCTATTACTTCCGGCAACAGGGTGAGCAATCCTGCTCCGAACAGAGAGCCCCATATCGACCCCATGCCGCCGACCACCACCATGATAACCATATCCGTGGAAGTGAATATCCCGAAAGAATCCGGACTGATAAACGAGTAACAATGGGCAAAAAGGCTGCCGCCAAGCGATGCCATCATGGCCGAGAGGACAAACACCTTGATCTTGGCATTGCGGGTATTGACACCGAGCGCGGCAGCGGCGGTTTCATCTTCAGCCAGCGCGGCAAGCCCTCGACCAACTCCGCTGCGCACCAGGTTGAGGCTGAGCAGCAGGCACAGCAGGGTAAAGCCCCAGAGCAGATAATGGAGGCGTACTTCATCATCAAATGAAAAATCACCAAAGCCCAGGTATGGGATACCGGAAAAACCACTGGGCCCGCCGGTCAGTTCGTCCCACTCAAGAAGTACGCTATGCACCACGAAGTTGAAACCAAGGGTGGCCATGGCCAGATAATGCCCGGATAAGCGCAGAATGGGCACTCCTATCACCAGGGCGACCAGGCCAACCAGCAAGGCAACAAGGGCCATGGCCGGCCAGGGAGGCAGCCCATAGGTTCCCGTGGTGATTGCCGAGCCGTAGGCACCAAGGCCGAAAAAGGCGGCATGACCGAGGGATATTTGCCCCGTATAGCCGATAAAGAGATTGAGCCCCAGGACCACAATGGTATTGATGGCAATCAGATTGGTCACCCCCAGAGTGTAAGGATTGTCCTCAAAGAGTGGAAAGAGCAACAGGGCTGTCGTCAACAGAGTGACCAGCAGCCCGGTCCGGTGCAGGGTGATGAAATAGAGAAATTTGTCGCGTGCAGACATCATGATTTCGTCAGATTTTCATCCCGGTATGAAAAGCCTGGATATTTTGCTCGACAAATTTGGCGGGAGCGAGTTTGCCAATAGCGGCGAGACACTCCTCTTCACTGCAAAAAAGCGCTTTTTTTCGCACCGCATGACCGAGCAGAATCAGATTGGAAAGCACCGCATTGCCCATTTTTCGGGCTATCCCGGTACCATCGACCCGGTCTCCTTCACCTTCTTTATCGGAATTGATAAGCAGTGCGCCAGTATCTTTTAACAATGGACGATGAACAGCCAGATTTGCCGCAAAGAGCAATAATGCCACATCAGCCTGGCCGGTACGGATCAAAGGAGCGGCAAAATTTCCCACCTTGAGGGTGGACAGCACGGTGCCGCCGCGCTGGGCCATGCCATGACTTTCCGAGGTGAGCACAGGAATACCTCGATCGACGGCAACCTGGGCAATAACCCTGGTCAGAAAAAGAACCCCCTGGCCACCAATGCCACTCACGACTATCTGCTGTTTCATAGCTCCTCCTTGGGGACAATTGCCTGCGCCGGGCATACCGGAATGCAGGTTCCGCAGCCGTGGCAACGATCAGGATCAACCTGGGCAATGCCATTTTCCTCGTCCATGGACAGGGCCGGACATTCAAACTCCTCAACGCATTGACCACAGCCAATGCAGTCTTCGGTGATGACTACCGCCGGGGCCTCCTGCATTTTTCGTACTACCGGATCCATCAGACAGCCATGGCGGGAGATAAGCACCGCGACGCCACCGTCCTCGCTGCGGGTATGGGCATCGGCTTTTTTAAGAAGCTCTTCGAAGCGTTCATGCTGGTACGGATCGCAGCTTTCGATAAAATCAACGCCGCTTGCCTTGACCAGCGGTTCAATGGCAATTGCCCTTGTTTTTCTGCCGTCAGCGGTACAACCCATATGCGGCACAGGTTGTCCGCCGGTCATGGCCGCTGTGGCATTGTCAAGAATAACCACAATGATACGGGCATCCTGCAGAACAGCGTTAATGAGGGCGGGAACCCCGGCATGAAAAAATGTCGAATCGCCGATGGTGACGACCACGGTCGGCACCTTGCCGCCATCCTGTTTGTAGGCCTGGTGAAAACCGGCACCCTGACTGATACAGGCACCCATGCAGTGGACGGTATGGACAGCATCAAGGTTCATCCCCAGGGTGTAGCAGCCTATATCGGATGGAAATATCCCGTCGGGAAAAGACTTTTTAATGGAGTAGAAGGCGGCGCGATGCGGGCAGCCGGGACAAAGTGAAGGACGCTGGCCCCTCCCCGGTGCGGCAAGAATCTCCGGCGTTGCAAGACCGAGAAAATCGGCCAGGGCACGGTAGATGACATCGGGGGTCAACTCTCCTTCTCGTGGCACTGCTCCGGTCTGTTTCCCGCTGGCACCCGGGTGGGCAAGCTGCATTTCAATTACCGGGTAGGTCTCTTCGACAATAAGCAGGCGATCGTAGCTTTTTTGGAGATGCGTAATGAACTGTTGATTGAGCGGGTACGGCATCAGCACCTGATACAAATCAATGGTCCCGCTTAAGCCCAATTCCTCCAGCAGGTCGACGAGATTGGCATAAGCGATACCGGAGGCGACCAGAGCAACCCGCGGTCGGCTGTTATCGCCGACTATAATTCTTGGCTGCCAGTGCGGCTCCTGGGAGACCTGCTCCAGTTTAGCGTTGAGACTCCGGTGCAGAGCGGGCAGAAAAGCCGGAGTGGCGCACCAGCGGCCGGTGTCCGGCACAAAAGCTGCGGCCCTGTCAAGTTTGACCGGTTCTACCAAAGCGACACTTTGCCGTGAGTGGCAGACACGGGTGGTCGGCCGCAGCACAATGTTCATTTCATATTTTTCCGAGAGCAGATAGGCCGGCTCGATCATCGCCTTGGCCTCGGCAGGGCTTGAAGGATCAAGCACCGGAACACGCCCCTGCAGGCAGAATAACCTGGTATCCTGCTCGTTTTGCGAACTATGCGGACCAGGGTCATCGGCAACGACAGTGAGCATGCCGCCTTTTACGCCAAGATACGCGGTGCGCATAAAAGGGTCGGCGGCAACATTGAGGCCAACCTGTTTCATCACCGCAACCGATCGCTTGCCGGTATAACTGGCGGCGAGGGCAACTTCAAAGGCGATTTTTTCATTGACCGACCATTCAATATGCAGCGGGTTTACCGCCTGGTCCTTCCGGTTGATGACACTTTGGAGAATTTCCGTGGACGGCGTCCCCGGATACGCTGCCGCAACCTGACAGCCGGCTTCAAGCAGCCCCCGGCCGATTGCGTCGTTTCCCATCATGAGTTCTTTATTTGTATTCATAATTCCAATTATTTATGTTTAAATCTCAAGCAGTTGGTTCCCATGCAGCGCATGGGAACCAGTTTATGGTGCAGCTTGTTCCCATGCGCTGCATGGGAACAGGTAGACTCGCAAAAACCTTACTTGCCGAGTAATCCTTTGGGTCTAACAAACAGCACCAGCAATAAAACAACAAAAGCAACCACATCCTTATAGGCACTGGAAATATAGCCGGCGGAAAGGGATTCCAGCAGTCCCAGTCCCAGCCCGCCCAGAATCGCACCCGGAAAAGAACCGAAACCACCCAGGATTGCGGCGGCAAATCCTTTAAGACCAAGCAGAACGCCCACATCATAGTTGAGGGTGGTAATCGGCGTCACGAGCACCCCGGCAAGACCACCCAGGGCCCCGGCGATAGCATAACTGGTCAAGCGTACCCGCCCGGCCGGAATACCAACAACGGCCGCGGCGGTCGGGTTGGAGGCGACTGCCCGCATGGAGAGGCCAAGAGAAGTCCGGTAGAAAAACCAGGTGAGAAGGGTTATGGCGACAACGGTGAGCAGCAGAATCCACAACGCCTGCGGCAGCACACTCGCCCCCATGATATTGATTGGTTGATCGGGAGTAAGCGGCGGTAAGGCCATCCGGTTTTTCCCCCAGACCAGCTTGATAATGCCGCGGAGAATGATGGAGAGGCCGACGGTGAGAAAGATCAGCACCAGATGATTCCCCGATTTGGCCGGGCGTAAACCGAATCGTTCCACGATCATGGCGACAACGGCAACCCCAGCAACTGCCAGAAGGAGCCCCGGAACGACAGGCAGCCCCGCACCAAACAGGCAGGTGAACATCAGCATGCCGCCAAGAGTGACAAAGTCAACCTGCACAAAGTTGACAATGCCCATGGTGTTGTTGACCACACAAAATCCGAGAGCAATGAGGGCATAAATCGCCCCGTTCGTCATGCCGGAAAAGATATACTGCAGTAAATCCTGGAACATTACAATTACAGACGTCCACGACAAAAATTAACGTCGTGAATAAAGCCAGTTGCAGACCAGGCACGACGGGAAAATAAGTTGACTCTCTACCAGTTCGTACTAGTATGCGAGTACATGAAAGCGACAGTAAAATACATTTCTTATTTAGTCAATCATTTGCTTGCCCAGGAGACTGCGGAAGATATGGAAGAAGCTTTACGCCAGCTTCTTACCGCCGGTGAATTGCTTGACGTGGCGAACCGTCTGCAGATTCTGGAGATGCTCAAAGAGGGTGTACCGCAACGCCAGATTGCCGAAAAACTGGGGGTGGGCATTGCCACCGTCACCCGAGGTTCGAACACCATGAAATCCGGCAGGGATAAAAAATAATCCTCTTCCGGCAATGTTTCTTATAGGTAGAAAAATAGCAAGGCCTTGCTGCTGCTCACGCATCAAGGCCTTTCGTAAAATCATGCTATGTAAAAGATATCAAGTTGTGACTGTTGCCGCCTCCTCAACCTTGTCGATACGTACTGCGCAGGATTTGTATTCCGGTGTCCCCGAAATAGGATCCCGGTGCTCGGAAGTCAGAACATTGGTCAGGGCGTCCTGATGATGAAAGGTCATAAAGACGCTTCCCGGCTGGGAACGCGTGGTGACTTTCGCGCGAACCTTCACCGCACCTCTTCGAGACGATACCGTCACCCAGTTCCTGTCTTGTATGCCAAGCGCTTCAGCATCCTCAAGACTTATCTCTACCCGCTCTGCCGGCACTATCTGGGCAATGCCATGGGACCTTCTCGTCATCGAACCGTTGTTATAATGCTCGCGGATTCGACCGGTTATAAGGACCAGCGGGTATTGCTCATCCGCCACCTCACCTGAGCCAATATGGTCAAGGGCCATAAAGGTAGCAAGTCCATTTGCCCGGGCAAAGAGATCGGTGTAAAGAGTGGTTGTCCCGGGATGGTTTTTGGTTGGACAGGGCCACTGAATGCCTTTCTCTTCAAGCCGATCATAGCTAATACCACCGTAGATCGGCACAAGCGAGGCGATCTCGTCCATAATTGCCGCAGGATTGGCATAGGACAGAGGATAGCCCATCAGGGTCGAGAGCTTGCAGAGAACCTCCCATTCGGCCATACCGGCAACCGGTGGAACCGCTTTTCGCACCCGCTGAATCCGTCTTTCGCCGTTGGTGAAGGTGCCGTCTTTCTCGGCAAAACTCGCCCCCGGCAAAATAACATCGGCAAAGCGGGTTGTCTCGGTATGAAAGATATCCTGAACCACTAAAAAATCAACCGATTCAAGGGCTTTTCGAACATGGGTCAAATCCGGATCGGTCTGGGCCGGATCTTCACCGAGGATGAAAATGGCTTTAAATTTACCCCGCACGCATTCATCGAGCATCTCAACCGACGTCAGCCCCGGTTCCTTCTTAATCTTTCTACCCCAGGCTTTTTCAAACTTATCACGAATCTTCTCATCAGTTACCGACTGGTATCCCGGCAGGGTGGCGGGCAAAGGACCGAGATCTGAGGCACCCTGGACATTGTTTTGTCCCCTGAGCGCCATAATTCCGGTGGACGGCCGGCCGATCTGGCCGCAGACCAGGGCCAGATTGGCAATAGCCATGGCGTTTTCCGTCCCAGTCCGATGTTCTGTTACCCCCAGACCATAGACGATCATCGCCTTATCGGCTTGGGAATATAACCTGGCGGCCTCGATGACTTTTTCCCGCGCGACCCCAGTTAATTTTTCCACCCGGTCCAGGTCATATTCGGCTACTTTGGCCTTCAACTCATCGAAATCTTCGGTCCTCTTGACAATAAACTCTTTATTTTCCCAGCCTTTTTCGATGATCACGTTGATCAGGCCGTTTAACAGGGCGATATTACTCCCCGGTTTTAAATCCATCCAGACATCGGCTCTCTCTGCCATCCACGTCTTCCGCGGATCGCTGACGATCAGCTTGGCCCCATTGCTCATTGCCTCTTTCAGATACAGCGAGACAATGGGGTGGGCCTCCGTCGGATTGGAGCCAAACAAAAACAGGACATCCATCCCAGGCATCTGATTAAGAGAATTGGTTGCAGCACCTGCACCAAGGCTTGTGGCCAGACCGGCCACGGTAGGAGCGTGTCAGACCCGTGCGCAGTTATCGACATTATTCGAGCCAACCGCCGTCCGGACCCATTTGGCCAGGAGATAATTTTCTTCATTGGTGCATCTCGACGACGAAAAACCGCCGACCGTATCCGCGCCGTATTCCTTGATTATCTGATTGAATTTTCCAGCGACCAGTTCAAGCGCCTCATCCCAGGAAGCTTCCCGATAGCCGTCCCCTTCCTTGATCAGCGGGGTTGTAATCCGGTCCTTGTGATGAATAAAGTCGTAGCCATACCGCCCTTTAATACAGAGATTGCCCCTATTGACCGGAGCATCAAAGTCCGACTCAACGCCGATCACCTTCTCGTCTCGGACTTTGAGAAAAAAATTGCAGCCAGTGCCACAATACGAGCAAGTGGTCTTGACTTTTGTCACATCCGAGGACCGGCCCAGGCCCCTGCTCTTTCTATCCGTCAAGGCACCGGTTGGACAGGCGGAGACACACTGACCACAGAATTCGCAATTTTGCAGGCTCCGGGGCCTCCCAAAAGCGGTATCGGGGATGGCGTTGAAACCGCGCCCGGTCATTTCGATGGTCCCGGCCATTACCACTTCATTACAGATTCGGGTGCAACGGCCGCAGACAATACATTTGTTTGCTTCAAAGGTGATAAAGGGATTATCTTCCCGGATGGGCAGTGCCCATTGTTCCCCAGGATATTTTTTCATATCGGCATTGTATTGATAGGCCATTTCCTGGAGAGTACAATTTCCCGCCGCCTCACAACACATGCAGTCATTGGGATGATTGGATAAAAGCAGTTCAATGATCGTCTTACGCAATCGGGTAAGACGCGGGCTCTCGGAGGTAACCTGCATACCGTTTGCAGCCGGGGTGGTGCAGGAAGTGAGAGGTTTGGGGGCGCCTTTTACCTCGACCAGGCAGAGGCGGCAGCCACCATAGGGTTTTAGTCGTGCATCATGGCACATGGTTGGAATCGGAATTCCCTGGTCCTGACAAACCTCAAGGACGGTCCTTCCCGAAACAAAATCAACATCCGTGCCATTGATCGTCATCGTCAACATCTGCTTCATGAGAGTGATCTCCAGAGTAGAGTGAAGGTAGTTGAGCACAAATTTCCGAAATCAGCGTTTTTAATTGACCACGCAAACTCGGTATAGAGTGAAATATCGGTGGGGAATATACCAAGAGAAAAACAAATATGCAATTATTGCATATTTGTTTTTTTGTGAAGACAGAAAGAGTTACGCGTGCAGCACAAAAGATCTTTTACGCTGTATGTTCGTCTCTATAAAAACAATTCCTTGAATCGTTTGTTGGCATAAAGTTCTATCTCTTCCTGCAATTGCTTATATTTTTTTATCAGTTCGCCTGCTTTTGGAGTAAGGACCGTGCCGCCTGCTTCCCCGCCTCCCTTTTGTGCCACAACCAGTTCATCGGCAATGTTTTCGCGGAGGATTTTTATATGCGTCCAGGCTTTTTTATAGTTCATGCCCATTTTTTCCGCCGCCTTGGCAATAGATCCTTCCTGCTCGATAAGCTCCAGGATCTCGGTTTTCCCTTTACCAAAGAGAAGTTGCTGTCGATCATTTTCGATCCAGGTCTTGGTTTTTACATGCAGGCTGCCGACTGTTTTCTGATCCATGACAATTAATCCGGTGGTTTCTATTACGCCATCTTACTTTGGCTTAAAATAAACAGGCTCTGCGCCCGATTTCCATTTTATGTTACAGCCCATGCTGGGTCGCTGTTCCACTGTTAGCGGTTTTCCGGCAACCAGCAGGTCAATGGCGGAAGAAAGATCTGCCCCGTTGACCGGTTGGTCATTGCCCGGTCTCGCGTTGTCAAACTGTCCCCGATACGCCAATTTTTTCTGCGCATCAAAGAGGAAAAAATCCGGCGTGCAGGCCGCTCCATAAATTTTCGCCACCTCTTGCTGTTCATCGACCAGATAGGGAAAAGTGTAGCCGTATTTTTGGGAGTCAAACGACATATTTTTCGGATTGTCATCTGGATACGCACTAAAATCGTTGCTGTTGATGGCCACAACGGTAATTCCCTGCGCCTGGTAGGCACGAATTTTCTCTACCAGTATGGGTCGAATATGTATGACATAGGGGCAGTGATTGCACATAAAAATAACCAACAATCCTCTGTCGATTGACAAATCAGAGAGTGAGTAGGATTTTCCCTCGGGATCAGCAAGGGTAAAATCCGGAGCTTTCATCCCCAATTCCTGCATTGTGGAAGGTGTCAGTACCATAATGTTTCTCCTTTAATTTATCTGATATAGTCACTATAGATCTCTAGAGTTTATATGCATGGCCAAAACTGGAAGCAAGCATTTTACGAAGACCGTTGCCACGAGAGCAAAAATCCGGTACCAAAAATACTATCCGCGCAAGGAGATTCCGATGAAAATTACGCTGCCCATGTCAAATGGTGGCACCTATGAGCTCAAGCCAACAAAAATTGTCGCGCTTGGCTTAAACTATCTGGAACATATTAAAGAAAGTCAGTCGGTTGATAAAGAGAATCTGGCCGGCGAGATCCCAACCGAGCCGGTCCTGTTTCCGAAAACCCCAAACGTGCTGATCGGACCGGAGGAACCGATTATCCTGCCGGCATTTATTGCCGAATACGGTTTTACCAATTGCCGCACCGACCATGAGGCAGAGCTGGCGATCATCGTAAAAGACCGGGTAAAAAACCTGCCACCCGAGAGCGCCATGGAGCACATCCTCGGCTTTACCTGTTTCAACGATATAAGTCAGCGTAACCTGCAAAAGGGCGATAAATCAGGCTGGTACCGCGGCAAATCACTGGACACCTTTGGCCCTATCGGCCCGATGATTGTGACCCCGGAAGATATCGGCGATCCGCATAATCTTGAGATAGAATGTCGCGTCAACGGCCGGATCACGCAGCACTCCAATACCCGGCATATGATCTTTAAGATTCCCGAAATCATGGCCTTTATCAGCAAGAATTTCACCCTTGAAGCCGGGGACATCATCATTACCGGGACGCCAAAAGGAGTGGGCCCCTTACAAGACGGGGACAGAGTTGAGGTGGAGATAGAAAAGATCGGCATCCTCAGCAATCCGGTCAAAGCAGAACCAACAAGATAATGACCTCCAGTCTGTTTAATGGCACCGCTTGTTTTTTATCTGGGATTTGCAGAAAATGATGCGGCTTCCTTCATCTCTTTACTATTTTCTGATATGATTTATTTCTTATAACAAGAACGAAGAGAAAGATCCCTTGTTTTGACTGTTTACTCAAGGGAGATCTTGTGGCAACACTAACTGATGATGCTGTGCCTCCATGAACGATATAATTAAGAGCCTGTACGCCACTCCAACGCTCGCTATTGTTGAGCTTGTCAAAGAACTCACAATAGGCCAGCGGTCAAGCGACACTGTCGATCAATTGTCGTTTTTTCTGCATACGAACATTTTCCCGAAAATCGGACCTTTTTTTGTTGAGATATATTTCCCCGACGATCATGCCAATAACTTTCTCCCCGCAGCACTCCAGCAGCAATCAACAGCAGGGCAAAATAATGTTCCTGAAACGATTGCCGGCGACCACCCATTCGTCAGGCAATTAACGAAATTGGGCTCTGCTGCCCAACTGGGCGATCAGCCGCAGTCACCGCTTTTTGCCACGAAGACAAACAATGCAAGCCACCTGCTGGTTCCCATTCTTGATAGCCATGCACTCTCCGGCCTGATCTACATCGGCGGTCCCACTCCTGTTACTTTCACTGCAGAATTTCTCGACACACTACAAACACTAGCAGCAGTAATCGGCTCGCGACTGAAAAGTATGGCAACCATCCGGCAACTGCAGGAATCCATGCGTGCCTTGGAGCACTCGGATCGGCTTCACACTGCCCTGTACGATATCAGCGAACAGGCCCATTATTCTAAAAATATCGATGATTTGTATGAAAAGCTTCATCAAAAAGTAGGTCATTTAATATACGCCCGCAATTTTTTTATCGCTCTGGTGGAAGAGCATTCGGATGGCACGTATATAAAATTCCCCTATTTTATCGATGAAATCGATACGCATTATCAAGGGACGGAACGAAAGCTCGACCAGCAGAAATGTTCCATCACCGGCTATTTACTTAAAACCCGGCAACCGCTGCTACTCACCCCAACAAATTTTGACCGAATCTGCCAAGAACAAGGCATTAAATGTGTTGGAGCACGGCCTTTTTCCTGGCTGGGTGCCCCATTTTTCGCGGGACAAATCTCCGGGGTTGTGGCGATTCAGAGTTACAACGACGTCATCTATACCGAAAAAGATAAAGAGTTCATGGCCTTTGTCGCCCACCATATCGGCGATGCCTTAAACCGAAAACGTGCTGTCGATGAGCTGCAAAAAGCCAAAGAACGGGCAGAGCGGGTAGAGAAAAACAAGAGTATTTTTCTGGCTAATATGAGCCATGAAATACGTACACCGATGCACGGTATTCTTGGCTTGACTGATCTGGTCCTGCATTCGGATATTTCCGGCAAGAAGCGTACCTATCTGGAAATGATCCATTCCTCTGCCGACAGGCTCCTCAAGCTTATCAATGACATCCTCGATTTTTCAAAAATAGAAGCCGGTAAACTCGAGCTGAACATCGCGCCGTTCAGCCTGCGGGCGACCATCGCCGGAGCCCTCGAAATTCTGGCGGTAAGCGCCTCGAAAAAAAATATTGCTCTCACTGTCGATTGTAATGAAGATATTCCGGATATAGTGTGCGGCGATGCCGGAAAACTGAGCCAAATTCTGATCAACCTGGTAGGCAACGGCATAAAATTCACCAACACCGGCAAGGTGGGGCTCACTGTCCATCAGGATGACCGGAACAGCTGTCAAGACAGGAAACAGAAAGGTTTTATCGATCTTCATTTTCAAATCAGGGATACCGGTATAGGTATCCCCCAGGAAAAAATAAAAAATATCTTTAAGGCATTCAGTCAAATCAGTACAAGCCAGGACTCTAACCAGCGTGGTACAGGGCTCGGCCTGGTCATCGCCGGCGAACTCGTGGAAATGATGGGGGGTAAAATTTGTATTGATAGTCAGCCGGAGATCGGGACGACTTTTTATTTTACCATCCAATTCACACCCGGACCGACCGCAGCTCCCTATCAAAAGATAACGAAAGACAACATTGCACCTTCGACAAGAGTCAAAGCTGGACAAAACCCTTTCCACATCCTCCTCGTTGAGGACGAATATATTAACCGCACCCTTGCTGTCACAGTGCTGAAACGTGAGGGTTGGCGTGTAACAGTAGCCGAAAACGGTATCCAGGCCCTGGAGGTCATGAAAGAAACCTCCTTTGATCTTATTCTCATGGATATTCAGATGCCCGAGATGGATGGTTATGAGACAACCAGGGCCATCCGCCGGCGCGAAAAAACTACCGGGACACACCTACCAATTATTGCCATGACCGCCCATGCGACACAAGATGATCGGGAAAAATGCATGGCTGCGGGCATGGATGGCTATATCGCCAAACCAATTTGTCTGGATACGATCAGTTATCAGATTGATACAATCCTGCAGTCCAGACCGGCGGGGAATCAGGCTAAGCCCCAAACCCCGTAGTTAGGGCCGAAAAGATCCCATTTTTTGCTGTTACGGGTGCTAAACCACTCCTTAAAGCACAGATCCGTTCGAGTGCCGGCGTACGGAAAACAGAGATAAAACCGGGCGTTGCCTCTACTGTCCGGTTTTCTGCTCAGTCGCATCTGCGGGTTATTTTCCTGGACTTCGACAAGAAACACTTCTGCTTCAGCCAGATCATCCAGTGGGACAGTCAAAGTATAATTATATTCTTCTTTCATTCGCATCCCCTTCTTTGTAAATTGTAACTGCTTTCATACTAATGGCTTTAAACGGCAGAGACAATTGCATAAGCAGATAAAGATTTTTTTTCACCCGTTCCCTGTATTCTTCCGACAGGCCCTTCCCCAAATCCCAGTAAAAATTGGATAAGCAATGAGCCCGATACCGCAACAGGAGAAACAACCTCCCAAGCAAGAAAAGAATCAGGAAAACACTGGAAAACTCGGTACCTTTGCCGGTGTCTTTACGCCCAGCATCCTGACTATCCTCGGCATCATTTTATTTTTACGACTCGGCTACGTAACCGGCAGCGGAGGGGTTGGGCGAGCGCTGCTTATCATTGCCATCGCCAATGTGATAACCATCCTGACCAGCCAGTCCCTCGCGGCAATAGCCACCAATATGAAAGTCAAAGGCGGCGGCGACTATTACCTTATCTCCAGAACGTTGGGGATGGAGTTTGGCGGGGCCATCGGCATCGTCCTCTATTTGGCCCAGTCGGTATCCGTGGCTTTTTATTGTATCGGCTTTGCCGAGGCCCTTTCCGCCATCCTCGGACCGGACTTTTTTCTTTCATCCCGGCTTATCGCCATGCTGGCGGTTGCCGGCATTTTTGTGCTCGCCTGGCTTGGCGCCGATTGGGCCACGAAGTTTCAATACCTGGTCATGGTTCTCCTGGTAGCCGCCTTATTGTCTTTTTTCCTTGGCGGTATTCCCCAGTGGCAGGGCCAGGTGTTTCTGGCCAACTGGTCGCCGGACGGCGTACCGCAGCCCTTCTGGCTTATTTTTGCCATTTTTTTCCCGGCGGTAACCGGTTTTACCCAGGGAGTGAGTATGTCAGGTGACCTCCGCGATGCAGGGAAAAGTCTGCCCTTGGGTACATTTATGGCCGTGGGACTCTCTATTCTGGTTTATTTTGCTGTGGTCATCGTCTTTGCCGGAGTGCTGCCCAACAGGGTCATGGTTGAGAATTACCAGTCGATCAAACTGGTGTCCCGCTATGATTTTCTGATCGATGCCGGGGTTATCGCAGCCACACTTTCCTCGGCCATGGCCTCCTTTCTCGGTGGGCCCCGTATCCTGCAGTCACTGGCCGCGGATAAGATTTTTCCAATTCTGACCCCCTTTGCCAAAGGTTCCGGGGCAAGCAATAATCCGCGCCGGGCAATCCTGCTCACCTCTGCTGTAGCTGTCGTCGTTATTCTGCTCGGCCAGTTAAACCTGGTGGCCGGCATCGTTTCCATGTTCTTTCTTATTTCCTATGGGCTGCTCAATTATGCCACCTGGTATGAAGCCCACAGCGAGAGCCCATCCTTTCGTCCCCGTTTCCGGTGGTTCAACAAATATCTCAGTCTCCTCGGATGTTTAGTCTGCGTAGGCGTCATCTTTGCACTTGATGTGCAGTACGGCCTCGTCGCCATGGCCATCCTTGCCGCCATCTATCAGTATGTGAAAAGCAAGGAGAGACCTGCCAGATGGGCCGACAGCGGTCGCTCCCATGCCATGCAGGTTATCCGGCGGCAACTGTTGACCACCCTTGGGGAAGCGGAACATCATCGGGACTGGCGACCCAATATCCTCGCCTTTACCAAAGACTCAGAACGCAGACTTCTCCTGCTCCGTTTTGCCGAATGGATCGGAGGTACCACAGGACTGATCAGTGCGGTCACCTTCATTGCAGGGAATGCACTGCAGATCGTCAAAGAGAAAGAAACGGCACTGGCAGAGCTGAACAGCTGTATACGGGAGGAAGAATTGAAAATCTTCCCGCTGGTCGTCTCCGGCCCAAGCCTCAGCGAAGCTCTGGAGATCATGCTGCAGGGCTACGGCATCGGACCATTAAAAGGCAATATTGTGCTCTGCAACTGGTATGGAGAGACAATGACGTCTTTTCCGGGACTGACCGCCATGAAATTTGGCAACACCCTGCGACTGGCCTTTCGCAGCGGCTACAACCTCGTGGTTTTCCATGGTGATCTGTTACGGACGGGACACCTCTTTGATAAAGAGAAAAAAGAGCGCATCATCGATGTCTGGTGGAACGATGATGCCAGCAGCAGACTCATGCTGCTTCTTGCCTATCTGATGACTCGCAGCGATTTCTGGAACGGGGCAACCATCCGACTGCTGACCGTCGGCAATTCTGCAGATCTGAGCGAAAAAATAGCCCTTGTCGAGCAGCAGCTCGATGACGCCAGGATCCCGGCTCAACCGCTTCTGGTTCCAGACATGCAGCCCGAAACGGTTACTGCCCAGTCAGGCGGCTCCGACCTGGTCTTTCTGCCGTTTCGGATCAGAAAATCGATGCTCACCGACACCAGCGGCTTGAGTCTTGAACGAGTGCTGACCAGACTGCCGCCGGTGGCACTGGTGATGGCCGCAACAGATATCGACCTTGATGCTGAACCTGAGGAAGGTGCTGCGGGGCAGCTTGCTGAGGCGATAGACACCCTGCAGGATCTTCAAAAACGTTTGGCAAAGGCGATGGACCAACAGCAAAAAAACGATAAAAAACTCCTTGCTGTCCTGGAACAATTGGCAGCACCTTTTGACTCCCAGGATGATGCCGCCCGTGAACAACTTGAAAAACAACGTAGGGAAATTGAAGCAGAGATCGAAAAATCTTCTCGCAACGTGGCACGGGAACAGGCAAAAGTCGATGAAGCGTCGAATCACGCCAAACAGCTGAATGACACAACAACGTAACCATCTGGCATAAAGACATAAATGAAATATTTACCAGCAGTCTGGTAAATAACTGTCCAATGCGTATCGTTATCCTCAGACAACAAACGAATCTGCCGACAAACTTTACCCAGATCGACACTCAAATTACTTATCACCCACTCACTTGAAATGAACGAAACAAAATTTGGCACTCTGCTTGGCAATGCCCCAGGCGATGTCCCGATATACTCCTCTGATTATGCCACGGCCGATACGAATGAATTTCCCAATCGACGGGCGTACCGATCGTTTATCGACGGCATTTTTATGGGTTATAAATGGCAATGTGTCGAGTTCGTAAGGCGCTGGCTGTACCTTAACAGGCAGTATACTTTTGACGATGTCTCCATGGCCTACGACATTTTCCGCCTTCGTACTGTCAAGAACCATAGCGATGAAAGCCTTCTTCCGCTTCGTTCCTTCAGAAATGGCGGGCGACGGCGACCTGAACCCGGATGCCTTTTGATCTGGGATGCTACAGGTGAATTCGAAGTAACCGGCCATGTTGCTATTGTCACGGAGGTGCATGATCAGTACATCCGTATTGCTGAGCAGAATGCTGACAACAATGTTTGGCCTGAAGGACAGACTTTTTCACGGCAACTACAAACCAGGACAACAGAAGACGGAGGATATTGGATTGAACCATGCCATGAAGGTGCCTCTATTCTCGGCTGGGTTATGCAAACGGATGATGACTCTTTTTCTGAAGAAATAACCGATATCGACCAGGGAATTTTTCCGCCAATTATGGACGCAGTGGACGATACCGGACAAGCCAGTTCACCCTGGATTGACACCAATGATCCCGCTGGAGCAGCCTATGTGGCAAGCTCCGGTCATATTCTTACGACTGATCCCAAGAATGCTCTTAAATACTTTTGTCTTTCTGAAACAGCTTTTTCAGAACTCAAACGGGCAACAAATGAACTGCATCATCTTTTCATGCGGGCCACTGAGCATGTCTTAAATGATAACCAGTTACTCCAGCATTTTCGCATTCCAGCGGCTCTCTGGCCGAAAATACGCAGTTCATGGAATAATCGAAAAAACTCGATGATCACCGGTCGGTTTGATTTCAGCGTCTCCGAAAACGGCCTCAAAGCATACGAATATAATGCAGATTCAGCGTCCTGTTACCTTGAAGCTGCTCGCTTGCAAGCACAATGGGCTGCGCATTATGGATGCACGATAGGGCGTAGTCCTGGTGAAAAACTTTATGGTTGTTTGGTTCGAGCATGGAAAGCACGAGGTATTCAAGATATCCTGCACATTATGCAGGATATAGATGATGAAGAAACCTATCATGCTCTTTTTATGAAGTCGACCATGGAAGGGGCAGAAATCACTGTAAAAATCCTACACGGACTGGCGGATGTTCATTGGCATGACGGCAAAATTGTTGATGCAGAAGGTATTCCAATAAAACGGGTATGGAAGACGTGGGCGTGGGAAACAGTCCTTGATCAAGTGAGAAAGGAGATGGAAGAGCACGATGTAGCTGATACCAGTTTTAATTCATCGGCATCACCTCGGCTTGTGGATGTTTTATTGCGACCCGAGGTTATGGTGCACGAACCTCTCTGGACGCTCATCCCAAGCAACAAGGCCATCTTACCCGTGATGTGGACGCTCTTTCCTGAGCACCCGTATCTGCTCAACTCGCAATTTGAACTGACCGATGATTTACGTAAAAGTGGCTTCGTGGAAAAACCTATTGTAGGCCGTGCCGGGGAAAATATCGTCATAACAGATACAAATGATATTATTGGCAAAACAGAGGGGCGTTTTGGCAGCCGGCAAAGGATTTTTCAGAGCTTATGCCGTCTGCCGCAAATAGATAAGATGAATGTTCAGGTATGTTCCTTTGCCGTTGCAGGCTCGTTTGCCGGAGCCTGTGTACGAGTTGATCCCTCTTTGGTAATACGGGGTGCAAGCGATGTTATGCCGCTGCGCATTATAGCAGATGATGCATATCGCCGACTTAAAGAGACACAAGAGGACCACCGGTAGGCAGTCCTCTTGTTAGCAGACTTAATCGACGAAGATTTTATGCAGCGAAGGCATTAAAGCGGCTTCGATCTCCTCAAGATACTCCTGCCAGTGTTCTCCAAAGCGGTAAAAGGCCATTGACGCCAGTTTCTTAGTGATAATAGCATTCCTGTAGGGCTGGAGCTGCTCGGCGTTCAGAATGGCCATAATATGCTTTTCTCCGAGCTTTTCACACAGCACTGAGGGGATATAGTGGACCATAACCTGCCAGACCAGTTTGCTGTCTGCAAGGATCTCGGCAAGACGGAGTTCCAACTGATCCTGTAGAGCAAAGATCTGCTCGCTGGTGGTCTCCGACAACTCAAAAAGCGGAACTGACGGATCGGCATCATAGAGACGTAAGAGCAAACCGGTTTCCATACAGGAATAGCGATCAACCAGCTGCAGAATATCCTTGGTCAAGGCCCATCGTGTTGCACTATCGTTAAGGAGCTTATCCTCGTAGTCTTCCTCTAAGAGAAAACCGGTGAGGACCTCGGCAATCGAGCTGCTGAAAACGCCGCCTTTATTGGCGGTAGTATCCTTGATCTGCTTGATGTTTGTCTGGGTAGCGATATACCGCCTGGCAGCATCGTCAAAGAAGACGTTTGCCCCCTCGACAATAAACTGCAGTTCACCAAAGAGCTCCAGGAACCGGCGGATATTCCCCTGGTTTATCGTATCCTTAAAACCGCCACAGGGGATAAAGGCCCGGATATTCGCCTCGCTGATGTATTTGCGGTGCGCCGGATTACTGAGAAAATTTCGGTGAAAAAGGGCCCCGTCTTCAACTATGGTCCCATCCGGCAGGGTGACATTGCTCGCCCCTAGCGGCACCATGAAACCGTTTTTGCTTAATTTTTCTACTGGAAACAGAAGAGAATTGGCCCTTGGCGAAGAGTTGCGCATAAAAGCCAGTTTCATCAGCTCCTTTTTATCGAGTCCTTGCGGATCAAAAAGAATCGAACCACCGTCAATGATCAGACAGATTTTGCCTTTATAACATTGAATCTGATTGGCACCGAGATCGCCGTCCGGACCACCGGTAATCATAAGATTCAGCTCTTCTTCCTTGGCGTTGTAATGCTCTATCAGCGTTCTGAACGATCCCATGATGGACGTTGTGGTCATTCCGGAAACGGCTATGCTTTGGCCAACCTCGGCAAAGATTTTTTCCATGTCATTGGTCAAGATAACCGAACGGCCATCTACCTGCAGTTCAACGCCTTCATTCCCCTGATCATAGAGGCCAAACGTCTCACCGCCCAGCAGCAGACCATAGGTATCATGCGGAATACCAAAACTTTTACCGGTAGTGATCGTCCGCCAGTACTGGTATCCCTTGTCCCGGGCGTGGTAGGCAACATCGTCCATGAGCGGCGCGGTACCTTCATCCGGCCCGAAAAAGACCATCTCCGGTTTGCCGTAATAGTCGACAACGGAGCTGTCCGGCAGCATCAGGTCCATAACTCCTTCGGTGTAGTCGTTCAGGGCTTCCTTTCTGTAGCTGGCATATTGCGGCAGGGGGACAACCACTCCTTTTGAGCCGCTTTCGCAGATATCTTTATGTTTTAATCGTTGCGCTTTGGGGCCGAGGGCGTAATTAAGAAGCACGGCATTGTCCAGCTCGCTGTCGTAGTTAGAGCGGGACACCCGGATCAGCCGCAGGCCGCCACGGGCAATATCCGCCGCCCGCAGATGGGTACCACAGGAATAATGACCGTTGACAAAAAAGACGCCAAAGACAAACCTGCTGAAGACCAGAGGGTCAAGAATACTGTTGTCGAAGCGAAAGGAAAACGATCGTTTTTCCGGCTTATAAAAATTGGTTTTCAGGGTGCAGGTTATAATTTTGAACATGAACTTGAAGATCTCGTAACCAAGCGGATAATCGATAAACCTGCCGGCAATGATTTTATCAAATTCCAGCCACTTTCGCTGCAGCTCCTCTTCGGAGATGCCTCTCGCTCCCTTGATCCGTTCGGGCGCAAAGCGCTGTTCAAAAAGCACATGGAGAAATTTGATAAGATCGGGATGGTGGGTCACCGTTTCCATAATGACCGGGGCTCCGTAGGTCGATTTATTCGAGCTCTGGATACGCTTGGCAAACGATTCGCGCTGGTCTTTACTGACCAGGCTATCGAGAATATCCCGGTCAGTGACATTTTCACTTTCTTTAAAAACGAACAGATGGGTAAAGTCGATGGCGTTGCCGGCAAAGAGCATTTCCTGGAAAGTAATCCGGTCGTCCAGATACAGCTCCTTGATGGAACTCACAGAAAAAGAAAGGTAGGAGCGAAGGTCGGTGACGACCCCTTCTTCTTGTTTTCTGGTGAGTTCACCGTTAACATAGAGAGTGCAGATAGATGAGGGAACCGATGCCTGTCCCAGGTAGGGTTCCCAGTAGGCACGCACCAGGGTCAAATCGTGGTCAGCAAGGATTTTGCGCAACACCGGAATTTGCGGTGACTCAAAATCGGAGTTGAACATCAACCTGGTCTCGCCTGTCTCCGGCAGATTGAACACGGCAATAAGAGGAATAATCGATTCTTCGCACTCTTTTAAGACTTTTTCATACCTTCTTCTGGTAGGCTCCGGAGTTGCCGAATAATCCCCGGCCAGAACAAACAGAAATCGGGAGTCTTTAAAGGTTTCCCTTGTATAATCATTAACGGTTTCTGGTCGGATAATGTAGGTATAATAGTTGCTGTCCGGGCTGTAATAATACTCCCGGCGGTGGCCGGTTATCAACCCCTCAAGCACCGCTTCCATACTGTCGCGAGTCTCTTCTGTCGCAATCCTTACCCTTTGGGCAACACTCGATTGGGTAGCATCAAAATCGATCTGTGCAACGCGACCGTAAAGCATCACTTTGCCATCAATCACTTTAATAGAAGTGGCGATGGACTCAAGCAGATGCGCAAGAGCAGCTTTACGGATATGTTCAAAGAAATAGCGTGGAAGCCCGATATCCTCAAGAAGAATCCCAGCGGCCATATTGATGCAGTTTGCGGTGAGCAACCCCTCCGAAGAAAGATCGATAACGGCCTCGTACAGAACCCGTGGATCAAGGCCGACACTCTCGGCTTTGGCAATAATATCTTCGCCTCTGGTAATCGAAGAATAGCTGTTTGGAAAAGTATCCATATTGTCTCCTGTCTTCCCTCTGCCCTGTCTGCCTAAAAGCTTTTCAATAAAAACACCCAGCCGGCAGAAACTGCCGACAGGGAGCCATCAAACCACCAGTAAATATTGAACTTCGTAACAACTTAATGTTTGTGATGGTTAAGTAATTACCAGCTGTACTGGGCGCCCAACACCAGGCCAAGATCAAAAGCCCGATTATTTAAATTAACAAAATCCTTGGGGACACGTTTGGCGACGGTCGCCATAACTGACTTCGGCTTGAGCACCTCGGTAATGCCGATGAGGGCCCCGAGCACACAGATGTTAAAGACCACAGGCTTGCCGATTTTTTCCATAACCTGGTCATACATCGGCAGTTCGACCTGCTTGGCATCTATCTTCCGGACTACCTGCACATAACGGCTGTCAGTCAGCAGAATACCGCCGGGCCTGATGATCGAGGAATAACTGTTGTAGGCATCCTGGGTCAAACAGACCAGGATATTGGGCTGCTCGACTTCCGGGTAATCGATCTCGCTCTCGGAGAGGATGATATCGCTTCGGGTCGAGCCGCCTCGTGCCGCCGCCCCATAGCTCTGGGACTGGGTGGCATTCATTCCCTCATGCATAACCGCTGCTTCAGCCAGGATAATGGCCGCAGTTATCACCCCCTGCCCACCGGAGCCCGAGAATACCAGTCGTACTTTGTTCATTATAGCTTCTCCCTTGTTGCATAGGCGATTATCTTGTCATACTCCGTACAGTATTCCGGCCGATCTTTGTCGACAAAGATCCCGCGGGGGACGAGGTTGGGGTTCTCTTCCAGGGCTTTGGAACCGAGTTTCGCCGTATTGGTCTTATGCAGTTCCAGCATGCTGACCGCATCGCCTTCCTTGTTCTTCCGGCCGTAATGGGTGGGGCACTGCGACAAGATCTCCACCACGGAAAACCCCTTATGCAGGATAGCCTTTTTCAACAGTTCCGTACTCTCCTTGGCATGATAGGCGGTGGAACGGGCAACAAAAGTGGCCCCGGCCGCCTTGGCCAGCTCAACCACATCGAAACTGCTGTCGATGGTCAGATAGGGCGCCGTAGTAGCCTTTACGCCTGGCCCGGAAAGGGGCGAGAACTGGCCGCCGGTCATACCGTAGATCCGGTTATTCATGACGATGGCGGTCATGTCGATATTGCGCCGCGCCGCATGGATGAAGTGATTACCACCAATGGCCAGGGCGTCGCCGTCGCCCATCGGTACCAGTACCGTCAAATTCGGCCGGCTAAGCTTCACCCCGGTGGCAAAGGCCAGTGCCCGGCCGTGCAGGGTATGCAGGGAGTGAAAATCGACATAACCGGAGATCCTCGCCGAACAACCGATCCCCGAGGTCATGACGATCTCGTTTTTATTCAACTGCAGCTCTTCAACCGCGCGGATGAGCGAGTTGAGGATGGTGCCGTGACCGCAGCCGGGACACCACATATGCGGGAAAAACCGCTCGCGTAAATAGTCGTTAACTGCCATATTATACTCCCCTCCCCTGGATAACCCGGAGGAGTTTTTTGATATCTGCCGGGGTGATAAGATGCCCATCAATCCGGTTGGCGAGAAACACCCTGTTTGGTTTACGTACAGCAGCTTTAACCTGGGCCATGACCTGCCCCATATTCATCTCGACGACGAGAACAGCCTTGGCATGTTCGCATTTTTCCCGGACCAGTTCGGTTGGGAAAGGCCAGATGGACTGGAGCTCCAGAACACCGAGCTTTTCACCTTTGGCCCGCCTGTCCTTGGCCAGATGGATAGCCGATCTAGCCGAGGAGCCGTAGGAAACCAGCACATAATCCGCATCTTCCATAAAGTGCTCTTTATAACGGGTAATGGCGTGGACGTTGTTTTCAATTTTGTCCACCAGGTGCCTGAGCAGCTCGTTGACCACCCTCGGGTTGTTGGAGGGAAAGCCCCACATATCGTGGAACAGTCCGGTCACATTGTAGCGGTGTTCCCCACCGAAATCCGACATTGGCAACCGCCCGTCTTCCCGCGGCAGATAGGGATGATAATCGACCCCTTTGCCAAGCGAGGTGCGTAGCCGATCGACAATCTCCAGTTCCCCCTCTTCAGGGATGACCAGCTTCTCCCGCATATGGCCGACTGCTTCGTCAAAAAGCAAAATAACAGGTGTACGGTAGGTCTCAGCCATATTAAAGGCATCGACTGTCATAGCAAACACATCCTGATGGTTCGAGGCGGTAAGTGCAATAATAGAATGGTCCCCATGGGTGCCCCACCGTGCCTGGTTGATATCGCCCTGACTGACATGCGTTGGATTACCTGTTGATGGGCCACCTCGCTGGACATTGGCAATAACACAGGGAATTTCCGTCATACAGGCATAGCCGATAGCCTCCTGCTTTAAGGAAAAACCAGGACCGCTGGTCGCTGTCATCACCTTCTTGCCGGTAAGTGAGGCGCCGATGATGGCACACATGGAGGCAATCTCATCTTCCATCTGGATGAATTTGCCGCCTTTTTCCGGCAGTCGTGCTGACAGCAGTTCGGCTATCTCCGTTGACGGGGTAATCGGATAGCCGGCAAAAAAATCAACACCGGCATAGATCGCCCCTTCGACACAGGCTTCATTACCTTGTACAAATCGGATATTTTTACTCATCTCTTTCACCTTCCTCTGTCACCACCTCGATTGCCAGGTCCGGACAGCGCAGTTCGCACATCTTGCAACAGATGCAGTCTTCCGGCCGGACAACGATGCATTTATCCGTTTTATCCAGCTCCAGCACCTTCGTCGGACAGAAACTGACACAGATACCGCACCCTTTGCACCAATCCCGGTTGATTACTATTTCCTTTAGTTTCTTCTTGGCCATTACGCCCTCTTGAATGTTGATCTTCAATAAGCGATCAACTTTTTACTGTTTGCGGCGACCTCATACCGAGATCGTCGTCTCTTTGCTCGTCACTACAAGGCTTTGCCTGCCACTACTCTTCTTCCATGAAAGGATACCTAAAATCGGCAGCAGGTACAAATGTTTCTTTGATAGTACGCGTGGAAACCCAACGCATAAGGTTCGCCTGTGAGCCAGCTTTATCATTGGTTCCCGAGGCCCGTCCCCCTCCAAAAGGCTGCTGGCCGACGACCGCGCCGGTTGGCTTATCGTTGATATAAAAATTGCCCGCAGCGTGTTCAAGCCTTGTTGTAGCAATGCTTACCGCCGCTCTGTCTTTTCCGAAGATAGCGCCGGTAAGAGCGTAAATCGAAGATGTATTACAGAGTTCCAGGGTCTCGGTATATTTTTCGTCTTCATAGACATAGATGGTAAGGACCGGTCCGAAAATTTCCTCAACCATGGTCTTAAAGTGCGGATCAGTGGCCAGAATGACGGTTGGCTCAATGAAATAACCGACGCTGTCATCACAGTTTCCGCCTATGATAATCTCACCACCGGCATTGTTTCTGGCGTAATCGATAGAGCCGGAAATCGAAGTAAAGGCTGCTTTATCGATTACCGCCCCACTAAAATTGCGAAAATCGGTTGGTGGTCCCATTTTGATCTTGCCGATCTGCGACTTCAATCCAGTCTCTACTTCAGGCCAGAGAGAACGGGGAATATAGGCGCGGCTGGCGGCAGAACACTTCTGGCCCTGGTACTCGAAGGACCCTCTGACCAGCGCGGTCACCAGTGATGGTATGTCCGCACTGCTATGGGCAAAAATAAAATCCTTGCCCCCCGTTTCGCCGACTATTCTCGGATAGGCTTTATATTTACCGATGTTTGTCCCAATGGTCTGCCACATCTGCTGGAATACCCGGGTCGAACCGGTAAAATGAATCCCGGCCAGATTCGGATCAGCCAGACAGATGTCACCGACACTGGCACCTGAGCCAGGCACAAAGTTAATAACCCCCGGCGGCAAGCCCGCTTCTTCAAGGATCTGCATGATCAAATACGGGGTATAGACCAGAGACGATGCGGGCTTCCAGACCACCGTATTCCCCATGATGGCCGGAGCAGTTGCCAGGTTACCGGCAATAGCGGTAAAATTAAAAGGCGTCACGGCAAAGACAAAACCCTCCAACGGCCGATGCTGCACAAAATTCCACACCCCTGGGGAGGATTCCGGTTGTTTCTGATAGACTTCCTGGGCATAGCGCACATTATAACGCAGGAAATCGATCAATTCACAAGCGGCATCAATTTCTGCCTGGAAGACCGTTTTTCCTCCAGCGAGCATCGCCCCGCTGTTGATCAGGGCCCGATATTTTACCGCCAGAAGCTCGGCGACTTTAAGGAAGATGGCACAGCGTTCTTCCCAGCGAAAAGACTGCCACATCGGCTGAGCTGCTACCGCTGCATCGATTGCCTGCTGCACCTCGGCAGGACCTGCTTTATGATACGTGGCCAGTACATGCTGATGATCATGGGGCATAACGACCTTGCCAAGATTACCGGTCTTAACCTCTTTTCCCCCGATAATAAGAGGAATTTCCAGCTGCCTGGCAGACATCTCAGCCAGTGCCTTCTTAATAGCCGCTTTTTCCGGACTCCCTGGTGCATAGTTGAGAATGGGTTCATTTACCGGTTTCGGGGTACTGATGACTGCATTATTCATAAGGTTCATAATCAAGCTCCGTTTTTGAGTAACGTAGTGCCTTTCTGAATATTTTCTTGTTTTTACTTAAAATATTCCTTCTTAAGGTACTTCTTCGACTTATTTCTTCTTTAGTAAGGTTAGCCCTTATTAAATAGGGCTTTAATAATCACTCCAGCCATCTTTGGGTTCTCTTTCAACCTTCTGGTGCTGTAGCCGAACCACTGTTTACCAAATGGCACGTAGACCCGCATACGGTGCCCCTTGTCGAGGATCGATTTCCTTAAGCCCGGGGTTACGCCGTAGAGCATCTGGAATTCATATTTATCTTTGGCAACTTTATATTTTTCAATAAGTTTATACGCACCTTCAACGACCGGCTGATCGTGGGTGGCAATAGCGGGATACATCCCTTCCTGTAGCATACATTCAACATCATCCAGGAAATGACTATTGACTTCGTGGTATTTTTTATAGGCGATCTTTTCCGGTTCAATATAGATTCCTTTGCAGACCCTTAAATTGACAGGGTGCTCCGGACTATTGAGATCCTTAAAACTTTCGATATCCCGGCGGGTCCTTTTCAAATAAGCTTGGACGACCAGACCGACATTGGCGGGAAATTCCTGTTTAAGTTTTCTGAAAAGGTCGATCTCCATGTCGGTACAGGGAGAATCTTCCATATCAATCCTGACAAAATTATTATACGATGCGGCCTTGGCAACAACCTCTCGAATGTGCTGGTAGGCGACCTCTTTATCCAGAAGCAGGCCGAAGAATGTCGGTTTAAGCGAATAATTTCCATCCACCCCGGCTTTTTCTGCGGCTTCGATGACCTGCAGATACTCTTCTGTATTGGCTTTAGCTTCAGCAAGAGTGGTAATGAATTCACCCAGGACGTCGATGGTGGTCTGGATACCTTCTGCATTCAATTTCTTCGCGTTGACAATCGCTTGCTCCAGCGTCTCTCCAGCGATGTACTGTTTAGAAACCATCCACACTAATTTTTTCGGCATGTGTGGAAGAAGACCGGCAATCATTTTATTAAACATAACTATCCTAGATGAGAATAAAATTAATTTGTAATCCCGCCACAAGATAAAGTAACAGTGGTATTGCCACAAGAAATTGTATACAATATGTGCACACAAAATATTTTTACGATATTCAGCATAGATATGTCAACTATTTTTGTGTAGATTAAAGAAATAGTTACTTTTGCTTCTTTTTCTAAAAAATGGAGCCGAATCGGACAGAAATGGAAAAGATAGAGAAAATAAAATCTGAGGATTCTGTTTACGGGAAACTGAAAGCAGCCATACGCAAAAAATATATCAGGCAGGGCAGCCAGCTAGTCGAAGTTGCCCTGGCCCAGCAATTAGGTGTCAGCCGTACTCCGGTGCGAAGTGCCATCAAGCGCCTGGAATCAGAAGGACTGGTAAAAAGTATTCCGCATCGGGGAGCCTTTGTTATCACCCCGACCCAGAGGGAGATCCAAGAAACCTTTCTGGTCCGTGCCCAGTTGGAAATGATGGCGATCCGACTCACAGTACCCTCCGTCACCGCCGAGCAGATCGAGGAACTTCGCGAGCTCATTCGACTGGAGCTCAAGGTTTTCGATAAAAACAACCTGGATGAATACTCTGCGGTCAACGACGCTTTACACCTGAAATTTGCCGAATTTTCCGGAAACCGTGTCCTCTATTCTTCTATTCACGAGCTTCTCGACCGAACCCGGATCTTCCTCATTCTCTATGATCCTTTCTACAAGATCGAATATTGTCCCACAAAAGAACACGAGAACATTGTTGATGCCATCGCCAACCACGATGCAGAAAAAGCCTGTCAGGCGTTACAGGTGCATATCAACAGCTCCATCAACGGACTGCAATCAGCCGGGCAGCTGCCTGATGACTATCTGTCTCTTTAGTACCTTATGAAATCCTTCCTTGGCTTTTTACAAGGGAGGATTTAGGTGAAGGTACTTATCCCGCGCTGTTCAGCGGGATGAAACCGCAAGCATCTCCCCCGCTTTCAGTTTAAATTTACCGGAGTTATGTAGCGCGATTAGTTATTTTGTCTCTTCTTTATCCTTTTTCTTTGAATCTGGTTCCTTTTCTTCCTTACCAAACGACCATTTTGTGACCATTTGTTGATATCTCTCCGGGGTGTCAACATCACAAAATTCATCTCCAGCTGCAAAAGCTACAGGGCAGACTCGTCCTGGCTCCTTGATAATCAGCTGCCGTCCACCCAAGTCACCTTGTAGTTCGGCAAATTCACGACGGCAGACGGCAGGAAAAATCACTGGGTTTGCTGGTCGACCAGCCACCTCCGGAACAATGATTTTTTTGGGGTTTTGTCGGCAAAACACCTCGACCAGAGTCTGGATAGTTTCACTGGTCAAAAGCGGCTGATCGGCCACAGCAAACATAATACCGTCTGCTGCGGTGCTCATCGACAATCCCAGCTGGATAGAGTGGCTTTTTCCGGCTTCGGGATCCTTATTATGGCACAAAATTACCGGATAATTGCCGGCAATTACCGCAACCTGCCGATCGCTGTACACAAAAATAACTCTTTGAAAAAGTGCATAAGGAAAGTTGGACAAAAACTGACCAACAACTGTCGATCTTCCAAGCGGCAGGAGCAATTTATTACAGCCCATCCGCTTAGACAGGCCGGATGCCATAATGATCGTATCGAGCCTACACATAGACCGTTCCCCGGTGCACACTGCCGGCGACAATTTTCAGATTGGGCAGCAATGCCCGCAACTGATCAACATGGCAGCGATCCATTGCTGACTCTACCTTGTTAATAAACAGGATTTTCTCGCCCCGGGACCTGGAAAACAAACCCTTATGGTGGACAACCAGGTGGTAAAGATGGTCAACGGTGACCGGTTCGCCGACTTTTCCGCCGGTCAGCTCGGAAAAAATTTCCAGACGATGAACCAGGGAGGCACAGATGATCCTGCCGATAGTCTCTATATCGATAATACCGATGGTCCTGGTGGTAAACTCGGGGATAACCGGTTCAGTGGCGTTCCAGCCTTTGAGTGGTTTTTGGGCAGCACCATCAGCTTCAATGAGTAGCAGATCAAAAAGTTGTCGCTGCACCGCAAGCAGGTCCGTCTCCGCCCCCCTCATTTTACCGGCAACAGGGTCTGGCCGGCCGCCGACAGAGATACCGGGCACAGGCACCGAACCTGCAGCAAACAGTTCCCCACTCAGATCAAGGGCATCGTACCGGTCGGTATCCGGGATAAATATTTTCGTAGTGGTGGTTACCAGGACCTTCAGCCCCAGCTCTTTGGCTTCTTGTGCCAGATGCAACATGAGCGAGGTCTTCCCGCCGGCCCCAATACAACAAACCACATCTCCCTGCTCAATACCGAGAGCCTGAAAAAAAGAGCTCTTTTGCATATATTTATGGACTCGCAAAAACCTTAAACATCAGATGGTAAAGTAAAAAGCTTCATGTCTTCACCGGCAATCAGACCAGCTCGGCCATGATCTGATTGGCAAGCGGCCAGCCCTTTTGCGTGATGCGGAGGTGGGTTGCAGTGAACTCCACAAAGCCCGGATCAAGCAACTTTTGCAGAAGTACACCATAATACTCACTCAGATCCATGCCATATCGTTCATGTAAAGTGCTGCGCGAAACTCCCTCTACCATGCGCAGCCCCATGATCACCGTCTCGCGAAAAGAATCCTCGCGGGAAAGACATTCTTTTTCTACCACAACTGATCCCTGCCGGTTTATCCGACGGATATACGCACCTGGATCGGCAATCCGCCGCTCCCGCACTCCGAGCCGGCAGCTTACTGCTGCAGCTCCGGCAGCCAGGTAGTCGTTATTCAACCAATAATTGACATTATGCCGGCACTGGTACCCTTCCGCTGCATAATTTGAGGTCTCATAGAGACGAAGTCCGGCAGAACTGCACAGTTCCGTTGTGATGTCATCCATCGCCAGTATGTCATCTTCTACCGGAAGGCTGATGGTGTGGTTTTGCATAAAAACGTCAAACTGGGTGTCAGGCTCAATCGTCAATTGATATAAAGAGAGATGTTTCGGCTCAAAGAAAAGCGCTTGTGCCAGGGAATTTCGCCAGGAGCCCGGGGTCTGACCGGGCAACCCGTACATCAGGTCCATACTTCTATTGATAAAACCGGCAACTCCTGCGGCCTCGATCGCCGAGCAGGCCTCCTGCCCGTTATGGATTCGTCCGATCAGGGCAAGCTCCCGGTCATCAAACGATTGCACGCCAAGAGAGAGCCTGTTTACTCCGGCACCAAGAAGTGATTCGAAATATCTTCTATCTACCGTGCCGGGATTGGCCTCCACACTGATTTCCGCACCGGGTACGGCGCCAAAAAGCTCAAGCGAGGAGCTGATCACCCTTTGCAACAATTCAACCGGCAAACAGGTGGGTGTTCCCCCTCCGATAAACATGGTGTCCAGGCCCTGGGTTGCTGTTGCTCTATGCTGTTCAGCAAGATGGGTCAATTCCATGATCAGAGCGTCAACATAGGGACCATACAGCTCCTGAGCTCCAGCACAGGAACTAAAAGAACAATAGTGGCACTTGCTGCGGCAAAACGGAATATGTAGATACAGTGCAGTCATTACCGGCCAAAAGTATCCATTGCGGTCTGGCACTCCACTCTGACCGAGTCCATCAATCCGTTGTCGGCAAAACTATACGATCCATCGCCGATAATCAGATGATCCAGCAATTGCAACTGCATATACCGGCAGAGCAGAGCAAGGGTTTTGGTCAGTTTGATATCCTGGGTCGAAGGCTGCAGACTGCCGGAAGGATGATTGTGGGCGATGATCAAGGCTGCAGCATGAAATTCGAGTGCTCTTTTGATAATCTCCCTGGGGTAGACAGTATTGACATTGAGGGTGCCTTCAGCGACGATCTCCGAATCGATTATGGCATGTGAGGAATCGAGAAAGATGACGGTGAAAACTTCTTTTTTCAGGCCGCGCATTGAATGAATCAGATAGTCGGCCACTTCCCGGGAGGAATGGAGAAAGCGCTTGCCATGCAGTCGCTCTTTGAGATAATAGCTAGCCACCGCATGGATAAAATGAATGGCAAAGCCGTTCTTTGGCCCGATCCCTTTGACCTCTTGAAGTGAGGCAATCGGTGCTTCAATAACCTTGGCAAACGAACCGTATTTGTGCAGCAGCAGGCGGGCCGGTTCTTTGCAATCAGTTCGCGGGGTACCGAAAGATAACAGCAGCTCCAGAATCTCCGCATCAGTGAAACCGTCAAGACCTCTGACCAGAAATCGATCACGTAATCGAGCCCGATGGCCCTCCCCTTTTTTCTGCCAGATTTCTTTGTCCACCGTACCAGCCTATTTTAGCCGCCAAGCTCTTTGGAAAAAAGTTCATTAGCCAGTTGCGGATTGGCCTGCCCTTTGGTTTTCTGCATCAGCTGGCCGACAAAAAAGCCCATTAATTTGGTCTTTCCGGCGCGATACTCTTCTGCCTGAGCCGGGTTGGCGGCGACAATCTCTTTGACCAGCGTCAGGAGTTCTCCCACATCAGACACCTGGCCCAGATTTTTCTCTTTGACAATTGTTGCCGGATCTTTTCCGCTCACCATCATATCAAGGAAAACGGTCTTGGCAATTTTACCGCTGATGGTGTTTTTCTCCACCATCGTTAGCAGAGCTGCCAGCTGCGGCGGACTCACCTTGCAGGAAGAGATGTCTTCCCCTTTCAGCTCCCGCATCAGCTCCGTCATGATCCAGTTGGAGGCTTTTTTAGCCAGTGCCCCACCTTTGACCGTTTCTTCAAAATATTCGGCTACTTCGCGATCAGCTGTCAAGAGTACGGCATCGTACTCCGGCAGGTCGTACTGTTCAATAAATCGGGCTTTTCGCTGATCGGGGAGTTCCGGCAGCAAGCGACGCACTTCTTCAATCCATTCCTCGCTGATCTCAATAGGCACCAGATCCGGGCAGGGAAAGTAGCGGTAATCATGGGCATCTTCTTTACTCCGCATCGATTCCGAGCAATTTTTATCGGGATTCCAAAGCAGAGTCTCCTGGGTGATGCTGCCGCCCTCAAGAAGAATATCCCTCTGCCGGCGAACCTCAAATTCCAGGGCACTCTGGACATTTCGAAACGAGTTCATGTTCTTTAGTTCGGTCCGGGTACCCAACTCCTCCTGACCAACAGGGCGAAGAGAGATATTGGCATCGCAGCGAAAGCTCCCCTCCTGCATATTGCCGTCACAGATATCAAGATAGCGAAGAATAGCGTGGATTTTCTTCAGATATGCAGCCGCTTCGCCAGGACTTCGAATATCCGGTTCCGAAACGATTTCCAGGAGCGGGGTGCCGGTCCGGTTCAGATCGACATAGGAGACCGGTTCGACCTCGTCGTGAATCAGTTTGCCCGCATCCTCTTCCATATGGGCACGGGTAATGCCGATAGTTCTTTTCTGCCCATCCACCTCTATTTCGATCTCGCCGCAGCCAATTATCGGCAGATCAAACTGTGACGTCTGATAGCCTTTGGGCAGGTCCGGATAAAAATAATTTTTCCGGGCAAACTGGCTGAAACGGTTAATTTTTGCATTGGTGGCCAGCCCGAATTTTATGGCAAACTCAACAACCTTTTTATTGAGCACCGGCAAAACCCCGGGCATGCCCAGGCAGATTGGACAGGTGTTGCTGTTCGGCGGTGCACCAAATTTGGTGGAACACCCGCAAAAAATCTTCGTTGCTGTTTTTAGCTGGGCATGAATTTCCAGCCCGATTACTGTTTCAAAATCCATGGCGTCCCTGAATGCTCATTTTACGTTTATGATGGTGTCGTAAAAATTCTTCTTTTGAGGTTTTTACAAAAGTATCATTTATGGTTGTTCCACATCGACAACGGTTGATTTTTCTACCCAGGACCGGATTTTCTCCAACTCATTACGCCACTCCGCACCCAGGCGCACATCGAGAAACATTTTGAACAGCCCGTTGACCAACTTGATGAGCTCTTCAAAAAGATAGATACGTTCCAGGGTCATCCCTTCAATTTCTTCCGGGTTATCACTTTTATCCTGTTCAGTCGTTTCAGTTTTGGGCAGGCGCACAGCTCTAAATTCCATCAGAGCAGCCGCCAGGGTAAAGCTGTACTCGTAGTCGTTATGACCAAGGACTATCCGGGCCTGTTCAAGTTTTTTGCCCATCCGCAGGCCGGTTCGAGCCTCCTGCAGTTCAGCCTGCAGGCCGGTACAGACAATTTTTTCGGTCGACTCCCCTTCCCCGGATTCAAGCAGCATGTGTTTTTCAAAGACGACCGTTATGTCCCCTACACCCGGAAGCTCAACACTGCCGCCGCGTTCTTCACTTTTATACCAGAGCCAGGTCAGAAACTCCTGCCCCAGAAATCGTTTTTCAACAATCAGATCAACTAAATCCATCACGCTTTTATCACCTATTTAATAACTGGATTGCTAAAGTAAAAAACTTCATATTCGAGGCGTACGATATTTCTCTCATTACAGCGTACGAGAGTACCTCGTCTTGAGAGAAATATCGTACCCAAAGGACACTTCCTACGGGCACAACCAAGCAGATGAAGATTTCTATGCCCTTTGGGTAATTTTTATTGAGCCATCAGACGAAGATCTCGGGAGTTATCCTCTCTAACACAGCCAATTGTTCTTCATCGATCAGATGCTCTGCTGTTGTGTAGGGAATCTGTTGCCGAATAAGCAGGCCAAAACTCTCTTTAAAGAAATCTTCCAGGATGGCATGCACTTTTTTGTTCGTTGAAAAAAAGAGCAGGGTCATATCGCTAAGACTCCAGCAGAGTTCAAAAATTGACGGTATCGGTATCGCTTTACGCATAAGATCGACACTGACTCGTTCTTTCACTTCAACTTTCATGGACCTGCTCAACTTCGGCAGCTGCCGTTCCAGGCGTATCCTCTCCTCTTCTTTCTGAATGACCTTTTTTAGTATCGCCGGAGAGACCTTCCTCTCATCAATACGCATGGTCAGGGTGATATAATCCCCGGCAGCGTAGGAGGCATACTTAAACTCTGAATCAAACATATTCAAGATAGAAACCCAGCCTATCGAGTATTCATCATAAGTGTCATCGATATCCTGGAAGGAAAAGGCGACGATCCTCTCGGCAATAAAATCCAAGGTGTTTTCCGGCAACTCGCCCAGCACGGAAAACCGTACAAAACTTGCCGAACCCTTCAATAAACCCATATCAAACCGCTTGGTAGAGATTGGTGTAATTATATAAAACAACAGACAGCTAAAAGCCTGCTGCGATAATTCTGCTTGTTAAAGCAAACCCAAACCAACTGGCTGTGCATCAGCCGCTGGTTGAAATCAAATACTGCTCTCTCATATAGCATTCCCTGCTCAGGGTCTCAACTTTTTTATACTGTTGTGCCTGGGCAATCAAGATAAACTGACACTTGATGAAGTGGAATACCAATGAAAAAAGAAAGAAGTACAACAAAAAACTTATTGACACATTATTACTGACCATGTATAAAGACTTCCTCCATGGGTCGTTAACTCAGCTGGTAGAGTATCTGACTTTTAATCAGAGAGTCGCGCGTTCGAATCGCGCACGACCCACCAAGGAATTTTGTCCCCATCGTCTAGTCAGGTCCAGGACATCGGCCTTTCACGCCGACAACACCGGTTCAAATCCGGTTGGGGACGCCATATGAAACAGGCCTTTATCGAGAAATCGTTAAAGGCCTGTTTTGTTTTTATCGTCCTGCTACGCCCTCTTCTACAAAAGAACTATCCACCGCACAATTATATTGCCGACGGGAAATGGAGGAGTGAACACTCCTGTACCACCGATAGCAATTCTACCCATAACTTTCCCTGCTGTTCTATTGAAAGCTTGAACAAGCTGACGACGCCATCAGGCAGGAAGAGAGCAGAATACCTTATAAACTACGCAGCTTCTGCTCCAGAACATTTTGGGCAACAGCCCCCGCAATCTGGTCGATGAGGCTGCCATTTTTAAAAAACATAAAGGTTGGAACTCCCCGGATATTAAAAAATGCGGCAATCTGCTGGTTTTTGCTGGTATCGACCTTGGCGATGATAAACCTCTGGGTATGTTCCCTGGCCATGGCATCGACTATCGGCAGCATTGTCCGGCAGGGACCACAGGTTGGCGAAAAAAAATCGACCATAACCGGTATGGGGGCCTGTTTGATAAAGTCATGGAAGTCATGGTCACCAAGTTCAACCGGCACGCCTTGCCCGGTCATATTGAGCGGGGCCTGGCAATGACCACATTTAGGCCGCAGAAATTGTTTACTTGCCGGAATTCTATTCTTTTTGCCGCATGATGAGCAGGCAACAATGAGATTATTCACGGAAATTGCCTCCTGATTTTAATTGCTGGTTTTTATAAATTCATTTTTGTAACTTCTGATGTCTCGCGTGATAGTTGAGAATATAAGCTGGCAGCGGGATCAGGGCAAGGTGGGCTCTGTAATCATGCACCAGTGTTCTATGCGATCAAAGGCCTCATTAATCACCGACAATTCGCCGCCAAACGAAAGGCGTAAATGTCCCTCACCGCCCTGACCAAAAGCAGCGCCGGGGATGGTGATGACCTTTGCCTCCTCCAGCAAACGGGTGGCCACCTCCTGGGAAGAGGCTGCCTGGAAAAGATATTTGGCCATGACGTAAAAAGCACCTTTGGGTGGCACATAAGAAAAATACTTCTGCAGCTTATCGAGCCGGGCGCAGCAAAGAGCCCTTCGTTTGCTCAGCTCATCGCGCATTACCACTACACATTGCTGCTCCCCGTCAAGGGCGGCAAGGGCGGCAAACTGCGATGGAGTCGGGGCACAGATGGCTGTCGCGTCATGGACTTTCATGATTTGTTCCATCCACATCCCTGTCGCAGCGACCCAACCGACCCGCCAGCCGGTGAGGGCATATTTTTTGGAAAGTGATGCGATAGAAATTACATTATTGCGAAATACATCAATACTGAGCGGGTTGAGCGGCATCACACCGCCATAGACCATATAGTCATAAGCCTCATCGGTTATGACCACAAAATTATGGGTAAGCGCCAGCTTGCAGAGGGCTATGGTCTCAGCATCCGAAAAGACTGTCCCGGTCGGATTTCCGGGATTGCAGAGCATTATGGCCCTGGTTTTGGCGGTAACCGCCTTACTGATTGCCGCCAGATCCAGGCCCCAGGTACTGGTCAACGGCACGAATACCGGAATGCCCCCGGCGAGTTGAACCTGTTCAATATACGAGGCATAGGTCGGGGAAGGCAAAATAACCTCATCTCCCTCGTCGACTACCGTCATGACCGTGGCCAGCAGCGCCTCCATGCCGCCGACAGTGACGCAGATTTCACTTTCCGGGTCAAGGTGCACATTTTTTTCATCGAGCATATACTGGGCAATCCGTCCTCTCAGAGCGGGCATTCCGGTCTGCAACGAATATTTGCCGCTGCCGGGGTCTTCTCGTAAAGCCCTGATAACCGCCTCGACAATATGCGGCGGCGTGGCAAAGGAAGGGACTCCCTGGCCGAGTGAAACACAGCCGCCAATTCCTGCGGCGAGAAGCGCCATCTGCTTGGTGGCTGACGGAGAAATGTTGCGCACTCTTCTGCTGAGACGTGTCGCAGAGTTATTGTGCCGAGAATGTGTCATAGGATCCATGGCCCTGCCTTAACCTTCTGGAAATATTTTCCCGGGGTTTAACACCAGGTTGGGATCGAACAGCTTTTTGATGTTTCTCTGCAGCTCGATACTGTGTTCTGACAACTCCATCGACAGATACGGCGCCTTGGCCAGACCAATACCATGTTCGCCTGAAATGGTCCCCTGCAGCCGCAAAGTCAGTTCAAGCAAGGCCCTGGTACCTTCGTGGGCTAAATCCTGCCTGTCAAGGCTCTGGGTGGTTATATTAAGGTGGATGTTGCCGTCCCCCGCATGACCAAAGGCAAAGACCTCAATGCCGTACTTCTCTTCATAAAAAGGCAGCGCATCAACCAGTTCGGCAATAGCGGTAAGAGGGACCACGATATCTTCCGGAATGTACAGCTTTGCATAGTCATGAATGCGCAGGCTCACCTGACGACGAACCGCCCAGATCTTTTCCCGTTCCTTGGTACTATTGGCTTTTATCAGATCAATAGCTGCCTGTGCCCGGGCAATTGAGCAAATTGCCTCCATTTCTGCCTCCACCTGGCTCTCTGGTCCATCGACCTCAATGATTAAGATGGAAGATTTGCCGGCAGGCAGAGAAAAAGGCAGCAATTCTCCGATAAGAGCCAGACACCGATGGTCAAGAAATTCTATGGCACTGGGCAGATATCCCTGAATCATAACAGCCGTAACACAGTTCATGGCGGAGACCATATCCCGGAAAACACACATCATCCCCCTGGTAGCAGCAGGCTTGGCGAGCAGCTTTAAGGTCAGCGAGGTGATTATTCCAAGAGTGCCTTCACTGCCGACCAGCAGATTCGTCAGATCATAGCCCACAACGCCCTTTCTCGTTTGTACCCCGGTGGTGATCAGCTGCCCGCTGGGCAAAACTGCATCCAGGCCAAGAATATAATCACGGGTGGTACCGTATTTGACACAGGCCGGGCCTCCGGCGTCGGTTGCCGCATTGCCACCGATCGTGCTTAGATCCATACCGGCCGGATCAGGCGGGTAAAACATGCCTGCTGCATCTGCGGCCTCGCGTACCTGCTGGCTGATAACCCCCGGCTCAACCTTCATGATAAAATTTTTACCGTCAATCGCCGTAATTCGGTTGAGTCCTCCGGTAAGCAGCACTACTCCACCAAGAGAAGGCAGGCAGGCACCGGCAAGTCCCGACCCTCCGCCGCGCGGGGTGACAGCAAAACGGTAAATATTGGCCAGTTCCAGCAAGGCCTGGATATCACCGACGCTTTTGGCACGGACAACCAGCTCGGGGGTGTAGGTCAGGGTGGAAGCATCGCCGGCACATTGAGCAAGTTCTTCAGGGCTGTCGAGAATCAACGCTGGAGCGATTCTTTGCTGAATGGCAGCTTTAATCGTGTCGGTAACAGGAGAATATTGAACCATGGCGGATAAGATAAAAGATGAGAACAGGATCTTAATTCTGACCAAAGCCTGGAATAAAAAGACGCTGTTCAATTTTTTTAAGAATGATAATAGCGAGAGAAACTAACCC